>Ga0315295_10005054_pt1 | contig 11286 bp, 8 predicted proteins | sample YL17G14_0_MG_FD_204453 | JGI IMG/M metagenome (GOLD analysis project Ga0315295, IMG submission 204453) | Sediment microbial communities from Yellowstone Lake, YNP, Wyoming, USA - YL17G14_0 | ecosystem: Environmental > Aquatic > Freshwater > Lake > Sediment | place: USA: Wyoming | collected...
CGATCTACGGCGGGCTCACGAGACCCCCGGATAATCCACCTGGTGGGGACTCGCTAGTGTCTGAATTGCAGAGAGAGGCGAATTTCATCGGAAGCTGCACTTTGGTAGGCGAAGTCCACATTCTCCCTTAACAAACAATCAAAGTGGCGTAGGATCAGGAATGGGTAACCTTGGTCAATGGGGTTTGGGGCTGGGGGGTGCTGGATTCGGCGCTCTTCCCCCTTGCAATTATGGCAGCCAGGAAGAAGCCGATGAAAGCGCCGATGAAAAGACCAATTACGAGGGAAATCATTTCCTCTTCTTTTTTTCTAAGTGATTCTCACTCCAGCTGATTTGAAGGAGGAAAACGAGTGAACCCCATTTCTATGAAATGGATCCCCCCAAGGCTGCCGGAGCAATGGGGGCTATGGCCGATAAAGAAAGAATTTCGGATGTTCCCCTTTCGTTGCAAGACATATACCATAACTACAAAATATTGAATTTATTATCTATTTTTATAAATAATGGCGATCTTTTCTGCCAAAGGCGTAAAAATTTTTTACAGTATTTATTTAAGCAAATAATAGGGCCTAAAAGAAAGCTAAAAAAAACAAATGGTTAACGGAAAAAGCTAAATATTTGTAATCTTTCCCGACAATTTCTCCTCTATATCTAAATATCTTTATGTAAATGGGGGACTTTTACCCCGTTTTGCCCTTCCGCTTTTTTTGAACCCCGCAACTCGGAACTGGCAACCGGGAATTGGCTTTATTCCGCTACCAGCTTAACCCTCTTCCCGTCGATCTCCAGGGTCGTTTTGCAGTAGGTGCTCTTGTGGATGATCTTTCCGTCCTGGAAATGCATTACATCCAGTCCCCTTCTCTTCTCCCTTTTACCCTGGTATTCTTTCTCATTCGATGGCCAGTCCAGGGTCCACTCATAAAGCACCTTCTGAGCCGCTTCGTCGACGAACGTATCTTCCCCGGTGAACCGGAAGCCGCCATGGTTTTTGAACCATGGCTCCCAGGCTTTGCCCAGGGCCTCCTTCCCCTCGGCCCTTCCGCCGGTCCAGTTTTCAAAAACAACGTTTTCATGGAAGAGTGCCATGACCCCGTCGAGGTCGTGGCTATCCCAGGCCTTGTTCCATTTTGCCAGGGCTTTTAAAATCTCGGTCTTGGAAAGCATGGAAGAAACCTCCTTTCCCCTGCAGGGATGACATGATAGGTAAATTTTATTATAATCATAAATGAGAGGATATGAAAAGCCCTAACATCGTGCCCCGGCAAGTTAACCATGGCTGTTCCAAAGAGCGGCGCGGCCGCAACCAAAATCAGGTCGTCTTTCTGGAAGAGCTTTGCTTGGGGTTCCAGGTGATCCCAGAAATCCCCCCTTCGCCCCCCTTTACTAAAGGGGGGTTGGGGGGATTTCAGAGACCCGTTTCCCAACCAAATATTCTGTGTAAGATTTGGAGAGTCTGCACGTTCGTAAAATATAGGGGCCGCTTTTTCGCGCACCATCGCAGAAAAAGCCTAGACCCTTAGAGGAAAAAATATGCCTGCCTCCAAAGACATCCTGAAGACGTTGAAAAGGCTGATCGAGCAATCTCCCGCAGATCAGACCGAAGCCCTGCTGATGACCGAAGACTCATCCCTTACGCGCTTTACCCCTTCATCGGTTCATCAGCATGTGGCCGAGCGAAATCAGACCCTGCTTCTGAGGGTCGTGCTGGGGAAACAGGTTGCCGTAGTGACCACGAATCTTCTTCAGCCTTCTTCCTTAAGAGCCACGCTGGCGAAAGCGGTTTCTCTGGCCCAAGTTCTACCTTCCAACCCGGACTTCGTATCGCTTCCCCTGCCCAGGCCGATCATGGAAGCCAAGACCTTCCATGAAAATATCCGCCGGCTCACTCCCGGGAAGAAAGTAAAGACCATCCAGGAGGCCATGGGCTTGGTGAAGGGCAAAGGGGCCTCCGTTTCGGGAGCTTTCTCCCATGGAATTGTAGAGGTAGCCGTCCTTAACTCCCTCGGGGTGGAGGCCTATCAACAGTACTCCGACCTCTTCCTCCATTTGATCGCCCAAAACGACCACGGCTCGGGGTATGCAAGTTTTGTCTCCCGGGATCCTGACCACCTCATGGTAGAACCTCTCGTTGGGACAGCTCTCTCCAAAATATCCAAAGGTAGCCCCATCGCAGCTCCCCCGGGCGAGTACGAAGTGATCCTCGAACCCGAAGCGGTCCAGGAGCTTCTGACTTTCATGGGATATCTGGGGTTTCACGCCCTGGCGGTCCAGGAGGGCCGCTCATTTCTGTGCCATCACTCTGGAGAAAAATTGCTGAACGAGAAAGTCACCATTTATGACGACGGCCTGGATCCGCGCGGCCTTCAGGTCCCCTTCGATTTCGAGGGAGTGCCCAAGCAGAAAGTGTTGTTTTTCGACAAGGGCGTGGCCCGGGATATCACCTATGATTCTCTAACCGCGGGCCGTGAAAAGAAGGAATCCACCGGACATGCCCTGACCCCGCCCAACACGGAGGGGCCCATCCCGGTAAACCTCTTCATGGAAAAAGGCAATTCCACCCTGGAGGAGATGACCCGCAGCGTCCGGAAAGGAATCTACGTGACCCGTTTTCACTACACCAATGTAGTGGAACCCATGAAGGCGGTCATCACCGGAATGACCCGGGATGGCACCTTCTGGATCGAAGACGGAGAGATCAAGAACCCCATTCAAAACCTCCGCTTCACTGAATCGATCCTGAAGGCCTTTTCCAGGGTAAAAGCGATCTCCCGCGAAAGGAAAATCTGCACCTCCGGTTCGGTGTACGGCCGGCGGTTCGTGACCGGAACCGTTGCGCCTGCAGTGCAAATCGATGGGTTCAATTTTTCCGGGGTGTCTTCGTTAGAAAAATAAAGACGAAATACTTTTTCTCTCGCAGGGCCCGCAGAGATCGCGGGAAGAAATTTTAGGGATTTTACTTTTAGGCTTTGTTCGAAAGGTACGTGATTCGTCGCGTGGGCGGTTAAAATGAAAAATCTTGAAATTTGCCAAGAAATCTTGTTTGGCCGATTCCTCTCTGAAATCCCCCCCCCAACCCCCCTTTTATAAAGGGGGGCAGGGGGGATTTCGGGCAGGGCCGTGCTCCTAGGGAAAAATCCTGGCTCCTGGTTGGGGCTCTGCCACTCTGCGAATAACTCCTGAAAAATGATCCATCACGTACTTTTCGGACAAAGCCCAATTTTAAGCATTTTAGGCATTTCGAATTTTAGGCATTCTCCAAGGAGCCTCAGATGAGGGACCTCATCCATCACCTTCTCGATTTGGCCATATTCAAAAAAGTTAGCTACGCCGATATCCGGGTCGTTCGCCGCCGGGTGGAAGAAATCGCGGTCAAGAACGGAAAAGTCGATGCCCTGAGCCGCAATGAAGATTACGGGTTCGGGATCCGGGTTCTGTACCAGGGTGCCTGGGGTTTTGCCGCCAGTTCGAAAGTCAACAAAACGGAGATGGAAAAGACCCTGGACCGGGCCTGGAAGATCGCCAAGGCGAGTTCACGGATCAAAGAAAAGGACGCCCGGTTCGCTCCCGCCCCGGCCGTAGTCGAAAATTACCGGACCCCTGTTTCCGTCGATCCCTTTTCGGTCTCCCTGGACCGGAAAGTCAGCCTTCTTCTTGAATCGGACGAAACCCTCCGCCGCAATCCCAAGGTGAAGATCTCCGAAGCTTTCATGAGAGGTTATGAGGCTGAAAAAACCTTCGCCTCCACCGAGGGGTCTTTCATCGAGCAGAAGACCGTGGAGTGCGGGGCGGGAATCTCGGCCACGGCCATCGAAGGGTCGGAAGTGCAGGTCCGTTCCTATCCCAACTCTTTTCGCGGGAACTTCGCCACCCGGGGTTATGAATGGATCGAGGGATTAAAGATAAAGGATCACGCCGAAAGGGTGGCCGAAGAAGCGGCCCAGCTCCTTTCCGCCAAGCCCTGCCCTTCCGGGACCACGACCCTCATACTGGAAGGGTCTCAGCTGGCCCTCCAGGTCCATGAATCCATCGGCCACCCCATCGAGCTGGACCGGATCCTGGGAACCGAGGCCAGCTATGCGGGAACCAGCTTCTTGAGCCTGGACAAGGTGGGAAGCTTTCGCTATGGCTCGGATCTGGTGAACGTCACCGCCGATGCCACCGTTCCGGGCGGGCTGGGAACTTTCGGGTTTGACGACGAAGGAATCAAGGCCCAAAGAGCGCCCATCATCTCCCGGGGAATCCTGACCAACCTTCTCACCTCCAGAGAAACGGCTCACCTGCTTGGGAAGGCAAGCAACGGCACCATGCGCGCCGACGGGTGGAACCGGATTCCTCTCATCCGGATGACCAATATCAACCTCGAGCCCGGCGAGTGGACGCTGGAGGGGATGATCGCCGATACGGAAGAGGGTCTGTTCCTGAGCACCAACCGAAGCTGGTCCATCGACGATAAGCGGATCAATTTCCAGTTCGGCACCGAGATCGGGTGGGAGATCAAAAAGGGGAAGCTGGGGTCCATGGTGAAGAACCCCACCTACACGGGAATCACCCCCCAGTTTTGGAACTCCTGCGACGCCGTGGCCAACCGGGACCACTGGCAGATGTGGGGAACGCCCAACTGCGGAAAGGGCGAGCCCGGGCAGGTAGCTCACGTGGGCCATGGAACCGCACCGGCAAGGTTCAGGAATGTCCGGGTCGGGGTCCTGTAGGTTTTTGTATCTCGATGCCCGCGCTCCGCGTGATGGCCCCTACAATTTTGTTATCCTTTTGCGCACAATTTCAATTGTAAGCGCTTCATAGTCTGGGTATGCTGAAGGAAAGGGGATTGCTTTTCACCCCCGGCGCAGCGGGGGCGAGATAAGAAAGCTTCGGAGAAATAGCAGAACCCCCCGCCACAGGTAGGGAGAGATCTGTGCCTCATGATTGCAAGCAAGATGCGTTTTCTTCCGGGCCCCTGAGATCACAGGAAATTCTGGAAAGACCAGCTCTTTGGCTTTCAATGAATTTGGAGATGATCCCCAAAAAAACTGATTGCGGGAGTAAGCCATGAAACTGCCTTTAGATGGAATTCGAGTCCTGGAGATGGGACACACGGTGATGGGGCCGACCTGCGGCCTGGTCCTGGCCGACATGGGAGCGGAAGTGATCAAAATCGAAAGGGCCCCCAAGGGGGATGACACCCGGAGGCTCATCGGCTTCGGGCAGGGCTTTTTCCTCTATTTCAACCGGAATAAAAAAAGCCTGGCCGTCGACCTGAAATCGGAAAAAGGAGCGGGGCTGATCAAGAAACTCGCCGCGTCCTCGGATGTATTCATCGAGAATTTCGGGCCCGGGGCGGTGGACCGGCTGGGACTGGGATACAAAGACCTGTCCAAGGGGAACCCCCGCCTAATCTACTGCTCCCTGAAAGGGTTCCTGCCCGGCCCTTACGAGCATCGCCCGGCCCTGGACGAAGTGGTCCAGATGATGGGAGGACTCGCCTACATGACCGGGCCTCCGGGCCGTCCTCTCCGGGCCGGTTCGTCGGTAGTGGACATCATGGGAGGAAGCTATGGGGTCATCGGGATCTTAAGCGCTCTATACGAGAGGGAGAAGACCGGAAAAGGCCAGCTTGTGATCGCTTCTCTGTACGAATCGACCGCCTTTCTCATGGGGCAGCACATGGCTCTTTCGGCCGTTTCCAAGAAGCCGGTGCCCCCCATGCCGGCCCGGGTGAGCACCTGGGGCATCTACGATATATTCAAGACCCAGGAGGGCGGAGAGATCTTCATCGGGATCACCAGCGACAAGCAGTGGAAAGCTTTCGGCGAGGCCTTCAGCAGGCCTGATTTGGGCAATGATCCCAGGGTCCAGACCAACAACGACCGGATCCTCCAGCGCGACTGGCTGATCCCGGCATTGCAGAAGGTCTTTGAAAGCAAGACCAAGGAGGAAATCATCCGGATCTGCGAAAAGGCGGGGATCCCCTTCGCCCCCATCGCCCATCCGGAAGACCTCTTCGAAGATCCCCAGCTGAATGAAGGAGGGGGCCTTGTGGAAGTCCCCCTGCCGCAGGGAGGCCGCACCAAACTTCCCCGGATTCCGGTACGGGTCGGCTCTCATGAATTCGGGTTGCGCTCCAATGCTCCCACAGTGGGAGAGGGATCCCGGGAAATTCTGAAATCCATCAAGCTGAGCGATGAAGAGATCGAGCAGCTGAAAAAAGAAGGCATCCTCGCTTTCTGATAATCTGGGGGCGATGCCAAGAAGCCTGCCGGCATCCCTAACCAGGCATAGCCAGAACCAAAAAGTTGAGATTTTCAAAAAACGATGAAAACCCTTGCTGGTAAAGGAATTCGGCCGCAGCGATAAAAATTTGATGCCAAAAAACCATCAATTTAAGCGATAAGGGACTATGCTTTTTCCGGGACTACGGTCGGAAAAAGAGGCCCCTGAAGGGCAGCCTGAAGCCCAGAAATCCCCCCTTGCCCCCCTTTGTAAAAGGGGGGCAAGGGGGGATTTATCGCGAAGGCACAACATATTTCCTTCTTACCAACATGTTGGTGTTAGTTGCGCAGTAAGCGCCTACCTATTATTTTATGAAACTTTTCTTCGCCGTCCTCTCGGCCTTGATCTTTTTGGATACCCCCTCCCTCTTTGCTCAATCTCTTTTTACTCTCAACTTTGAAAACGATGAAGCCGGAAAATTTCCGACCGGCTGGTCGTCCCGGGATAAGGAGAATATGGGGAGGGTCTATTCGGTCCGAGCCGAGGACGGCCATAGATTCCTTCACGCCGACGCGCAGGGAATCAGCGTCCAGATCGGCTATGAAAAAACCTGGAACCTGAAAGAATTTCCCATCCTGCGCTGGCGGTGGCGGGCGCTCGTCTTTCCTGAAGGGTCCGATGAGAGGAAGAAAAGCGGGAACGATAATGTTCTCTCGGTTTATGTGGTCTTCGGAGGATGGCCCATTCCCAGCTCTATAAAATACACCTGGAGCGATACCCTGCCGGCAGGTACCGTTTTTGACTCCCCCCTCTCTGGAAAGACAAAAATCATCGTGGTCCGGAGCGGAAGATCCATGGCAGGCAACTGGGTCGCCGAGGAGCGCAACGTGCTGGCCGATTACCGCAGTCTGTTTGGGGAAGGGGAAAAGAATCCTTCCGCCAGGGGAATCCTTCTTTTAACCGATTCCGATAATACGATGACTCGAGCTGCGGGGGACTACGATGACATTACCGTAGCGGCCAAGTGAGTCTAGCCTAGAAGAAAAGCTTGTTGAAAGTTTGGGATAAATGTGTGAATGATTCTTTGAAATCTGGAGCCCCCTAAAGGCGATTCTTCACTTTGGAGGAAACCGGGGGGCTAGGACACAAGCCGGATTCATCCGAAGAGGAACAAATCCGCTGAATTCTATGTCTAACAGGGTGGAAGAAAGCGTTCAAACGCCGGCAGATGATGATTTCCAACTCGTCTCCTCCTGCCGGAAAGGAGAGATCGACGCCTTCGAGGCTTTGGTCGAAAAGTATCAGAAGAAGATGCTGAACGTGGCTTACCGGATGATCGGGGACTATGACGAAGCCTGCGAAGTGGTGCAGGACGCTTTTCTCTCGGCCTACCGTTCCATAAAGAAATTTCGGGGCGAGGCCCGGTTTTCCACGTGGCTGTACAGCATCGTGATGAACCTATCCAAGAACCGGATGAAACAGATCAAGACAAGGGGGGCCCGGGAGGTTTATTCGATCGATGCCCCGGCGGAGACGGAAGAAGGTTCAATGCGCAGGGACCCTCCCGACCAGGGTCCCTCCATCCTGGAGCAGATGGAGAAGAAAGAAGTTGACGCCAGAGTGCAGGGGTGCATCAACGGGCTCGACTCCGAGTACCGCGAAGCCCTGGTGCTGCGGGATATCCAGGGATTCTCCTATGAGGAGATCCGTGATATCCTCAAAGTACCCGACGGGACCGTGAAATCCCGTCTCTTCCGGGCCCGGGACGCTCTCAAAGAGTGCCTGAAAAAGGTGCTGGGAGACCTGTGATGGAATGTCAGGACATCCGCAAAAACCTCTCTGCTTATCTGGAAGGGATGGTTGCCCCCGAGGACCAGGAGCTCATCGATCAGCACCTCGCCTCCTGCCGTGCCTGCAGCACCGTCCTCTACGAATTGAATCGAACGGGCGAAGTGCTCAAGAATTTGAAGGAAGTGGAACCCCCGCCCTGGATGAAGCAGAAGATCATGGCCCGGGTCAGGGAAGAAGCCGAACCGAAGAAGGGATTCATTCAAAAACTTTTTTACCCTCTTCATATAAAGGTCCCTCTGGAAGCCTTCGCCACGGTTTTGATCGCCGTCGTTGCGGTGTACGTGTTTAAAGCCGTAGAGCCCCAGATGAAAGACCTCCAGATTCCTTCAGTCCGAGAACCGGTCATCGCTCGGCAAGAAGCCCCCTATCCGGCCAAAGCCCCCGCTGCCGAAACGCAGGCTCCTCCCAAAAAAGCTCTTCTGCAGGAGGGACCCTTAAAAGCCGGGGGGAAAGACCTGGGCGTTGCGGAGAAGTCAACCGAAAAGAAAGCCCGCGTGGATGAGGAAGTGGCGGTCAAGAAATTGAAAGAAGCCCCACCAGCCATCAGCGAGATCAAGACTCTTCCGGCCCCCTCCCCGGCATCCCCTCCCACGGCCCCTAAAAAGGAGGCCGTCCTCCCTCCGCCGGCGGAAGCCTTCAAAATAGGGGAATCTCGCACGGCAGAAAGAGCCCCTTCACCTCCTGCGGCCGCAGGTGTTGCCCCAACACGGGAAGACAAGATGGCCTCAGCCGAGGGGGCGGCGCGGGAAAGGAAGGAATTGAAGAAGGCTCAGCCCATGGCTCCATCCCTGCGGATGGCTGCCAAAGCGAAGCCGGAAGGCATGAGTATTGTGGTTCAGGCTAAAGACATCAGGCTTGCCGGCGAAAAGGCCGTATCCCTCCTAAATCAGCTGGGCGCCTTGAGAATCGACCGGCTATCCCGGGAAAGCAACGAAGTCATCACCGCAGAAATAAAAGCGGAGAAAATGAAGGAACTGGTCGAGAAGCTGAGACTCTTGGGAGAGGTCCAAGAAAAAGACGCCTCCCTGGCGTCTCTGGAAAAGGACGCAACCATCCGAATCGAAATCGTCCCCGGACGCTGAACCTCGCCTCTCCATCCCCTCTCGCCGTAAAAGCTCCATCTCCGGTAATCTACGGCTTTGGGAACCGTTTGACCCTTTAGGAAGAGGTAACGGTTTAGCCTTGTGAAAGGATTTCCCAGAAATCCCCCCTGCCCCCCTTTGCAAAGGGGGGTTGGGGGGGATTTCAGCGATGGGTTTCCCGAGCGATATGAATCGGCAAAAATTTGATATTTTGCAGGTTAACGGCACGGAAAGCCTGGCCTCCTGCTTCCACAAGACTGATAGAGCTATCACTCCAGTAATTTCCTTAAGGTAAGCCTCCGGTTCTGCGGGGGGGCGGGGGCCTTTCCAGGAACATTTTCGAGGCCTCCTTTGTCCAAGAGGACAGAAGCAATCAGTAAAAGTCAAAGGAGGTCCGACATGATTTTTTTAATCAAGGTCTTAGCGATCCTGGCCGCGGTTTCCTCTTGCCTTGTGGGGGCAACCGCCTATGGCCAGCCCAGGGAGTCTGAAGATCGAACCCTTTCTCCCTACTTCTTCGTGAAAAGCGACGACCCCCAGGTCGATCAGCTTCCCCTGAAATCCACCTCCGCGGAAGTTAATATCTCCGGGGTTATCGCCGATGTTCAAGTTTCCCAAATTTACAGGAATGAAGGGAAAAAGGCCCTGGAGGCTATCTATGTATTCCCCGCCTCCACCCGGGCCGCCGTGTACGGGATGAAAATGACCATCGGGGAGAGGGTCATCGAGGCCAAGATCAGCAAGAGAGAAGAGGCCCGCAAAGAATATGAGCAGGCCAAGCAGGCGGGCAAGAGCGCCTCGCTCCTGGAGCAGCAGCGGCCCAATGTCTTCCAGATGAACGTGGCCAACATCCTGCCCGGGGACGAAATCAAAGTGGAGCTTAAATACACTGAGCTGCTGGTACCCACCGACCGGATCTACGAGTTCATCTACCCGACCGTTGTCGGCCCCCGCTATTCCAACCAGCCCGCGGAAACCGCCCCGCCATCGGAACGGTGGGTCCAGAACCCCTACCTGCGCCAGGGAGAGGCCCCAACCTACCGGTTTGGCATCACGGTCAACATCGCTGCCGGAATGCCGATCAAGGATGTTTATTGCCTCTCCCACAAAGTGAGCGCGAATTATGACGGCCCTTCGCTGGCTACGGTCAAACTCGATCCGTCCGAGGCCCATGGAGGCAATCGCGACTACCTCCTGCGTTATCGCCTGGACGGCGACCGAGTCCAGTCGGGGCTCCTTCTCTATGAGGGGGAAAAGGAAAAATTCTTCCTCCTCCTGATGCAGCCGCCCAGGAGGGTGAGTCAGAAAGAGATTCCCGGCCGGGAGTACGTCTTCATCATCGATGTCTCGGGCTCCATGCACGGGTTTCCCCTGGAAATCTCCAAGAAGCTGCTCCAGAACCTGATCGGTAACCTTCGTCCGACGGACAAATTCAATGTTCTCCTCTTTTCCGGCGGCTCCTCGGTCATGGCCGAGGAATCCATGTCGGCCACCCCGGAGAATATCCAGAGGGCTCTTTACCTGATCGACCGACAGAAAGGGGGCGGAGGAACCGAGCTCTTGCCGGCCCTTCACCGGGCTCTCAAGCTCAAGAAACCGGAGAACTATTCCCGCACCGTCATCATCGCCACAGATGGATATGTGACCGTCGAAGAGGAAGTATTCGATCTGATGCGCAAGAACCTCGGAGAGGCCAACATGTTTGCCTTCGGCATCGGAACCGCGGTCAACCGCCACATCATCGAAGGAATGGCCCGGGTGGGCATGGGGGAGCCCTTTATCATCACCAAGCCGGAAGAGGCCCCCGCCCAGGCCGAGCGATTCCGGAAGATGATCCTGTCTCCGGTGCTCACTCAGGTCAAGGTGAACTTCCAGGGTTTCAGCACTTACGATGTGGAACCCCTGGCCATCCCTGACGTCCTGGCCGACCGGCCGGTCATCGTCTTCGGGAAATGGCGCGGGCAGCCTAACGGAAAGATTACTCTGAATGGCATATCCGGGAATGGTTCGTACCGGGAAGTCATCGATGTACGGACGATAAAATCCTCAAAGACCATTTCGGCCTTGCGCTATTTCTGGGCCCGCCACCGGATCGCCCTGCTGTCCGATTACAACAAGCTCCGGCCCAATGACCAGCGAACCAAGG
>Ga0315295_10005056_pt1 | contig 11279 bp, 13 predicted proteins | sample YL17G14_0_MG_FD_204453 | JGI IMG/M metagenome (GOLD analysis project Ga0315295, IMG submission 204453) | Sediment microbial communities from Yellowstone Lake, YNP, Wyoming, USA - YL17G14_0 | ecosystem: Environmental > Aquatic > Freshwater > Lake > Sediment | place: USA: Wyoming | collected...
CATAGGAGATGCCGTAGCCCACGATAACACCCACGAGGCCTCCAAGAAACGCCTGGATCAAGGCCTCCCCCATGAGCTGCTTCTGCACATCCTTCTCGGTCCAGCCGACCGCTTTCAGAATCCCGATCTCACTGGAGCGGGCCACAAGATTGCCGAGCATGGTCTTGATGATGAGGAAAATGGCCCCCCCGAGGGCGATGATGGAGGCAAGGAAGGAGAACTGGTCGGAGATCTTGGAAACCCCGCCCATCAGCTCCAGGAAGGAGTCGGAGCTTGTGACGGAGAGACCGTTCATCTGTTTGCCGATCCGGCTCTTCACCTGGCTGAGGAGGGAGGGGTTCTCTAGGCGGAGGTAGACGATGTTGACACCGTCGGCATCAAGAGAAAGGAGCTTCTGCGCGTCCTGAAGGGACAGGTAGATGTTGGACGAGGCGATCTGTGCGCCTTCCTTGATTTCCAGGAGGCCCATGACTGTAAAGGGTCGTCCTCCGATTGTCATGGAGCCGCCGAGGACCGTGTGGTGGAACTTGGCATAGTGTTTTTCCAGGACGACCTCGCCTGTCTGGTTCGGGAACCGGCCGCTGCTGAGCCATTCTTTCACCTTGACGGGCCCCAGGCTCGGCTGGGAGAGGTCCACCCCCATGATGGTCCTGAAGCCTCCCTGGTCAAACTCCCAGAGGAGAAGGGAAGATGCCGAGGAAGCCACGCCGTCGAGAGAACCCAGTTTCCGGAGTTCTTCCTGCGAAAGGAGTTGGTTCGAAAAGGGCAGACGGATCCCCCGCATGGAGGTGGGTGTCTGGGCCGCGTCGACAGCTCGCTTTTCCGGTTTCTGCACCACGATGTCCGCGCCCAGGTTTTTGAAAGGGAGGCTTACCGCCTTCTGATAGGCGCTCGAGACCGCGTTGATGGACACGAAGAGGGCGATGCCTATCGCGATACCGAGGACGTTGACAAGGGTCCGGTGATGGTGATGACGCAGTTCCTTTATGATGTAGCGATAGTTCATGTCATACTCACTTTTTGACGGTCGACTGGTCAAGGGCGGCCTTCAAGTCGTCCATCGTCCATTTCCCCTGGAAAAAGGCCGGCCCGGAGCCGGTTGGAAAACCCACAAACTCCACCTTCTTGCCTCCGACAGTGACGGCAGGCGAATCGTCTATCCAGATGACAAGGGGAAGATGCTGTTTTACCCCCTTTTTCGCCATAAACTGCTCCCCCTCTCTGCTTTCGAAATCGTACCAGGAGACGGCCAGTTTGTCTCCGTACTTGGAGAAGACGCCCTTTATCTGGTCGAGGGTTTCCTCCAGGGGACCATGGTTCATGTAAAGAACCTCGATCTTGGTCGGCTTGGCAGCCGCATGAGCGCTAAGGCCAAAGCAGAGGAAAACGAGAACGGACATATAAAAAACAGCCTTCTTCATGATATCACCTCTCCATCATGCATGCGGACCAAGCGGTCCGCGGTTTTTGCAAGTTCCGCTTCGTGGGTCACCATGAGGATGGCGACCCCTTCCTCTCTATGGAGCCTGTTCAAGATCTCCATAATGGCGTCCCCCGTCGCGGAGTCCAGGTTGCCGATCGGCTCGTCCGCGAAAAGGATCTTGGGGCGATTAATCAGGGCCCGGGCAATGGCAACCCGCTGCTTCTCCCCTCCGGAGAGAGCCGAGGGGAGATGCTCGGTCCGTGGTCCCAGCTCCATCTTGTCGAGGAGTTCCAGGGCGCGACGCTTCCGCTCATCCTCGTTCATCTTCACGGGGAAAAGAGGAAGGGCCACGTTCTCCCACGCGGAAAGAGTGGGGATCAAGTTGAAGGACTGGAAGACGAAGCCCACGTTCTTCCTGCGGAAAAGGGCAAGCTCATCCTCCGTCGCGCTCGTAATATCCTTCCCTTCGAGCATCACCAGTCCTGTGGTGGGCCGTTCCAGTCCGGAGAGCAGTGAAAGCAGGGTCGTCTTGCCGCAGCCTGATTTTCCCACCAAGCAGACGAACTCACCAGCATTGACCGAGAGGGAAACGTCCCTGACCACCTTTAGATCGCCGTACTTCTTGCTGAGACCTTTGCCTGACAAAATCGCTCCGTTATTCATGTCGTAAAACCTCCGAGGGTTTGATTCTTGAAATGGTTCTGCCCAGCATTGCCCCTGTCACGCCGCCTATGACGACGGAGAGGAGGATGCCGAAGCAAGCTAGGTTCCAGGGTATATGAACGGGAAGGCGAAGGGTCTTGAAGATCTGGTCTCCGCCGCCGGGGAGAAAGTGCGGGGTTGGGCTCATATCCCAGGGGATGGGGATGTTCACCTTCATAAAGCTTAACCCGAATGCGACCACCAGGGCGATTAGGAGTCCCAAAAGGCCGGCCAGGAAGCACTGGATGACCGACTCCGCAAGGAGCTGGCTGACGACGTTATGGTTGGTCCAGCCCACGGCTTTGAGAATGCCGATCTCCCGTGCCCGCTCCGCGATGTTGCCCGCCATGGTCTTGAACGCGATCAGGACCGCGATGATGACGGCGATCAGAGATGCGGCCATGGTGAACTTGTCGGACAGGGCAAAGAGGCTGCCGAGAAGCTTGAGAAAGGACTCCGGGGTGCCGATGGTCGCCTTCTTGTCCACGATGTTCCGAAGGGCAGATGCCAGGTCAGTGATCTTATCCTGGTCGGCCTTGATAAAGAGGAGGTTCACGTCCGAGGGGCTGAATGGCGAGACGGACTGGACCTGGGAGGAGGCGGCCGCAAGCTTCTGCGCCTCCTCCAGGGGCACATAAACGTTTGATATGGCGATCTTCGCGGCCCGGGACGCATCGACTAAGCCGACGACGGGAAAGGAAGTGTTGGCCATCGTGATGGTATCTCCCACTTTGATACCAAACTGCCTGGCATAGGAGATTTCCACAAGGGCCTCGGGTTTGCCCGGCTCCAGATAGCGCCCCTCGGTCACAGCGGAGCGGAGTACCGCGGGACCTACCGAATTCTGCTGCTCGACCCCTAGGACGATCCAGGCCCTGCTGGGATCGAAGATCCAGAGGAGAACTGCCTTACCTACGCCCCTCACCCCTGGAAGACCCTCGATCTTTTTCACCTGATCATCCCGGATCGTCACGGCCGAGCAGGGGAAAACGACCCCGGTAAGGTCCTTGGGCACGTCCCCGGGCCGCTGGACGGTGATATCGGCCCCGATTTCTTTCAGAGGGGCATGTGCGGCCTGGCGGTAGGCGGCCGAGAGGGCATTGAGGATGATCAGCAGGGCAATGCCGATAGAGAGCCCCAGGATTGCGGTCAAAGTTCTCCTTTTCTGGTAGTAGAGTTCATTCATCAAGTAGTGCAGGTTCATCACTTCCCTCCAGAAGATAACGCTAGACTATTGCGGACCATGTTCTGACGCATAAGATCGAACAAACGTTGTTGCTGTTTGGGGTCGAGTATTTTCTTTGTTTCAGCGATGTGGAGAATGACTTCATTTTGGATCTCGTCCTGGATAGCGGCCATTTCTTTTCTCAGCTTTTCTATGCCCAAAGGATCGCTCCCTTTCTGAAGAAGGTCGATCAAGAGCTCTTTTTTCCCTTCCATGGCGGCTCCCAATTCAGCAAGCCGTCCATGAAAAGATCGCGCCAAGGGCTCCATCTTTGACAATTGAAGATCGGAAAGTCCAAGAGACTGATAGAGATGGCTGTCTCCAGGTGACATGGGGCAGGGTTCCATGGGTGCAGATGGTGCGCTGAGGAAATAGTGATATCCCACAGTGGCCAGGACACCTGCATTGACTGCTAAAGACAACACCAAGACGATGGTCAACCACTTCGATCTCATCGGGACTCACTCTCCTCATAGCTTGCCATCCGAAGATATCCTTCCGCGAAGGTCCCCGGAGGTGCCGGATCAAAAACCCTCATAGAAGCGAAAAAACCACTCTGGGAATCACTGACAGGGATGCCCTGGGATGGGAATAAATCACGTCGAGCCAAGTTGCTGCCCAGATAGCTGCCGGCCGCTAACCCAATGACCAAAATGATCGAGGCGATGGCCGGGGCACCAATAAACCGAAAAACGTGCTGCAGGGTCGGCAACAAACCGCGTTTGCGAGGTTCTTTCAATTTTCTGGCAAGTTGGGGATAAAACCACGGACCCGGGCTGATTTCTTCCAGCCCCCCCAGGGTTTGCCAGACACAATCGAGCTGCTCATACTCTTTACGACAGGACCGGCAGCCTAGCAGATGACTGCTAAGCTCTTCCTGTTCCAGAGGCTTCAGTTCTCCATCCTGGTAAGCTGAGAGTTTCTTTTGGACGCTACGGCATTTCATCTGACATCTCGTTTCCGCAAGGTGGTGGCGTTTAAATTGATTAAACAACTCTCAATCCAAAAACCTGCGCTCGGTTTCACGAAATTTTCAATTTTTCTTGAAGATTTTTCTTTGCCCGGACGAGCAATGATTCCACTGCAGACACAGAACAGTTGAGTATACCGGCAATCTCTGCATAAGAGAGGTCGTCATATCTTTTTAGAACGAGGGCCATTCGCTGATTCTCAGGCAGGCGTTGAAGAGCCTCGGTGATTTCGCGACTTCGCTCCTTGGAGAGCAGCTGATCTTCTGGGGATGGCTCTTCACCAGAAAAGTCCTCTTCTCCAACCCCCTGCTCTTCTCTATCGACTTGAAAGAAGCGAAGCCACTTCTTGCGGCGGGATGCTTTTAGCTCATTGAGGCAAATATTGACGACAATACGGTATAGCCAAGTGGTAAATTTGGCCTTTGCTTCATAGCTCCTGGCCGCCTGCCAGACACGCAAAAAAACCTCCTGGGCTAGATCTTGAGACTTTGTTCGGTCTCCTCCTAAGAAACGGTAAATCAGATTCAGGAGAGAGGTCTGGTGCCTCTCCACCAGGATCTGGAATGCGTATTCGTCGCCCTTGGCAATCTTCACCATCAATTCTTCGTTAGGTAACTGCTTATCCATAGACTGACAAAAGGCTGGTGGCCAAACAGAAGGCAGCGCAACATGAATTAGAAATAATACCTCACCCGTAATTCGAGCCGGTAGTCGTTCTGTTTTTCGCCGAATTCGCTGTCGGCCGTCCCCATAAGGAACCCCGCTCTCAGCCGCAGCTCCAGATTCGTAACCGGCGTGTAAAGCAGCTCCGGGGTGATGGTGAAGCTCTGGTCGCTCAGGTTGTAAATGCAGGTGAGCGAGGGAGTGAAGTAAAGAATATCAAAGGGTTCCGGTTGACTGATCCGGAGGTAGAGGTAATCTGTTTCGGGCGAGAACCTCCCATAGCCGCCCTGCTGGCTCACAGACCTTGCCTTTGCCAAGGCCTGGGTCGCGCCATTCAAGCTAAAGCTGTTGTAGCCTTTATCAATAAAAACAAACAAATTGGACAACTCCTCGCTGGAGTACCCAGTCCCCTGGTGGTAGTACTCAAAAATACAGGTGGTGTTGAGAGTGCTCAAGTACCGTGTTCCCAGAACGAAGTTCACTTCGTCGTATGTAACCGAAGTGGTGTTGCCGTTTGCATCGACCAATGGTTTCGTGAAGTTCCTGATAAACGCAAATTCTCCGTGCACTTCCAGGTTGGTCCCGATGTTCCTCGAAAAATCGAAGCCGTAGCGAGGTGTTTTGCTACCGCCTGACAAAAACATCAGGTCAATGTCCGTGTCGTAGAGAAGAAAATAGGCCTTAGCCGCAACATTGACATGATCAGTCTCTCCAAAGTCGTCATTCATGTCTCCATATTCAGGCAACACCACAGGGGTAAAAGAGAACGTCTTGAGCGGCCCTGAGGAAAAACTCCTAATATAATCGGCCGAAGCGATCACATAACCTTCAAGGGCGAGTTCCGGGTCATCGGGATCCTTCGGCCTGTCGACAAAGGCCGCTGGGTTCCATGCGTAGCCCTTACCCCACTTTGAAGTTTTCTTGCCCATATCCGTCGTTAACGTTGAGGACGGTTTCAGGGAGAGATAGGCCTGGTAGGCGTTAATTTCGCTCGTGGAATCGAAGATGCTGGACTGCTCAAAGTCTGCGCTCAGCTGGAGGTAGAAGCCGGCAATCCCCTTTTGGATATTGGCGTCTATCCAGAGCCTTTCGTTATATTGGGTGATTGTATCCCCCACATTTTCATTAAACAAGTTGAGCTTGTAAAAAGCGGCGTTTTGGTCCAAACCGAACAGAACGGGCCTGAATTCGAGATAGCCACCAATATGGTATGGTTTTTTCTCGATCTCAGAAAGGTTGAAAGTGTATTCTTCCGCCGCCTGAGCCGCTCCCCCGAAAAGGCATAAAAGCAGCAGGGCCGAAAAGAGGCTCTTCATTTGAGCAACGATTCCACGTTCGGCATGAAGGTGAGGGTGAATACTTCGTCCGGAAAGTCCCGCTTTGCTATTTTCGCGAAGATCATGACGGATTTGTAGCCCTTGTACAGAGGACTATCCGTTTCTATGATCGCAGGTCTCGTGATTCCACCTCCGAATTCCTTGATGTCCTTAAAGTAAAGCGTCTTGATGAGCATCTCCGCTTCCGTGAGGCACTCGATCTTCGTCGGAAGGGTCTTGGACTTTTCCACCCAAATCTTGAGCTTGTCATAGGCAACGGTTTTGGTCTTTGCTTTGCAGTAGAGCAGGGACTCGTTTCCAAGGTCTTCAACCTTATCCACGTCGTATTCCACCGAATAGTCGAGGGCCAGGATATCCGCGTTATTGAAAACACCACCGATCACCGACTGCAGACTCGTGATGCGGATCGGTTTTCCCACGTTGGGGACATAAAGCCACATGTTGTCTCCGAGTCTGAGCGTGCTTCTGCCCTTGTCGCTGGCCGGCGACAAGAAAAGGCCTGCGATTTTGTCCCTGCCCTTCTTGGCAGTGTAGTAAACATATTCTTTTGTTCTGCCGCTTGGCTCGATATTGATGATCTTGCGGTAGGACTCGTAAGATTCGGGAGTGAGGTTTTTGTCGATTTGCTCCAGAAGCTGGGTCCCGTCCGCTGCATAAAGCGAGGTAGCAACACAGAGCGTGGCTAGGAAGGCTAACAGTTTTTTCATCAATGATCTCCTTTGCTCTTATACATGCCGTAAGGCCACGATGGGCTCCATTCTTGAAGCCTTGAGTGCGGGCTGGAGGCTCCCCAGGACGGCGACGATAATGACGATAATCGAAACTACGAGGATGTCTGAAACCTGCAGGGTTGGTGACAGCACGAGCCCGGTTTGTCGACCAAAATCAAAGGTTATTTTCGCAAGGTCGAGTACGTACACAATCACCACTCCAATGACGTTGCCGACAACGGCGCCGAGTACGCCGAGAGAAAACCCCTCCATCACGAACATGGAGAGGATCTTCCCAGGCAATGTGCCTATGGCTGCAATGGTGCCGATCTCCCTGATCCGCTCATAGACCGCCATGATCATGACGTTCATGATGCTGATCAGGACAATGGCGATGAGCATGATTTTGATGAAGAGGGTCATCATGTCGATCATCCGGGCGATGTTGTAAAAGGGAGAAAGGGTCTCCCAGGTGTGCACTTCGAAAATCGGCTTGTCCTGCTTGTTCATGTATTTTCCTAAATCAGCATCTAGCCTGTTGGCAACCTTGTTGAGCTTGCCGAAGTCGTAAAGCTTAATCGCGATCTCGCTGATCTCCTGCTCTTCCATCCTCAAGATCTCCACTGTATCTTCAAGATGTAAATAGCCGTCTCGTCCTCCAGGCCCGGTTGCACTTTCGAGAATCCCTCCGACCTTGAGTTGCTTCCCGTTCACGGAGCCGTCCTTATTCGTCGCAATGACAACGACCATATCCCCCACTTTGACCTTCATTCCACGCGCAAGCAGCTCGGGAATGATAATCTCCCCCTTCTTAATTGCCTTTTCCCCTTCGATGATCCTTGAGGCGAGAAGAGGCAGAGTCTTCATCTCCATGTCGGGATAGACCCCGTTGAGCCGTATGTTCGTCGTCTCGACAAAATTGCTGAAAAGCCCTCCAAATTTTATGCGAGGCGAGTAGGCCTCTATCTCCGGTATTTTCTTGATAGCCCCTTCCGCTTTTTCCACCTGTTGCGAGTTCAGCATTAACGTCAAGGGTAAGTTATCTATGGAAGCCACGTAACCTTTTCGGTGGATCTCCATATCTCCGAGCATGGAGCCCGTTATCTGGCTGATAATCATGTTCTTGAAAGATCCCGAGACCGAGACGAAGACAAGCACGAATATGACGCCGATGGCAATGAGGGATGCGGTCAGGAGCGTCCTTCTCTTGTATCTCCTCAGGTTTCTTATCGCTATCTTGAAAAGATTACGCATGGTTTTCGCCCCCCTTCATATGTTTGCTCACCAGCTCTCCATCTTCCAGCACGTAGAGGATCTCCGCTTCTCCCACGATCTTCTGGTCATGGGTTGAGAAAATGAAGGTGGTTTGAAAGTCATTGCGCATCCTCTTCATCAGCTCGATGACCATGTACGCTGTCTTGTGGTCAAGGTTGGCCGTCGGCTCGTCGGCAAGAACAAGCTTCGGGTTCGTCACAAGCGCCCTGGCGACAGCCACTCTCTGCTTCTGCCCGCCCGATATCTGGTCCGGGTACTTATCCTTTTGTTCCGTCATCCCCACAGCATCCAAGAGACTCATCACCCTCTTTTTTCTTTCTCCAGGTGAGGCGTTTTGAACCATGAGTAGAGGATACTCAATATTTTCAAAAACCGTGAGCACGGGTATCAGGTTAAAGTCCTGGAAAATAAAGCCGATGTTCTTCCCCCTGAAGATCGCCGAATCCCTTTTACCGAAGCTCGATACGTCCATCCCCGCGACAAGAAGGCGGCCTGCCGAGGGCTTATCGAGACAGCCGATGAGATTCAGCAAGGTTGTCTTACCGCTTCCGGAGGGACCGACGAAGGAAACAAAGGAACTGGGCTCTATGTCGAAACTCGCCCCTTTCAGAGCCCTGACTGTGACCTCTCCGATCTGGTAATCTTTGGTTATATTCTCTGCTACGATTAATCCCATATGTTTCTCTCCTTGATTACAAGTCTATCGAGAAGAATTTCAGCCCTTTTCCGGAGAAAATGGGCGTGGAAGATGCTGAAGACGGCGAAAGGAGGATACAGGATGACGGCGATCTGAATAAGGTAGAGCAAGGCTTGCGCCATCTGAAACTGGCTAAGGAAACTGAGTGCTCCGTAAAACCCAAACAGGACCGGCATGAGAGTCCCCACATATTTACCAATCATCTTGATCTCATGATTCCTCCGGTTGAAATACCTGATACCCATATCATCCAAAGTCCAGAGAATGGATAGAAGGAGGGAGATCAAGATGGTAATCCCCGTGACGATCAGGAATCGCGCAACTTCAAACTGCCCTTTGGGGATCAGTAAAGCAGATGCTGCTGCTGATCCTGTTGCTATCTGAAGAACCCAGAGGATCTTTGTTCCAAAGAGGAGTCCAATGCCGATCCCTTGAAAAGGCCGAAGAAGCCAGTGTTTCAAAGGGCGAATCCCCAGTTCCTGTCTATCCTTTATTTGGATAAGGGCTTCATTCTTTTTCCAGACCACGCGGCCAAGCATCCCCAAAATAGAAGATAACAAATAAAGGGGAAGGCAGAGGAGGAGAGTGAGCCTGAAAAATCTGAACAATCCCTTGTAGATTGCTTCGGTGCCTTTGAGAAAAGCGAATTCCCCCAGAAGGATGGAAAACGAAATAGTAAGAATGAGGATTGCGACAGCGTGCCCTATCTCTCTTGACCATTGCCTAAAATATTTTGAAGTGGTTAGGTGGTTCATCGTCATTATCCATGATACCCTTGTTTCCTCTGCGATTCCTTTGCTCTCGCGTGAGGGCATCCAAAAGGCCGATGAGTTCATCCCATTCAATAGGCTTGGGGAAGAATCCATTCACTCCTTGTTCGTTTGCCCTAACACTCATTCCCTCGGTTGCAACGCCGCTCACTAAGATGCTTGAGATTCCGGGATGGATCTTCCTGGTCTCCTTGATCAGCTCAAGTCCATCCATGCCCCGCATCTGATAATCCGTTATGAGAATGCCGAAAAGCTTTTCTCTTAATTTCATTAACGCATGTTTGCCAGATGCACAAGAAAAGGTTTTGTAATTATGACTTTGAAGCACCTTCTCCATTGCGCTTCTACATGCATCGTCGTCCTCCACGATGAGTATTGTTTTCTCTTCCATGCGTTTCCCCCTTTCTGATAATGGGGTACGGGGTAGAGAATCCTCCACATCCTCCACCCCGCGGCCTATGTTTACCATCGGCCCATAGGACCTCTCATGCCCATCGGAGGACCAAATCCCATGCGCGGCCCAAATCCTGGGCCAGGGCCAAATCCCGCGCCCCGGTTGAAAGCCGGAAGCTCGGCCAATTGTTCCGGTGTAAGCACCTTGCGGATCTCAAGCCCAAGACCTGTGGCCTCCTCCTGAAGCTTTGACTGCAGATCCCGGATCTCTTTCTGCTTAGCCGTCACTGCAGCCGGATCAGGATTAGGGGAGGACCAAAGGCTTCGAAGCTCTGTCCCTTTCGTGAAGAGCTCTTGTTGAAGAGGTTCAATTTGTTTCTGAAATCCATCCCTCAAAGCCTGAATCTGAGCAGATTGTTCGGCTGTCAGGTCCGGCATGGGTGGGACCCCGTTTGCCGGTCCCCCAAACCCCCGACCGAACCTTGGCCCGAAACCAGGACCCCAGGCCAGTGCAACAGTCGCCACCAGGGCCAATCCCAAGGCCAAACACAAGCCAACGACAAAGGTCTTTCTCATCGAAATCACCTCCTTTCTTCATGGTTTCAGTGTCCTCAGTGTATGGGTATTGACCTCTGAGGAGAGAATTGGCCACCTAATTTGTTGATCGGTAATTCGTAAATTGGACTTCTGATAGATGAGATAAAGTCGGTCGGATTTAACAACGTAAGGGGAGAGAACTTAGGCGAAGCGGGGAAGGGTGGAAATCGAGTCCCGAAAGTTGCAGAATGAGAGGATCGGGCGAGAGCTGCTCCAGTTGGATGGAATCTACAATAATGATCGTGGTGTCATCGTGAGAAACGATTGAATTGAACGGGCAGAAATTGCACGTAATTTGCTTGTCATGTGAAAGAGGACAGCCATTTCCTATTTTATGGACGAAATTCAGCGGCGTCATTCCAAACAGAATAGGGAGAAGAATGATTGCGTGAATGAATATTAATAGTTTCGATCTGCTGTACATTTAGCGTGTATCCTTCAATCTGGTCTTGTTTGCCTGGTGCCGCCTCAAGTCTCGCTGTGACGTTAGAGATACAAGAATCGTACCGGGTTTAG
>Ga0315295_10005057_pt1 | contig 11278 bp, 9 predicted proteins | sample YL17G14_0_MG_FD_204453 | JGI IMG/M metagenome (GOLD analysis project Ga0315295, IMG submission 204453) | Sediment microbial communities from Yellowstone Lake, YNP, Wyoming, USA - YL17G14_0 | ecosystem: Environmental > Aquatic > Freshwater > Lake > Sediment | place: USA: Wyoming | collected...
CCCTTCGGTGGTGTGAGAAACTCAAAAGAGACCGCATTATGCCCAAGCAATGGCGCTTGACGTAACGGCACGATTTTACACTCACCCTGCAGAGGGATCGTCCCATCTTTATCAGTGAACATGCCTTCCATACGACCCGGTAGCTCACTTAAAATAAAAGCCTTATAGAACCTGCCTTTCTTATACGGGTCGATATACTCATACGTATCAGTTGTTGACCAAAACCGAAGACGTATCGTTTTATCCTCTAGCCGTCCGGTCACCTCCAAATCAGAGGGATAGTACAGATCATACTCCTTTACGTACAGCACTTTGTTGTATTTGAACCAGACGTCACAAAACTCCCAATATCGTTTCCCGTCAGGCGTTAAGTACAACGCTCCAATTGAGGGACCTTCAGAGACCCAGAACAATGAATTACCAAAAAACAAACTCCATGTATTGTCACAGACACCCCAGACCCAGTCATATCCAAAAGGATTGTTCTCTGAAGAAAAACTGATTCTTTTAGGGATCTTGAATCGATGATGAGACAGCCACCATCTTGTGAGATGAGCATACGTCGCAAGCGTTCGATGTGCCCTTGAGAGTGTCTGCAGCGGTTTCTGATATGACCAGTCCCCATATGCATGCTCCAGATACCCTTTTCCTTCAATAGAATAGGATTCTTTCCCCAGTTTCATAGTCCCAGTGATATCACAATGGGGGAGGAACCCATATCGGTAAAAATTCAGACCGATCGGCAGATTCCCTTGCGTCGCCTCTTGAGCGATCCAATGGGGTAACGAACGAGCCGTGTAGTCAGCATCTAAGGTAAGCTTCTGGCTTGGATCCTCCACATGAAGATGGTATTTTGGGTATAACCCCTGAAGACGTGAGGTCTCATAGCGAAGATCAAGTCTGTTTTTCACATGAGATAATTTCGTAATCTCATCATTGAGGTCTTTATGTGCCACCCACTTTTTTGAGGTGATGTCAAAAAGCACGTACTGGAAAAAACAGGAGGGCGTCTCTTGTTCATATGCAAACGAGGTCATGAGATTCCATCGTCGATGATCCTCCCGTGACTGAAAGAGGAGTTCGCAGGTCCACCATTCCCTCATCACGGGGTCATGGTCTCCTTCTTCTTGTGGAGTCCAGGGGTTCTTCGGATCTTCTGCGGTCATATCTCAAACCTATCTTTGTTTTTACTGCGAATGTGCCTCTAAGAAATCCATCAGGGAATTATAACCTTTTTTAAAGACCTTGGTCTTAAAAGGTTTAAATGCGGTAGTTCAATTCCTAGAAAGAACGGTTGGGTGAGAGTGAGTACCACCATCTCAACCGCTTTGACTATGCTACAAAAATTATTTGCGCATCTAGAAACCATGCGACCGTACACGCTTCTCTGGTGTGGCCTGGTCAGTCTCGCTGGCGCTTCTCTTCGGTATGGTGACATCCCGCCGATAAAGATCACTCTTCTTGTCTTTTTCATCCCGATCTTGGGTTGGATCGCTGGTCTTTACCTTGCAGATTACTACGACAAAACATTAGATGCAATCCAGAAACCCCATCGGCCAATCCCCTCAGGGAGGATTTCCTCTCGTGAGGCATTGATTGTTGGTGCTGCTTATGCCATCATAGGATTAGGGCTTACCTTGCTACTTCCCCTTATCAATATCGTGTTGGTCTTCATCGCAGGTGCCCTTGTTTTATGTTATGCGAAATATACAAAAGCAAAAGGACTCCTTGGGAATTTCAACCGAGGCGCGATGACGGTAATAACCTATCTGTTTGGGGTCTTTTCCATTGATACAACCTCCGCAATTCCAGTATCACTCTTGATGCTTTCATTGGTATTTTTCTTCCATGACACCAACAGCAACATCATCGGAGCTATCAGAGACGTCCACGGGGATAAGGCCGGCGGGTACGCAACCACCCCCGTGAAATACGGGATTCGACTCACCCTTATCATCTCTGTAACACTCACCATCATCTACCTCCTGCTCACCGCAGGGATCATATCCTTCTTCCCACTTGTTTTGTATCCAACCTATTTTCTCTTGTTATTTTCGATAGGGATCATCATTCTCTGTATGATGTATCTGATTTTGTTCACGTCGATCAACACCCTAACGAGAAAACAATCCCTATATGCCCATGAGTTATTTGTCGCGGAACGTATCCTCTTCTCCTCAGCATTTATCGTCGGAATAGCCTCATCCCATAGGCTTTCATTTTCCTTATGTATCGTCTCTCTGGTCATCACGCTGCTTTCCCAGCACCTCCTCAGGGAACGATACGAGTTAACGTAGAGACCATATGCACTGCTTAGTCACCGGAGCCTCTGGCTTCATAGGATCTGCACTGGTCAAACGACTTGTCCAGAACGGTCATCGTGTACGAGCGGTTCTTCATACGACTGCTCCTCTGCGTCGCGAAAGAGAGGTCGAATACGTTGTAGCTGATCTGACCGATCCAGCTTCATTAACACCCTTGGTCCATGATATTGACACCGTCTTCCATTGTGCCGCGCTTGTAAAGGATTTCGGCTCGAAAAAGGAAATCATGAACGTAAATCTAAAGGGAACGCAGCATCTAGTAGAAGCATGTGGGAACAACATTCACCGGTTCATTTTTTTAAGTCATCTTCACAGCACATCACCAAAAAAAATTGGAGCGTACAGCTCCTCAAAGGCACTAGCGGAACACTACCTTCTGCAACAACGTCAGAACAACCAATTCCCCGTGGTTATCATTAGACCAGGCAGTGTCTTTGGACCTGGTGCGACAACATGGTGCCTTCGCCCACTCCAGGCGATTCAACAGGGTCACATCGCGCTGATCGATCATGGTACCGGTCTCTTCCTTCATACCTACATTGAAAACCTTCTCGATGGTCTCCTGTCCCTTCTAACAGTGTCACATATCGAGGGGGAAATCATTGAAATCACAGATGGGGATAACACCACAACCTGGAAAACCTACCTCAACGACCTTGCCGCCCTAGCTGGAAAACCACCAATCACACGAAATATCACAAAGACCACTGCCTCCGTGATTAGTCATGGTATGATACTCCGATACAACCTCTTCCATACGAGCCCACTGCTCACACCAACCGCGGTTCACCTTTTCACCAGCCGTCGGACTGTTTCAATTGAAAAAGCATACCAACTGCTTGGGTACTCTCCAGCGGTTAACTACGCTGAAGGTATGAAACGCACAGCACAGTGGTTAAAAAAAGAGCAGTACATATGAGAGAAACTCCTTGCTTTTGAAACCTATCAGAAGTTAAAATCTTTTTTATAATATCGTCGGAACGTGTAATTTGTACCCGCTGGCAGCACTGCCGGAAGATTCCGAACGATCGCGAATGTTCGAAGGGCACGCTTTAGGACATTAGGCATGCTATAGTATTGTTTTGCCACCTTGCGGGTTCCTTCAAAGAGTTCTTTTTCTGTCATATTTTTTGGTTTGAACACCACATCGACTTGGTTGTATCGTGTCCAATCTCTACTGGTGATTCTTCCTTCGCGTTCCAGTCGATCATACAACGGCGTCCCTGGAAACGGTGTGAGAATATTGATTTCGACAGCATCCAACTCCCATTCGTACATCTTCTCCAAGGTCAAATCAAAGATGTCAGATGTATCCTGGTCGAAACCAAAGATGATACCCCCTTGGACAGCCATCCCATGTTTATGTAATCGTTTAATGGTTTTCTTGAAGTCTTCAACCTTATTGACTGTTTTTTTAATCCCGTTTAACGATTCCTGGCTGACGGATTCAAATCCAATAAACCATTCGACACACCCAGATTTTTTTGCAAGATCCAGGAATTCATCATCGATTTTCCCAAGCACGTTCGAGTTCCCGTTTGATACCCATCCTTTGTGCACTTTTTGTCTGATAAGTTCCTTAAAAAGCTCCCGTGAATACGGTGGGTTGACCGTCAGACTCGGGTCATGGATGACAAAGATTCGATTTGGCATCTGCATGATTTCTTCAACAACGTTTTTCACTGGGCGTTGTTTCACCTCATGGTTACAGAAACTTGCGATAGCGCAAAACTCACATTGATTGGGGCATCCTCTCGTCGACTGCACCGCGCCGATCATCGGGTTCTGACGAATAAGATCACGTCTGATGGGAGGGATCGCAGCCATATCAAAATCAGGGTTTGGTCCATAGAATTGTTTCAACACCCCTTTCTCCACATCATGAATCAGCTCAGGCCAGGTGAGTTCTGCTTCCCCGAGAACGACGCTATCAGCATGTTGTATGGCTTCTTGTGGCATCGCAGTTGGATGATATCCACCCAGCACCACTTTTTTTCCTCGTCTGCGAAACTCATCAGCAATCTCATAGACTCGTGGTGCGGTCATCGTGTAACTAGTTATTCCGACGAGATCTGCTGGTTCATCAAAATTAATATCCTCGTAGTTCTCGTTGACAATATTCACGGTGTGCTGCCGTGGTGTGATACCCGCAAGATGCGGTAAGGTGATAATAGGGTACCCAAACAGAATTGAGCTCCACGATCCTTTATCGGTATAGGTGGTTGCTCCGTGTTCTATACGGGGGAAAACAAGTAAAATCTTCATAGGTCACCTTGGTATGATATATCTTTGTATTTAACACTTTGGAACCATTGAGGGCTCATAGGAAACCATCCGCACTGACACAATCATTGAATACTTCTTGGTCCTTTGCCTTTATACACTGCTTCACTAAAGTTTATCTGACGCATGCGAGGTTGTGATGCGACTTCTTCGAAATAATGAGCAGAAAGACCCGCTATTCTTCCGTAAATGAAGAACGCTTTTGCCATTGCAGGGTCTAAACCCATATCTGCGACGATTGCCCCGATGACACCATCGACATTAATAGGAAGACTCATCCCTCGTACCTGTTCAAATATCGTACTGACTCTTTTAGAAAGCTGCACGTGCTGGCCAGCGATACCTGTTTGAGACGAAAAATTCCATAGAACATCACGTCGTGGGTCCTTCGTATGAAGTCGATGTCCTAGGCCTTCGATGCGTTTTCCCTCTTCGATGTATTTTCGCATTATCGCTCTGGTTGCTTGGGCGACATCGATGTTTTCCTTTTTTGATGTCATAATACAATCAGTGAAGAACTGTGCAGCCTTCGCACCTGCTCCGCCGTGTACATCAGTAATCGCACCAACACCCTGAGCAACCGCTACCTCATAAGGTGCTCTTGTGGATGCCGCGATAAGAGTCGCCTGGGCAGATGGTGGAGTAACCCCGTGATCGACACAGGCTACTATCATCGCCTCGATCATACGAGAATGCTGTTCATTCACAGTCATATTACCTGTCACCGCACGATATATGACATGGGAGAATGGTTCATTTCCAGAAAGTTTTTCCAAAGCCTTTTCCGTGCCTAAGATCCCGCTCAGGTATCGAGCGGTCCTGCCGATAGCGAAGACGGTTTTTTTCACTGCCCCATTCGTTCCTTCCTCAGGATACTGTGCGAGTTCCTCGTCAAGAACTAAATACTTGACCAATGTTTTTGAGATATCTTCTTTTTTCGCTCGGCTCACCTTCGGAACAGGTTTTTTTGCTCCTTCCAAAGCTATCTTCCGCATCTCCTCTGCTGTTTTTTTATCAGGAAACTCTCCTTTTACAAGGAGATATACCGTCTCAAGGAACCCTTTCTGTTCGACGATGTCTTGTAACGGATAGCCGGAGATCAACAGATTGTTCGGCATCACTTTCGTAATGAGTGTTCCCCAACCAGGTTTTTTGGAAGGGGCATCCCAGATCGTTTTCATTTTCCTGTAGTAATTCTCAACATCAAAGTAGATTTTTTTCTGCAGTCTTTTTTGGACTTCAGTGATGAGATCGTACTGGCTGTTTACCACGGGTACCCCTACGTTTTCCAGTGCTTGTTTTTTTGATTGGAATGTTCCATAGATTTGCCCTGGGGAGACGATTGCTCCTGCATGGCCCATGGTTTTTCCTTCAGGGGCATGTGCCCCAGAGATCAAAGCAACAAGGGGTTTTGGGTATTTCTTTGGGTTTTTCTTGATGTCGTCAGCGAGGAGTTCTTCTTGGCATCCACCGATTTCACCGGCGACAACGACCAGGTCCGTGTTTTTGTATGCCATCGCAAGAGGAACGAGGTCGCGGAATGTAGAGCCTATCGCGCCGTCTCCACCAACGCCCAGAACCGCGTTTTGTGCGATACCGACACTTGCTAAGGCATCAGAGAGATGATAGAGGATGGCGCCACTGCGAGAAATGATGGTGACTCCTTTCGGACCAAACTCTTCTGGAGAAACCTCCTCCGGGTAGAACACATCAGGGAGCATCCCTGCTTTGATCCCTTCGGGAGGGAAAATAACACCAGGGGTGTTCCCACCAATGAGCACTGTTTTGTGTTTACGTGCGGCGACAAGGATATCGCGGACATCTTTCAAGGGGATTCCTTCACTGATGAGAATAACCATTGGGATGTCTGCTTCGATTGCTTCTATCGTCGCATCCTTGGCTGTCGAATAATGTCGCCAGACGCTTGCGATCGCAATATTCGGATGTTCTTTTAGGCATTCGGTAATAGTATCATAGACCGGTATCGTTTCCAACAGTCGTGTTCCGCCTCGTCCTGGTGCGATACCAGCAGTGATGGTGGTCCCATACTGCTGCATGAGCTCTGCATGTCGTGTCCCTTGTCCTCCAAGGCCGACCACTACAGTCTCTATTACCCCAGATTGTTTGATTTTTTTTGCAAGATCCGGTCGTTTATTTTCGATGATATAGTACAGCATCCCCTGATCTGGAGAGACCAGCTTCATATCTTCCACCCCTTGGTTTCAAATGCTTTCTGAATCCCCTCTCGGATCACATCAGCCATGATCCGCTGGTTTCCTACATAGATGGTGACGTTTTGTAATGCCTCAGGGTTCTCTGCTTTTGCTTTTTCTAGGAACGTCCGTGCGCTGGGAAGATCGGTTCCAACCATCCTCCCAAAGACCGGCACCATCCGTTTCCCGGTTTCGTAGCGTTCTTTCACTGCTTGTACCATGCCGCGTATGAAAATATCACAGCTTGAGATACCACCGAACCGTGAGGTAACAATAAGATCCACCACGGGATAATCCATGAGCAGATGGAACATCTCAGCAACCCGGTTTTGTGGAGGTCCACCACCACTATCCATGAAGTTCACAGGGATTACTCGATCATGGAAATAGCGATTTCCGATCGTCGACACCTCATCGATGGAAAAGATCCCGTACCCTGCGCCGCCAGGGATAAGGCCGACGTATAATTTTTTTTGGTCTTTCGTAACGGGTTGAGATAAAAGATCGATATAAGGAAATCCCGCAGATTGAGCCCGGAGTTCGTTCTTTGTCCGTTCCGCCACATCATGTCGTTTTTCTGTGATGCTAAGCAGATCGAGTAGCTCGACTTGTCTGAAGAGCGCGTTGTCATCAAGCACAAGCTTTGCATCCGCTGCAACAGCACCCTTAGAGGTCATTATCAAGGGGTTGATTTCACAGAGTCGTGCATCAAATCGCTGATAGGTTGCATAGACTTTCGCGATGATTTCCGCAAGTGTTTTCGTAGTCTCATTTTTCCCTTTCAAAGACTGGTTCAGGGATAATGCAAGTTCCTGTGCTACTGTTTTTGAGAGTTCTTTGCTATTGTCAGGGATCTCTTTTCTCATGATAGCCTGTGGGTTTTTCGCTGCGACCTGTTCGATGTCAACCCCGCCAGAGGCACTGACTATGACGACATTGTTAAACGTCGCTGGATCCATGGTGATGCCAACGTAACATGCTCCGATTTCTTCTACTGCCTCCTCGAGAAGAATGCAATCCACTGGAAATCCTTTTATTTTGAGTTTAAACAAAACAGCAGCAATTTTTCGTGCTTCTTCTAAATTGTTTGCTTTTTTGATACCACCTGCTTTTCCTCTGCCACCAACGAGCACCATGGATTTCAACATGAGGGGGAATTCCAGTTTTAGCGTATCGAGTTCTTTTAAAGAGCGAATAACGCCATATTGTTTAGGGATGGGAATGCCCATCTTCTCGAACAGTTTCTTTGCTTCGTATTCGTATAACTTCATTTGATCGGTGCTCCTTTCTTCTGAATCGTCTTCTTTATCTCAAAATCAATGAAATCGCAATGATGAATTATGATTGCCTCTGGTGAACGGTTCATGGTGTCTCCCTCATGGCTGTGCGCTGCGATGATGTGTACGACTTCTTTGGGAAGGCCGGCTTCTTCCGCAAGTTGCGCGCCAGCCGCAGGATGGCGTATTTTCTCCCCAAATGTACTTTTTAGGATTTTTCCGTCCTTTAATTCGTATTCAAGGAGTTTCCCAACATCATGAAGGAGGGCTCCTGCGACGAGATAGTCTTTATTAAGAGTCTCCTGTCGTGTATTGCTGACATTTCGAACCAGTGCTGTTATCCGTTTGGTATGGTCAACAAGCAACCCGGAGTTCTCGAAGAGAAGAGTGAACGGGATCTCCTGGAGTTTGTGCCATTTCCCCCGGTCAGCAGCGGTTTTCCATACCTTTACGACCTTGTCTCTGAGGCCTTTATCCTGTATCCAAGTAAGTTCTGTAAAACAAGCTTCTATATCGCGTTTTTCTATCATACAATGCCTCCGAGGATAGTTGGGTGGTAATTGTACTGTATTATAATAATTTGCGTGTGGAAGAAATGGGTAATGATTGTAAAGATAACTATTAATATTCTCCCGTCAGAACTAGAGTATAACGATATCGTTTGGTGGAGAATGAAATTCAAAAAGATTGATACGATCATCATCGTCGTACTCGTCGTCGCTACGACACTTTTTTTGGTTAAGGCAGACTATATCAGCACGATTCTCCCCAATGTTCATACTTCGCCCCCTGGGAAGAATAACACCACGGTCACTCCTCTGCCAATAGAACAGGTTCCAGCTCCACCAACCTCTCTTGTTCCCGCGTATCGTCGTGATGTCTCCGCAGAAGACGAAGGAGTGCATTTCAACGAGCTACGCATCTCTCGGGAATGGTGGTATTTCAATGCGGTGTTTACTGAGGGTTCTAGCCAGTTAAAAGATTGGGCTGTTGCGGTGAGCTTCAGCCATATGGCACGAGGCGATCTGCTTGGGACCAATAAACCTGATCTCCTGGTCGTCAGCATCCTTGGGAACAACAGTGAAACCTATGGCGGGATGGTCAACAAGGAGCATCATCTCGGGATTCTGAAGGATGGAACCTTAATTGCTGGTACTCCTGGTGTGAAGGTCGAATTTGAGGACTGCTGGGCTGAAGGATCATATCCACGGTGGCATGTTCATGTCCAGAATGCTGATGTCGGCGATACACATGACATCGAGATTGACTTGGATTACACCGCAAGGTCGCTTCCTGTCTGGGCTCTTGGATCACACGTGATTGAGAAATCAGATAGCGAAATCGCGAATTACGTGGTGCTCGGTTGTGATGTGTCTGGGACGGTCACGATCGATGGGAAGATCTACACTGTAAAAGGGACTGGTTCGCATGAGCACTCCTGGACTCCGAACGCGATTCGAAAACTGTTCATTGGTGGCTGGGATTGGTTCTCACTAACGTTGGATAACGGCTGGAGCATTTACGCGGCAAACTATCTCCCAAGTCCTCAGGCGGTCTCTGGAGCATTGTCGTCTCTCGATCCGTTTGGTACGCTTTTAATTTCCACCGATGGCGGAGAGACTATTACAGAACTGAAGGATGTGAACTTGAAAATCACGCAGAAGGATGAAAAAGTGTTCCCCTTGGTAAGACTCCCATCAGAGTTCAGCATCAAGGCTGATCCAAGTATCAATCCGTTGTATCTGATCAGTCAATCCCTCTTGTATGGGACGAAAACTTCGTTGAGTGGAGATATTTCCATTACCCATGCGACGAACCATATTTGGAAGTTCCCTACTTATGTGGGGATGAAAATCGGGTATTGTATCATGGATGGGACGGTCTCTTGGACTGATGATGACGGAGATCATCAAGTGCCGATCCATGGTATTGGTGTATCGTGGAATATGCGTGCACTGCTATAGATTTTTATAAATAATAATAGAGTTGTATCCTTTTTTGATTTAAAAAATATTAATATAGACGAAGATTCTTTGGGTGCCGGTATATGAAAATTGATTGGAAAACACTTTGTTTGGCTATGATCACTTCGATCATCATCACAACACTTATTGGTTTATTGTTATCAATGGTGATCTATCCTCACAGTCCATGGGATACGATTTCTCCATCCTCACGTACATCAGTAATCTTCGCTGAAGCTTGTAACCCAACATTTAACATTCATTATATTCCACTCAGTCAGGTTATCATGGGAGCGTTCCTCATTGGTACTGGTCTGACTGGGATATCTTATTTTGTAATAAGTCTTTATAATAAACGAAAGGGAAAGAACACATAGGTTCTCTCGTAGAAAGGAAAAAATGGATTTTATTTTGCTACTTCGACAGTCGCATTATCCGCGTTTAGCACCACTGTGTCTCCGTCTTTGATCTGGTCAATATCGATCTTATCTACACACGGGATTCCTGCGAGGATGACACCGGTTGCGACAATAGTCTCTGTCTCTTTGTTTATGATCCCTTTTGGGGCGACACCGTTTTTTTGTAACCCGTAGATGACATAGGAACCGACGGTAGAGCCTTTCCCGCAGGGGAAGACCAGGATCTTGTCTTTGACGTTCTTTCCCTCGAGTGGATGGTCTTTTTCGATGACGATGCCGGTTTTAATGTTGATACCGCCGTAGAATCCGATCGGTTCTTTGGAGACCAACGCGGTACCTTTCGCTTTGCCTGGTGAGATGGTCCGTCCTTTCATCATAGTACAGCCTCCAGGAGTTTATTGAGATTTGCGAAATACACGTTTTGTTTACAGAAACCAGGGAGGTAGTTTCCTGCTTTCCCGGAATTGACCCCGGTGGTCTTGTATCCCATGTCTTCGATGGGTGAAACGACCATGCAGGTATCAGCGACGATATGTCCCCCTGCTTTTTCGATGATGTCGGAGTATCCCATGCGTTCTGCTGCTTCTTTCATCATCCGAGAGGTGCACACCCAGACTGGTTTTCTGAGATGTTTTCCTTTGAGTTTCTCTGCGACCGCGGAGATCTCTCGGAGTGATGCATGTGGGCAGCCGAGGATGACGATATCTGGTTCTTTGCCGGTATTGAGTTTCGCGTACGCCTCGTCCAGTTCTTTTTTTGTGACTGTGATGGTTTCCAGGTTGTCTTTTTTCACGAGGT
>Ga0315295_10005058_pt1 | contig 11276 bp, 5 predicted proteins | sample YL17G14_0_MG_FD_204453 | JGI IMG/M metagenome (GOLD analysis project Ga0315295, IMG submission 204453) | Sediment microbial communities from Yellowstone Lake, YNP, Wyoming, USA - YL17G14_0 | ecosystem: Environmental > Aquatic > Freshwater > Lake > Sediment | place: USA: Wyoming | collected...
AAACTACCCCTTATATCGTTATGCACAAGGAGTGCGCCTTCAGTGAATCCCCCCCCCAAAACACTCTTTCAAAAATCCCCTAAGTTTGAGAATTGGGGCCTCATTTCTAACGAACTATGGAATCATGGTGGGGCAAGCCCCACCCTACGAGTTTCTTGCAAACCGTGTTAATCCGCGTCAATCCGTGTCTAACCCTCTTTTGTTATGGCGGCGGCCCAGGGGCCTTTGGCGGGGCGGTGCGATTGTCACTATATTCCCGCCGGAGAAGTCGGCCTTCGGGCCCGAATTGCGGTTTGGATGTTCACCCATTGAAAGGCAAACGTGCCGGGGCACGATTGCAAGTCGAGGCCGACGGAAATAAAGAAGGCCGGATCAGAGCGTTCAGGATACCACATCAGACCGGTCGAAAAAACCTCCTTTTTTGTGGATTTCTGCCTTGTCCAGTCGCGAGAGTCCAGATGAATCAGCCACTTTGTAGCTCCCATGCACAGTTCTCGTAAAGACTTTTCATACGGAAAACTGGGCATTTCCGGATAAGTCCGGAAAAAAAGTGTACCGAAAGTATAGTACGCAAGTTTTTCTTATTGACAGGAAAATGGGTAATTTAGTATAAATGGGGTTTGGTGGAGTTTCAGCCGGAGCAGGTTCAGCATTGATCAGACCCGGTTCGCGGATGCGTGGAGGTTTATGCGTTTGAGGTTCTATTATCCGTTTTTTCTTTTAACCCCTATTCATAAAGGAGGACTGACCATGTCCAAAAAGCTGATTTTCCTTATTTCTCTTATTGTGGTGTGGGGCGTTGCTCTGCCGAGCCCAGCCGCCGATGACCCCAATCTTGTCGGCTGGTGGAGGTTCGACGGCGATACGCTCGACTCTTCCGGCAACGGCCACAGCGGCACGTTAGCGGGCGATGCAAAGCTCGTTCCGCTTGGCCTGATTGGCGGGGCGCTCGAGCTTGACGGCAACGGTGATTACGTCACCATTGACGGCTACAAGGGCGTTCTCGCTGACGCAGGCGGGGTACAGCAACCGTTCACCATAACGGCGTGGGTCAAGACCACCGACAGCGGCGACCGTACCATTGCAAGCTGGGGCACCAACAGCAGCCGGCTCAGAGTGGACTTCCGACTTGCGGGGGGCAAGCTTCGCGTTGAGCACGGGGCCGGCAACGTTCTGGGCAACACGGCTCTGAACAACGGCGAGTGGCACCACGTTGGACTGACAATGATTCAGGGCGCCACGATCTCCTATCCGGATGTAAAGCTCTGGCTGGACGGCAAGGACGACACAAAGGCGAGCACAGACCCTGATGCGTTTTCAATCACGGCCGGCGTCGATATGGCTATTGGATATCGTGCAACGGCCGCCGCCAGGTATTTCCTCGGGACTATTGACGAAGTCCGTCTTTACAACCGCCTGCTGGATGCGAGCGAGGTGGCCGACTTGGCCAAACGGCCCAAGTCTTATGATCCCAATCCGGCCGATGGCGCCATGGTCGAGGACGTGCTGGTCCAGCTTCAATGGACACCCGGCGGCTTCGCCGTGGAGCATGACGTCTATTTCGGCACCAATCCCGCCCCGGGCCCGGCAGAGTTAGTGGGCCGCCAAACCGCGGCAAGCTATATGGCTGTGGGGCTGCTTCCGGAGCAGACCTATTATTGGCGCGTGGACGATGTCAAAGCAGATGGAACGACCGTCACGGGCGATGTCTGGAGCTTTTCGGTTCCCCCGAAACGTGCGTACAATCCACAGCCGGAGGATGGCCTGATAAACGTGGCGACCGATGTTGATCTGAGCTGGGCGGCCGGCTGGAGCCCGGTCAGGCACGCCGTGTACTTCGGGACCGATGCCGACCATGTCGCTAATGCGATAGGGGCTACTTGGCAAACGACTGTAGGTTTTGACCCCGGCCCTCTCGCACTGGATACGACCTACTACTGGCGCGTCGATGAGCTTTATGCCCTGGGCCTGGCCAAGGGTCCGGTCTGGAGCTTCAAGACGCTGCCTCCCGTTCCTCTTACGGAGGATCCCAATCTCGTCGCCTGGTACAGGCTCGATGAGGGCGGCGGCAAGACGGCTATCGACTGGTCGGGTCACAACGCCAACGGCAAACTGACGGGCAATATCCAGTGGGTGGAAGGGACCGTCGGCGGCGCTGTGCAATTCGATGGTTCCGGCGGCGACTACTTCGAGGCGCCCGAATCCTCACGCGTGATGGGCACCCGCTCGCGCACGGTGGCCGCCTGGATCAAGACGGCTGATTATGGTGAGATTGTCTCCTGGGGTCAGAATGTAGCGGGCCAAAAATGGCTCTTCCGCGTGCAGGAGAGTAACGGGACACTCGGCGCCCTCCGCATCGAGGTCAACGGCGGATATCAAGTCGGCAACATCGACGTCCGCGACAATGAGTGGCACCACGTCGCCGCCGTACTCGCTGATGACGGCTCGCCCGATGCCACGGAAATAGCGTTCTACGTGGACGACGCCCCTGACACTATCAGCGCCCAGCAGGATGAACCCATAAACACCGCCGCCGGCCCGGTCCGGATCGGTGAATCGCCATGGCACAATCGGCCCTTCGACGGACTGATCGATGATGTGCGCATCTATGACAAGGCCTTCACGGCGGAGGAAATCAGGCAGGTGCTCGGCAACCCGCTGCTTGCCTATAATCCGCAGCCCGCCGCCGGTGCGGTCGGGGACGTCTGGAGGCTTGCATCGCTCTCCTGGACGGCGGGCGATGGAGCCGTTGAGCATGATGTCTATCTCGGCACGAGCAAAGCCGCAGTTGCAGCCGCGGAGGCCTCTGATACTACGGGCATCTATCGCGGACGCCAGGCCCAGACCACGCACATACCGGCCGACGGTCTGGCGTTTGAAACGGCTTACTTCTGGCGTATCGACGAAATCGCCGCCGATGGCACTATCAGCAAGGGTCGCATCTGGACTTTCACGACAACGGACAATATCGTCCTGTATGACGTGGAGACGCCGTTCCCGTATGACAACAGCGTGCCGCCATACGTCTCCGAGATTTCGCTGGACCTGGACCCGGCCCAGGATTGGACCGACCCGATCGGCCGGCTCGCGATTTCATACACAGGTCAGGCCGCCCCCGGTAGCGTCACGGTCGATGACGCCGCGGGTACCGTCACGGTCGTCGGGCGAGGCGCCGATATCTGGGGCACCGCCGATCAGTTCCAGTTCGCCCACACGATGCTCACCGGCACTGGCTCGCTGATGGTGAAGGTCGAGAACCTCGTCTCTACCGACCCCTGGACCAAGGCTGGTATCATGATTCGCGAGACGCTGGAACCCGGCTCACCATTTGCGGCGGTCTATGCAACCGGCGCCAACGGCGTCAGGTTCCAGGCTCGTATGGCGGCCGACCAAAGCGCCACAAGCGACACCGCCGTGGCGACGGTAGAGCAGAAAGCACTAACCGCGCCAATCTGGCTCCTGCTGGTACGGCAGTTCCCCGCCATCAACGCGTACTACTCGAACGACGGCCAGAATTGGACCCCAATGTCCTGGAATCCTCAGATTATTCCCATGTCGCCGGCGCCGATATACATCGGTCTGGCGGTGACGTCGCACTCCGGGGCGGACGTCTATGCTGAGGCCACGTTCTCCAATGTCTATAGCAGCGGAGGTGTTGCTGCAGGGCCGCTTACCTCGACTGAAATCGGCCTGGCGTCTAACGCAGCCGAACCCATGTACCTGGTGCTGGAAAATTCCGCCGGCGCAAAGGCCGTCGTGTACAATCCCGATCCCGCTGCCGCGCAGCAGGCCGGCCTGACCGACTGGGTTATCGATCTCAATGAGTTTGGCCTCGACCAGACGGCGGTTACCAAGGCGACCCTTGGCCTGGGCAACATGGACAACCCAATCCCTGGTGGCGCAGGCTTGCTCACCATTAACAACGTTCGTCTGCTTGCGCGTCAGCCCGTGGTCATCTGGGTCTCGGATAATAAGACCCCTGCCGATGGCGTCCCGGCGGATCAGGGCTGGGTGGACCTGCTTACGGCTCAGGGCTATGCCGTTGATCTTAGCTTCCGCAACCAGGAGGGCCGAACACTCGATGACACGAAAATAGCCGCTCTCAATGCCGCCGACCTGATCATCATAAGTCGCGACATCGACAGCGGCAGCTATGACGACGGTGCCGAGCCGACCCAATGGAACTCCATTACGACACCCATCCTCATGCAGATCGCGCATATCGCCAGGAACAACCGATGGTTGTGGCTGGATAGCGGAAGCACCAACGACGCTCAACCCACCCTGCAGGCCGTGGCCACCAGCCATCCCGTCTTCAACGGCGTGATGCTCGATGCGAACAACCAGGCGAATGTCCTCACAACGAATAGCTCCTTTGTGGGCACAACCGCCGTTGGCAATGGCACGCTAATTGCCACGCGAGCGGATAACGGTCAGGTCTGGATTGCCGAATGGCAGGCGGGGCAAGTATTTTACCCCGGCTCAAGTCAGACTGCCGCAGGCCACCGCATGCTCTTATGCTCAGGCGGGACTGCAGGTGTGAGCGATGGTGCTTACAACCTGACCGCCAACGGAGAGAAAATGTTCCTCAACGCGGTCAAGTTCATGGTCTCTGCCGGAGCTCCATAGCAGCCTTGAAGAAGACCAGTCAGGTAATCCTGGCTTGGTACCATGAAGTTAACGGGCCTGGGGATACAAGACGTACCCCCGGCCCTTTCTTTTGGCTCTCACAGGCGCACACCTTTTCCTGCAAGGTGAAGCCACTACAGAGTCTTTTTCGATGGAAGAATAGTGCTTTTCTGCATAATCCTGCCTGGAAGATGTGCCGATGTACTTTCAAGATACTTTTTCTGTTGACGGCAACATAGCCAGTTTAGTATAAATGGGCATAAGTGAAGTTTGTATCCGCGTCAAGTCCGGCCCCAACGAAAACAATTCCGCGGATACTTATAGGTTTTTGCTTCTGCGGGAGAAAGCAGCTTTTTCTCCTCAGAACGCACCATAATGATACGGAATAGTATGGTACAGCCAAGACCAGCAAAGCCGTATGTTTCTGACATAACATGTACCGTTATCGGTCTTTGTGTTTCAATTTAAACTCTTGTAAGGAGGACTATTATGTGCGGTAAATTGATTCATCTGGTATCGATCGTTCTTGTGCTGGGCGCCGTGTGGGCGAGTCCAGCCAGCGCCGCTGATCCCAATCTGGTCGGCTGGTGGAAGTTCGACGGCGACAGCCTCGACGCCTCCGGCAATGGCCGAAGCGGCGTTCTCGCCGGCAACGCCCATTTCGAGGCGGGTCACCTGGGCCAAGCTCTTGCCCTCGACGGCGACGGCGACTATTTCACCGTCACCGGCTGGAAGGGCCTTCTGAGCGTGTATCCGGTCACCGTGACCGCGTGGGTGAAGACCACCGCCGCCGGCGACGCGACGATGGTTTACTGGGGAAGGAACTCGGGCACTCGCAGAGTGGACTTCCGCCTCGGCTCGGGCAGGCTCCGCGTCGAGCATGGTAGCGGCAACTTGCAGGGTGACACTACTCTGAACGATGATGAATGGCACCATGTTGCACTGGCCATGCAAGCAGACGCTCCGATCTCCTATCCGGAAGTGAAACTCTATCTGGATGGGTGGGATGACAGCAGGAACACCCGGGACCCGGAAGAAGATAAATTCGCGATGGTGGATAACGCCAACAATGTGGACCTCACCGTCGGTCGGCGTGTTCCCCAGAATGACCGGCTCTTCCCGGGGCTCATCGACGAAGTTCAAATCTACAATAGAGAACTGGTGGGGATTCAGATTAGAGATCTTGCGAGCCTGGGCTACCTTGCACATGCTCACAGCCCGAATCCCCCTGACGGCCAAAAATTCGAAGATTCATGGGTAAATTTGACATGGACTGCCGGTCCGTTAGCCGCCTCTCACGACGTGTATTTTGGCACGAGCTTCGACGACGTCAACGCCAGCGCTGCGACGGCCTTTGTGGGCAACACCACCACGAACAGCCAGCCCGTTGGCTTCCCCGGATTCCCGGCTCCGGACGGTCTGGCTCCCGGTACCACGTATTATTGGCGCGTCGATGCGATCAACAGCACCCACCCGGACAGTCCGTGGCGAGGGGACGTCTGGAGTTTTTGGATTCCTCAACTGGCTGCGTATGATCCAGTCCCTGGCGACGGCGAGCCGGTTGAACCCACCAACGTGGTTTTGAGCTGGTCCCGCGGTTTGAAGGGAATCATGGACGCTGTGTATTTTGGGATGGACAAGGACCAGGTGACCAACGCCGCAGGTGCACCTCCGACGATGGGAACAACGTATGACCCGGGCCCGCTTGCCGCCGCGACCACATACTATTGGCGTGTGGATACGTTCAATGGTGCATCGTGGCTCAAGGGCGCCGTCTGGACCTTCACAACAAGGCCCGAAATCCCCGTCTCAGCGGATCCGAACCTCGTCGCCTGGTGGAAGCTCGACGAAGGCGCTGGGACCAATGCGCTCGACTGGTCGGGACATGATAACCACGGCAAGCTCTTCGGGACAGATTGGACCAGCCCGAAATGGCTCGACGATGCGGACGGCGGTCTGACCTTCGCCGACGGTGGCTACGTGGCGATTGATAACCTTCACTACAACGACCCCAACGGCACTGAGGTCACGGTATGTGCCTGGATTCGCACGAGCGACCCGAACGACCAGTACATTGTCGCGTACGACCGCAACGAGTACTATCGTCTCCAGATCAATGGTGAAGTGGCCACTGCTGGCCAGGTTGGTTGGCATGTCATGACCAGGAGCGCCGGTGCCGATCTACAAGTGGACTACGGCAGCGTTACTCGTGTGGACGACGGGCTCTGGCACCACATCACGGGAGTATTCGACCATGGTACATCGACCATCTTTATCGACGGCTTGCCCGAGCCCTCGAAAACGGGAGGCCCAACTTTCGGCCGTGGCAATACTCGCTATGGCTTCCTCGGCGCGAACTCAGAAGCCACAGCCTTCAACGGGGCCCGAGGCGTCGGGACCGGTATCACCGGCGACCTGGGTGACGTGCGCATCTATAACAAGGCTCTGACTCAGGAAGAAATCCTCCAGGCGGCCAGAGGGGATTCTCGTATGGCCTGGGATTTGCGGCCCACCAACGGCAGGATTCTGGAAGTCGGCGATGTCACCTCCGTCAGTTGGAAACCCGGCGAAGGCGCGTCGCAGCATGACGTCTATTTCGGTAAAGATGCCGACGCCGTGGTGAATGCAGATGCTTCCGACGCGACCGGCGTGTACCGCGGCCGTCAAAATGGCACAACCTATACGCCGCCGGAAGGCTTCGAATGGGGCCAGAGCTACTACTGGCGCATCGACGAGGTCGGCAGCGACGGAACCATTGCCAAAGGCAGAGTCCACGTGATTAAGATAGCCGACTATCTCGTCGTGGACGACTTCGAGGCCTACAACGCCGCAGATGACCAGATATGGTACTCGTGGCATGACGGGCTTGGCTATGGTACACCGGCGACTCCGCCCTATTTCGCAGGGAACGGCTCAGGTTCGGCCGTCGGCGATGAAACAACGGCTTCCTACACTGAGGAAACCATCGTTCAGTCGGGCCGTCATTCAATGCCCGTAACTTATGACAACAACAAGCAGGGCTTTGCGAAGTACTCTGAGGTCGATCTGACATTGACGGCCCCGCGCGATTGGACCAAGAACGGCGTCAAAGAATTGTCGCTATGGTACGTCGGCGATCCGTGCAATATCTCCGAGCCCATGTACGTGGCGGTCGCCAACACGGGCGGCACACCTGCCGTTGTATACAACATCGACCCGAACCTCGTCACGGGCACGTGGACCGAGTGGGTGATCCCGCTACAGGCTTTCGCCGAGCAGGGTATTGACCTGAGGAACGTGAACACCGTCACCATCGGGATAGGCACACGCGGCAATATGACAATTCCGGGTGGCTCGGGCAAGATGTACTTCGACGATATTCGCCTGTATCGCCCCCGGCCGGTGACTATCGTGAACCCCAGCTTTGAGCTGCCCGGCACGGAAAAGCAGAAAGGCTTTGACAATGTACCCGGCTGGAGCACCGACGGGCCGTGTGCCGACTCAGGCGTGGAAACAGGATACACGCCTACCGACGGCGACTGGACGGCGTATCTGATGAGCGGCGATCCTTCAATTTGGCAGTTGACGGACCACGTCGTTACCAAGTGGGACGTCCTGGAGCTGAAAGTGGATGCCCGGATTACGTGGGCAGCGACAACCTTGAAGATGAGCCTTTACTATGACGACAACGGCATCCGAGTCCCGGCTGCAAGCAAGGACGTAACGCTTTCGGATACGATGCAGCAGTACTCGTTGTCGTTCTCCGCCGGCGACATGCCGGGGTCGATCGGTCACAAAATCGGCGTTGAATTTGCCAATGTGAGCACCGGGGATACGTGGGTTGGCCTGGACAATGTGCGCCTCGCACCTCCGGCTCAATAAGCCGATTGAACCATGGGTTTAACGTCAAGCGGGGCCTGTACCGGCGGATTCGGTACAGGCCCCGCTTTTTTTCGGTTCACAATATGGCATTTGACGCCGACGTAAGCCTCAGGTAAAATACTCCCCGTAGCATGATTCAAACTTGTGTGGTTTAGAACGATTCATATTCTTTAGGTGTATTGACCAGACGGATATGGTGACAAATATAACGGTGGCTGATCTTCTGCGGCCGTGCGAGAGAAGACTCGCCGGGTTTTATGATTTGGCTTTGATTGTTGGCGGATCTCTGCTGATCGGCCTGTGCGCTCAGGTCAGGATTCTGCTGCCCTTCGGCCCGGTTCCAGTGACGGGGCAGACGTTTGCCGTTCTGATGATAGGCGCACTGCTCGGCTCCCGGCGGGGCTGCCTGGCCGTGCTGGCCTACCTTATCGAAGGTATGGCCGGACTGCCTGTGTTCGCGTTCGGAGGGGGCGCTGCCGCGCTCGCAGGCCCGACCGGAGGATACCTGATGGGTTTTCTGCCGGCTGCTTACTTCACGGGATTGTTAGCTGAGAGGGGATGGGACCGGCGGATCGGAACAACTGTGCTGGCAATGGTCCTCGGGAACGTGGTCATCTACGCCTGTGGGCTCTTTTGGCTCTGCTGCCTGATGGGTGCCGGACAGCGGGTCCTGACTGCGGGGCTGTATCCTTTTGTTGTAGGCGACCTGTTGAAAATAGTCCTGGCGGCTATACTTCTACCGTCCGGCTGGAAGCTGCTCGAATATACCAACCTTGCCGGCAAGGGAAAATAGGCGGCGGCCGCACAGCCATTGCCGAAGGAGGGAGTCGAACCCTCACCCTGTTGCCAGGACGGGATTTTGAATCCCGCGCGTCTGCCAGTTCCGCCACTTCGGCCAAACTTTATTGACGGCGTATTATTCATGGTTCGTGGGGCTTTGTCAAACGAAAATATGACCCCGGCCTGAATGTCGCTTGCCCCTGGAATCGGAAAATTGTTGATTGACGGCCGCCCTTGAAGCCGATAAAAAAATATAAAGTCGCCGAGGGGATAAGTGTCGCGGGCCAGTCAGCGTTTGAAGGCCCCATGTGAAAGGACTAAAAATGTGCAAGACATGCGGATGCAGCTCCGGCAAGAAAACCAAGACCAAAGCCAAAGCTAAAAAGGCCAAAGCCAAAGCCAAGAGAAAATAGCCGAGCTACCTGTCCCACACCCAGATCCACGTGCCGGCCGCTTGCGTAAGCCGCGCACAAGCTGGGCAGTATCGCGCGCCCGCGCCTATGGAAGGCCGATCTTCTCGCCGAAGTACCTGAGAATATCTGTATTTCAGTGTCTTTGCTGCTACGTCTCCTTCCAGTAGCGCTTAACAACTCCGTCTTTGACTTCAAATACGACGACGTGTACGACTTGCCCATCGTCCTTGATCACGATGGGCGGGGGGAACATGACAAACTGGTTATCCTTTTTCCTGGTGCATTTGTAGCGGAGGACCTCGGTGCCCCGGTCCGTCAGGTACTGCTCGGACGGCTCGCCGAATGTCGCCACGATCCAGTCCTTTGTTGTCTGGCCGCACTTGACCTCATTGAGCATTTTGTTATCGACGCCCGTGTAGTGCTCATCGCTTTCGATGACCACACAGCCGGCAATCAATACGCCCATCACGGCCAGCGACACCAAAAGCACCCTTTCGCTGCATTTGTGTAGTTTCATTCTGTGCTTCTCCTTAAATCCGTTCACACTTGCCTTGTAAGCATTTGCGGCTCATTCCCGTCTGCCGCCCAAACGCCGGCCCATCAAATCTCCGGCGTCTCAATAATATAGGCACAAAAACCGCAAAAGGGTTACAAGATTTTTGTCCCATCCGGCCAACAAGCCCGTTTTTTCAAATCAGCCACGTGGCCTTGCCATGTGGCTTGGCCATGCCAAGGGCACCCAGGGCAAATGTGCCCGCATAAACACGAATTACCTGCCAAAAACCTGTCCGGCATAGTTCTGCTTACTATTACCCCTCAGGCCGTTTGAGCGCGCGGTAGAGAAACGCCTGCCTTTGGATCTCAGCGTCCGCCGGCGCTGATTTAGCCTTCCGTTCCAGTTCCTCAAGTGTGGCCCGATCCGGCAACCGAAGGTTTTTGATCATTACTTCTCTGGACGGTGCAGGCAATTGCTGTGCAATCTCTCGGAGTGCCTGATCGGCCGCTCTTTCTTTTGCGCTTAGCTCACGTGAGACTTCTACGTGAGCTTTCTCGGCCACATCCGCGCGCTGCGCAGCCTTTTGCTTTTCTATGATTTCGCTGAACGCAATCCCCAGCGATGCCACGGCCACGACCGCGGAAAGCAAAGGCGTGAACTTCAAAACCTTACCGACGAGATAGAATGGTTCGTTACATTTCTTACACTTCTTTGCCGCTTCGTCAATGGGTTCTCGACAGTATTTGCATGGTATCATTTGTGTTCTCCTTAACTAAGCTTGAAAGGGTGGGACATCCATTCTCCGTAGCAGAGCTACTGCGAAGAATGAAAGCCCTACCCTACGCCCGTTGAAAGCCACAAATCCAGGATGCCATTGCTCGTCGCTCTTCTATCGCAACTCTATACGGCCGAAGCAGAATGGACAAGGAAAATCTTGGCAGAATTCGAGTCCATTAGTGTTAATTCGTGGCTAAGAGCCTATCCCAGTAGGCGTGGTTTTGCCGATAACTCCTGAGGCACGTTGGTGTGCCGCAGGAGATCACGGATGACCAGAAAACGCAAGACCCAACGCAAGGTGGCGTATAAAGACAAATGGC
>Ga0315295_10005059_pt1 | contig 11276 bp, 4 predicted proteins | sample YL17G14_0_MG_FD_204453 | JGI IMG/M metagenome (GOLD analysis project Ga0315295, IMG submission 204453) | Sediment microbial communities from Yellowstone Lake, YNP, Wyoming, USA - YL17G14_0 | ecosystem: Environmental > Aquatic > Freshwater > Lake > Sediment | place: USA: Wyoming | collected...
AGCGTACTCGGGTCACTCGTTAAAGCTCCTCGAATCTCTGAAGGAGATAGTATAGCGTACGTATCCCCTCCTGTTAAGTCTGGCAGACCTATTGTCTCTACCGTATCCGTTGAATTATCCAAAATAGGATAATAATCACCTGTTCCATTTATCTGTATGTAATTGCCCTTATATGCACTAGGCGTCCAACCTGCACCTGTAGTGGTGATGAATGAATGATGTGTAATTACTGTTGTTGTATTCTTATATGCACTTACCGCAAGCCCCGAGGCGACCGCTGTCATCTCGCCGGTGACGTAGATGCCGCCACTGATAATAAAAGACTTTAAGTTTAGATTATGAATATTATCACTAGAACAAACAATACCTCGCACATTGAAAGTCAGATTGCCGACGATGACGCGCGGGATTTCCGTTGAGGTTTCACGTGAAAAGGTGAAGGTTTTCTTCGCCGTGAGCCAGGTGAGGCCATCTGCCGCATCGCTGCCGCTGGTGCCGTCCACGTAGTAGACCAGGTCCCCCACGTGCACAGAGCTCAGCAGTCGCCAGCTCGAGGGCTTGTACATGTAGTACTCGTCGAAGTCCGTGTCGTAGACAATCAGGCCCTCGGCCGGGGTGACAATGGCCACCCGCTGTGCCGTGGTCATCCGCGGCGGAAGGAGGCCTCGCGTCGTTGAATCAGCCTGCAACTGAGCACTGGCGTCGGGCGTCCCTGTACCAATATGAAAAGGCCTACGCGTCCCTTCGAGATTTCCGTACTTGAATCCCACGAGTCACCTTTATCCACCGTTTTTTACTACAATGTTTGTAGTCATCCGTGGAAACAGATGACTAACGATACCAGTATCGTTACAAACAAAAGTAGTCCTAGAAAAATCAACAATGAGCTCACGCAACAGCGAAATACAGCGTGATGTTGGCGGCGCCAGTCGTGCTCGAGTCCGGAGCTACAGTGGCGTAAACCTGAGTCAACACGCTGTAAAGATGTGACACGTCCAACTTATACAAACCGAGGGTCTTCAGGTCCACCTCGGTCGTAGCGACAAAACGATCCGTGTCTCCCGTGTCGCCGACGATGAGGGTGGGGCTCAAGCCATTAAAAACCTGAGTCACGTTTATCCAGATTCCCGAAACCCGACCGTTTTGATTTACAGACGCGCCAAGATTTACAACGCCCGTATCCGTGTAGGCGATATCGACTGTCCGCTGTAGGATATGTTTTGAATCCGTGATCGTCGACGGGCCGATGTCGTTCCAATTGCTCCCGTCCGCATCCCACAGATACGAGTGGTCAGCCAGGAATTCGATAGCGCCACCGATTAGAGCATCCGTGACCGCCATACTCTGGCCTTCGGCCGGCCCGACATCCACCCAAGCAGCGCCGTCATCCAAATAGAGATGCTTGACGGTGTACCCACCACCTGTTGTCGTGCAAACAAACACGCGTCCAGACGAACCCGCAGCGGGGGGAGCTCCACCGTTTATCTGACCCGTGACGATTACGTCACCTTTTGTTTTGAGATATTGAAGAGTTACGAGGTCGTTGAGGCCTGATGGATGATCACCGCGCACGACCGCATAGGCGCCGTCCGCGTTATTACGCGCCTCAATTACTCCAGCGACATTCTTGAGGCGAGCTCCTCCTTTGCTCAACTCTACGTTACCGCCGAGCCCAACTAGCCCATAGTTTTTGGTCGCCATCTTTTTCCACTCCTAAACCGCAGACGAAATGGTAGCCATGCGGTAGTTGAACGTCGGGTTTTCTCCGATACCGGAGACTTCTACCCCTAATTGTACGATGCCTGCGCTAACACTCGCAGTATATACAATCGTCTCAATTTCGGCTTCGCTATCTGGAAATTCGTAAGTATGTCCAGAGATTTCAGCAGCTGTAGGGCTTGTGACCGACACCGAGATAACCCCATTCTGAGACCTCCCAGAAATGGGCAGCTGAAAAACATAATCGATTTCAAAATGCTCGTAATCCGCCGAAGCTCCCAAGGGAACGTAGTTCTGCGTGTTATCGAACATATCCTGATGATTAAAAACTTTTTTAACGTAGCGAAAATCACCGCGAATAGGAGTTAATGAGTTCGAAAATTCCATTTGCTTACTCCGTGATTCGCAACTTCGTGGTAGTTGGGACGGCGGCTCGAATATTATCGGCCCAGACATACTGTCCAGCACCCGGCGTCTCTCCGAACAAACCAAAAGCACCTGGAAGGATGTGATTCACATCGACTACCGTGGCTACTCCGGTATGGGCGCCACTCATGGTCAGGGTGAGAGTACTACCAACCGCCCCCAACTCAAGTGTGACAGAAGCGCTCGCTGTATAAGTCACGGCCTGCGTAACTAAGACGCTCACCTGCTGTACGCCTGCACCATCTCTGTAATATCTGGCGATAATTAAATTCGCGGTAGAAGCACCCGTACAGCTCAAATACCCAGCGTATCCGTGTGCTAAATCCATACCCGCAAGTGCCCACTGGAGGCGTGTGAATAAACCAACCTTCCCTCCGCTCGGAGCTTTGACCTCTGCCAATACCGAACAATCCCTCAAATATGGATAGGCAATCCAACGCTCCCAACCCAATTCCTCGCAGCGTGCCTGATTCGAGGACACGTTCCAGCCGTTACCAGTCTGCTGGATGACATCCCAATTGTCGCCGAGATTGGCATCGTCACCGCGCGTGAAGGTGTCCGTGTAACGGAAGGTGCCGCGTGCCGAGACCTGTCCCGAAGTCGGGTCACGATCACCAATAAGTAAAGCCCCCTGCGGGAAATTCGACTTTGTATAGCGAGCCTTCCAAGGGCGATCCATCTCAAGCATTTGAGGTTCGGCCCACCACCCACCGCCGTGCAGGATGACACTATGAGGAACAGCCCAACCACTAGGATCTATGCGTGTATGAATGATTTCCCAACCTTCAGCCCAACCGTTTCGCACGACAAGACCGCTACCAATACCCGCATGATTCCAGATTTCAATCTGCATTGGAGAATCAAACCGACCTAAAGCAGTATCCCGGATATGCCCGCCCCAATAACAAGGCACGTCGATATTATACTCATCCTCCCCGTCAACACGCCGAAGCCGTAAAACAGGTTCTGGACAGCTCACTGATGTACCACGTACATACTCACGCTGAGAACTGGAAGAATTGATCGCCCACAACTCAAAATGTCCACCTTCATCCGCTGCGATGGTAGCCAACTTGAGATCATTCTTCAGCGCGATGAACGGTGCGGCCGGCAGCCAATCCAGTTGCAACCGGAACCAGCGCGGGTCAAGTGCGTCTGCCCAGGTCGCCGTCTCAACAGCACGAGTCGTGCCCGCCGGACTCCAACTCGACGGCCACAACGTATCAACTTGCACCATGGGCGCATCGACGAGCATGCCCTGCCCTTGTCGATAACCACGCGCGTAAAACCGCAGTTCGTCTTCGGTGTAATCCGGGCGCGCCATGGCGATGTTGATGGCGGCATGCTCGCGCCACCACCACTGCGGCGGGTGCATATAGTAGGTGCGCACACGCCGGGTCGTGATCACACCCGCACCGCTATCACCTGGAGCGAGGTTCAACCTCGTGTACATGGCCGACTGCGTGGCCGGCGCCACGGTCTCGGCGCGCACGCTCCAACTCATGTTCGCCTTGTTCCACCCCGTGATATTCAAATGGTCGTTGAGTTTAACATAGCCGTAGTTGTAGTCCGACGGGCGCCCCATCTCTGCGTCCGCCACATAGTGCGCGTAAAAGCCGCGCATGTTCGCTGCATCGTCCTCGTCCCTGCCGTCTGGCAGCCGTTCGAGTCCACCGAAGAGCAGGTGGACGTACTTATCCAAAGTGTCGTCATAGTAACGAATGCCCCGCCAGTAGCGGAACGGACGAATCCACTCCTCGTCCCCGGCGTAGTCCTCTGGGTCGCCGTCGTCAGAGAGTCCCGCCTGGAGCACATGGTTTTCAACCGCGTCGAAACCCGCGCCGTTCCAGTGGATGCTCCACGTCGAGTGATACACGTCCCCACTGGCCACGTGCTCGCCACCGTAGAACCAGATCGTATCTGTGCCGTCGTAGACCACCGCGCAGTGCATGATCGACGGCGCCTTGCCACCCTCCGTGTCCCCAAATTCGCCAGCGTCCACGTCATAACTGTCCAGCGAACCGTCGCTCGGATCAAATACGCGCACATTGAGCCCAGACTCACCATCTATGTTGCCGCCCACCACGACGATCATGCCATCGAGATCGCCGCCAGAGCAAAAGCACGTACCCATGCCGTAAGCGCCAAAGCCCAGTAGATCCGTGCCCACCTCAGTCAAGGTCTCGGCCGTGCAGTTTGCCTTGAAAACTTTGAGCGAATCCGCCGCGTCACCTCTGCCGCCGAAGATATAGAGGTTGCCGTTCGCATGGTCGAGACAGGCACCCGCGTCCTCCAGCGAATCCGTGTGAATCGTTAACGGGGTGAGTGTCCAGACGCCCACGCTGAGCGTGTACTTCCCAAACTCCGCGCTCGTCGGGTTATCCTTATCACCCAATCCCACGACATAAATCACGCTTCCCGGCGACGATTTACCGAGACGCCATTGTTTATGTTGGGAGAACTGGGTCCAAGACGAACCCTGGAAAAGAAATACTGGATCACTGACGAGATTGCACGAGTAGACGCGAAGCTCACTAGGCCCGATCTCACCTTCTGCACGCGCTGCCAGCACAACATCCGTGGTCACCCCGTGGGCAAAAACGATGTCAGCACCGCCCTCTTCGTCGTACAGATCCGGTTCGGGCAACTCCATGGTCACGTCAATACTCGCACGCACCGGGCGACCCGTACTCAGCATGTGCTTCTCGGCGGCCGTACTCGCCTGAAGAATTGCCCGCGAGCGACTCCAATACTGCGGCCGATATCCGGTAGCAGTAATTTTCGACCACTCCTCGAACTCCGAGTTCGGCACCTGGTTCTCGCCGACCTCGTGCTCGATGAGCACCGCCGCCTTGCGCTCGGTGAGCCCGCCCTGCGCCACGAGCGCTAGGGCGATGATGTGGTCGAAGTTGTAGTCGCACGCCGACTTGTAAGTCTCACGTTCCGTCGTGATGACCTGGTCCGGCACCTTGTTGTGCTCGCCCACGAACGAACAGCAGGAACTTCCGCCATTGTCCGTCTGGCTCAATGTCGATAGGTACGAATGCCAATGCGGCCGCCAGCGCGACCGGAAGTAGTTCACCCACAGGTCCGGGTTCGGTCCCTCATGCACGCGCTTCGCCTGGATGGCCCGCAGCAGGCGACATAGAGTCCAATCCGCCCAGAGCTTTTCGTATTCATCTTCGCCGAGATTTCTGAAGCAGCGGTCGCGGGACACGTAACGAGCACCATCACCCGCTGTCGCGTGCTGGTCGAGCGCCCACGCAATGGCCCGCGGATTACCGCTGTTATCACGCCAATCTTCCATGGCCTGTGATTCTAGGGAGCAGGTGATCGGCGCGTCGCCCTTGCTCTCTCCAGCAGTCGGCACGAACTCGTCCCAATACCAGGGCCAAACGCGATTTAAGTTTATGCCGGTATCGACACCACTTGGATGCGGACCGAGTAGGTCGAGATTACGCTGCCCCAGGTAGTAACCATCTGGATTGCAACACGGCATGAAAACGATGTTGTACTGACTCCGCAACGGGTAGAAGTCATCGTGCGTCATCAAAACTTCTAACGCTTTTAACGTCCCCATTATCCCGTCAGGTTCATTGCCATGGATGAGCGTGTCCACCAGAAAATATTCCGGCGCGTCATTCATTCGAGCAAATATCTCAAGAGGTCTTCCGTCCTGAGATAACCCGAGGCCACAAGTCTCCCTCGCGCATCCCGTACCCACTAGGCGCAATTCGAGTGCGTCGAGCTCGTCCGTGTAAACGTGCGTCTGCTCGCCCAGACGGTCGTAACAACCAATCTCATTTGAATAGCGCACGAAACCCTGAGACTCTGGAAAGCGATAATAGATTGGAATGCTACCCACGCTGGCCAGGATGCGGTCCGCCGCTACACGCGGAACGTTCGGCCCAACAGGACGCCCCGAGATTGGACACCAGGCATCCGAGGCACGCGAGAAGGCCATTTGCTCAAAGGTCAACCGCTTCATAGGTAATTTCCCCCTCGCGCAAGGTCGCGCATGCGTGCGGACAGCGCGCGTGCCGTAGATCGGTTTAGTCGGTTGGTGCCGTAGGCAACTCGCGAGATCATGCACTCGCCGGGCGTTCCATCCGTCGCACTATTGCCGATGATGAGCGTGCCCGGAGTGGGCGTCTGCGGATACCACGTTGCCGGATTGAATGAACTGTCCAGCCGTTCGCCGTTGACCCACAGGGTGGCTTGCGTGTTCTTGTTCACCTCTTCCCAGGTCGCCACGATACCAAGCGGCTCGAAGTCATCCCACGAACTTGGCCCGTCGAGGAACGCGAAGTTCGTTCCGGACGTGTCCCCGAGGTTCACGACCACGCGGTCATAGGTGTCCGACATCGACACGCGCAACCGCCAGGTATCGCAATCCAGGTTGAGCATGCCGAGGAACTTATAGTTCGCATTGCCCGCATTATCGGTGTGTCCGTGATCCGTCGAACGATCTGGAAGAACGACACTCATCGCCAACCACCCGCTCGGCCGCAGGCATATCTCGGCCACCGTAGTACGCACGGCATACTCCAAGCGCACGTCCGCGCCGAAACCCGCGCGTGTGATGCGCTCCGAGCCGGTGTACTGATTCCAGAATCCCGGGAAGGCGAACTCCCACTTACCGCTATCCGCCTTTACGGCGATTGAACCGTAGCCGGCCGTCGAAGCATTCGCTGGCACGAGGATGCTGATTGCCCACCAATTGTCATTCCACAAGGGGCGATAGACCGGCGTCGAAGTCAAGCGCGTGCCCGCGGTTGCGTTCCACCCGAGCGTCACGATGCCGGTCGGATCGCCAACGCCCTCCGGCCCGCGCACGAGCACTTGAAACTGTCGCAACCAGCTGGCGCTGCGCGACTGGGACTTCTCCACGACGCAGGCGTTGACCGCGTCCAGCGAACTGTCGAGGTACACCCGACGGCGGCTCGTAGCGATATTGGGATTCCGCGCAATGTTCGGAAAGTCCGCGCCGTCCTCGCTGAGTTGCCCGGCAGCCGTCGGCGCCACCACCGCATAGTTATACTTCGCGGTCGTATAACCGACGTGGTAATTGGCCGAGGTGTTCATGTAGAACGCCCCGACGCTACCCAAGCAGCGGTCCTTGCCCGCCGCGGTGTCGATGCCGTCAGTCATGAACTGCCACTGCTTGAAGTCATTCATGATGAGCCATTTGGCCGTGCTGGCCCCGCTCGCCGTCTCGTAAACTTCTGCCAGCATGGGACCGCCAGCCTTGGCTGGACCAACCGCCTGTTGCGCACGCACCGCGTCCCAGTAGAAGCGCGGACGCAGCCGCAGAATCCCGCTCGCTCCCGCACCTACCAAACCACCCATCATCGAAGCACCCCGAGACTCATCGGCAGCACGCGCACGTAAAAGATGGCCTCATTCGTCGCGTGGTTGTTTCGGACCTTTAGGAACGTGCGCCCGCGATTGGCGGGCGTGCTGTCCTCGTTGCGAAAGGGCACGTTCTCGAACTCGACCACCGAACAGACTAGGGTGTCTGCCGCCCACGACGAGCCGTCCACGAGCACCTCGTCGAGATCCAACCTAGCCGGCGAACGCCCCAAGATGCGGCAGAGCTCATAGCGGTCGTCATCTTCGTACACGACGCATGCCTCGTCCGTGTCGAACATGTCCTCCTCACTTACCTCTAGGTAATCCTGCGCCGCTGGCAAGATCGCTCCGAGATAAGACTGTCGCGCAACGCCGCTCGCCTGCCACATTACGTCCCGCCCGTACCCATCCGACGTGCGGTAGATTCGCAACCGGAAGTCAGTTGATTTATTCGCCGTTGAGGCGACCACAGCCCAGACCTGCACAAGCTGGAGCATGCCCACGTCGCCGGTCGTCAGAATCTCCAGAATCTCTTCTGAACCCGTAGTAAGCGACGCGGTGGCATAATCCGCCTGTGCGTCGGCAACCGAGTCGGCCAACTCCCACGTCCCCGGCGTACCCGCCCCGGTGCAGCGATACTTGATGCCCTGGTCGTCAAGCACCTCGTGCCCGGCCGCGTAGGTGCCGGCCGTCGGCGCACCGGTCGCGCCCAGCGGCGTGCAGCCCACCGCGTCGAACAACTTCTTCGCCGCGACCACCTCATCCGTAGTCGTGGTGACCGCGTTTGCGATAGCAACTCCGGCCGCACTCAACGTCGGGTAAACGGCCGCGGTTAGGTCGGGCTTGAGCTTGAGCTTGCCGGTGGCGAACTGGAGTCCGCCGTCCGACGGGAGCGCCACACGCGGCTTGCCGAGGCCGTCGTCCTCGATGCCGTCGCCATAGGGCGAAGGAAGTGGCGCGGGCGCCGCCGATGGCTGGAAGCCGCCCGCCGTGATTGAAATGTCGAATGTCTCACTCGCCCCGACGCCCGTGACGAAGGCCGTGCCGTACAGCGTGCCAGTCGTTTCGAGCTCAAAGCCGAAGGGCTCCGCCGACCGATAAGTGTTCGCATCACTGAGGTCGGTCACCAGCGTATAAACGGGCTCCAACCGCGCGACGTCCTGGTACAGGACAACGGTCAGGTTGCCCGTAGCTGTGGTCGGCGTGACCTCCAGCATGTAACCCACGCCCTCGGTGACGTAGGGCGCGACCTCGACGGCGGTGAAGTCCGTCTCATCGACCAGGTCGATGGCGGTCTCAGCAAAGGTTGCGATGTTGACGCCGCCGCCGCCACTCGCCGCGAGTTCGTCGATGGCCGTCTGGTAGCGGATCGCAGTAAGACCCGAGGTCGTGTTGTCGTACTCGTCCAGGGGTAGAATCTCCGAGGAAAAATTGGTCTGAAAAACTCGCAGTCCCGCACGAGATTGCAGCGTGCCCGCGTCGAGTTCCGCAAACGTCGCAGTGTCCGTTTCGCCGAAAAGAATCTCTGTAGTGACATCCCAGCCCACGGTGCGATGTCCGTCAAACTGCGCGATGTCTCCAACGCCCGAGATGCCGACCTCGACCGTATCAAAGCGCAAATGCGGACCAGCCCCCGCGATCACATCAAGCCGCCCCGTGCTGAGAATAATGCCCGCAGTGCTGTTGCGGATCACTACATCGATACCGCAAGTCACGCTGCTGAGGATGTCGCCGTAAATGGAAAATAATTGACGATCGAAAATGCATCCGAACAAACGCGCTGTGGCATACTGAGCGATATATCCGCCGCCAGCGTCATCTGAAGAACCAAACGCACAATTTCTAAATTTACTGGCGCTATAAGCGTCGAAAAAATAGCCGTCGTCACTAAGGTTGAAGTAACAATTTGTATAATATGCTTGGTCAATAGACCTCGAAAATATCGAAAGCCCTGCAACGCTCGTGAGCGCTACATATACGCTGCTGTAGAATCTCGCGATCTCTCCCCAACCGCTAAGCTCGTCAATCCACAGGTTCGTAATGCTCACGCGCAGATTGCAGTCCGTCACCGCGAGGTAGGCTGGGGGGTCGTACTCAAACGTATACTTCACGCCGGGGTCTGCCACCAACTCGGCCAATAGTTCTGGCGCGCTGTAGATAGTCGCCGCAGGCGTTCCGGTGATATCGAAAATGCGCGGGAAGTAGAGCGTCGTCGCGGTGTTGTCGTAGATGGGATAGTAGTTTGCGTCCCCCGTGATCTTTAGGAAGTGGCGCCGCCACTCTCCTGGTGTCCACGCCTTAGTCCCGTCGGTCACGGAGATGCGTCCGTGCCGCACCGCTGCGTTGTTCTCGTAGGTCGTACAGGTCAGCGTTTCTTCCGACGTAAGTTCGCCAACGAAATCCATTCGACCACAACCGAAAAATCCGTTGAGGCGCAGATGTCCATCGGCGGTCCGCGCTAGGATGTCGCCCCGGAAATTGCAAGTGAAGGTCGCATTGATTTCGCGGGGGATGGCATCTGCTTCGCCCGCGTTAAGAAAGCCAAAGGTCGCCTTCGCCGTGAGCCAGGTCAAGCCATCATTCGAATCGCTGCCTGCCGTGCCGTCGACGTAGTAGGTGGTGTCGACGTTCATTCCGCCACCGCCGCCGCCACTCGTCGCGAGCTCGTCGATGGCTGTCTGGTAGCGGACGGCGGTGAGGCCCGAGGTGGTGTTGTCGTACTCGTCCTTTACAATAATGTCATAATCAGAATTGGAATAAATAATAAAAATACTTGATCGTGACTGCAACGTGTTTGCGTTAAGTTCAGCAAATCCACCAGTATCCGTATCCCCAAACTTAATTTCAGTGCCAGTACCCCAAGCCTTAGTTATTTGATTTTCAAAGTGAACAATACTGCCATGACCTGAAATACCTGTTGTACAAGTATCGAAACGTAATTCTGGATTGCCCCCACCCAAGGTATATAAGCCTATCATGCCATCTGTAAGTGCTATACCCATGTCGCAATTTAACATCGTAATATCACTGAATAGTGATACTTCACTAAAACTCCAAGGATAAAGTCCGAACAATTGCCGATTGAAGATGACACCCATTAAAACAGTATAAGAATTATTATAACTATTAATTCCCGTTCCCGTATCATCTAATGAATCAAATACACAATTATAGAATTGCGCATAGCAATACATATTAATGAGATACCCATTGTTACTAAGGTTAAAATAACAACCATCAAATTTAATGTTGTTTAAAGTATCTACAGTTAATGATTTATGCGCGACATTCGAAAAATTTAAGTAGTTATTTCCATTAAAATATGGCGAATCATAGCTATTAATTATCTCATCTACCCATAAGTTTGAAATAAAAATTGGCAGTACACAACCGTACACTCCAAAGAAAATCGACTTGACAACACCAAACGTATACTTTACACCGGGGTCTGTCACAAGCTCACGTAGTAACTCTGGAGCACTATAAATGGTCGCCGCAGGCGTGCCAGATAAATCAACTATACGCGGAAAGTATAAAGTCGTCGCATCGTTATCGTAGATCGGATAGTAGTTGTCGTCGCCCGTGATCTTTAGGAAGTGGCGACGCCACTCGCCGGGGGTCCACGCCTTGGTGCCGTCGGCCACGGAGATGCGGCCGTACCGCACTGCACCGTCGTTCTGATAAGTCGTGCAGGTCAGAGTTTCTTGTGATGTTAATGCACCGACGAACTCCATCCGGCCCGTGCCGTAAAACCGATCAATGAGAAAGTGCCCGTTGGC
>Ga0315295_10005060_pt1 | contig 11276 bp, 13 predicted proteins | sample YL17G14_0_MG_FD_204453 | JGI IMG/M metagenome (GOLD analysis project Ga0315295, IMG submission 204453) | Sediment microbial communities from Yellowstone Lake, YNP, Wyoming, USA - YL17G14_0 | ecosystem: Environmental > Aquatic > Freshwater > Lake > Sediment | place: USA: Wyoming | collected...
TACATGGAAACGGGCAAAGTTCTTAAATAAGAAATGCCGCATTAAGCACGCATGACCCTGATTAATTAATATTTAAATATAAAATGTTTCTCGAATATGCGGTTTAATGGCAGTTCCCTGTCAAATTCTTGGCTTGCGGGCTTTATAAAATAATCTAATTATCGAATAATTAGACAATTAAACAATACGCTCGAATACTGGAACACGGCAAAGGATGCGAATACATGGCAAAGACAGATGAATTGAAGGGAAAGATACAACTTGCCATCACAGTGCTGATGTGCATATTGATAGTAGGCACGTTGCTGGGAATTTCTGCAGGAACCATGAATTTTATCGTCGGTCTATTCACAAGCGCCATCGTCGGCATGTTTTTATCTTTCATAGCAGGTTCTCTCGTAGAAGCTTTCTCGGGGGATACGTTGAAGAAATATTTTCTGAATATACCAATAACTGACGATTTCAGCATATCGGTATCATTCTTTTTTATTGCGACAGCATTGGTAAAACTCCTGATATTCCCGTAGTGTTGAGGGATCGATATGGACAGAAGAGACGAAAGAAACATCGATAGGCAGGATAAGATTGTCCAAATCATGTTCATCATTAGCGGCTTCATTCTCGCAGCAAATCTCGCAAAATATAATACTCTAATGTTCGGCTTTTTCGTCACTTTTGCGTTTGTCACAATACTATTTTATATCTCCCTGCCATTCAAAGGCATTGGTGCCCAGTTTCTCAGATTTATGATGGCTATACCCTCGTCAATTCTATTTTCCCTGATATTCTGGAGTTCATTTTTTCTTCAGTTGTCTGATTTTTCATTAGATACTTTCAACATCGCCTTTTGGTTTATGGCAATCGCTATTTTCTTCGGGCTTATTGATTTCGAGTTCATAGAAGGAATTGTTGACAAAATAAATAAATGGAGTAGTAGAGAAAAACCAACTATTTGCGAACGGGAGAACAAGCACGAATGGAAGCTAATTGGCAAGAAGCCGTTCAAGGACAACAACAATGAGTTGATCTTCAAAGCCCAGTGCAAGAGATGCCTGAAAGTGGCGACCTGCAAGGGAAAGTGGGAAAAGATTGATGATAAATAACATGGGGTGATAACATGAAGCCAGAACTATATTCCTGCATGAAAATGCTTGAATCGCTTGAAAAGAATTGCCAGATGACTATAGGGGAAAAATTCGGATTAAGAGTAGCACAAGAGTTGGTAAATCAATATAGTAATGTTAGAAGAATCTTACATCGAAATCTTTCAGAGGAGCAACTGAAATTCATTCCCTTTGTCTTAAGTTTAGATGAATCATCACGACACTTTCCATCAGAAATAGATGCAATTATCGTCAGAGGGACAAAAATTCAAGAACTGAGATCGGCTTGCCAAATGAGCGTTTCATTTCTGAGGTCGCTTGATGGCAGTTTGGAAAAGGAACTTGAAGAAATGGGGAAAGAGCTCAAATTCCGTGAAAAAGAAATCGATTGGAAGGAGAAATTCGTGGAAAAAATGCTCCAAGGTATCAAGGATTTGCCTGAATTGCAGCGATCGAAAATCGTGGAAGGTATCAAGAAATCTCACAGGGAAATTGAAAAACATTCGAAAAAATAATTACCAAGAGTATCCTTCTGCGATTAAAAAATGTTCAAGAATGAAATATAGGACACCAGAAGAGTATCTTATTATGTCGGCGTCTATCGTATCTGTTACATCCTTTCCTCCATGAAATAGGTTGCATCTAACACTATAGATAACTTCAAATACATTCCTTAATTTCTTTTCATCAGTTATTTGTTTAGGCGGATTATTTTGATGGTTCGGTCTCATATCGTGGATAGCATATTTTTTGAGAGCTATAATGTCACCTTTAAAATCTCCAGGAGATACATCATACCATTGGGAATATCTATCTTTGAATTCACTGCAAAAGCGATCAATTCTTTTCCATACAGCATCTTCGTTGTACCTGAAGCAAGTAAAGGCTTCAAACGAAATCCAACAATAGATAAATATCAAGGCAGACTGCAGTCCTGGTTCAAAACCACTTCGCATATTCCTTTCTTTTTTAGCCTTTTTCATGAATTCTTCGATTATCGTTTTTCTGCTTACAGGCGACATGATTTCCACCCCACATCAAGGTTTATTTTTTTCACTTTTCCACAACCTGTACATCTGAACCGAGTTAAGTAAACCTATGATCAAAATAATCAAGCCATACACGTATTGATTGTTGTAAATCAATCCAGCTCCAACGAATATGCATAATCCAGCTGCGGCAGAAACCAGATTTAGTTTATTCATCGATTTAAAATTAATAGGTTTGCTTATAAAGCGGGATCCATGTTTAAACATACGAATTTATAGCCATTTTCAAATTACAAAATATGCCCATGGTTGAAATCCCCAGCGTTTATGAAAGCATGTCACCGCCTGAGAAAGAAGTGGCTGAATTTCTAAAATCAAAGGGCATCTGGTGGATTTACGAGCAGCCTCTTTTTGTCACGGATGACAAATTCAGACCGAGGATATGGACGCCTGATTTCTTTCTTCCCAATCTGGGAGTGTACGTAGAGGTCTGCGGAAGCTCTAAAACCGATTATTCATTCAGAAAAATGGTCTACAAGCTCGAAGAAGCTGTTGTGATATTTCTGCACACCTATAAGAAAGGCTGGAAATATTTCTTGGTAAAAAGATTGCAGGAGATACATGATAAAAGAAAGGAAATAATGAAAGGATTCTATTGATTCTATGATGAAAGAAATTTGGTACGCAAGAATGCCTGCTTTAGAAGTATTTCTATCGGGCGTTTGCATAGTTTTGGCTGGGGCTTTGATCTACAGTAATTTCTTATTTGCTGCTCTTCTAATTATCATCGGGATATTGACCGATATTAGAGTTCTTTATAGATTTGATCATGATTTAACAGTAACCCATAGAAAATTACAAGAAGCAAATGCAGTCCTTGATACTACAAAAAAGGAAGTCAATATCGCAAAGGATGAACTGGATCGAACAAAGGAAGCCCTTCATAGTACAGAAAGAGAGATTAATGCCGCAAGAAATGAACTGAATCGGGAAAAACAAGAATTACAAGCAATGAAAGAAAGGACATTTAGTTTTATCAGTCATGCTCGATCTGGAAAAAGCATCGAGGACATTCTTCGAGAAGTTGAAGAATATACTAAAGATCGTATTGAAGGCCGTTATGGTTTTGGAGGTTTAAAGGAAAGGGTTGAAAAGCTTGAAAGAAAATGGGAAGACCTGGAACGTGGTTTAAGACGGTGATGATTAAAATCTGCGCCTTTTCCCGAATTTTATCATTTTTCTTTTGGGTTTCCCGAACATGAAGCTCAATATCAGAGCCGTGCATATCACGATTCCTATCACCAGAGCCACGGCAATCAGCCAGTTAGGTATCGCCAACTCAATTCCCCAGAGATTCAATGTTGTTGCGCCCGAAACCCATGTAATGGCATCGCCGAAGTGCTCGACCCCCTGGAAGACCATGACATCCACTGGGATCGGTATCGACGTCTTCCCTATCCTGACCTTTATGATGAACGAGTACGACCCAGGGGGAACACTCGTCAGGTTTCTCGGCTTGATGAAGCTGTCCCTGAAATCCAGGAAGTATGCGACCTTTCCCTGCTCGCCTGGCGGTATGGAAAGCGATGATTTGCTGTTGTTGTAATCCTCGAAAGTCACATACGGGCACAGGTTGAAGCATCCCTGCTTGACACAGGATGGCGGCACGCATTCAAGCGCGAGTTTCTCAAGGTTCACGTTCTGCCTGTTGTCGATGATTATCTCCTGCCTTATCGAGCTTCCAGGGGACATCAGGAGCGTGAATGCGGGAGTTGTCGTAGTCCAGTTCCCGCTGACATATTCGACTACGGTCTCCTCGTTGCCGCCGCCAGAAGATGGCTTGTTCAAGACGGTGAAGTCATGCATGATCTCGTCGCTTGTGTAGTTCGAGCACCCTGACGTGGAATAGTTCAGGATGTAAATTCCCGTCGGAAGGATCTGGGTATACGGGTTCGTCTTCTCACCCCCGTTGAGATACAGCTTGTACGAGCATCCCGAGTCTCCCGAGTTTGTCTCGCTGCCGCTTAAGATTATGACCGTGCCCTCGTAGACACTCCATCCTTCGTTTGATGACAGTGTCATACTTGAACTCGGGTTTGCCTTGCCCATGGCGTACATCTGGTTGAGCGTCTCGCCCATGTTCCCGAGCGTGTCGTTGCAATACCACTTGTAGATGTAGGTTCCCGCAGCCAGCGTGTTGTTAACCGTGTAATAGAATTCCGCACTGCTTTCGCTTATGCTCCTGTTTGAAGTCGCCGTATAATTCATCCCGTCGAATTCAAGCATGACTGCTGACAGGTTTGCGGAAGATGAATTCCATGCCCAAGTTATGTTGAACTGCTGGCTGTTTCTTGAGTAGTTGTAGGTAGGGCTTGGATATTGCTCCTTTATGTCGGAGAATGTCGGGGTTCCAGCACTGGTAATTATCAAATACTGTAATCTGCTTGATCCAGTGTAGTTCGAATTCTCCTGACTGTATATCGTTACATTGTAGCTTCCTATCGCGGTGAAAGATGATATGTTCTCCGCCCTTCCCAGACCGCTCCCAGAAAGGGTTCCGTTTATGTAAATCGTGACGTTTATCAGGTCGTCCATCGCAAGACCAGTTATGTTCCATGTCTCTCCTTGGGCATAGCTCCTGTCGGAGTTCAGGGTTCCGTTCATCTCCATCGATGTCGTTGACGATGCCTTGGAGACCGTGAAAACCCACTTGCCTGTACAATTTAATCTTCCTTGTGTATTGTTGCCGCACGACATCCAGTAGAACGTTCCAGCTGGCAATATCGCGGAGAAATTATAGACCCCGTTTCCAAGGTGCGTCATCGTGTAGTTTGTCGGGGCCCCTGACCAGTTTCCCTCTATCAAAACCGTGTCTATGCCAGAATATATTCCGCTCAAATTGTCAAACCAAGTTATATTGAATTGTGAAGCGTTGAAATTGCTGTAATTCTGAACAATTTTTGTATGGTTATTTGACCATCGTGGTGGAACAGTTGTCAGCGGAAGATAATCTGTGTTATTTATATCAAAAACCAGTGCATCATCGCAGAAAGAGTCGTTATTATTATTCCCGCAATTTAAACCATCAGAAAACCCACCTGTTGAGTTTGTATAATAATTCCCACCAACACAATAGCTTCCGATGATATTCGTTTTTGAACAATTCGATGACACATTCCAAAAGTTATAAGCTCCAGAAGCTATCTTAATTCCATAATTAGAACCCGATGAATTTATTATATTGTTATAAATTAGGTTTTCACTAGCCGATTGTCCACTAAAATTCAATGTAAATCCTGTGCAGTTTTCTATTTTAGAATCCTTGATCGTATTGTTGCTTGAATTTGCATAAAAATTCACCCCATTTACCGAATTTGAAATGGTGATGTTGGTTACGTTTATATGTTTTGCATTGTTGAAGATAAATGTTCCATCATTTGATGAATCATAGATAGATGACGTAATTATATTACTGAAAACGTTATAGTCTGAATTTGTAATGATTATGCCAGCATCTGTGTTATTCAAAAAAGTGGCATTGCTAAATTGATTGCTATTGGAATTTGCATATACCCATAACCCAACGGTGTTATTAGTGATCGAAATTCCATTAAAAAAATTGTTTGATGAATTTATAATAAATATTCCGTAATTGATATTGTTGTTGGTCGAAATTCCGTCAAAAAAAATGTTTGATGAATTTCTAATATATACCCCGTAAGCATTGTTGTTTGATATCACACTATAAAATGTAATATTTGAAGTTGAATTCATGTAAATTGCAAAATTGTTATTTATAGTTGTTACATTTGAGAATGAATTGTTTAGTGAATTTCTAATATATATTCCGTAATTAGTGTTGTTGTTTGCTGTTACATTGTAAAATGCGATATTTGAAGTTGAATTCATGTAAATTCCAATAGTATTATTTGTAGCTGTCACGTTTGAGAATGTAAGATTTGATGATGCTCCTAACATCTCAATTGCATAATAATTATTTGTAGCTGTCACGTTTGAGAATGTAAGATTTGATGATGCTCTTGTGTAAATTCCAATAGTATTATTTGTAGCTGTCACGTTTGAGAATGTAAAATTTTGTGAATTAGCCGCAATTACTCCACCTGAATTATTTTTAGACAAAACATTAATGAATACATTGCCTTGGCATCCATCTGAATCGATGCCATTCAACCCATTTTCAGCTGATATTATTGAATTAAAAATGTTGTTATTTGAAGACGAATCCATGTAAATGCCCATCATGGAGTTGTTCGTTGCCGTTACGTTGTAAAACTTATTATTTGAAGATGATGACTTAATATGAATTCCATCTTGAGCGATATTATCAACTGATGATATGTTTCTGAAAATATTGTTTGAAGAACTTTGTAAGAATAAACTGTGCCATCCTCCATCACTTTTTTCTGTGGTTATGTTTTCAAAATTGCTGTTTTGTACTGCCGATAAATATAAATTGTATAAATCAAAACCGCTGACGATGCAATTATTAATTGTCACATTGTTTTTGGAAATTATATGAATGCCATACGCCGCAGTGGCATTCCCGCCTATTGTGTTGCCTTGACAATCAAAGGTTGTGTTGTCCTGAAATGTATCAATACAATTAACTTCTGTCAGTATGCTTTCATTCAAATAAACTATGTCTCCAGATGATGCCGTTGCAAGTGAACTGTTACAGCTGCTGCAATTATTGCACTGATAAGTATCCGCTGAAGCCTTTGTGCTTTGTATTATAATTATTGTCAAGATAAGTAAAACAACTCCCAATAACTTTTTCCCTTTCATTCAACGACCTCTTCCCTTCCAGAACTTTCTTATGCGGCGTTTGTTGTAGTATGGCGACTTGCATCTGGAGCAGCGCTTCGGAGCCCCCCTCTTTTTCCTAGACTTCCACCTGTGCCCGCAGCGGTTGCAGGAATACTTTTTCGCCTTGCGCTTTCGGCGTCTCATAGAGAATATATTCTCATCCCAGTTTAAATAGGTACACAATTAATTTAAAAGTGTACCTTTAAATATTGCATAAGATAATATATTCTCATGGCATACAACAAGAAGCTCATCTTGGTAATAATAGGCGTGATTTTCGTTGCAGCCATTGCCGCCTATTTCATCATGCCAGATAAATTCAATATGGCGGTCGGCGGCTCAGTCCCGATGTCAGCGTTCGGCTTCACGACCCTCTCGATTTCTCAAGCGCAGTTCACTTCTTCGAATTCGTTCTTCCAAGGTCAGGTCTACATCCTTTCGGTCGCACAGGGCGGCATGGGGCAGACAGCCTCGGGAACGATAAGCCCGACGGACATAAAGAACGCTGGGTCTTCGCAGCAGCCGACCGACGGGTTCACTATAAACATAAACTATCAGACCCAGCAATGCGAATACCCGATCACGCCGAATTATCAGGCAACCCCGATTTATTCTTATGATTACAAGACATGGGGCTATGATATCAACCCACTGCATCTCGGCTGCCAGGAAGACACCGCAAAGCAGATCTGCCCGAACAACAGGATAGCCTACGGGAAGTTCGGAGCCAGCTGGACGTGCGTCTGCGTCATGGAAAACCCGATAATCTCCACGATTTCGTACAACTCCATCCAGAACCCCTACGTCCACACGGTCTCGCAGATAAGCGTTTCTGGCGGCAAGAACGGCGCAGTCAACGGTCAGCTCACCGTGGACACAAAGAACACGATTCAGGGCTATGTCGGCAGCAATGTTTACGCCGTCTGGAACGGCTATCTCGTCCAGAACGTCTGCCCGACGAATGCCAACCAGTACGTCGGCTACTTCAACCAGGGAAAATGGCAGCTCGGGAGTTCGGCATCCTATACAAATTACCTGAACGTGAGGAATGCGAACTACCAGAACCTGCTCGCCCCTGGCGGAACCACCGAGGACAACTTCAAGTTCTGGGTAAACAACGTCAACAGCGCAGAGCAGCAGGCACTGCAGGCAGCGACTTTCGGCGACGGCATAATCAACCCGACGAGCACTTCGAGTGCCATCATTTACCAGACCATGAATTCCCAGATACAGGTTCCGATTTACACGCTTTACGTCAAGGCTGATGCGCTTGGGATTTACCAGCCAGTTCCTGACATCCAGATCAAGTCCTTGAACTTCCCGCAGTTCAAGACGCAGGGAACGATTGCGGTGATGCTTTACAACGCTGGGGACAAGGCAGGAAACGCCAACGTGTATGCGAAGTGCAGCTCGCCTGCCCAGGACTCGAACACGATCACGATGGGAGTCGCTTCGAAAGAGAGCCAGGTCGCATATCTTGAGGTAAGTGGGAGCGTCCAGACCAAGACGACCGTGACCTGCACGGTATACGTCGTTAACTCAGCTGGGAAGACGTATAGCCAGCAGATCTCCACGGTGGAATCCCCAGAGGTAGTCTGCGTCCCGAACCAATACATCTGCGACGTGGGGAACGTCGTGAAAAGGTGCAACGCCGATGGCAGCGGGTATGACACGATTAAGCAGTGCGGCTCCAACGAGGTCTGCGCCTTCGAGGGCAGCGTTTCCACTTGCAAGTCCACGGGCGAGGGCGGATCTGGCGGCGGGGTGACTGTCCCGCCGTTCGACTACACCCTGATAGCATATGCCACTGTCATAATCCTCGTGATAGTTTTCGTCGCCTTGGCATGGCGCGAGAGGAAGAAGCCAAGGAGCAGAAAAAGGATATAAATTTGGAGAGGGGTTGAACATGAAAAGGGAAGAGAATTTCGAAGCGGCTGAAGAAGAAGATGCGGAGGCTCTTGAGAATCCGATCGAGAAGAAGCTAAAGGGTTGGGATGTCTCGAAGGAGCCGAGTGCGAGACGGTCATCCGTGCTGAGGAACATGCCGAAAAGCTGGAGCCCAAGAAAAAAGTGCTTGACCGCTGCAAGAGTTCTGCAGAAGTTCGCCAGCGGCAATGCCCAGGATCCAGCGGTGAAGGGCAAAGCAAAGGCAGATGCAGAATACTTCTTCAAGGAAACCAAGAAAAGGTAGAAGGTAATCTCATGGAGAATGGCAAGATATATGCCCTGGCAGTTGTGGTATTGCTAGCCATGCTTATCGCCGCGCCAGCTGCGAGAGCCGAGGATTTCAACTTCTTTTCGTTCTTGTTAAAGACTTTCGGGATGCGGGCGCAAATGAGCGTCTGGGCACCGCACCAAGGGATCACGTCGGTCTCGCGCAGCGGGAACACGATAACCATCGGGTACAGCATCACTCCTGGCACTTCCTGCTGCAACAACCTCGACACGTTCCTCCAGATAATAAGGTACGACCAGACCCTCGGCATCGACCAGAGCCTGTGCGGAATTTACCAAGGAAACTGGGACGGCGTGTTATGCAACTTCCCTTTCAGCAACGCGGACATCACCATAATATCGCCGAATTCCAGACCCGCGAACGTGGAGTACAAAGTCGAGCCAGACGGCTCCAACGGATATACCGTCAGGATACCGACGTGCGACCCGTGCGGCTGCACCTTCCAGGAAGCTGCCGACGTGCTGCATACGTGCACCCTGTATCCGACGTTCACGGGAACGATAAAGATTCAGCCAACCGCTGTTTCAGGGCAGCCGTCATTGTGCGGGAACGGCGTATGTGATGCTGGCGAGACAGGTACCTGCCCGAACGACTGCCCTTCTGAAAATGAAACCCAAGACGGCGACGGGACGATCCCGCCTTCAGATGGTTCGGTCATACAGCCTTTGGCAGGCATCCACGTACTTTTGTTTTTCTTCCTCTTCATCTTTCTGATACTGGCGGCAACGGCCTTCCTTTTCTACAGGTTCAGGAATCTGAGATATAAAGGAAGGGGCAAACGCAGGCGATGAGATGGACATCCCGATTCAGCAGATAGGTGAAATCCTCGGCACGCTCGCAAATTATGGAACAGGTGCTGCCATGGGTTTTCTGAATGCGATCACCGCCTGGCTCGGCGGGAATGCCCTTGCCGCCGCGCTCATGGTTGCGCTTCTTTCCTATGTCGGGATCGACCTAGCCCTCAAGAGGGTCGGCAGCAAGATCAAGGGCATAATCATATCTGGTGTTATTTTTGCCGTCGTGTTTGCCGTCCTCTCCTTGAAATGACGCCAGAATGGATTGCAGCACGGACAAGCCGTGGAGAATCTGGGGAATGGTGACAGTCGATGCAAAATGAATATGGACGTGTGCTTGTCCAGTTGTTGTATTCGAGCAAGAGGGCGCGAAAATATTACAAGCTGTCGCCGCAGAGGAAGCCCATAGGCATGATAAACTTGTTGGGCATTGACAACACAGACACGCTGCAACTGGTGTGGAAGGAGACGATCGGGAAGAGCGGGACGTTTGCGCTCCAGTCATTCGACGGCAGGGGGAGATTCTCAAAGCCCATAGGCATCGTCACAGTTGACAGGGGTAAGATAGAAATCAAGGACAGGCGGTGCGGGCTGGCTGCCATGATGAGGCGGCAGAAAGAAAGGCGGCAGGCTGAACGGAAGGATGACTTCGTTATAGAAGGCGGGACGGGCAGGTAACTTACATGACAGGGGAGCCAGCTGGGGGTCGGGCAATGACTAGGGGCTGGCCTTTGTTATTGAGATGACTGGCTAGCGACAGCTATCTGGCTGCCAAGAGCCAGTTGGTCAGGCATGACGGGGGGGGGGGTATGCAGCGGGGCTGACCAAGAGACTAGCTGGCTGCAGGACTGGGGTGACCATGCAGGAGTTTACCAGACAGCCAGCAGGAGCCCGAGGCGTTCAATGCGACCCACCATGCCGCTGGCACTGGCTGCCATACAACAGGCTGCATGACGGAAGGCAGACTGTCAAGCCAGTGACGTGCGACTGCCTTGGCCACCTGACTAGGCTTCCATACGACAGGGGGCATGACCAGCCCAGCAAGCACCTGTCATCCCTCCCTTGGTATCAATACAAAGTACCTGGCTTCTCTGGACTGGCTACCTGTCTACTAATGATGACGCCAGCCAGCCTGCTGGTCTCCAAGGGTCTCATGGTCATTGGTCATGCTTGGAGTACCTGTCTACCCTGTCAAGGTTTCCTAGCGTCTCCCCTGACGTCAAGGTACCCACCTGTCACATGTCTGGGGTTGTCAGCTACCTGACGCCTGCCGTGGCTGTCCACGCCGCGCAGGTCAATCGTGCCGATGGGCTTGCGTTGCCTAGCC
>Ga0315295_10005062_pt1 | contig 11273 bp, 13 predicted proteins | sample YL17G14_0_MG_FD_204453 | JGI IMG/M metagenome (GOLD analysis project Ga0315295, IMG submission 204453) | Sediment microbial communities from Yellowstone Lake, YNP, Wyoming, USA - YL17G14_0 | ecosystem: Environmental > Aquatic > Freshwater > Lake > Sediment | place: USA: Wyoming | collected...
TGCAGTACTCGATCGTCACCATGATGACTCCGTCGTGGGAATAGTCGACCGGCAGCCTCGCCAATCGGGGGCGGAACAATTCATGCTCGTCCCCGTGCCCATGAATACGGCCCACCCCGCCCCAGTCGTTCGACGGCGCTCCCTTCCTACGCTGCGTCATGATGGGGCACCGTCAGGAATCGAGAAAGGTCGCCGCTCATCCGGTCCCAGTGAGCGAGCAGGGATCGGAGCGAGACCCGAGCGAATCCGCCGCGCCCAGCACTGGAGGAGAGGATCTCGACGCCCTCTGGCGCCTCCTCGTCCAGTCCGACGACGGAAAGGATGAGGGACTCCCCTTCCACGGCTCGCACCTGGCCGATGACGGACCCTTCTGCACCGCGAAGGCCCCATACGGATCCGACCCAGGACGAGAAGGACATCCGGTGCCTTCCCGGCACCGCCCTCGACTCGCCCAGGGTGTAACGTGGCTGAGGACGATGCCCGTAGCGCGAAGACGACCCCGCCAGGCCTTGGCGGCACCCCCACACCCCAAGTGTAGGAGCGTTCACGGGCCCGGGGAGAGGCCAAGATGGGGTGACCTGATTGCCACGGGCACCCGGAGGGCACCGCCAGTGAGCCTGAGCCTGGGAGTTCGCGCGCGCTGTGGGATTGTCGCCCTCACGCTCCTGCCCGCCGCCGGCTGTTCGTGGCTCTTCGTCGCCAGGCCACCGGAGCCGCCGATCCCCGCGTCCCCCGCGATCGTCTGCACGACCTCGGTGGCCTCCCCCGTCATCGATACCGTCGCGGCGGGACTGCTTGCCGGCCTGGTGTGGCCACCGTCGCGTGCGTGAGCAGCGTCGAGGGCTCGTGCGTTTCGCTTCGAGGGTCGTCGCCGTCACGACAGGGCAAGGCTGCGGACCAGCCGTGCCTCGAGGATGTCGAGTGTCGCGAAGGTCGCACCTGCGTCCAGGGGCGTTGCCAGGAGTAGCCGAACCTGCGGTGCCAGTGTGGGCACCTCCAGGAATCAAGCAGGATTTCCGCCCATGCGCTTCCAGTTCCCGAGCAGGGATTCCGAAGATACCCGAGCGATCCGGCCGCTCCCCTCCCTGGACGGGAGGATCTCGAGGCCGTCCGGCGCCTCGCCGCCGATGCCGACGACGGCCATGGTGAGGAACTCTCCATCGACGGCGCGCACCTGGCCGATGACTGGCCCCTCCACGCCGCGCAGGCTCCACACGGAACCAACCCAGGATGTGACCGACATGTGTCGCCCCTTCCGGCACGCCCCGTTTCACTCGAAGAGTACCGGGATGTGGGAGTTTGTCCCGTCCCACGGTGCCCGGTCAGCGAGCGCCAGTGGATTGATCTCGGTCAGGCAAAGGGGGCTTCCTGGAGCGTTTCCGTGCTGCACCACGGACAACCGAGCCGGTGAGGCCCAGCGCCCGGGCGCGACCCGCGCGAGCATGACGCGCTGCGCCTCGCTCTGGCATGCCGCGCGGCGCTAGGCTGCCGCGATGGCAACCGATCCGGCCGATTGCGCTGGCTCCTGGCGTCCGGTTCCCCACCTCGAGCCCGGCGAAAGCGTCGTGTGCGACTTCTGCAAGAGACAGGTCCACCTGAGGCCGGCCCCGCTGGACCTGAGCAGCGGCCCGTGGCCCGGCGAGAAGCATCCGAGAATCGAGCCGCACCTCTCGGACGCCACGGTGGCCAGGACAACGTTCGAGATGCCCGGGTCCGAAGGCTAGGAGCGGCCCAGGACCTGCGGCGCACTATTTCTTCGGGTCGTCTCCGCCGGCCCATGCGATGAACAGCCAGCGGCCACCGTCCTTGACCAGCACGTCCGTGTATCGGCCCGTCACCATCTCCTGATCCTTCTTGTAGTTCTCCCGCGCTACCGAATAGCGGTACTGCACGACCGCCACGTTGCCGGTGATGGTGATCGAGATCGGGAAGAGCTCCTGCTGGAGGACCGTCGCGCTGGCGTTGTTGTACCGGTCCCACAGCAACAGCGACGCCTTGCTCTGGGGCGCCGGCCAGTTCCTGTCCCAGTAGTTGAGGTTGGGATGCACCATCTTCTCGATCCAGCTCGAGTCCTTCGCGGCCGACAGCTTCCACTGCTGCTCCTCGAGCCGCCAGATCTCCTGCTGCTCCGGGCTCCAGGTCTGGGCCGAGGCTGCGGGGCTGAAGGCGGCAAGGGCGAGAATCAGGAGACCCAGCGTCAAGTGTCGAGTGGCCATCGGTGCCCCTCCTGGTTGGTTTGACGCTCCTTATCGTTTGGCCTCCTCCCGCGGCGCGCTTCTTGGGGCGTAAGAAATCGTTGAGGCGCGACGGACGGCTCGTGCGCTGAACGACCGTCAGCGGGTAGAAGAGAGGATGCCCGACGCCACCCCCGCGCGCCTCGTCCTGCCCGTCGCCCTCCTTCTCGCGCTGGCCGCGCCGGTCCGGGCCGACGACGAGCGCCATCGCTTCGCTCCGGTGGCGGAGCGCCCGCTGCGGGTGGCCTTCCTCCTCTCCGAGGGAGCCACGCTCATCGATTTCGCCGGACCCTGGGAGGTCTTCCAGGACGTCATGGTCGACGGCGCCGGAAAGCCCATCGTCACCATGGCCCAGCTGAACGCCGGCTCCACCGCTCGCCATCCCTTCACGCTCTACACCGTGGCCGAGCGGCGCGATCCCCTGCGCGTCAGCGGCGGACTCACGGTGGTGCCGGACCACACCTTTGCCGACGCGCCTCGCCCCGACGTCATCGTGGTGGGCGCCCACCGGCCCTCGGAGGCTGAGCTGGCCTGGTTGAAGGGCGCCAGCGCCACCGCCGGAATCACCATGTCGGTCTGCACCGGGGCGAGCGTGCTGGCCCGCGCCGGCCTCCTCGACGGCCAGCGGGCCGCCACGCACTTCTGGTTCACCGAGGAGTTCGGCAAGCGCTGGCCCAGGGTCACGTTCGTCCCGGGCGCTCGTTTCGTCGAGAGCGGTCGCGTGGCCACCTCGGCCGGCCTGAGCGCCGGGATAGATCTCGCACTGCGCGTGGTGGAGCGCTACCTGGGTCGGGAGGTGGCGCAGGGAACGGCCACCTTCATGGAGTACCAGGGAGAGGGGTGGAAGCAGGCCCCGGGGCCGCCCCTTCCGCTTCCCGCGAAGCCCCCGGAGCGCTGAACGGGCTTCCTCCGACGAGACAGCCCCGCGGACCCCTGCTAGAAGCTACGAATGCGCGTTGCCTACCTGGGCCCCTCCGGAACCTTCAGCGAGGAGGCGATCGGCCGGTGCCCGTCGCTGGCCGGCGCCGAGCGGCTTCCCTTCTCTAGCTTCGCGGACGCCTACGAGGCCGCCTGGAAGGGCGAGGTCGACGTCGCGCTGCTCCCGGTCGAGAACTCGATCGAGGGAGCGGTGGGCGCCACCCTCGACCTCCTCGTCCACCGGCCCGGGCTCCGCATCCAGCAGGAGCTGGTGCTGCCGATCGAGCAGCACCTCCTGGCGCGCCCGGGGACCGCGCTCGGCGCCATCCGGCGCGTCCTCTCCCATCCGCAGGCGCTGGGCCAGTGCTCGGCCTTTCTCCGGCTACGTCTGCCTGGAGTGCCCACCGAGCCGACCCTCTCCACCGCCGACGCCGCCCGGCGCGCGGCCGAGGAGCCGGATGTTGCCGCGATCGGCGGGCGGACCGCGGCCGAGCGATACGGGTTGGCCGTGCTCGCCCCGTCCGTCCAGGACGCGGCCGAGAACTTCACGCGCTTCGTCCTGCTCGGACGCGAGGACGGACGGGTCACCGGAAGGGATCGGACGAGCATCGCCTTCACCCTCGACCGGGACCGGCCCGGCGGCCTCTACGAGGTCATCGCCGAGTTCGCGACCCGGCGCATCAACCTGTCCCGCATCGAGAGCCGCCCCACCAAGACCGCGGTCGGCCACTACGTGTTCTTCCTCGACTTCGAGGGTCACCGCGCCGAGCCGGAGTGCGCCGATGCGCTCGGCGGGGTCCGGCGCCAGGTTCACATGATGCTGCTCCTGGGTTCCTACCCCAGGGCCTGAGGCACGAACGTCCGTCGCCGGGGCATCATCGCCGCGAGGGCGCGCAGGTGGCCGGTGCCGGTGCCGCAGCAGCCTCCGGCCAGGCGGGCTCCTGCCCGGATCGAGCGCATCACGCCAGCGGCGAAGCGGGGCGGCGTCCAGGGTCCGTCGGGGAGCCCGGCGTTCGGTTTCACCACCAGTGGAACGGGGACGCGGGTGGCCGCGCGGGCGACGAGTGCCGCGAGCGCGCCATCCGGCTCCACGCAGTTCACGCCCACGGCGGCCGCGCCGTCGCGCCAGAGCGCAAGCAGGAACTCGTCACCGGGCGTGCCGTCGAGGGCGGCGAGGCCGCCCGGCCCGGGAGCCAGGAAGGCCGTCGCGACCACCGCCCGCCCGGTGCGCCTGGCCGCCCAGACGGCCGCGCGCGCCTCGCGAAGCGTCAGGTGGGTCTCCGTCCAGAGCAGGTCGGCGCCGGCAGCGGCAAGTGCGCGGAATACCCGCTCGAAGCGTTCGCGGAGCTCCCCGTCCGTCGCGCCACGCCCGGCGGCTCGCGACAGGCCCGTCGCGCCAGCGCAGCCGGCGACGGTCCCGGGTCGCGCCGATCGGGCGAGCCAGACCGCGCGTCGTGCGATCTCCTCCACGCTGGCCGGCAGCGAGGACGCCTCCACCCGTGCCAGGTTGAACGTGCAGGTGAGGAGGATCCGGGCGCCGCAGGCCGCGTGCCGGGCATGCACGCGGGCCACCTCTCCGGGTCGCTCCACGACCCATGACTCGGGGAGCGCGCCTTCTGGAAGCCCGCGGGCGATGAGCGCGGTCCCCATGGCGCCGTCGAGCAAGGCGAGCTCGCCGATGCGCCACGGGAGCGTCATCCGACCTCCACGGTCTCGAGGTGGCCGGGCACGTGGACGTCCCAGCCGCGAGCCGCGATGGCCGCGGCGTGGGCGGAGAGGGCGGGGGGTTCGCCGTGGACGCAGAAGGTCCGGCGCGGCGGGCGGGACGCGCCGTCCAGCCAGCGCGCCACCTCCCCCCGGTCGCCGTGGGCGGAGAAGCCGGGCAGGTATGCCACCCGGGCTCGCACCGGCACGTCCTTTCCGTGCATGCGCACGGTGGCCGCCCCGTTCTGGATGCTCCATCCGCGGGTCCCGGCCGCCTGGTACCCCACCAGCAACACGGTGGTGGCCGGGTCGGGCAGGCGGCGCTCCAGGTGGTGGAGGACGCGCCCTCCCGTGGCCATGCCGGAAGCCGAGACGATGATGCACGTACCGTGGACTCGGTTGATGGCCTTGGACTGCTCCGGGGAGCGGGTGAAGGTGAGCCGGCTCGGGGAGAACGGTTCGATGCCCCTGGCCAGGAGGGCGTCCATCTCCGAGTCGTGGTCCTCCCGGTGGGCGCGGTAGATGGGGGTCGCGTCGGTGGCCATCGGCGAGTCGACGAATACCGGCAGGACCGGGATGCGCCCGGCCTGCTCGAGCTCGCGCAGCAGGAAGAGGACCTCCTGGGTCCGGCCGATGGCGAAGGCGGGCATGACGATGGCGCCGCCTCTCGCCACCGCGGCCAGCACCTCGCGCTCGAGCTCCTGGGCAGGGGAATCGGCCGGGTGGTCGCGATCGCCGTAGGTCGATTCGACGACCAGGAAGTCGGCCTCCGGCGGGGACTCGGGATCGGGAAGGATCGGTGCCGCGTAGCGCCCCAGATCGCCGGAGAAGAGCAGCCGGATGGGCTCTCCGCCTCCGCCACCCGGCACGGTGAGCAGCGCGGATGCGCTCCCGAGGATGTGCCCCGCGCGGCTGAAGCGGAGCGTGAATCCGGGCACGATCTCCCGGGGTTTCCCGTAACGCAGCGTTCGCAACCGTTCCAGGGCGGCCGTCGCGTCGGCCAGCTCGTAGAGAGGGAGGGCGCGCGGTGCGTGCTTCGAGTACCCCTTCTCGTTGGCGTGGCGCGCCGCCTCCTCTTGCAGCTTCGCGGAATCCGGCAGCATGACCCCGGCGAGGTCGGCGGTGGCTGGCGTGCACCAGGCGTCGCCCCGGAACCCGGAGCGGACGAGGAGGGGAAGCGCGCCCGAGTGGTCGATGTGGGCATGGGTCAGCACGACCGCATCGAGGGAGCCAGGCTCCACCGGGAAGTCGGTCCAGTTGCGGAGGCGGAGCTCCTTCTGTCCCTGGAACAGGCCCGCGTCGACGAGCACTCGCCGCCCCGCCGCCTCGACGAGGAAGCGCGAGCCGGTGACCGTCCCGGCGGCGCCGAGGAAGCGGATGGACGCCATGACGCCGCGATTCTACAATGCGGCGCCCGCGGAATGGGGCGGGAGGCGGAGAGATCATGCGACGCAAGATCCGGGTGGTGGGCGCGATGATCGAGAAGGACGGCCGCTATCTCATCACCCAGCGCTCGCCCACGGCCTCGCTGCCGCTGCTCTGGGAGTTCCCCGGCGGGCGGGTCGAGCCCGGGGAGACCGACGAGGCGGCGCTGGCCCGCGAGCTGGAGGAGGAGCTGGACATCTCCGTCCGGGTGGGCGAGCGGGTCATCCACGTCGAGCACGCGTACGCGAGCTACGACATCGACTTCTGCGTCTACCGGTGCGAGATCCGCGCCGGCGCGGTGAAGAACGCCCGCGTGCACGACCACCGCTGGGTCCGTCCCGAGGAGCTCGACCAGTACGAGTTCCCGGCCGCCGACGAGAAGACCGTCGCGAAGCTCCTGGGACTGTGACCCCCCGGGGCGGGAATATGATCGGCCCCGGCCGGCGTTGAATCGACGTTTTCATCCCACCGCACGGAGCGAGAGAGACCCATGAGACGAGTGCTGATGCTGTCCCTGGTCGCGGCGGCCATCGTCGCCGTCACGCTGGCCTGCAGTCGCGAAGGGCGCGCCGATGCGGGTTCGGGCGCCACGGTCGCGGCCGAGCACCTCTGGCGCGAGCTCCCGGCCGCCTCCCCCGTGGGGGGCTCGCTGCAGTCGCTCGCGCCCCTGATCAAGCAGCTGAAGCCGGCCGTGGTGAACATCTCCACGACCACCGTGACCAAGAACCACCCCCGCGTGCCGGGATACCCCCGCGGCCCCCAGGGTTCGCCGGGCGCCCCCGGCGGGCCTGGTGGACCCGGTGGCCCGTGGGAAGAGTTCTTCGAGCGCTTCCAGGGCCAGCCGAGGGAGATGCCGGACTACCGGTCCAACAGCCTCGGTTCCGGGTTCATCATCAACAAGGACGGGTTCATCCTCACGAACAACCACGTCGTCGGCGAGGCCACGGAGATCCGGGTGAAGCTGTCCGACGGAAGGGAGTTCGCCGCCAAGGTGGTGGGCAAGGATCCCCCCACCGACGTGGCCCTCATCCAGCTCGAGAAGGCACCCCACGACCTCCCCACGGTCGCCCTCGGCGACTCGGACGCGCTCGAGCAGGGCGACTTCGTCCTGGCTCTCGGCAACCCGTTCGGCCTCTCCGGGTCGGCCAGCTTCGGCATCGTCTCGGCCAAGGCTCGAACCCTTCAGAATGGCCCCTTCGACGACTTCATCCAGACCGATGCGGCGATCAACCCCGGCAACTCGGGGGGGCCGCTCTTCAACATGAAGGGGGAGGTGGTGGGCATCAACACCGCCATCGTGTCCCCGCAGATCGGCCAGGGCATCGGCTTCGCGGTCCCCATCAGCCTGGCGAAGCAGCTCCTCCCGCAGCTGGAGAAGGGGGCCAAGATCGCCCGTGGCTACCTGGGCGTCACCGTGGGTGACCTGACCCCCGAGCTGGCCCGCGGATTCGGCCTCGGCGAGGGAGTGAAGGGCGCGGTGATCCAGGACGTCATCGCCAGGGCGCCGGCCGGCAAGGCCGGGGTCAAGGCGGGAGACGTCGTGGTGTCGGTGAACGGAAAGCCGGTCGAGGATCGCGGCCAGCTCACCCGCACGGTCGCCGCCATCCCCCCGGGCGGCAAGGCCACGCTGACCCTGCTCCGCAAGGGGAAGAAGCAGGAGATCGTCGTCACGGTGGGGACGCGTCCGGACGAGGACGCCCTGGCCCGAGGCGAGGGTCCAGAGGACGGCGAGGTGCAGGGCGATGGCGGCGGCGACATGAAGGGCGCCAAGCTCGGGGTGAAGCTCCAGGCCGTCACCCCCGAGATGGCCCGGCAGCTGAAGATCGAGGGAGACGCCGGGGTCCTGATCGCAGAGGTCGCTCCCGACGGCGCCGCAGCCCGGGCCGGGATCCAGCGCGGGGACGTGGTCCTCGAGGTGAACCAGGAGGGCGTGACCAGGCCGGACCAGGTCACGGCGGCCGTGGCCAGGGCCAGGCCGGGCGACGTCGTCCTCCTCCGCGTGAAGCGGGGGAACGCGGCCTCGTTCATCCCGGTGAAGATCCCGGAACCGGAGACCCCCGCCAAGAAGTAACCCATTGGGGGATGTAGGTAAAGGTCGGAAAGTTGACCACATACGGCCTCCGCCGTAGCGTTTGCGGCGGAGGTCTTCTCGTTCATGGCCTGGTTCCGACGAGCATCCGACGTGGTGGAGGCGGCCGAGGCGCGACGATCGGACCGCCGGGACGGGTCCCGTCTCGACAAGGTCTTCCCCGTCTGGCTGGAGGGGGTGCACGGTTTCGGAATGGGCATCGCCCGCAACATCTCCGAGGGCGGGATGTTCGTCGAGACGGCCACGCCGCATCCCATCGGCTCCCAGGTCCACATCGCCTTCCCATCCGAGTCGGGCGACATGACCGCGGTGGCCGAGGTGCGCTACGTCTGCCACCTCGTCGGCAGGAAGGCCGGACAGGACGTTCATGCCTCGGTGCACGGCATGGGCGTTCGCTTCCTCTACTTCGAGGCGCGTGGCGAGGCCGTCCGGGCCCTCCACTAGCGAGCCCGGTTGCCGGAAGAGGGGCGAGCCGGAGGCCAGGGTTCCGGTTATCCGAGGGGGATGGCCGATCCCCTGGCGGTCGAGACCCGGGGACTGACCCGCCTCTTCGACGGAAAGCCCGCGGTGTCCTCGCTCGACCTGCGCGTGCCGGCAGGGGCATTCTACGGCTTCCTGGGGCCGAACGGCGCCGGGAAGAGCACCACCATGAGGATGCTCACCGGCTTGCTCCGCCCCACCAGCGGCGCGGCTCGCGTCCTGGGCGCCGACCTCTCCAGGGACGGTCTCTCCGTGAAGGGGCGGATCGGCGTCGTCCCCGACGGCCTGGCCCTCTTCGAGCGGCTGTCCGGCAGCGAGATGCTCCGCATCCAGGGGCAGCTGTACGGACTCGATCGGCTGGTGGCGTCCCGGCGGGCCGCCGAGCTGCTCGAGGCCATGGAACTCGCGTCGGAGGGCGGAAAGCTCGTCCAGGACTACAGCCACGGCATGAAGAAGAAGCTGGCGCTCGCCTGTGCGCTCATCCACGGGCCGGAGCTGCTGTTCCTCGACGAGCCCTTCGAGGGGATCGACGCCGTGGCGGTCTCGGGGATCCGGCGCATGCTGCAAGATCTGGTGGTGCGGCGCTCGCTGACCATCTTCCTCACCAGCCACGTGCTGGAGGTGGTGGAGCGGCTCGTCACCCACGTCGGCATCATCCACCGTGGACGGCTGGTGGCGCAGGGAACCCTCGACGAGGTCCGGGCCTCCGGCTCGCTCGAGGAGACCTTCATCCGCATGGTGGGCGAGGAGCGGCCGCCCGGGCCGGGGCTCTCCTGGCTCGGCTCCCCAGGAGACCGGAAGTGAAGGCGGCGCTCCGGGCGCTGGTGGAGCTGCGCGCCCGGCTCCTCTGGCGCCGGTTCACCACCCGCGGCGGCATCGCGGAGGGCGTGGCCAGCGTCGTCCTGCTCGCCATCGCGATCCCGGTGGGGCTCGGGTTCGCCGTCGCGGTGGGGTTCGGGGCCTACCAGTCGGTGAAGGCCGGCGGCGGGCTCCGGAGCGACGTGGGCGCGGCGGCGATCTTCTTCGGCCTGTGGCAGACCTGGACCGCGGTGAGCCTGACCTTGAACGACCGGGAGGGGCTCGACCTGCACCGGTTTCTCGTCTACCCGATCGCCCCCGGGCGCGTGTACGGCCTGGGGCTCGCGACCGGCATCGTCGGCGACCCGATGGGATTGGTGTGGGGGGCGATGCTGCTCGGCGTGTTCGTCGGAGCGGCGATGGCCCGGCCCGGAGCCTGGCTCGGGCTGCTGGCCGTGACGCTCGCGGCCTTCGCGGTCGCGACGGTGATCTTCGTGGCGCTCGTCCAGGAGCTGCTCGGTCTCGTCCTCTCGACCAGGCGACTCCGGGAGTGGGCCACCGTGCTCTCGGTGGTCGTGTCGGTCGCCTTCCTGGCGATCCTCCTGAGATCGACGGACCGACCCTTCCGCGCTCTCGGCGAGGTCCTGCCCTCCCTGCGCGTGCTGCAGTGGCTCGCCTGGCCGGCGGCCTTCCCGGCGGCCGCGGCCCGCGAGCTGTTCGCCGGGCGCAGCGGGGCGAGCCTGCCCTGGATCGGAGGCCTGCTCGCGTCGAGCGCGGCAGCGGGGTGGCTCTCCTTCCGCATCGCGCTGCGGCAGGCCCGGGGTTCGGGCACGTCCGGCGGCAGCGCGTCGCGCCGGGGGAGCCACCGGGCCGGTACGGGACTCCTGGGAGGGAGGTGGGGGGCGCTCGTCGAGAAGGAGGCCCGCTACCTGTGGCGACAGCCGCTGGCTCGGGTCGACGCCCTTCTCGCCCCGGCCATCGCCACCTTCGTGGCCTGGAAGCTCGAGCCCCGCATCCCGCAGGAGGCGGGCGAGGTCCTGCGCGCCCTGCCGCTCTTCGGCCTGGCCCTGTACACGCACCTGCTGCTCCAGGCCTTCTGGCTGAACGCCTTCGGCTGGGAGCGCGGCGGGGCCCGGGTCATGTTCCTCGCGCCGATCGACCTGGCTGCGGTGCTGCGCGCCAAGGGTCTCGTCCTCTATCTCTTCAGCCTCCTGCTCTTCCTCGCCTCGGCCGCGGTCACGGCGGTCGTGGGGATGGGTTCGGCACCGCCGTGGGCGTTCGCCGCGGCCCTCCTGCTTCACGCCGGGGTCGCCCCGTGGTTCCTGGCGGCGGGCAACCTGGTCTCCATCCTTCGCCCCAGGGCGGCCTCCTTCGCCATCCAGCGAAGCTCGGCGCTTTCCACCTTCTCCGGCCTGATGGGCATGGGGATCGTATCGGGGGTGACGGGGTTCTTCGCCCTCCCGGCGCTGCTCGCCATCCGGGCCGAGTCGACGGCGCAGCTCCTGGCCGGCTGGGGCCTCCTGGGGGCTGCGGGCGCCTGGGTGTGGTGGAAGGCGGTGCCGAGGGAGGCACGCCTGCTCGCGGACCGCCGGGACGACTTCCTCCCGACGGTCTGCGGCGACGAC
>Ga0315295_10005063_pt1 | contig 11269 bp, 12 predicted proteins | sample YL17G14_0_MG_FD_204453 | JGI IMG/M metagenome (GOLD analysis project Ga0315295, IMG submission 204453) | Sediment microbial communities from Yellowstone Lake, YNP, Wyoming, USA - YL17G14_0 | ecosystem: Environmental > Aquatic > Freshwater > Lake > Sediment | place: USA: Wyoming | collected...
AAGGATTCACCCACCCAGGACTTCTTAACCTTAGTTGAATCCATTTTACCCCCCAAAGGCATTCCCTTGAATCAGCCCAAAGGATCCTCCTAACCCTTTCCCCTCTGAACGGTCCGTCTGCCCCCCCTCCCTCTCCCCGCTGGGGAGAGGGGAAGGGTGAGGGGTACGAAAAAGGGTTATCCCATCCTGGCCGTTTTTTATGAAATATCTTCGGGGGGAGAGACCGGCCAGGTGGCCTGCCTTAAAAATCGTTTTACTTTCTTTCAATTTTTTCTTAAAATCACTTATGATGGTTTCGAAAAAAGTCCTTTGGGTCCTTTTTATAAGATGGTTCCCTGCTTTCGCAGGGACGACGTCTGGATTCCGGCTTTCGCCGGAATGACGGTTTTAGATTCCTACAAAATAAAGTCTGAGAATTCGTCTCTAACACTTTGTAAGAATCACCAATAGAAACTCCCCTCCCCGCCGTGGGAGGGGATGGAGGGGAGGGGGGACTAAATCCGGACAAAATTGGTTTTGTCCGCCCCTCTCCGAGCCAGAGGCTCTCTGAGCCGGCGGCCACCCTCGCCCTCCCCCCTGCCTTCGCCGAAGCGGCTTCGCGCAGGCAGGCATCAAAGGGGGAGGATATTACTAAGGAAATTTCAAATATTTCTGGTTAGGACTTTTTACGATTTCATCACTTATGCCTGTCGAAAATACCGGAAGGAACTTTTAAGGTGAGGGACGGATGGCAAAGAAAAAGCGTTTGTTGATGATCCCTGTGATCCTCCTCGTTCTTGCGGCATTCCTTTTCCTCTATCATCGGCTGGGGAAACAGGAAAAATCGTCTCACCTGCTGATCTCCGGAAATATCGAAGCAACCCTGGTAAAGGTGAGTTTTAAGATATCGGGAAGGATTCTCAAGCGATGGGTGGACGAAGGCGACAGGGTTAGAGAGCGGGTTCTGATTGCCAAGCTGGAGGACCGGGAGCTCATCGATCAGAAGAGCCGGGCCGAGGCTTCCCTCGAAACAGCCCAACAGAAGTTGCAATCTCTCCTTTTAACGATCGACAGGGAGGAAAAGACTTCCGCCGATGAGATCCAACAGGCAGAAGCCGGTCTTCGCGCTGCTCAGATTCGGCTGACTCAGTTGCTCAATGGATCCAGACCGCAGGAAATCGAACAGTCCAAGGCCGAGGTGGAACAGGCAAAGGCGGAAATGGAAAAGGCCGAAAAATTTATGGAACGATCAAGACTTTTATATGAGAAAAAAGTTGTCCCTGCCCAAGACTGGGACACCAACCGAACCTCCTATGAAGTGGCCGTGGGAAGATACAAGGCGGCCCAGGAACGATACGGCCTCGTAAAAGAAGGACCGAGGAAAGAAGAAATCGAACAGGCCGGGGCAGAGGTGGAAAGGGCCAGGGCCTCACTCTCTTTGGCCCATTCGAGGAGGCTTCAGATCAAAGTCCTCCGCCAGGATATTGAGGTTCAAAAGGCACAAATCAAAGAAGCCAAGGCATCCTTGGAGGTTGTCAAAAGACAATTGGAATATAGTGAAGCGTTCGCTCCGGTTTCAGGAGTCGTCCTGGTCAAAAGCGCTGAGGAAGGGGAATACGTCTCACCCGGGGCCACCGTTGTAACGATTGCGAATTTGGACCATCCCTGGTTGAAGGCTTATGTGGATGAAACGGATTTAGGGCGGGTGAAGTTGGGCCAGGAGGTCCGTATCCGGACAGATACCTTTCCCAATAAAACTTACACGGGGAAGATCTCTTTCATCTCTTCGGAAGCCGAATTCACACCCAAGCAGGTCCAGACCCAGAAGGAACGGGTCAAACTCGTCTACCGGATCAAAGTGGATGTCGATAACCCAAAAGGCGAGCTGAAGCCAGGCATGCCTGCCGACGGTGAGATCCTAATCTCTGAAAAAAAACCATGATCGCCATTGAGGTTGAGTCCCTGACCAAGAAATTCGGATCCCTTATTGCATTAGATCGACTCTCCCTTGAAGTCCCGAAGGGGGAGCTGTTTGCCCTGGTTGGACCCGATGGGGCTGGAAAAACGACCACCATGCGTCTCCTCTGCGGGATCCTGGATCCTACCTCAGGGGATGCGAAGGTGGCAGGATATAGCATTTTAGAAGAACCCGAACGCATCAAAGAGAAGATCGGTTATATGTCCCAGCGCTTCGGCCTCTACGGGGAACTGACCGTCCTGGAGAACCTTCTCTTCTATGCTGATCTTTTCGAAGTTTCAAAAAAGGAACTCCCGAAAAGGATGGATCGACTCCTCGGTTTCTCCAACCTAACTTCGTTCAAGGATCGCCTCGCCCAGAACCTCTCCGGGGGGATGAAACAGAAGTTAGGGCTTGCCTGTGCACTGATCCACATACCAGAAATCCTCTTTCTCGATGAACCCACCTTCGGAGTGGACCCCATTTCGCGGGGCGAGTTCTGGCAGATCCTTTATGAGCTCTTGAAAGAAGGGGTCACCATCTTTGTCTCGACCGCCTACATGGACGAAGCAGAGCGATGTCACCGGGTGGGGCTCCTTCACCACGGACAGCTCATTGCCTGTGATGAGCCGGACCACCTGAAGCTAACAACCAGGGAAGCCTTCTTTGAGATCCGGTCAAAAGATCGGAAAAGGACGAAACAGATTTTAGAAGGCTTGCCCTTTGTTAAGAGTGCAGACCTCTTTGGGGATAGCATTCACCTCAGGCTCGAGACGAAAGGGAAGATGGACGAAGTCCTCAAGGAGCTCCGGAAGGCTGGAGTTGCAGGGATCGAGGCGCAGGAAATCCCCCCATCCCTCGAGGACATCTTTATCTCCATGACCCAGACTTAGAGGAGTAACAAGTGTCAAGTGGAAAGTGACAAGCCAAATCCCGACCCCGCTCCAACCCTCAGCGGCAAGTCTACCTTTTATCGTCATTCCGGGCTTGACCCGGAATCCAGTATTCGGGACCTGGAACTTGAAGCTTGAAACATGAAACCTGGAACTTGAGCTATGAACGATTACGTGGTCGAGGTGGAATCTCTTGAAAAAAGATTTGGCAGTTTTGTGGCGGTGGATCACATCTCCTTCCAGGTCAAAGCGGGCCAGATCTTTGGTTTTCTTGGACCCAATGGGTCAGGAAAATCGACCACCATCCGTATGCTTTGCGGCATTTTGATGCCCACCTCCGGGAAGGCCAGGGTCTTAGGATATGACGTCATCCGTGAACCAGACCGCATCAAAGAGAAGATCGGTTACATGTCCCAAAAGTTCTCACTCTACGATGATCTCACCGTGCGGGAAAACATTCGTTTTTACAGCGGTCTCTATCAAATTCCCAAGGAAAAACAGGAGGAGCGGGCCCGATGGGTCATCCACATGGCAGGGCTCACAGAACGGGAAAACAGCATGACCCGGGAGTTAGCAGGAGGCTGGAAGCAGAGGCTGGCCCTGGGATGTGCGATCCTCCACGAGCCCCCTGTCCTTTTCCTTGACGAACCTACCTCAGGGGTTGACCCTGTTTCCCGTCGAAATTTCTGGCAATTGATTCAATCCCTCTCTGAAAGGGGTGTCACCGTATTTGTGACGACCCACTATATGGAGGAAGCGGAATATTGCGATACCCTTGCCCTCATCTACCGGGGAAGAATCGTTACCCAGGGCTCATCAGGGTTTCTCAAAAGAGAGGGGATGCCGGAAGATGTTTATGAACTCGATTGCGGAGAGCCGATGGCTGCAATGGAAGCCCTCAAGGGGATTAACGGGATTCGCGAGATCGCCCTCTTTGGCAGACTCCTTCATTTGATGGCTCTCAGGGATTTCCCGATTACAGAAGAAGTGAAGAGGGTGCTTGCTTCCCAAAACATTTCAGTGAAAGGAATTTCCAGAGCCCTGCCCTCTCTTGAGGATGTCTTTGTGGCCCTGGTTAAGGAAGACGACCGGAAAAATGATCATTGCAAAATTAACAATTAAAAATGAAAAGATACAAGAGAAAATTGATAATTGACCTTTTGTTAGTTTTTCCGCATTTGCATCGATTTTTTGACTCATTGCTCATTGGTAACTGCTAGTTTTGCAATTTACAATGATGTTTTAGTTTTAATTGATAATTGATAATTTTTTAATTTGCATTGATTTTTCTTCCGCGCCATGAACCTTAGAAGAACCAAAGCCATTGCCAAGAAGGAGATGATACAGATCCTGAGGGATCCGCGAAGCCTCGTCCTGGCTATTGCCATTCCGATGCTCCTCCTCATCCTCTATGGATATGCCTTAACCCTCGATGTGGACCAGGTGGAAACTGTGGTTCTTGACCGTGACCGGACCCAGCTCAGCGCTGACCTGATCGACAGGTTTGGCCGTTCCCGGTACTTTAGAATAAAAGCCTATGTGTCCACGTATGAGTCGATGCAGAGAATGATCGAAGCAGGAAAGGCCAAACTGGGGCTTGTGATTCCTTATGATTTTTCTGAGACGATCAGTCGAGGCGGAGGAATCGCTGTTCAAGCCATCCTCGACGGGAGCGATTCGAATACAGCCACCATCATCCGCGGCTATGTCTCCGGCCTCGTTCAGCTCTTTTCTCTCGAGCTTTCCCAGGCCCCTCAGTACCGGCAGCCTGCCAGACGGTCCTTGCCTTCGGTCGATCTTCAAGCTCGTGTCTGGTTCAATACCGACCTCGAAAGCAGGAACTTTATCATCCCGGGTCTCATCGCGGTCATCATGATGATCATCGCGGCCCTTTTAACCTCCCTCACCGTAGCACGGGAATGGGAGCGCGGCACCATGGAACAGCTCATTTCCACCCCTGTCAAGACAATGGAGCTGATCGTGGGAAAACTCTCCCCCTATTTCCTCATTGGACTGATCGATGTGGCCCTCTCCGTCCTCATGGGGAGATTTCTCTTTAAGGTTCCCCTCCGGGGAAATCCCCTCTTAATCTTCGGGGCTTCTTCTGCATTTCTCGTCGGAGGGCTGGGGCTCGGGTTCCTCCTCTCAGTCATAACCCGGTCCCAACTTCTGGCAAGCCAGGCCGCCATGATCACCACCTTTTTGCCGGCCTTCCTTCTCTCCGGATTTATATTTGCGATCTCCAACATGCCCCAAGCCGTCCAGTTCATCACTTACCTCGTTCCGGCCCGGTATTTTGTGACGATCCTCAAAGGAATCTTCCTGAAAGGGGTGGGGGTTGAGATCCTCTGGGCTGAGGGGATCTTTCTGGTTGGATTTGGCTTGGTCATTATCATGCTGTCAAACCTGAAATTCAAGAAGAAGCTGGTTTGAGTCATGTGGGAAAGAATCTATCACATTCTTCTAAAAGAATTTCTTCAAGTCTTTCGTGACCCGAAGATGAAGGGGGTGATCTTTATTGCGCCGATCATCCAGCTCCTCATCTTCGGCTATGCCGTCTCGACCGACGTGAAGAACGTGGCAACAGCGGTTTATGATCTCGATCAGACCCAGCAGAGCCGGGAACTCCTTTCCCGTTTCTTCGCTTCAGGGTATTTTCAGCCAAAGAAACACGTAACCCATGTCAGCCAAATTCGGAACCTCATGGATCACGGGAAAGTGAGCGCGGTCATCCAGATTAACAAAGGATTCGCCTCCGCCCTTTCTTCCCATCAAAAAGTACCGATCCAGATGATTGTCGACGGAACCGATTCCAATACGGCAACCGTCACCATCAGCTATGCAGCCCAGATCGTTAGAGATTTCAACAAGAACTTGGAATTGGAGGCCATCGGGCTTCCGACGGGAACCCTTCTGAACAGAGGGATTGACCTTCAGAGCCGGGTTTGGTTCAATATCAACCTGGAAAGCCGGATGTTCTATCTACCCGGGGTCGTAGCCCTCATTGGAATGCTGATCACGCTGATGCTGACCTCCATGGCCATCGTCAGGGAGCGGGAGATTGGGACGATGGAACAACTGATCGTGACTCCCCTGAGACCTGTGGAACTGATCCTCGGAAAATTACTTCCCTTCGCCCTGATTGCCCTCTTTGATATGACCCTGATCACAACCGTCGCGGCCTTCTGGTTTGAAGTCCCGATCAAAGGAAGCCTCCTTCTTCTCCTCGCTTCCATGGTTCTCTTTCTCCTCCCCTCTCTTGGAATCGGTCTCTTTATCTCCACCATTTCAACGACCCAGCAACAGGCCATGATGACCACCTTCTTCTTCTTCTTTCCGGCAAACCTTCTCTCAGGATTTGCTTTCCCTATTGAGAACATGCCGGAGATCGTCCAGTGGATCACCTATCTCAATCCCCTTCGATATTTCCTCGTGATCATCCGTGGAATCTTTTTAAAGGGCGTCGGTGCAGAGATCCTCTGGCCCCAGATGGTTGCCTTAGGAGCACTCGGGATCATCGTTCTTGGGCTGAGTGCTTTACGGTTTACAAAGAGGCTGGAATAAAATTCTTAAAATGAAACCAGATTCGATAGCCGCCATGCGGCGGGATCAGTTTCTGTTCGTGCGTCATTGTCCCTCACTCAATTTAACTAACCCAACCATACCCGCAGAAAACTTTCCTCTCTACATGCGTTTCTGTTGAAAGGAATTTATATATTTATGGACACCCCAAGTCCCGTCCCCTACCCATAGAACCATCCCCTTTGTCGTACCTTGCCAAAAAGCACAATGGATAGATGAGTGGATCGGAAAGTCACTTCCTGGGATAGCCCACGGATTGACTGAGGATAATCCCCTGGTCCGACCTAAGTTTCATGACCTTTGCAAGTGCGGGCCTATCGATCAGGCCACGCACAACCGTGGCCAATCCCTCTGAGGCGCAGAAAAGGTAGACGTTCTGGCTGATGATCCCCGCATCGGCCGGGCAGAAGAGGTCTCTCTCCTCGCTTGGCGCCTTACCGGTTTTGGAGTAATCGGCGACATAAACAAGGTTAATGGGAGCGTCCTTTACGTAGGGCTGAGTGCCCGTCACGGCCCGGATGTCCTCTTTTAAAAGAGGAGTCAACTGGTGAGCTTTTGCGTCATAAAGATATAGACCCTCGGCCATGGCAACATAGACATCGATCTCCTGCCAGTTGCGGGCGGAAGGCGCTGTCCGTCTTCCGGAATCAGGCCTGTTCACTCCGGAGGCGGCCCAGAGCAGATTTGAGAGGATCTGGTCAGAAAGCTTCTCGGGACTGAATTCCCGCGAAGATCTCCTGTCCTTTAAGACCTGCATGAGGGGTCGGCCCCCATCGATCTGAGGCTTTGGAAGCAGGAGAGGCTTCGGTTCTTGAGCCGCAACGAGATCCGAACAAACGAATGAAAGAGCCACCGACAGAAAGAGAAGCAAGAATCTTATCCTTTTCATGAGAAACCTCCTCCGCATATGAAATCCATGGTTCAAGCTTTTCCCTTTTTTATTTCACCTAATTGAGTTGTGGTGTTGCCGGAATTAAATTCCTGATTTCCTTTCCATATTTTTCATCAGAACCCTCATCGTCAGGTTGTTCGTAAACTTTCTAATCATTTATAATTATAGAAGAAAGATCTATCGCCTTTTTGACCCTCATCTTCGAATCTTAACCCCTTTTTTTACGATTCATGATAGCGAAACCGTGCAGAAGATTCTGGTGGGATTTCCTTTGAAATGGACCCAGGAGATTTCCTTAAATCCCTTTCTCAGGAAGAACAGGAATCAGCTGTTCCAGCAAAGTAATCAGGTCTGGAATGCGGATTGTAGCAACCTTCCATATCATTTCGTGTTTAATCTCACCGTATTCGTGAGCTAAAACGTTCCGCTGAGCGATGATACTCTGCCAAGGAATTTCAGAATGTGCTTGCCGATACGCTTCGGATACTCGCCGGGCAGCCTCTCCTATGATCTCTAATGCCCTCTCAACTGCTAATTGCAGTTTCTTGTCCTGCGTGTAGTCATAAAAATTGACGCCCATAACGAAGCCATGGAGGGTTTTGGCTGAGTCTAACATGTCCCAGATATACGCCGCGTCTCGCTCGTCAGGTCGCATAGATCACCTTTTGGTTGTTCAAGATGTAGTGGCGGCGAAAGGGGTTCCTCAGGGATGTCTTCTCTACTAGATCCACTTCCCTTCCAAAGATGACCTTTAGCTCTTCAATCATGTCTACCCAGTCAAATAGATCCCAATCCGCATCCTCTGCGAAGCTCACCAGGATATCAACGTCACTGTCGGACCGGAAATCTTCTCGCAAAGCAGACCCAAAGAGTGAGAATTCCGCAATCTTCCATCGACGACAGAACGCTTCAATTTTCTCTCTTGGAACCGCGATTCTCACGTTACCCACGGCGGCCTTCCTCCGACCTAAATATAGCTGATTTGCCATAGATTGAACAGCCCTTATCCATTTTCATCCGTCCCCCTACGGCTAATCGGGTGCCGAAAGGGCTTTCTTTCGGTGCAATTGGCTCTTCTTAGCGGCCGTGCTGCGGAATCAGTTTCTGTTCGGACTGCGTTGTCCCTTCTCTATTTCATTTTCTTCTTATTTGAAACCGTATAGTCGACCTTACCTTCTCGGACAATAATCTGGTCTGGGGGGACAACAACCACTTTACCATTACGCCAGATAGCAATGGGTACTCCATTCCGTCGATGTTCTGCGATCGCCTCAGCGACCGCCTCCTTAAGGGCTTTTTCGGCCTGATAGGCCAGAAGACCGATAGACGACTTTTTTTTCTTTTTCGTCGTACGTCCCCGTTTTTCAATAAGACGCTAAAAAGATCCGAATCAAGGACTTCCAGTTTTCCCGATTCCTTGAAAGCAATCATTCTTGGAGTTTCCTACCTGCAATCAGGTCTGCATTCACAAACTCAAGACATTTTACATATTTCGGAAGAAACTTGCGGGCAAAGGTTGTCTTACCCGACCCATTTGGACCGGCAATGATATAGAGATTTGGCCTATCCGCTTTTTCCCTTGATTCATTCATGATGAAACCTGTTACCTTTATCTATTCGATTAACGTCCTATTATGATCTCAGAAACGTCCCTCGGTTCCTATGCTCACTCAATTTAAATAACCCAACCATGCCTATAGAAAACTTTTCTCTCTTCATGCGTTTCTGTTTAAGGAATTTATATATTTATGGACATTCACAAATCCTATCCCGATATTCAGCGTCCGCAGCTTATTCGGTCTCAATCGGCAAATTTCTATATCGCGCCGATATTTCATCCACACTAACGACGATCCCTTTGTCTAATTCCCTTTCCAACTCTTTTACAATCTCGATGATACGATTCGTTATGAAGTCAGGTTTGGCATTCTCGAAACGGAGATTAATAACGCTCGGTTTCTCATATCCCCCAGTGCCAATAAGGAGGAAAAATCAAGGTCTTGGGTGATGACTACTTTATTATGATCCCGTGCATACGTAAGAATGTATATATCTTTGCTTTTGCTGTCCATTATCTCAGGAATGCGGACAATATTCCATCCCAACATTCTGAGATCTTTCACAGTTAGAGGAGAAATATTCATATTTGCAAGAAACTCAAGTTTGGGCACGCCTTGCTCCTTTCATTCGAACTGGTCTTGCTTTTTCAGAGGAAAGCCATGCCGCATATCTTAGTGCCTGGGCGATATCTTCTGCTTCAAGTTCCGGATAAGCCTCCAAAATTTCTTTCGTGCTCATTCCATTGGCAATCTGCTTGAGAATAACCGAAACCGTTATTCTCATCCCCCGAATCGTTGGTTGACCAAGACAGATTTCCGGATCGACAGTTATTCGCTCTAATTCTTTCATGATCTGCGCCTCCTTTGCTTAATAAATACATTCCATAATCATTCAAGCGTGTGAAGTACCCCGTAGCGGGGGTCGGTCTCACAGTATCCAGCAGGATTTCGGGGATTTTATCGTACACTTTCCCTGAAAGCCTCAATAAGAGCCCGATTCGGAATAGCCAGCAGCATCGTATCCAGCAACCGCTTTTCCTATTATCTTTAGCATAAAGGCCGGACCCCACCCTTCCTCCGATATTAAGAAATTAAGGAACATCCCTCAGGTTTCCTCATATGTCCTATCTTTTGTCTCTACCGCCCTCCCGTGCGGTCCGGCGCTCGCGATAAAGGCGTTCTGTGAAGCCGCCTTCTGCCAGAAACTGTTGCTCCAGCTTCTGCAACTGCCTGCCCAAAAGAAAGCTTGCCTGGTTGATCAGGCAGATCAGTGTATTTGCAGCAGCCTCCGCCGTGGCCCTGGAAATCCCGTAGGGGTCGGACGGGTCAGACGTGTTGGTCTGGTACTTTCTACGCACTGCCAGCGCTTGAGGCGAATTCTTGTCCCAAATGCGCAACCCCCGCTGACGCAGAAAATCTTCATAGTCCAGCAGTAATTCTTCCAAACTGGCCCTGGCCACCCCGGTTAGTTTGAGCTCCGTCTTCTTCGAGATTGCCGAGGCCATACTGCCTTCCGCAATGTTTTGAACGCCGCTCCTTGCTGCCTGAATCATCTGGTCATGTGTTCGCGAGCGCTTATCCACAAAACAATTGCAGAATGTCACTGTTGCATCGTATACCAACTGGGCGCATTGGAAACTTCGCAGTTTTCGATAGCCGCCATGCGGTGGGATCAGTTTTTGTTCGTGCGGCATTGTTCCTCTCTCAATAGTCAGTCCATAATTATCTGAACACTGGAGATGAAATGCTTCTTTCCGTTCCATTAGAAAAGGGAGGAATTCCCCCTCTTGCGAAAAAAGGGGTTAGTCCATAGGCCTCCACTTCTTGTCCTTAAAATTACCGTTCTAAGGCCAAAATCAGTCCCATTTTTTCAGGATTGATTCACAATATCAAACAGTTATCCTGTTCCAAACCTGTTGGCATCCCAGCAGGGAACTTCAAAAACCCCTTTGGGAGGAGGTCATTTATTACTCCACTCTTTGAATTTGTTCTGTAAATCTTTTAGAAATTTGCCGAAAGATGCATTCACTCTTTCCATGCGTTGCAGATCCATTGCGTTGATGATCTCTTCTGCATATTCCACCCCTCCAAGAGGTGGAACTACTCCCGCGTTCTGCATTGCTTCAAGCAACAAATGTTTGTACCGGTCTCTCGAACATTTTTGGTCGGGCGCATTACATCCCTTTCCCAAAACTGACTTGAACGCAGCCGAGTCCAGAAGCAACCACCGCTCAATATGGGGATCGGGAATGGCGCAGAGTGTGAGCCCCTTGAACTTTTCGTTTATTTCGTCCACTTGCCGCTTACGCTTCACATATCCATTGCAATTGGCGTCTGTTGACACAATTAAAAGGTCCGGCAGTTCTTCCCTTTCACGTTCCAAATCGCGCAAATACGCTTTCAATTC
>Ga0315295_10005064_pt1 | contig 11269 bp, 9 predicted proteins | sample YL17G14_0_MG_FD_204453 | JGI IMG/M metagenome (GOLD analysis project Ga0315295, IMG submission 204453) | Sediment microbial communities from Yellowstone Lake, YNP, Wyoming, USA - YL17G14_0 | ecosystem: Environmental > Aquatic > Freshwater > Lake > Sediment | place: USA: Wyoming | collected...
CCTGGGTTATCCCGAGTTTCTTCGCGATCGACTCCGCGCTATAGCCCATCTCTTTCAGCACGACCACCTGTCGCTCGCGGAAACTCAGCCTCTCCGCACCCCGGATCTCGATCTGCATGGGTTCCCCGGCTCAAGTTATCCACAAGATGTGGACAAACTGTGGACAAAATTTGTTTCTCGAGTGACTGATAGGGTTCTACGCGGCGGCAGCTTTTCCTCCTTCTTTCTGAAGAAATCTTGCCCGTCCGGCGGAGAAGGTCTTGCGGAAGCCATCAGGTGGACGCGGGAGGCTTTTTCATCTTCTCCTTTGCGCTAAGAGCAGTGGCATGCGCCACCCGACCCAACACCACGAACGGCAGGAGCAATGTCGACATAATCCTGGAGATCACCAATAAGACGAATCTGAGAGGGAGAACCACACCGTAGTTGTACACGCGTGCCAGGAGTTGGGCGATGCGCGCGCAGGTGCGCCATCCCCACCTGAAGAGCCTCAGGATCAATGGGCTTGCCAGTTTGAAGTATAGCAGGGCCCCGGTCGCGGCGCCCAGGAAGACGTATGCACGGACCTCCCCCCAACTCGCGTAGAACACAGCTGCCAACATCAGGCCGGTGGCCAGCACCCAGAAGAGCGTGTCATAGATCAGAGTGGCCGCCGCTCCGGGCCGTGTCATCAGGCGGAAAGTCCGGTACCCGTCATAGACGACGCCCAGGATCATGCCGGTAAGCAACATGATGCTAAACTGGTAGAGCTGCACGTCGACGGGGACCATTTGCTCACCTCAGGAGTCTATCCAAGAAGCCCTTTCCCTTCGCCTTGGACCGGGAGCCGCCTCCCTGGCTGTACTGTAAGGCCGAAATAGCGCCATCGAGCGAGAAACTGCCGTCGTCCAGGTTGAGCTGCTTTATCTGAAGATCTTCTCCTCTGACGGTCAACAGTCCGAGGTCGGTATCGAGCACTATCTCCTGGTCATCGGAGCTGTCGACGTGGAGTACCCCTTTGATCGTCATCGTCTCCCTGTTCACTATGCGGACTTCGTGATCGGAGACCCCTTTGAACTCGCGCTCGTCCATCCCGTACCCTCCCCATAGCCTGTCTACCTGGAATCTATGCAGGTGCTCGGACATACATGACAAGCTGCAAAAGGCCAGGAACCGGCATCCGGCCCTGGCCTCCATATCACAGTCACTCCGTGCGGCTTCCAGGTATGGACGCGGGCGCCCCCGCACAGTCCTGCGAGGCGTCTTTCCGCGGGCCTACCTCCAGCGTTTTTCGATCTGGACCCCCTTGTAGTAGAAGTTGATTATGTCGGTCGCCTTCTTGCCCTGCTGGGCCATGGTCCTGGCGCCCTCTTGGGACATTCCCACGCCATGGCCCCAGCCCTTGCCTTTCATCGTGACCCTGGCACTGCTCATGGTGATACTGTCGAGCAACGTGGACCGCATCTTGTTCGCGCCCAGGGCGGTCCGGAGTTCGGGTCCTGGGACGACCTGGCTGTCTACGGTGAATTCGGTCGCACGGCCTGACGGGCCCTTCTTCGAAATCCTCATGCTCTTGACGGCGGCCACCTGTTTACCCATTTTCTTCAGGGCGTTCATGATCTCGTCGGTCGTGAACGTCTGAGTCCACTGGTCGACCTTTGCCGCCACGTCTTTCTGGCTGGTAAGGTACGGCGTAGGCTGCTCCCTAAAACCGAGCCCTTCTTCAGGAGTGGCAGTCATCCCGCCCGAGTTGGCATGAAACCAGGCCAGCACCGGCTTGCCGGCCGACGTGATGATCGTGCCCCTCGTCGCGTTCACAGCGGCCTTGACCGCATCGTTCACTTTGGACGCGTCGTAGGCCTGGAAATGATCGGGGTTTGTACAGGCGTCTGTGCCGTGGAGCTGCCTCGTCCCGCCTTTCTCGTCAATCCGCTGGACAGTAAATGTCCTGGCCAGCATGGCCTGGGCTCCCAGCGCTTCAGGCGGCCAGTCCGGGCCCATCTCTGCGGCTACGACCCCTTCGAGGTACTGTTCCATGCGCATGGTGACTTTCTGGCCCTTATCCTCAAGCAAAAGCGTGATTGTGGGTTCGACACCGGTCTGCGGCTGGGTGGGCGTGGGCCGCCGGAAGGGACTCGTCAGGCAGCCCGAGCAGGTGACCGCCATCATGGCGGCTACGCCCCAGATCACCGGAACCCAGAGTCTTCGCTTCAATGTGGTTCCCTCCAAGCTTAGGCTTCTCGGGATTATCATTCCCTCGCTTGGGAGAACTACCCGTGCTCTTGAGAGGAGCACTACCAGTCCGGCCTGACTTCTTCACCGAGCACCTCGAACATCCGTCTTGCGTCGCCGACCGAGGCGGAGTCGCGGAGTTCTACCACCTTAACCTTAAGCACGCGCCGCCCGAAGTCCAGCGTCAAAGTGTCGCCGACCTGAATATCCGTCCCGGGCTTGGCCGGCCTGCCGTTCACCATCACGCGCTGGGCGTCGCACACTTCCTTTGCGAGAGTACGCCTCTTAACGAGGCGGCTGGCCTTCAGGAACTTGTCTAGCCGCAACCAGGCACCCCCCACAAAAGCAGAATCAGGTCCTCAGTGAGACCTGATTCCCCGAGACTGGCCGGTTTTTCCTGCGTTATCCGGTAAGGTCTTTATTACGTGATCCTCTCTTTGAGCGATTTGCCCGCCCGGAATGCCGGAACCCGGGTCGCCGGGATCTTGATCTCCTCTTTGGTCTGTGGGTTGCGGCCGGTCCTCGCCGCCCGTGACCTGACCTCAAATGTACCGAACCCAACGAGTGAGACCTTGTCGCCCTTCGTCAGCGCATCCTGGATCACATCCATGACAGCGTTGACCGCCTTTTCCGAGTCCTTCTTGGTCATACCCGACTTGTCGGCAACAGCATCGATCAGTTCAGCTTTATTCACTGACTATTCCCTCCCCGACGTTCTTTCCATAAACCGCACCTTCAAATCTGGAGGCAAAATCTGGACCGATCACGTGCGCTTCATAGCCCGAGTTTCTTGGCCTGGTCCCACAGCGCGTCCATTTCGCCGAGGGTCATGTGCTTCATGTCCCTGCCCTGAACCCGCGCTGCATCTTCGATGAACCGGAAGCGCCTCACAAACTTGTTCACCGTCGTGGCAAGAGCCTGCTCGGGCATGACACCGAACCTCCTGGCCAGGTTCGTGACCGAAAACAGCAGGTCGCCCAGTTCACCCTCAAGAGCCCCTGAGTCGTTCGCTTCATGCGCCTTCTTGAGCTCCTGGATTTCCTCGGCCACCTTATCGAAGATATCCCGAGGCGCCGGCCAGTCGAACCCGACTTTAGCCGCCCGGTGCTGGACCTCATGGGCCCTCATCAGAGCGGGCAGGTGCTTTGGCACCTGGCCGATGACGCTGGGCTCCATCTTGTCGTGCTCAGCATCCTTTATCTCCTGCCACCGGTCCAGGACCTCGCTGGAGTCCCGCACCCTGGTCCCAGCGAAGACGTGAGGGTGTCGCCTGACCATCTTCTCCGTGATGCCCGAGACCACATCGTTTATGTCGAAAGACCCTTCCTCAGCCGCTATCTGCGCGTGAAGCGCGATTTGCAGGAGTAAGTCTCCCAATTCCTCACAGAGTTTATTCATTTCTCCCAGTTCGATGGATTCCACGACCTCGTACGCCTCTTCCAGGACAAAAGGCCTGAGGCTCATGTGGTCCTGCTCGCGGTCCCACGGGCAACCGCCCTCGCCCCGTAACCGTGCGACCACGTCCACCAGCGGGTCAGCGGGGTAGCGGCAAATGCGCTGCGACTCGGCCCGCCGAGTCTCGGCGGGCTGCGGCGCGGTGGGCTGAGTGATAGCGGGGTGCGTCTCGGCGGGCTGCGTTCCGCGAGTCCGGCCGGTCGCCGAAGTCTCAAGAGGCGGCACATACACTGTCGTCAGGTGGTCGAGCCACGAGAGCCTGTCCAGCTCGAAGACGCGCACCTCTGAGGTGCGCTGCTCTCCACGCACACCCGCCGCACGGACCACGTTCACAGTATGCTCGTCGCCGTACCGGGAGGCCAAAACCAGCTTTACGTCCGAGGCCACTGTCCTATCGTAGACCTGGACGATCAATGTCGGCGTAGTCCGGCTCAGTTGCTCCGCTTTCAGGTTCAGGGCGTCCAGCACCAGAAGGCCATGTGCAGGATCGATCCCCAGTGAGGCAAACGCCGGCTCGAGGAAAGACTGTGACCCGGCGATAGTGAACTGCACTCCCGCCTCGACGCAGCGTGCTCGGAGGCGAGAGACGGTATCTTCGAAAACACTCGGGTGGCCCGGCACTGCATAGGCCACGCAAATCCCGGATAGCGCCGCCTGCATAACACGATCGACGATCTGTTCGTATGCGGCGCCAAATGTCGGGGCGGACTCGTAAATGTCGTCGCAGGAAGTGTAGGTGATGCCCTGTTCTTCAAGGAACGCGACCGTCGGGTGTGTGCTGGTGCGGAGTATCACGAACTCAGCTTCCTGGAGGGCCCGGAGCGCGCCGGCGCTCATGTCACCGGGGTCGCCTGGGCCGAGGCCCACGACCACGAGCCCACGCTTCATCGCATCCTTTTGCTTTCTCACCTGGCGTACTACTCCCTTAAGAGACCCAGTCTTTTTAGCAGGAATGCGGCCCTACGGCCGACGACAGGGACCATGGTTACATCAGACGTTTTGACGCCGCCGATGGCCAGGAGCACGAGACCGTAAACCGCCGCTCCCAGGCCGATCGAGCCTAGAGTGGCAGCGCCCTGGCTCCTTACCATCCGAAAAATGATGTCGTAGAAATAGCGAACGCCGGCGCCCATGAAGGAAACTGCTACCGCGGGCTTTATTATCATCTGGCCGGTATGGAACACACCGCACAGTCTTGCCTCGAGTGCTGCGAGGTTAAGTACCGCAGCAACGAGGAACCCGGCGACCGTGCCGTAAGAGGCCCCCAGGATGCCGAAGGCCGGCATGCCGGTGAGCGTATACGTAACAACCACCTTTGCCAGAGCGCCCAGCAGCAGGTTCCTGACGGGCACGCTCAGGTGGCCCAACCCCTGAAGTGCGCCGGAGGTTGTCTGCTGGAGCGACAGGAACAACACAGCCGGCGCGATCGCGGCAAGCACACCAGCGACTCCGGGGTCTCTGTAGAGAAACGAGGGGATCTCCCTCGCCAGCACGTAGAGCCCCACGGTCGCGGGCACCATGAGGACAAAGGAAAGCCTCAGCGCAGTGCCGATCCGGGAGCGAGCGCGGTCAATCTGGTTCGTCGCCAGCGCCTCGGTGATCGCGGGCACGAGGCTGACCTGAAGGGCGGCAGTTATGACGGTCGGCATGTTCATGAGCGGCACCGCGCCGCCGGACAGCTGCCCGTAGAGGGCGGTCGCCGCCTCGTACGAGAGCCCGAGCGCCTGGAGTCTCCCGGGCACCAGGACGAGGTCAACCATCTGGATCAAGCCAAGTATGCCCGTCGTCAGCGATATCGGGACGGCTATCTCGATGATCCTCTTGATGACCTTCCCCAGAGAGTCCTGACTCTGTACCGCGCCGGATTCCGGGAGGGAGGCCCACGGCGATGTGTACACCCACAAGAGGTAGATAAATCCCGCGATCGACCCGGTCACCGCGCCGAACGTGGCGCCTGCGGACGCGTACTCGATTCCTCTCGGAAGCAGGTAGAGCGCCAGCACGAACATGGTGCAGACGCGGACGACCTGCTCGATGACCTGGGACAGCGCCGTCGGTCCCATGCGCTGCCTCCCCTGGAAAAAGCCCCTGTATGCCGACATCACGGACACAAAGAAAACAGCCGGAGCAATCGCTGCTATGGATAGCGCGGATCTGGGGTCTTTGGCGACACGCAGAGCGATGAAGCGGCTCGATGCGAAAAGCAGGACCGATAGGATGAACCCAGACACTCCCAGGAGCCAGAGTGAGGTGCGGAAAACGACGGCTACTCCGCGCCGGTCGCCCAGAGCGTCCCGCTCAGCCACGAGCTTCGATATCGCTATGTTCACACCGGTCGTCGAAAGCATGAGCACCAGGGAGTAGATCGGGTATGCCATCTGGAAAAGGCCCATTCCCTCTTTTTGGAGGATCGGGTAAAGAGGGATCCGGTAGAGCGCGCCCAAGAGGCGGCTTACCAGGGCGGCGAGCGCCAGCAAGAAGGCGCCGCCGAGAAATGTCTCCCCAGAGCGTTCCGACATGCGTCCTCCCGAGATGCACGGTTGGCCAACAGTACCAATTATATCTCAGGGCAGGCGGCACCACAAAAAAGTAGCGGATCTGTCTCCGCTACCGCTACCTCTGCCGGTAAGTGTGCCTCTGCTATTGTTCCATCTGCTTCGCCAAGAAACCAGCCGCTGTCTCGGCGAGCTTGAGCTCCACGTCGGCCATCTGGACATTCGGCTCCTTGGAACAAAGTACGACGGCGCCGATCGGATCACCCGCAGCTATTATCGGGGCGATGACCTCGGCGGTGAACTTACAGCCGCTTTCCTCGTCGGTGGTTATGCACTCCTTACAGTACTTGTGCTCTCCAGGCTTATTTATCAGGACGGCTTTGCGGTCTTCCATGACTTTCTCCACAGCGGGTCCGATGGCCTTACTGAGGAATTCCTTCTTAGGAGCTCCAGCGACTGCGATCACATTATCCCGGTCGGCTATGAGCGCGATGTGCCCGGTCGCCTCGTAGAGCGAGTCGGCGTATTCCTTAGCAAAATCCCCCAGTTCGCCGATCGGGGAATATTTCTTGAGTATGACCTCACCGTCGCGGTCCACGAATATCTCAAGAGGGTCCCCTTCCCTGATCCGAAGGGTGCGCCGGATCTCTTTGGGGATGACAACCCTACCCAGGTCATCGATTCGCCTCACTATCCCCGTCGCTTTCATCGAAGCCCCTCCTTGCATCTTTTATCAAGCCTGCTACCAGAGGTTAGTATATAGGCGATTCGATGCCTTTATTCACTTTTTTCCAATTAGCCTGCTCGGCCGGACGCCAGGAACTGCCAGCGCCTCAGGGGGTAGTCCTGTTGATTTTCGCCTTGGCCTGGAGGTCTGTGATGTACTTGTCAAATGCCTCTCCCCGACGCTCTTCCAGCAGGAATTCCTTAATCTGGTCCTTCACCTCTTCGAAAGCCTGCTGTTTCTCTGGAAACTTCTGCTCGAGCTTTATCACGTGATAGCCGGCAGGCGTTTGCACCACGCCGCTGAGCTTCCCCGGTTCAAGAGAGAATGCGACGGTCTCGAACTCCTCGTACATTTCGCCTCTGGCAAACACGGGCAGCTCCCCACCGCTCTCCTTGGAACCTGGATCTATTGAGCTCTTCTTGGCGAGGTCGGGGAAATCGACGCCGGACTTGAGCTGGGACAGTATCTTCTGCGCCTCCTCCTTCGTTTGCACCAGGATGTGCCTGGCTTTGACCGACTCTTCATCGACGAACTCCGTCTTATGCTCGTCATAGTACTTGGACAGCTCCTGCGCGGTCACGTCGATCTTTTCGGTGACTTTCTTATATACGCCCTGGATGAGCAGGTATCTCTCAATGAAGGCCTTCAGGTCGGCATCGGTCAGTTTAAACGTCTTTAATTCCTCAGCCATCTTCTCTTTTGACTCGTACTGGCCCTGAAGCTGCTCTGAGAAAAGGCCGTACTCTTTCTTCAGTTCCTCGGGCGACACCGTTATCTTCAGCTGCGCTGCGTCCTGTACGAGGAGCGCTTCCTCCACCAGCTGGTCGAGTATCTTGGTTTTGGTCTCCGCCGACTCTACCGTCGGCCCGTAGAACATCTTAAATATGCTGATCCTGGTGTTCAGCGCGTTCTCAGTTACCTTCATGTTATTGACGCCGACCAGCTGTTTGGACTGGTCCGCATCTTTCTTTGCCTCACACCCGCCGAAACTGATACCACCTATCGAAAGCGCGATGATCAACACGACGATAAGGCCGGCGGTGATCTTCTTCACTGGGCTGAATCCCCTTTCGGTGTCATATGCCCGTCGCGATCGCATATGCCCATTCTATCATAGAGATGCTGCTAACGACCAATTTCGCTCAACCTGCGGAGGAGCTGCTCGCTCGCTTGAAGCGCGACTTTGGGAGACTCCAACCTCATTATGACCTGCGGATTCCGCGTGATGCTCACCACGAACCTGCCGCGAAGCCCTCTCAGATAATTCGCCATCGCCTCCAGCCGTCGCCTTTCGACAGCGCCGAACTTTAGGAGCACTCTCTCTTTCTGCTGCGTGACGCTCGTGATTCCGACACTCCTCGCATGTACTTTGATGCGCGCGACGGTCAGCAGGTTCTGCACCGGCATGGGCGACATACCGTACCGGTCCAGGATTTCCTCCGCTATGTCGTCTGCGTCATCGAGTGTCTCTACTGCCGCTATCTTCTTATACAGGTCGATCTTCTGCCTCGGGTCGGAAACGTACGCATCGGGGATGAAGGCATCCGCTGCTATATCGATGCTCAAGGGCTCTCGTCTTGCCTCGATCTTCTCGCCCTTTATCTCTCTGATGGCCTCATCTAGAAGCTGCACGTAGAGATCGAATCCCACTGAGATGATGAAACCATGCTGCTCAGCGCCGAGCACATTACCCGCGCCCCGTATCTCGAGGTCGCGCATGGCGAGCCTAAATCCGGAACCGAGCTCGGTAAACTCCCGGATGGCCTGGAGTCGCTTCTCGGAAGTCTCTGTCAAAACCTTGTCCTTATGGTACGTGAAGAACGCGTACGCGAGCCGGTTCGATCGCCCGACGCGGCCCCGGAGCTGGTAGAGTTGCGCCAGTCCCATGTGGTCGGCGTTCTCGACGATGAGTGTATTCACATTTGCCATGTCAAGGCCGGACTCGATGATCGTCGTGCAGAGAAGCACGTCGTACTCGCCGTTCAAGAAGTCAATCATGACCTGTTCGAGCTTGTCTTCTTTCATCTGCCCGTGGCCTATGGCTATACGGCATTCAGGCACGAGTGACTGCACGTGCATGGCAGCCCGTTCGATCGTCTGCACGCGGTTGTGCACATAGAAGACCTGCCCGCCCCGAACGATCTCGCGGACAATGGCATCGCGGACCAGTTCATCGTCGTACTCCACGACGTAGGTCTGCACAGGGAACCTGTCCTCAGGCGGCGTCTCGATAAGGCTCATGTCGCGTATGCCCGAGAGGGCCATGCTGAGCGTCCGGGGTATGGGGGTGGCCGTCAAAGTAAGCACGTCGACGTTGTGCCTGAGCTGTTTGATCTGTTCCTTGTGAGCCACCCCGAACCTGTGCTCCTCATCAACGACAAGCAACCCGAGGTCCTTGAACGAGATATCGCCCTGGAGCAACCGGTGCGTGCCGATCAGGATGTCAACAAGCCCCTGCTTGATGCCCTTTGTCACTTCGGCCTGCTCGCGCGGCTGGAGGAACCGGGACAGCACGGCTATCCTCACGGGGAAGCCGGCGAACCTCTCTTTGAGCGTGTTATGGTGCTGCTGGGCAAGTATCGTCGTCGGCACGAGCACGGCGACTTGCTTCCCGTCCATGACCGCCTTAAAGCTCGCCCTGATGGCGACCTCGGTCTTTCCGTACCCGACGTCGCCGCAGAGCAGCCTGTCCATGGGCCTCGACTTTTCCATATCGGCCTTGATCGCTTTTGTGGCTTCGAGCTGGTCCGGGGTTTCTTCGTAACGGAACGCATCTTCGAATTCCTTCTGCCACGGCAGATCGGGTGAGAATTGGTGCCCTTTGACCGACTCGCGGATCGCGTACAGGCGCAAGAGCTGCTGAGCCATTTCACGCACTGATTCCCGCACGCGGTGCTTGACCCGGGCCCATTCGGTGCCGCCGAGCCTGTTGAGCTTTGGCTCATGCCCCTCGGACCCGACGTACTTCTGGATCATCTGCATCTGGTCCGTCGGCACGTAGAGCGCGTCGGCGCCCTGGTACTGGATGAAAAGGTAATCGTGCTGGACTTTCTCTATCTCGAGCGTCCTTATGCCCTTGTACTTGCCGATGCCGTGGTTCACATGGACAACGTAGTCTCCGAGCCTGAGCTCCCTGTAATCGGCTAAACGCTTGGCTTCTTTGACCGCGCGCGGCCGCCGTGCCCGTTTGGGCCGGCCGTATATCTCACCGTCAGTCATCACCACGAGGCGGAGACCGGGCATCTCAAAACCCGTCTCCAGCGGCGCGGGGACTATGTTTACGATGCCCGGCTCAGGCGGAGCCAGAAGGTCCGGTACGAGTGAGTTCTCTATTCCTTCATCGCGCAGCTGGACTGAGAGGCGTGTGGCCCTGTCCTGGGTCGACGCGGCTATGACCACGCGCTGCCGCCCGCGCTTCCACCTGGCTGCTTCCTGAACGAAGGTGGGCCACTGCCCGTGAAAGGCCTGGGCCGCACGTGACGGCAGGGAGACGATGTTTTGTGGCTCAACTCGCTGTATCCGCCTGAGCAGCAGAGAGAAGTATATGACCTGGCGCCGGCGCCACACGTCGATGACGTCGTCCAGGCTGTGGTAGATGGTCGTCTGGCCAGGCAGCAGCGAACCATGCTCGACCAGCGTGGAATACATGTCGCCGAAGACTCTTTCGTTTTCATCCGCTGCCTGGCGGACTCTGCTGAACTCGTCAACCAGCACCAGCACGTCCTGCGGAAGGTAGTCGAAAAGCGTGCACATGCGCGGGTAGAAATATGGGGCGTACTGGTCGAGGCCTTCGAATGACCGCGATGTCTCCATCCTCTCTATGTGCTCGGAGACTTTCTCCCTGAGACGCTGGGCGGCGGCCTTCTTGCCCGAGGCCTCGAGCTTGCGCGCCGCGGCCTCGAGAGCCTGCCCTATCCTGGCGAGCGCTTCGTCGAACCCCGCGGACACAGCAACAAGCTCTCTGGCTGGAGGGATGCGGAGCTCCCGGACCGTGTCAAGAGAGCGCTGTGAGACCGTATCAAACTCCCGTATGGAGTCAACCTCATCATCGAAAAGTTCGAGCCGGAAAGGGTTATCGTGGTTGGGCGGGTACACATCGACGATACCGCCCCGCCTGCTGAACTGGCCCCGGCCTTCCACCATATCCACTTTCTCGTACCCGCCGAGCACAAGCTTCAGAGCAAGGTCATCCGTATCGACTGCCTGGCCGACTGCTACTTCGACACAGGTCGCGGCGAACGATTCCGGCGGCGGCAGCCTGCGGAGCAGGGCAGAGGACGGCGCCACCACGATGGGTCTCTCGCCCCTCAAAAGCTTATCGAGGACCATGATCCTGGGTATGGCCATTTCCGAGCTCTGCGCAATTACCTCGAAAGGCAGT
>Ga0315295_10005065_pt1 | contig 11268 bp, 22 predicted proteins | sample YL17G14_0_MG_FD_204453 | JGI IMG/M metagenome (GOLD analysis project Ga0315295, IMG submission 204453) | Sediment microbial communities from Yellowstone Lake, YNP, Wyoming, USA - YL17G14_0 | ecosystem: Environmental > Aquatic > Freshwater > Lake > Sediment | place: USA: Wyoming | collected...
CATTCTCTATCAGATACTGGTTGAGAACCAGACGGATGGCATTAATTTGTTCCCGAATGGGGATAACTATGAAATATGGATCAGAGAAGGGTGAAAGTATGGAAAAGGTCAGAGCAATAGATGAGATTGACAGACAACGAAGCCGCCTAGCATGGATCTTTGAAGCTGGGATCTATGGTATTGGTGGAACCTGTGATGGAATCTGCGACATCTGCATCCTATGTGATAATGCTGGTGGGTGCATAGCAGAAAGAGCCATAAAACTACTCTATGAAGATATCCAAAGGAGGAAAAAAGAATGCGCTTCTTCAAGTCACCGTGTGACAACGCCTGCAGACACCGACAATGCTCACTAGATCCTGAGGGCTGCTTCCTACACGCAAGTACCACTGGGTTCTGGGGAAGATTCTTCAGATGGATCTGGGGCTGCAAAAGATATGGAGGAAAATAATGACAAAACGAGCCTTTCTGGTAGAATACAAGCAATATTACATGCGAGGAACAAGTTGGATCTCATACATCTTCCAACTTGGAATCATCTCTGCTAATGCAAAGCTCTTCGAAGACTTCTTCAAGATCTGGCTGGGGTTGAGTGTTACTCAAGTAATCATCATAGGAACTGTGGGATATGTCACTTTCGGTGTGGTAATAGGCTATCTAGACTTCAAATATGGGGTATGGAAGATGGAGAATGATTTCGGTTGGGAAGCCACACCGAAAGCCGAGAGAATGCTTGAAAGCATCCGCAAGATAGAAGAGAAAGTATGTGGTGAAGCACAACCATGAGAGCTGGGGCTACGTTAAATGAGTATAAAGGAAGAAGAAGGCTACAAAAGCTCTGTGAGCGGTTGGATTGGATTGAAGCGCAGATCAAGGAATTGAAGGAGAAGCATTATTTGATCGAAAGTGAAATAGTACAGCATATATTGGAGGAACAGAATGAAAAATGATGGGGGACAGCTATATACGATTGAGGGGGTTGCCGCAGGCTTGATTATGCTCCTGACGGCCTTCCTTGTGGTGGGGGCAACCACAGTCTACACCCCTGGGGATACCCATATTAATGATATGCAAATGGAGCAGTTTGGGAATGACCTGCTCCTCACCATGGATACCCCAGCAGTATGTTGCGCTGAAAACAGCCCCACCTGCTCAGGAATCAACTGTGATGAAAAAAGCAATCTGCAGAAAGCCATTGAGAACACGTACGGAAATGGTTCTGCCATCTTTGATCAAGAGTTCATGCGGCTGGGTGCAGTCAAGGGTAACAGACTGCAGTATAACGCCTCAGTATACTACCGCTTGGCTGCAACATCTGAGATCCACTCATACCTGCTAAACAAATCACCTAAATTGTTCACTAGAGACAATGCCGTAAAGGTCTCCAAGTTTGTAAAGGTGGATAACACATTGAATACTATGGTTAATGGAGATACCAAAAAACAAGAAGTCCTGGTGGAGGTAATTTTATGGCTAGATTAAATGAGGAAGCACAGTGGATTGTACTTATGGGGTTTATGGTAAGCTTCTCCTTAATCTTCCTAGGTATAGTCATAAACCAATCGGTTCTAGTGGGACAAACCACAGCTGAAGGGGTGCTTGAGTTTCCGAAGAGTGACATAAAAGACATTAGATCACAGGTTCTCTCAATGACTAGTACTTCACCCACTGAAATAGATGGGGACCCAGTAATAGAAAGGTTGAGGAATGACCTCTCATCACTCTCACTATCGGAAAAGAACGCTGTCACCTCTTTTGAGATCAAGTGTTGGAGTGGAGACCCGAGTTGCGCCCAAAAGTTCATCAGGGTCCACTACTACAATGGAGTAACCAACTTTACTGAAACCGTCATCACAAGTTGAACCCTTAAATAGCCTTACACCCCATATTTTGGTATAAACTCCTGTAGTGTAGTGGTCAATCATTTTCGGCCTTGGATCACCAGCGAGCATCAGCGGATTGGGCTGAATCTGCCCTGCTTCCTGGTGAGGGGAAACCGAAAGACAGAAGTTCGAATCTTCTCAGGAGTATTTCTCTCAGCATGAGAGACAAAGAAGTATCCCGGCGTAGGCGCCTAGCTTCCATAGTGTAGTGGTAATCATACAAGATTCTCAGTCTTGTGACGTGAGTTCAAATCTCGCTGGAAGCATTCCGTAGCATACGGCCGTGTAAACCGGGTTTGACCTGCGTCACCCATCCTCTGGGTCTGGTCCGGCATAAGAGGGCTACGGAGGCACCGATGAAAATCCAAGATCCACAGGTCCCACCACTACCGTGTGAGGAGAAATAGTGCTGCCACCCTATATGGTAAAGTGGCTTCGGCAGCTTTGGAGGGTGCAGTTCCCTCCCATCGGTATATCTGAGGAAACACCCTCAGAGAGGTTTAGGAAGTTCACTTTGTCCCGCTCTCCGGAGCCAGGACAGGCGTATACCCTGAAAACGCCACCAGGGTTTCACTACCCCTTAAAGTGAGGTGCTCCACCAAACGGGGGGTCTAGAGCTCAAGACCTTAACGAAGAGCCCTTCTCAGCATAGAGGTTAAAGCTTGACGGGGTGGGCGGGTGTTTCCGCCGGACCCACTACTGCACTCGTGGCCAAGTGGTATGGTATCTCGTTTACAGCGAGGGAATCACAGGTTCGATCCCTGTCGGGTGCATCCTCTCATGAGGAAATCAAGAGTTGCAGTGGGCTATCGGTAACGCTTGGTGGCTTGGAACCACCAGATGGAGGTTCAACTCCTCCCTGTGACATACCCTCTTCCAATTTCAGGGCCTAAATAGAAATTGGTGGTGCCGCGAGTTCGCAAACACAGCTGGGTATAAGTTGGAGACCAGTATAGGTCTCCAACGTCAAACAAGCACCGGTAATCTAGTGGTAGGATGCAAGCCTTCCAAGCTTGATGCTTGGGTTCAATTCCCAATCGGTGCATTTGTTGGGTACTGGTCTAATGGTAAAGACACCTTGCATGCCGGAGATTAGTTGGTTCGATTCCAACACCCAACGTCCACGAAGGTGAACTAGAATGGAACGAAGAATAAATGTAAGAAACATTGTACTTGCAGCAATCTTGGGTGCCGTAGGAACTGTGGTAGGCTTCTCAGATATGCTGGCCCAGCATAAAGAAGTTGCCGCTCAAGTAGCCACTTCAGTGAGCTCCTTGTTTGCCTCTGGCCAACAACCAGCACCAGTATTTACAGCAGAAACACTGTCTTCAACTGCTGCCATGAGTAGCATGAGTGTAATGCCCAGTGTCGGCCTCATCCTTCTAGTCATAGTAATCACCGTGTTTGTGATAGGTTTTGCTGGTGCATCGATGTCTTTCTGTGGAAGAGGTATTTAATATGACAGAGAATAGCCTAAATTATGTGAGAGCCAATATCTCTCAATCTGATCTTGCGTGGATTGTGATCAAGAATGCCTTAAAAGGTCTAATATCCTCTGGATTAATTATCTGGGGGTTACTCTCTCTTGGTGACATACTCGCCCTTAGAGCGGACTTCTTCGATACTACGCTGATATTTCTGATGATACAGTTAGTGTCTTTTGTTGGGCTGTATCTCTACCAGACCCAAATAAGATCCTTTGAAGATTTCTTCTATACAGAAAAGTTTGGAGTAGAAGAGAACCACACCAAACTCTTCGTATCTTGGGTCTTTAGCTGTGGCCTATCTATAGCAACTATGGTGGGAACCATCCTTATCTCTAAGGCACCCATGCCGGTCTTGAAAGTGGTAGTTCTGTCCATGTCAGCCTCTTTCTTCTTCATGTATACAAGAAGAAACCTGTTATTAAAGGCCGACAACAGCTACAACTGGACGATCATCAAAGGCTGTTTCTTACAGGGTTGGGGCTTTGGTTGTCTTACATATGGCCTAGGAAGCTCAGTAGCAGTTTCGGGAGATCTCATCGGGTGGCCACTCACAGTGGGAATAATCGTTCTAGAAATACTGTTCACCTCAATCTACACATACATGGATCTAATTCAGTGGGCAAAAGAATCAAAAGAACAGGCCCTCTCAAAACAAGAGTATGATGCTCTTCAGTTACAGAAGAAAGAACTCGAAGATATAGCAAACAGGGTAGCAGGCAAATATCCCGGAAGTGGAAGATGAAGAAATTCAAGAAGTCTGAACTACTTGATCTACTTACGGACCAGGAATACTTGGTGAGTGATCCTGAGAATGACCTTGTAGTATTTTTTGACAACGATGCTGTGAAAGAGCATGGGTTGCGCAAAATAACCCGGCTCTTCAGAGTTGTTGACGACGGTGAAATGGCCGAAGAGCTGGTAATAAAAGATGTTGTGAAAGAGCTGGTAACTGCCCTAAAGGACAGAATTGATATACAGGAGTACCTGACTGAGGTACTACTAACTACTGCTCCTCCTGACATAATCAAAGCCTATGATATCATACACCAATACCCCGAAGCTGCCAAGACGGCCAAAACCAGACCAGGTTGTGTCTACCTTGACATAGTGGATCCCAGACCAGGCAAAGATAATGTACCTATCTATCTCAGGTTCTGAAGAGATATGATTGTCTCCGGAATAGGCATGGTGATGATTGCCCTGGCTTTTATGGGTCTTGTCAGAAACCTCGTGAATGGAACCTTGACCTGGAACAGTGGATTAGCCTCTTTTTTTGCCGCACTTGCTGGATTAGTCTGTCTTTGGATTGACGGGGCCTTTGAAAGACCCCCAGATCATCCATAGGAGAAGCATGAAGATTGAAAGACACCCAAAAGGCTATTGGAAAATTCCATTCATCCAGGGTCACCCCAGGTACCAAAAAGCCTACCAGTGGTGTAGGAAACTGAACAAGCCGTTTGATCAGTGGGATGAAGAGACTAAAAAGCTGGCCTTTCCAGAAGGAACTGAGTTTGAAGATGTGCAGAGGAAGCTAACGAAAGCTACCCCAGAGGAAAGAGAAAAACTGCCTGAAGACTATCTGATTAAAGCCAAGATTCTTCTGGGACACCCCATAAAAAGCGTTGGCCAAGAGCCAAATGAAGAGCTCAGAGAAACCAAAGAACCAGAAAAACCACAGAAGAGCTTGGCTGCTTTACCTAGAGAGGGAGACAAAACAAAGACAATCTCTTTGGCAGATGCCTTAAGAATGATGGGTGGATTGCCCCTTATGGGTGAAAGAAGAGCCAGAAGAAGAACTACCGATGATTTTGGCATACCGTTTAAAAGTACCGCTAGAGAGTATCAACGGGCCTACACCTTGTGTACCAGATACAATAAACAATACAATGAAATTGAACACCTGATGGATATAGATCTCAGGCACCCTATACCCAGAACTGTGAAGAAGGTAGTTAGATCTCCAACTACTTTGATCCCCCCTCCAGAGATCAGGCTGCACCTCATTGACAAAACAACGAGTATCCTTAGACTCCCGGAGCCCCCAAAAACTCCGCTTTTACCCGAACCCAGAGTGGTTCTACCAATCATCGGAGTAGTGGAACCAGAACGCTGCCCCTACTGCCACTCGGATGACCTTATTTGGAACGGAAAGAGTGAGTATGGGGTACAAAAGTACAGATGCAAAAACTGCAAGAGGAGATTCATTCTCGACCACAGTTTTAGCAGAAAGAAACTTTACCTAGAGCTGATGGTGGAAATCTTCGGTTACCACGACCGTGGCCTGTCTGGCCGTAAGATCTCGGCTATTCTGAAGGAAAAACATGGGCTGAGTGTCAGCCAAGTCTCAGTTACCAGAGCATTGAGAACCTGGCGCGAGGCCCCCAAGGTCATAATTTTATAGTTTAGAACCCAAATTAGAGATGATAGAGATGAAAAATAAGTACTTAGACTTTGTGAGTCAAAATTCCTTAGAGCTCCTTGGTATGGTTGTGGTGTTAGTAGTTTCTCAGCCATTTGGATCCTTAGGCTACCAGTATGCAGCATTTCCACAGCTCTTCGCCGCTTGCTGGATTGTTATGATAACACTCCTGGAAGTGGCAATGGCAGCAGATCTTGATTTCTGGGCATTAAAGAGGGAGCAACTATGAGTAAAAGCAACATGGAAAACTACGAGTTTGAACTTATTCTCAAAGGAAAAACCTGTGCCTACTCTCCAAACCAAGTAAGGGACTCGATAGTTGATGGACTCTACCCCGTCACCAAAGAGATACTGGGAGAAAATACCTGGTGTAATGCTTACATGAAAGTTGAAGACATGGAAGACTACTACGACACTATGGGTATCAACCGAATGCAACTTTCAATCGCCAGAATTATTTATGACAGGCTCTTAAAACCCCTGATAAAGCAAAGAATGGTGGAATTAAGAACCTCAATAGCTCTTTTACATAGCGTCAGAGTAGGTTTCATGACCACTAGCAAGGAGTGTTTGGCAGAAGCCGAAAAACTTGAAGGAAAACTCAAGCTGATGGAAGAGTTTGAATCCTCATCCCGTTGGGTATCTCTGAAGAGTCTTGAAGAACTAGACTCTAAGGAGATGAGCCTTCTGATCAACACTGCCTCTGAGATCCTCTCTGATATGAAACAGCTGTATTTACTCCCAAAGATAGAAGACCTCCCAGAAGTCATCCTGAACAAAGAGGGAAAGTTCTTCGAGGGGTCAGATGAGTAACCAAGAACAGAAAAGGAAAAGGCACTATGAAAGGAAAAACCCAGGTAAAACTTGGCCTGGATATAGATTTTCAAACAAAGGTAGAGAAAATATAAGCAAAGGCCTGCTAGGAAAAGCCAAGACACCACTATCAAAAGAACAAAAGGAGAAGATCAGTAAAAGTCTCTCAGGAAAACCTGGCCCAAATTTGGGTAAAATCATGTCTAGGGAACAAAAAGAAAAGATCAGTAGAAGTATGGTGGGGAAACCCGGACCGTGGCTAGGGAAACCCCTTTCTGAAGAACATAAAGAGAGTCTATCCAGGAGTTGTTCAGGAATACCAAAATCTGAAGAAACCAGGAGAAGAATGTCAGACAGCCGCAAAGGAAAAAAGCTTTCTGATGCAACTAAAAAGAAGATAAGTGTAACAAAACAAAATATCCCCCCTGAAGAATGGATTGGCCCAGCCAAGAAACAACTTTACTGCCCAGACTGGAGGGACCCAACGATAAATATACGTAAAAGAGTGCGGGCATTCTTCGGTGGAAAATGTGTAGAGTGCAGAAAAACCAAAGAAGAAAATGGGGGTTACTTCTTGGACGTTAACCATGTTAATGAAAATAAAGACGCTTGCTGTACTGGTGAAGTTGGTGAGTGTCTTTTTGTTACTCTCTGTAAGAGTCACCATGCTATAGCAACCGGACCTAAAAATAAAGAATACTACAAACAGAGATATCGAGAACTAGTTGCTCTCCAATATGGGGGAAAATGTTATTACTCTCTGGAAGAATGGGAAGATCTGATAAAGAAAGGGATACTTAAAAGTGAAGACTGGGGAAAGAGGGATGGACATTGAACAGAAATAATTTGATCTTAGTAGCAGCTACCATTTGTATTATATTGGTAGTACCGCTCTCTGCACGTAATGAAACTATTGCAGAGTATAGGGTTGGCCAAGGAGACACAGTCTATCAAGGTGAGATCTACGATCTCACTGGAGTAATGGATTGGACTATGCAAGTAGGTTGGTGGAAAAACTACTATGCCTCAGAAAAGCCCGACGTCATAGTGAATCTTGAGTCTTTTCCGACCAGAGTCTTCATCGATCCGGTTAAGTTCCCTACAGGCGAGTGGCATAAGTGGTCTGGGGTCAAAGAAGAACATGGGAATACAAAAGCATTCGTCGTAAAACCCCCCAATTCTACCTACCACGACCGCCGGTTGGGAAAAAGTATCACCCCCATCAGTCCAAACACTACATTTGTCCCGTCACATACCAACAATGCTTCGGTTATCAATGCAACTTCTGGACCAGCCAGCATAACCGAGCTGGGAACAAAAAATGAGAGTAGCACTAATGCTACGCCTGTTTCAACAGTCATAACACCAAACTACATCATACCGGAACCAACACCAGATGTTCCGGTCTTAACTTTAAATCCTCTCTGGATTGTGCTAGGCTTCATCGCAGTCGCCGTACTTTTGGGGTATTGGTTCCTAGTTAACAGGGTTTAACAACTCCAGTAGATCAAAAAAAGTCAATACCCAGCGAAGAAAAAGTCTGGGAAAACTAAATTTTTTATTCATTGATCCCCATTAAAATCTCAAGCACTCCATAATAATTATTATTGAAGAGGGATAACCACGGTAACTTGGTCTGAGGATCAGCACAAGGTCCTAAAAGCTTTCGGAGAGAATCGCTTAGAAGATATGAAATTGGAGAAGCGATTCAAGTGCCATGCCTGTCATGAGATAATTGAAGAGTCAAAAATACTGAAAAGGAATGGATCAAACCTCTGCCCCATCTGTGAACAACCTATTGCTGAGATGTGTCCTGTTGATCACTGTCACTGTACATGTGCCTTACCAGTCCACCACGTGGTTGAGTACTGCCCAATCTGCAAATCTGCCATTTGCCCTGGGTGTGGGACGCATGACGTGCTACAAATAAGTAGGGTGACCGGATATTTGCAAGATGTATCTGGGTTTAATGCAGGAAAACAACAAGAACTCAAAGACAGAAAGAGGTATTGTATTACGTGAGTAGCATGGCCCAGATTTACATTGTAGAAAGAGTCAAGTTCTGGTTCAATGCTCTGGTGGTTCTTGGAGTAGTCTCCTTGATACTCTTTGGTCCACCAATTGCTTTTGGTTTAATACTCCAAAGTTTCATTGCTCCACTATTTGGTTTCCCTTTCGAAGTAGTAATTCTTGGGGCTCTTGTTGTTGGAGTAGTTTGGTTCTTGTTGTTTCTTGGTGCTTTCTTTATAGTTTGGGCGGAGAGGGTTTAAATGAGAACTTCTGTTGATAATTTGTTGACGTTGTACGCAGCACAGCTCTTCATCTCGGAGCTCATAGTTCTGGAGAAGAATGGGTGCTTGGAGGCTATTGATGAAGGAATCAGACCTAACAAAGAAAATTAGACTGGCATTAAAGGAGTGCTATGGGGGTGTTTGGGTGAAGCTACCGGGAGGCCCCTATATGATCACAGGAATGCCTGATCTAATCGGCGTTGTGCAGGGCTGGTTCATCGGAATTGAAGTAAAGGTCCCAGGCAGAGAAAAAACACTTACTGAGCGGCAAAAGTTAGTGCTTGAACAACTCCAAGCAGCTGGGGCCCTAGCCTTTATGACAACTTCTAGAGAAGACGCATTGAGAAGAGTAGGAGAATACTTGAGTGAGAAAAAGATAGAAAAGTGTCAGATATAAGGCATTGCCCGGTCCCTATCAGTGGTAGCTGACATGACCTTCTGAGCAAATGCCACGGCTGCTTCGTTGCGGCCGTCTGAAGATACTTTAGCCATCTCTTCGATGAAAGCAATCACGACCCGCATCTTGCTCTCTTGAAGGGTCGGGTGGTCACGAGCCATAAACTGGCCGATCTTCTTGTGGTTTGGCCCTGTGACATTTACAAGGGCGCTGATGACCTGTGCTGCATCCTCTTCTTTGAACTCTCTCGTGTGGATCATCTTAGTGATCTCAGAAACCTGTGCTTGTGACATCTTAGTCCTCCTGTTTGACAAACTATAGTGGATGCTAATACCTATTAAACCTTGCTTTTACCTAGGTGAGGTTTATTAGTATACAAACCAAACTAGATTTGCCCTTTGGGCAGGAATGGAACATGAACAAAGATCTATGCAAACTGGATGGAAAGAACTGTGATGTACTCCCAGACTGCACCTGTAGACACAACTACAAGCCTTGGGTCAAAGGAGTTACCACCATCTTCCCATGTGAAAAAGCGATATGTGCCTCTTGTCAGAAAGAGTTCAAACCCACGAAAGAGGAGTTGGACTTTTTGCACAAAATCCAAGAGGACAACATACAGATTGATGAAGATGGAGTAGAGAGAAAAGTCTTCAACCTGATTTGCTCAGAATGCTACAACCAGCAATGGAAGATCAGAATCTTCAAAACTGAGAAGGACCGCAAGAAGGCAACTTCTAGCCGCTTTTAGCCGGTATATTTGACCAAACAAGAACCAGACTGGGGTGGCTCAATAAACTCGAAGAGTACTTGCCACCCATCTTGTTTAAGCTCGGGAGAAATTCCATATCTCTTGTGCTTGATGAAGTTCCTCAAGAAAGAGATGGTCTTTATCTTCTCTTTATACTCTCCTGACAATTCATATTCCCAGCCAATATTTGTTGGGATGAGAAATACCAACTTATTACTATTCAATGGTCCTTCTTGTGAGATCTCGAAGACCCCATATTTGTGAGAAAAGTACCAGTTGAGAAAATTCTGATAGTCATAATGCATTTTTTCGCTAGTAATTATCTTTAAGTTGAAGAGAGTTGAAGCCAGTGGTATAATCAGAATGAGAGAAATGGCACCAAATGATAAGACGACAACATCGAGAAAGGCGTACTTCAATCTAGTACGCCAAGGAAAGGTACGCCACTGACTATTCACTGTAACAGAATGATTACTATCGAGTGGGCGGCCAAAACGGTTCAGGGTGTAGTCCATAGTGACTTCACCCTTGATGAGATCTAGAATTATTTCCGCATCTAGGGATTCAACCCCGGCATAGCGTGTCATCACTCGATGATAAGAATAGGATCCCCGTGAAGCTTACCCCTACCCCTGGCCTTCTCGATGTCCTCTGGTTTCAAGGGCTGTGTTTCAGCCACGGTGGCTGGCATCTCACCAGAGTCTACTAGGATCTGTGCGATCTTCATCCTGTCTAGTCCTGTTGCTTTTGCGACGGCGCCGATGACCTGTGCCGCATCTGCTTCCGTTACTTCTGCCGATTTTATGATATCAGAAATCTGTTCCACTTGATCCTCAGAAAGCATCTCTAAAATCTCCTTTTAGAATAGTGGGATGCTGCCGAATATAAAAGTTGTGGAAGATGGGGTTATTCTTCCTTTCCCTTAAAAAGGAGCCACTTGTCTTTTTCTAGATGTAGCAGAACATATTTCCCAGAATACTTCTTTCCTTTAAGGGAGAATACAACCTTCCTGGGCTTCCAAGATTCTGTTGTATAAGTACCGCTATCAGCTATTTCTACCTTACCTGCTCCGTACTGCCCTTCTGGAATCTTACCCTCGAAATCGCCGTAGCTTAAAGCGTGGTCTCCTACCTGTATGGCCAGCCTTTTTTCCTTACCTGTAGGCATCCCCTTTGGAAGTGCCCAACTCTTCAAAACTTTATCCTTCTCAAGGCGGAAATCGAAGTG
>Ga0315295_10005067_pt1 | contig 11265 bp, 10 predicted proteins | sample YL17G14_0_MG_FD_204453 | JGI IMG/M metagenome (GOLD analysis project Ga0315295, IMG submission 204453) | Sediment microbial communities from Yellowstone Lake, YNP, Wyoming, USA - YL17G14_0 | ecosystem: Environmental > Aquatic > Freshwater > Lake > Sediment | place: USA: Wyoming | collected...
CCGGGTTCTCCTTGTTCATGACGCCCGGGTCGTTCACGACGTAGACGAAGAAGGGGACCTCCTTGTCGCCGGTCCATTTCAGGAACTGGTACTGCGGGGCATTGACCCACACGAACTTCCCGTCCACATAGGACGGGTCCGTATTTTGCGAGAGCACGTTCGGGTCGGTCTCCAGTACGGAGGCGCTCTCGCCGTAGGCCCTTTGGAGGTACTGCGTCGCCAGGTCCCAGGATATGACCCGGATGGCGGTGATATTATCGACGAAGTTTGTCTGGGGCGCCTTGGTCTCGTTCGCTTCGAGGGAGCTGTAGAGCGGGTTGTCGATGCCCTCGGGGTGGACCATCGGGTTGAACATGCCCATGATCAGCAGGGAGACGGCGAACATGGCGGCGAAGCCCTTGATGGACATCAGGGCCTTCTTTGGGCTGCCGAAGGCCTTCCTTCCGAGCCAGATGTAGGCCACGATCAGGACCACGACGGCCGCGTAGATGTGTATGAAGGTGAATATGAGGGGGATGAACACGGCGGCGAAGATGGCCCCGACGCCTACCTTCACCCCGTCGACCCCGACCTCTTTCAGGACATCGAGGCTCAAGGACACGAAGAAGCCGAATATGAGGGCCAGGGCCAGCCAGAATATCACCCATGGATAGCTGCTGATGAAATAGGCCCATGTGAAGTCCATGAAGGCCGTGAGCAGGAGGCAGACCACTATGGAGCCGACCAGCCATTTCAGGTCTATGGCCTTGAGCGGGTTATTTCGTTCATGTTTCGGCCTCTTCTTCTTTCTCTCGACCTTCTTCTGCATCTTCGTTTGGGTCCACTCGTCATGGGATTCCGTCAATACCTTCCTGAGCCCGCCTTTTTGGAGGACCTCCTTGAAGTAATCGAGATCGCTTTGGGGTGCCTCATCGGACACATCATCCTCGTCCTTGAACGCGTTCCTCTTGAACCGGAGGCCGACGAGCAATGCGATTACCAGCGCGATGAGGTAGATGACCTTGTCCATGAGAGCCCCTCCGCATTGATATTATATCTAGAATATAAATTATTGATGATTGGCATTACTCGGTGGAATGGTCATTTCGCAAGTAGTTCCTTGAAGAAGTGACCTATGTCCTTGACCTTTCCAATGTCACCGTCCCAGTCGGTCAGGATTTCCGAGTTCTTGGACTCTACCTGTTTTAGGGCCTCGGCTACCCGTTTCCTATTTGCCGACGACAGTGTCCCCGAGAGGGCCAGGGCCACGACCAGGAACTCCCCGTGCTCGAAGGCTATCTCCTTGTCCTCGAGCCGTATGCTGGAGAGCTTGGCCTTGGCCTTGCTCTTGGTGGTCCGCTTGAAGCTCGTCTGGACGAAATCCGTGATGGCCATCATCATGGACCCGAGCACATCCTTGTCCAGGGATTCGTCCACCGTGGTCGTAAAGCTCGATATCAGGATGCCGCTATTGTACAGTACGAACAGGTCGTCGATCTTGAGCTTGGATGCCTCGTCCAATCCTGTCGTGACCTTCTGGAAATTGTCCACATTGCGGGCGACGTCCATCTGGAGCATCAGCTGGCTCAGGTCCTTGGCCTCGGCCGGCGGGCCCTGGTAATCATCGATCATGTGCGAGAAGGACGCCCTGTCCGATACGACGATCTGGCAGTGTGGGCAGTAATCCATCTCGACGCCCATGACATCCGTGCCGGACATCTCGCCCTTGCATCCAGGGCAGTTGTGGACCGTGCCGGCCTTGTGATGCACATGGTCCTCGGCGACAACACCGACGACGCTCTTGAAGGTGTCCTTCCTCATGAAGAAGTCGCCGCAGTCGGAACACATGAACACCGGTGTCCCGTTGAGCTCCTTGGGGGCCATCAGGGAACCGCAGTCTGGGCAATTGAGCGGGGGTGGCAATTGAGCGGACATGAAAAGAAATAAGGTACTAATGGTTATTTATGGGTTTTCATGGTCGGGGATACTATAAAATTAAAGTTGGCCGGATTATTTTCTCGACGGCTGTGCGGCCTTCTTCACAGGGGTGACATTGATGGAACAGTCCTTCATCAGTATCCATCGGATCTTGTCGCCGTCCTTTAGGTTCAGGTGTTCGACCACCTCGACCGGTATCGTGGTCCTCCGACGGGACCCGCGTATGGTCAAGGATGTCTCGGAGATATGAATCACATCGTCCATGTCGAGCTGAATGGCATCACCTTCTTGTAGGCCCAAGTGAATACAAAGATAAGTATTTTTTGGTAACAGGGCACAAGAGAGCAACCTGAGGCAAGGGCTCATTCTATATTCTCGAGGGCGGCCAGCCGCTTCTCCAGCTCGTTGATCTTCAGCTCGAGCTCGTTCCGCAGCTGGGCCAGGTGCTCGGCCTGCTGTGAGAGCCGCTGCTTCTGGGTCTCGATGGTGACCTCCTTCTGCACCATGGTCGTCTCGCGTGCATCGAGGAGCCTCTCCCTGACCTCGAGGGCCTTGATGAGGTTGAGTAGGTCCTTAACGGTGTCCATATAATGCGGGTCCTTCTGGAGGCGCTGCAGCTCCTTTGCGAGCTCATCCCTTCGGGAGGTCCAGGTCCGCTTCAACCGTTCCAGCTCGTAATCGACCGTCGCGGGCTTGACCTTGCCGTCCTTCTGCTCCTTGTCCGTCCTTGCGTTGGTGCCGCTCAAAGGTGTGACCCCCAGGACGCGTCCTATCGCGTGATTCATGAGCGAATGGGTTAATATCTTTTTCTAGAGAAATAAATGAAATGGAGGTCGCATGATCTCTGTCGGTGAACGAATCAATTTTCCAAGCTTTTGCCACCTGGCCTCAGCTCACACCGACCGCACCATTACCGCACGACCATCGATATGTTCATAATGCCATCAGAACATCCACAGTGCCGTGAGGAAAGGGACCTATACTGAGGCGCTCATCACGCCGGATGAGGAAGCCATGCACCACTGATGCGGTGATGGGGGTCCCGCGGGCCTGGGAGGACATTTCCGACCGGGCCCGTGACCTTACTTCCTCGTGTTCTGTCGCCGTCTCTGCCTTGAACCGGGCTTCTTTACTTTGACCGTCCTGTCCCTTGGCGGTCTGACAGCCTTTTCTTTCTGCGGGATCGCCCGTATCCGCTCAAGGACCTCTTCGAGCTCCTTTTTCAGCTCCCGGGCCTTCTTGTCGTGGTCCCCGGTCCCAAAGGCATCGACCCTTGCGGCCCTGACGATGAGCATGCCAAGTGCCTTGGCCGCCTTGCCCCTCTGATGGAGCCTCGAGCCGCTCACGGCAGGATGGACGAAGACGAAGCCGTGCTTGGGAGGCAGCTCACCGTGACGTATGTGCCTGAAGACGGCCTTCCTGGCCCCGAGGAGCTGAACCGTCGTCGAGGACATCATTGCGAGCTTATGAAGGGACCCGGCCTCGGCTATGAGCCTCGCGGCCAGGTTGGGGCCCGCGACCTCCGAGAGCGTCGGGGCGGCCTCGGCCATGGTATCCGAGATGTATCCCTCGAGCCGGTCCCGTTCCCTGAACAATTGCATGAGATCGTTGGCCATGGCCCGGACCGTCTCGAGCGTGACGTCCTGGGATGTCTCCGACGAGAGGACCTTGTGGATGACCTCCAGGTTCTTGCGATAGAGCTCCGTCACTATGGCATGGTACTTAGGGTCATCCTTGTCCTCGATGGATTCTGGGCCCGGCATTTCCTCGACATGCCCGGGGTACAACGCCAGGAACCATTCCCGTATGCCCTGGCCCAGCCTCTCGATGACCTTGTTCAGGTCGACGAGCATCCTTGCCGCCTTGGCCGCCTGGATGTCCTTGCCTGGCCTCTTCCCCCCGAGGTCCTTTGCGGCAAGGACCAGCCCGACCTCGCGTATCGCCTTCATGGCATCGGACCGAGAACCGAAATGGCCCGCCTTCACAGCGATATCGACCATATCCTGCGACAGGATGGCCCTGGCCTTGTTGTCCGGGTCGTGCTTGAAACCCTCGATGCTTGCCGAGGTGACGACCTCGTGGCCCTCAGCCGCAAGACACCGGGCGAGCTCCGCCTCGTCCTTGTCGGAACTATAACGCTCGGCCACGGCCTCGGTGCTGCCTTTGAAAGGGATGGAATCGACGTGTCGTCCCTTCTCGTCGAAGGCGAAGACCCCCAGCACGCATTTCGCGGTGAAGACCTTTATTCCCAGGCCCCCTCGTCCGGTTTCGTGCGATATAATGGATTAAGAGTTAAAAAGGTTCTGGAATCATAAAATAATAATCCAAGGAGGCGGATACATGACCGGGTCGGGAGGACATCCGCGATGGGCGATGGGCTCGAGCTCAAGAAGGAGGTCAGGACGGTCCGGTTCATATGTAAAGGCCGTCCCGAGGAACGCAAGGTGGAGGTCAGGTTCGACCCGATAACTGGCCGGAGGTGCCGCATCCTCGAAAAGGCCATCCTGGTACCGCCAGGCACGGATTTCTCCGAGATACTCGATGATAAGAACTGTCCGTTCTGCGGGACGCGTCTCGAGGAGGGCACGCCGAGGTTCCTGCCGGAGGTCGTCCCCGAGGGGAGGATCAGGGAGGGCCGGGTCCTCCTGGTACCGAACCTCTTCCCTTATGCAGACCATGTGGCCGTCGTGGTCTTCAAGGACCACTATAAACCAGTGAACGGTTTCTCGAAGGAAGATATCGCGGATGCGCTCAGGGCCGCCCGGAGGTACCTGACACTATCGTTCAGGGCAGACCCGCAGGCCAGGTTCTGCTCAATCAATTGGAACTATATGCCTCCGTCGGGAGGGACGGAGGTCCATCCTCATCTGCAGATCATCATCGACCGATATCCCACATTCCTGCAGGAGCTCATGTTAAAGGGTTCTGAGAACAGGCCTGGTCTATGGAAGGAGTACGTCCAGAAGGAGATGGAACTGGGCGAGAGGTACATCCTGAAGGTCGGCAATGTCCATCTGCTGGCCCCGTTCGCGCCCATGGGCTTCGACCAGGTCGATGGGATCGTCGAGGGGGTCACCAACCTGATCGATCTTTCGGACAAGGACATCGAGGGCCTGGCATCGGCGATGGGGACGGTGTTGGAATTCTATGGCAGCCTCAAGAGGAGCAGCTTCAACATGGCCCTCTACTCGTCGGCCCTGGACTCATTGCCCGGCAAGGGCCCCATGTGGCTGAACTTCAAGTTCCTCGGACGCTCGAACCTCAGGCCCTTCTATCGGTCCGATGCCGGTTACACGGAAAGGCTCCATTACGAGAGCGTGGTGAACAGGCCCCCGGAAAAGGTCGCTGCCCAGATGAAGGAGTTCCTTGGGAAGAGGTAGGGCCTTACCGAATATTTTCCAGAGCTCGTAAAATCATTAAGTGGCCCACTGGGTCCTGGGACGGTGTTCGACCGGTGGGATCACCGGCCGGGCACGTGCGGTCCGTGGCCCATCCGTATCAGGTGAGCTGCCAACCGACGGAATCGAACTCCTCTTGCAGGTCATCGATCATCTGTTCGAGGACCTTGTCTATGGTCTTGGCACGGTATTCCCTGTATCCGCCGAGGCTGGTCTGCACCCTTGCGACGAAGTATTTGTCGTCCTTGGTTATTTGTACATGGCACAGATCCTCTTCCAAAAGGTCACCCCTCGCGCTGTGTCCTGCGGCCATTAGATTTCGCATGTGGTCTTATATATATCTTTCTACGGTTCTGGCGTTATATCAAATCAATTATTTTAACCTTGGTCAGGGCCGTTATTTATTCAAGGAAGGTTTTCAGACGATGCCGATCAATGGTTTTCAACATGTCATCTGGTCATAAATGCAAATACATGACAGCAAATAATTAATATATGCAATCTAAATCATATACATCGTAAATATGGTGGGGGGATCTGTCCGTTCGGACATTGGTCCATCGTTGGGGGTTAGAACATGCACTCAGGTGTCGGTCAGAATTGTCCTGTGCATGATGCCCCCAGAACGACCATGATGGTCGTTGTCGTTCTGATGATGGTCCTTTCGGCAGGGCATGCGGTGCTTACACTGGTAGGGGCGTCCCACACCGATGGCAGGGCAGGCTCCGGTTCCCCGGTCTCCAGGACCGTCCTGGGCGAGATGTTCACCGCCACATGGTGCGGCCCATGCATCAATGCGGACGCCGGCATCTCGGCCATACTCAACGATTCGAACTACTTCGATTCCCGTTTCGTCCTCATCGAGTACCATTCAGGCGACAACTACTCCATCGCCGCCGGGGACCAGAGGTCCCAGTACTATCTGATCACCGGCATCCCGACCATTATGTTCGACGGCCAGGACAAGGTCGTAGGGTCCGCCGGGACCCCGGACCAGAACGAGGCCACTTATAAACAGCACATCGACAACAGGCCGGGCACAGCGGACATGTCGGTGAAGGCATGGATGGCCATCAAGGGCGGCATCGGCACGGTGACGGTCAACGCCACTGTGCAGCACACCTTGTCGCTCGGGGAGATCGGCCTGGTAGTGAACGCCATTATCGTTGAGGACCACCAGAAGCAACTGAAGACGGGCCACTTCCTGAGGATGACGGCCGTGGACATGCCGATCAACACCGTCGGCATCTCGGTCCACAATGCAGGCTCATCCATCAACACGACAAGTAACTTCGATGTGAACGATACCTGGGACAAGACCAAGTTGGCCGTCGTGGCCTGGGTCCAGAACCAGAACACCAGGGAGGTCCTGCAGTCCGGTATAGGCTACATGCCAGCGGCCCCTCCCCAGAACGCGCCGCCGCAGTTCATCGGCGATGACCTGAACTTCACAATGGACGAGGGCACCACGGACAAGCACATCGATGTGGCGGAGGAGTTCAAGGACCCGGAAGGGGACAAGCTGACATACACCACGGAAGGTTCGGACCATATCTCCACCTCGATCGACAGCACGCACTTGCTGATCGTGGAGCCGGAATCGAACTGGTACGGCACGGAGGTCATCACCATCTCGGCCAAGGACCAGTACCATCCGCCAACCAAGGAGACCATCAAGGTCACGGTCAAAAAGGTGGACACGCCGCCCAAGCTCAATGGGAAGCTGACCGGCCTCACCTTCGATGAGAACAAGGTCTCTGTCACCTCGCCCCTGAGCTCCATCTTCTCGGACAGCGACGGCGATTCCCTTAACTACACCGTCTCCCCGACGGTGCATGTGAAGATCGTGAAGAACAAGGATACGACCCTGACCCTGACGCCACAGGGGGACTGGGACGGGCAGGAGGACCTGGAGGTCACCGCCTCGGACGGGACCTACAACACGGTCTACCAGGACAAGATCGTCGTCAGGCCCGTGAACCATGCGCCTGAGATAACGAGCTACACGCCCAAGGACGACACCCCGCAGCTGAAAGAGGGCGGTACCATGACATTCATGGTCAACGCCCGTGACATGGACGGGGACAATTTGTTATACCAGTGGCTGGTGGACGATGTCTCGACCGGCGTGAACAGGGACACATTCAGGTACGAGCCCAAGTACGGCGACGCAGGGGACCACCTGATAAGCGTCGATGTCAGCGACTATAAGGTCTACACGACCCACACATTCCATGTGACCGTGCTCAAGGGGAACAGGCCGCCCTCGGTCAAGATCACGAACCCGACCAATGGCACCCAGTTCGATGCGGACACGCTCATAACATTCACGGCGGACGTGACCGACCCCGATGACCCATTGCTCCTGTCGATGGAGTACATATGGACCATCGACTCCGCGGTCGTCAGCAAGGACACGCAGTTGACGAACAGGCCGGCGTCCGGTACCCACACGGTGACAGTGACGGTCTCGGACGGCCAGTTCGAAAGGACGGACACCGTGACCTTCACCGTCAAGGAGAAGAGCGGGGGCGCGATCCCCGGTTTCGAGGGCGGACCCCTCCTCGTGGCGCTTGCGGTGGCCCTGGCCATGTTGACCTTGCAGCGGAGAAAGTAGGTTCTTCCCTGCCTAGTTTCACAGGACGACCTCGCGGTCGGCCCAGCCCTGGAAGGCGTCGTAGACCTTGAGCTGCCGCGTCTTGTCTATTATCATCAGGTTCTTGAGATTAGGGAAGTTCTTGAGATGGTTGTCCAGTTTGACGAATATCTTCTTGAGCGTTATGAGCTCGATGTAATGGTCCAGGACCGCTATGTTGTCGAACATCAGGAAGTGCGTGGCCGAGAGGTCTATACCGGCCTCCTTGGAGAGGGGACCACCCAGGACGCTGAGCAGGTCCTGATCGAGGTCCGAACAGAATGGGGACCTGAGGGGCACGACACAGGGCGGGAACTGGGGGTTCTCGGTCGTCAGGGCCGTAGTGACGTCCACGATGCGGATCCTGTCGAGGTTCAGGTCCCTGCTCTGCATCAGCTTGATGATGTATTTGGCCGGCCGGTCGACGCTTATAAGGACGCCCTTCCAGCCCCGGATGTTCATCATGGTCTCGAGCAGGAAAAGGACGAACTCGTGGACATGGACGTATTCAACGGAGAACAGTGTACGGTTGCCTTCGGGCTCGTCCAGGGCCTGGAGGATCCTCTCGCGCGAGGGCCTTATGACCCGATAGGTATAGGTTGAAAGGTCGCCCTCCACTGGCATCTCGGGGCCACACCTCCTAATCCTTGGCTTCCTGGCCGTTCCCTTCCTTCCCTTCGGCCCCCTCGCTCGCACGTTCTGCGATGTGGGACCCGAAACGTTCCTTGAGCTTGAGCCTTAGAAGATGGCCGCGATATTCCTCGGCCGTGATCTCGCCGTTGACCCACCGTTTCTTGAGATGTTTCAGCTTGGCGTCGGACGCTGTGCTAGGCCTCGGTCGTTCATTGTCCGCGTCGAGCCCGGGCCTGAACTTTTCGGCGGGTAACCTCATCCCGCACTCGAAGCAGAATTTATTCCCCTTCTTGTTGACCGAGCCGCACTCTGGGCAAACGATTGTCATCGGACCGACCGTTCTTAGATGCTATAGGATAACATAATGGCCTTTGGTCGAACATGAGTATTGCCAACCCCTTATATATAATTAGGAGGTAAATAACAATAAAGCAATCATATCGTGTCTAGAATATCTGGCTGCGTGGCTCGATCCAGCCGGTCGCCACGGCGCCGAGGCCGATCAACGAGCCCTCGCCGATGACCGTCCCGACATTGATGGATGCATTGATGCCGGTCTTGACGTCGTCACCCATGATGACGCCCAGCTTCCTGAGGCCGGTGTTCACGGGCTTCCTCTTGACATAGGATGTTATGGTCCTGCCGTCCAGGCGAAGGTTGGCGACCTTGGTGCCGGCGCCAAGGTTGCACCGGCGACCGATGATGCTGTCGCCGACGTAGTTGTGGTGCGGGACGTTCGTTTCGTCCATGATGATGCAGTTCTTTATCTCTACGCTGGCTCCGATGTGGCACCGGTCGCCTATGCAAGTGCTCCCGCGGATATATGTCCTGGGGCCTATCTTCGAGCCCTCGCCTATTATCACATTGCCCTCGATGTACGTGCCGGTCTTCACGATGCTGCCCTTGCCGACCTGCAGGGCACCGTGAATGACCACGCCCTTCTCGACCTGGCCCTTGCCGGTCCTGGACCGCATGCCCTTCATTAGGAACTCGTTGGCCGCCAACAGGTCCCACGGAACGCTGATGTCGATGTATGGCTCCTTGAGCTGGAGGGCGTAGGGCCTGTCCTCGGGGCTCAGCTTTATTATGGAATCCGTGACCTCGAACTCGCCGCGGGGGCTCTGGCCGGTGTTCTCGATGGCCTCGAATATCTTTGGCGTGAAGAGGTAGAGGCCTGTATTGATGCATCGGCTCGGGGACCTCTGGGGTTTCTCCAGGATCTCCTGCACTATGCCCGAGACCTCGCTGAACTTCACCACGCCGTAGCGCTCGGGTTCCGAGACCTCGGCCACGGCAATGATGGGGCGCTCGCGCTTCTTGTGGGCCGATACCATGGCCTTGAGCGTGGTCGCAGTGGCTATGACATCGCCATTGAGGCAAAGGAACGGTTCGGTCATGATTGCCTTTGCCGTATTGATCGCATGGGCGGTGCCGAGCCTCTCCTTTTGCTCGATGAATGTGGACCTGATGCCCTTGATGGATTCGAGGTAGGGCTGGATCTCCTTGCGTTGCCAGCCGACCACGAAGGTGATGTCCTTGATGCCGGCCGCGACGAGGGCGTCGATGGTGTGCCTGATGCACGGCTTGCCGGCGATCGGTAGAAGAGGTTTTGGAAGGGTCGCTGTGAGCGGCATCATCCGCGTGCCTTCACCGGCTGCGAGTATGAGGGCCTTCATCAATGGGAAATAAAGGTTGTGGGAATAAAAGGGTTTCGACCTCTGGATCTTCGTTCTAAACTTCTTGAGCCGCTCACCCTCGCCCGTCCCTATCGGCTTGCAGGGGTCGTTTCTGGAACCTCGGGCGACCGGGGACAAGGCTTGGCCTTTTTCTTCCTGGACAATATCGCCGCCACGACAATAACGATTAGCGCTACGATTACTACAGCAATAAGACCAAAAAGTAAGGGATTAAATGTTTGACTGGTCGTTTTTGTCTTTGCAGAGGTCGCGGTCGTATTTCCAGAGATCCCATACGAGTTCTGGGCATTTATTCTATACCAATAATTATGTCCATTTTTCAATCCTGTATCTTTATATTCTGTTGTTGTCGGTGATGCGACCAATGTGTAGATCCCAGTTTGTGAATCGGATCGATATATATTATAACGAGTAGGTGTTCCGCCAGTTCTAGGGGCAGACCATCTCAATAGGACCTGTGCGTTTCCTCCAGATGCGGTTAGTCCAGTTGGCATACTAGGTGAGGAGACAGCGACAATATTTTTTTCGTTCGATCTCGGCCCCTCACCAGCAGCATTGACCGCGCTTACCGTATAATAATACTCAGTACCCACTGTGATGTTCGTATCGACCCAGGACGTTCCGCCGGTATAACCCTTCACGAATAAGGTTTCACCACCTGATGTCGTTCCACGGTAAACATTGTAGTTTATGATCGATGCACCATTCGAACTGGGTACAGTCCAGGATAGTGTAACCTTCGAGTTCCCTGCTGTTGCATTTAGTGTTGGAGCAGCGGGCACTTCGTATGGTGTAGCATTCTGTTCGCTCGATCTCGGCCCCCCACCAGCAGCATTGACCGCGCTAACCATGTAGTAATATTTGGTATCCACTGTGATTTTCATATCGACCCAGGATGTTCCGCCAGTATAGCCCTTGACGAATAAGGTCTCACAACCCGAAATCGTTCCACGATATATACTATAATTGTCGATCGATGCGCCAA
>Ga0315295_10005069_pt1 | contig 11263 bp, 8 predicted proteins | sample YL17G14_0_MG_FD_204453 | JGI IMG/M metagenome (GOLD analysis project Ga0315295, IMG submission 204453) | Sediment microbial communities from Yellowstone Lake, YNP, Wyoming, USA - YL17G14_0 | ecosystem: Environmental > Aquatic > Freshwater > Lake > Sediment | place: USA: Wyoming | collected...
TGAGCATTTCTTTGGCATAGGATATGCCGTGCTGCTGGATACTCTTCTCAATGCGATCAATCTCCTGTTTTATTTCGGAAGAACTGACTTCCCGCCGGACTTTTTCCAGCTGATCGCGGATGTTTTGTTCTATGATTTCCAGTTGGTGTATGGCATTGTTTAACTGTTCATAGTCTTTCTCTACCGTGTCGATCCAGGCTGGGTACTTCAGGTTCTGTTCGATGGAGAGGATGATGGATGCAGTCTCTGGCAGTTCACGAAGATACGGATAATAGCTCTTTTTTAATTCGAGTTCCTGAGTGATTGATTCGAGTCGGTTGATATTCTGTTCGATCTTCTGGAATGAAGGGTGCACCTCATCGGCTTTTCTGGGTAGCAATCCTTCAAGTTCTGTCAGTGTGTAACCCTTTGCCTTCCACGCTGCAAGCAAGGACTCGCATTCCAGCAGGTCATCGATGACCGGTTCAATCCTTGTGAGGATTTTTCGTGCGTCATCGTTTCTCCCGGCAGCGATCTGATTCTGTGCTTCCGTGAAGAAACCCGTGGTCAATGGTTCATACCTGGTGAGTTTTTTCGCTTTTTCTTGCAGACGGGTTAACAGATGTTTCGTATCCTGCTGTTTTTCGGGTTCCTTGTCACGTATTTTCTGCTCTTCTTTATATTTCATAATCCGATGGATACACCGGTGGTTGAGTGCTTTGTCGATGTTACGGCAATTCTCACTCCATTTATTATTCAGGTAATAACTGACATGTTCATTCATCCCTGAATCCTTGAGGGCAGTATCTACCCATTTTTTCATATCCTGATAGTCATCATACCAACGAGCCAGGATTTCGTCGTTTTGAAGTTCAAGTTTTTCCCTGATGCCGCCAGATGTACGGCTCTGAAAAACATTGTATTGTGTAATCTTTTTGTACGCTTCGCGCTCATTATCAGAAAACTTTTCAGCAGGAGCAAAAGATTCTCCATTCTCCGTAAATGAAATGGCAAGAATAAGGAGGGCTGCATTGAATTCGCCGAGGAAACATTTGTCCAGATCCCCGAGAAATTCCCCACATACCCTGTCTAAATATTTATCATAATTTTCCTGAACTTCATTCCATCGGCTGATTCGCTGTGCAACGGGTTCTCTTTTAATAATATTTTCCTGCGTTAAAATGCGTTTTACTGGGTTCAACAGCTTTTTAACACACTCCGTATCTTCCTTGAACATTTATCCCCCCTCTGTGAAATGCCCTCATTGTATCGTTATTCTTTTCCTGCTGATAATGCATCAGGTATCGGAAAAGGTGTAATACATATGTGATATAATGCAAAGGGTTCTGCTCCAAGAACTATTCAATTTAACGGAATTATATACGCTTCTTTGTAAAGTGGGGTTCAGGAACTAGGGATAAGGAATAGTAAAGCCGATGAAAAGATTCGATTCAGGATTAATTTAAACCATCTCTTACAGGCTAGGCACCAATTCATCATAGACCCGGTATGTTTCTCCGGAGGACATCTTTGCAATAATTTCCACACGATCGGTCTCTTTCGATCCATCGAAGGTTATCTCGGTCACGCCCTTCACGGGCAGGAGGATGCCCGTTGTTACCGATCCGTCCTTATGGGTGACCTTGATATCCGCCCTGCTGACACTGCCCTCTCCCGCACTTCCGGTGAAAATTACCGAGATCTTTGAAGTAATTGGATTTTTCTGGACCTGAAAGTAGAAATTCTTACCTGTGGGTATCAGCTGTGTTGGCAGGGGGACGAGAGCATAGGAGGCCGGTGTGGGTGTTGGGGTTGAAATTGTTGTTACAACATTTGACTGTGAAGTCTGAGGTGTAAAGAACCCGGCACCAAGAACGACATATGCGAACACAGCTGAGACGATAACGAAGCCGATAAGCAAAATAGCTATATTAAACCAATTTCTTTTATTTCCTTTTATCTCAGCTACTCCATTTTTCTCTCTTGGATTGGGTATTTGGGATGATGAGTCTATAGGGGATGAAGGAGGGGGCGGAGGAGGGGTCTGAGGGCTTTTACTACCTATTTTAACCCCACATTTCGGACAGCACTCTGAATAATCTGCCTTGATTTTGATTCCGCAATTCGGACAAAAATTCGGAGGCATTAAAATATCACTTAATCCTATGGCAATTTATATATTAGATTTATAAAAGGTTAAATCTATTTTTCTCGGGAATTATCGATAAATAAAAAAAAGAAAATGAATTTTTTAGTATACCAGTGAGAATCCATTATGTCAGTTCTCGAATTGTTCTAAAAAATATCATTGGCATAGTAAAAATAATCTGATCTGCCAAGGGGTGCCAATATGGCCATCTTTTTTTGCGATGATTTCAAGGAGTCGTTTGTTGTTGGCATTGATCCAGCAAAGCGAAAAAAGGAGAATTAATAGAGAATATTTGTTGCTAAAATCGTTGGAGGTGCTGTCTTTGAGAATGGTAATGCAGCTCCAATCGAGGGTCTCAACTCAATGGTCATTTTAGTATTCGGTCCTACCCCAGCTACTTTGAAAGCGATCTCGACCTGTTCGTTGGCAGTCATTGAACTAACTGAAGTAGCGCCATTTAATTTGGTGGTAAACATTCCAGTGGAAGCAGCAGTATACTGTGTGAGTATTGTTGGGGTCGTGCTTGGTGTTGAGTAGACAATCTTCATCTTTGTCAAATCAATAGGGGATGCACCGGGAGCGAGACCGATGGTGAATCTGATCTCATCAATTCCTGCTGCCGGATTGGCAGATATTCCGTATACACCCCCAATCATCTGGATGTTTGTTGTCGATTGTTCAACATCTGATGGTACATTTTTCAAATCCAGCTGAATCACAACTATTCCTTTTGGGGCAATACTCGATTCACGTTGGAGCATCACACCATTTTTATAAATCTCCAAGAGGATTTTATCACTTGAACCATCCTTTTTCTGAAGTGTTGCCGCTACTGTTCCTTCGCTTGTTGGAATCTGGTATAACTTGTCTCCGGTGCCGGATACCTCAAGCTGGTTCCCTGGTGTACCAATCAACCCAATATAAGTACCTGGATACGATGCCCTTACCCACACACCATTTGAAGGAATTATGACCTGAGATAGTCCGGGTGTTAGGGTCGTCGTCACAACCAGAGTCGGGGTTGGGATTGTAGTCTTGGTCGAAATCTGTGGTGCAGTCGTTGGAACTGGTGTTGGAATTGGTGTAACAACTGTTGGCTGTAAAGTATGAGGTGTAAAGAACCCGGCACCAAGAACGAAAAATGCGAACACAGCGGCGACGATAACGAAGCCGATAAGCAAAATAGCAATATTAAACCAATTTTTTTTAATTCCTTTTTCTTCAGCTACTGTATTTTTCTCACTTGAAGGGGGAATATGGGATGATGAGTCTATCGGGATTGTTGGAGGAGGTGGAGTTGGTGTCTGAGGGCTCTTACTACCAATCTTAATCCCACACTTCGGGCAATACTCTGAATAATCTGCCTTGATTTTTATTCCGCAATTCGGACAAAAATTCGGAGGCATTGAAATTTCACTTAATCCTATAGCAATCAATAATATGTCAATATTAAGTATTAAATCGCTTTTCTTCAGGAATCATACATAAATAGACGAAAATGAAAATTACCTTTACTCCTATGTCTTTAGACAATACCTATATCCAATCTGCTGAAGTATTGAACGAAGCTGGTACAAAATTTATCAATGACAAAAAATTCCCCGATGCCCTCAGAACATTTGATGCTGCCATATCAGTTAATAAAAATTATAAGTATGCATGGAATAATAAGGCCTACGTACTGACGAAACTGAACCGATACAATGAGGCACTTGAATCTGTCGGACATGCTTTAACGATCGATCCCGGTTACCAGTATGCATGGCATTTAAAGGGGAAAATTCTGAGATATCTCGAACGATATGATGAATCAATTGAGGCTTTTTCCCAATCAATAGTGATTGATCCAGATTTTTCTGAAGCTTGGAATGATAGGGGTGAAATTTTTCTCAAACAGGGTAATTATCAGTATGCACTTGCATCCTTTGAACGAGCAATAGCAATCGATCCATCATTAGAAAAAGCACAACACAATAAAACCAAATGCATTGAACTATCGAGAATAAATAAAATCGGAACAGATCTCTCGGCAATAAAAGAAACACCTCCAAGCACCATTGAACAATCAGAAATTATTGCAGCCATAGAGGAAAAGAAACAACAGATTCTTGCAGAAGCTGAACTATTTGGATCAGTGCCCGAATCCTTACGGGTAAAACTTCTGGCAGACGATGGTACCACAGTTGAGAGCGCGGTTAAGGAATTAGATTCATTTAAATCAACCATAAAACCGGAACTCAAGCTCAATCTGGATCATACCCAGCTTGTCATTGATGACTGGGAGAAGATGATAATTAATCTGACAAATCGCGGGAATGCACATGCAAAAGAGGTTCATTTAACTTTTTCTGATGAATTTAATACAAAGTGGATAAAACCTATCTCGATCAAGGCAGGAGAAACAACATCGCTTGTTATAGGAATTAAGCCGAAATTAAAAGGAAGAATTCCTCTTGAAGTTACTTCGATTACACGAGATGGAAATAATAAGGAATATCACGAAACGCACGAATTCTGGATTGAAGTCATAGAAAACCGAACGACTTCGCCATCTCTTGTTGACAGGTTCACCCCTAAATCTCATACCCCGAAACAACTCCCCCCAGATCTCTCTGATAGGTATACCGAATCAGAATTCATTGGGAAAGGCGGTTTTGCCCGAGTCTTCAAAGCGAAGCGAAAGGATGGGAAATATGTCGCAGTCAAGATCCCGATCTCTATGGATGCAATGACCGGGAAATCGTTTATTGCTGAAATGCAGAACTGGGCAAAACTCAGTCACCCAAACATCGTCAGACTCTTCGATTTTAATATCCTGCCGGTACCGTATTTCGAGATGGAACTGTGCGACAGCTCACTAGCAGAGATGAACAAACATGTTGAAAATGAAGAAGCGGCATGGATTTTGTTCAACATCTGTGAAGGGCTTAAATTCGCTCATATACAGAAGATCATCCACCGTGACCTGAAACCCCAGAACATCCTCCTAAAGAATGGAGTGCCCAAAATATCTGATTGGGGGCTTTCGCGGATTATCTCCGAGTCGACAACAACCACTGCAACCTCATTTACTCCACATTACGCAGCGCCGGAACAGATCAACAGCAGAGTCAAAGACGAACGGACTGATATCTGGCAGATCGGTGTGATTCTTTATGAACTCGTCACAGGTGTGTTGCCGTTCCAAGGTGACAGTATGATCGAAATTGGGATGAATATTACCACAAAAGATCCAAAACGCCCAGGTGAAATAAACTCCGATGCTCAAGTGATGGATGATATTGCCATGAAATGTCTCCAGAAAGATCCGGCAAAAAGGTATCAATCGGTCCTTGAACTTCAGAAAGATCTTGCGATATACCTTAGGGGAAATTACACAGAATTATTGAAAACGAGTATTACTGCTAAGGATTACAATCGATCGGCGTATTATTGTGGGGATCTTGTCATGATCAATATGTTAACCGGGGATCTTCCCGTGTCCTACAAGTATCTCCTCGACCTGGTTCATTATTCCAGAGGTGATGTGAAATCTCAGGCACAGGAATTATCCGAACAATTGAAAATGAGAATGGAGATGGGGGTAACGGAAATTCCGGATGAACTTATCCGGAAGGCGGAGATCATCGTTCATCAGGTAAACATTGGCTCCGATAATAAAATGAAGCCTGGTAAAATTATCCAAAATTACAGTAGAGAGATGGAAGATACAAAGGTAAGAGGATCTTTAGCCGGAACCTGTCCTTTATGTGGTTCAAATATGGTATGGCGACAAGCTATAAAAACCGGTGAACTGTATAAAGGCTGTACCAACTTTGATGGTGGTTGCCGGTATCAGGAAAGAAGTTATTAATTCAGTGTGTTCACTCATTTTTCGTTTTCCTTCGATATATCTGGTAATCAATAAGTGAGAGCAGCTGAGGGATCTGATGAATGGTATTTCGGTCTTTATCTTTCTCTGTGTCTGATAACGTATCATAGGCTACAAGCGAAGGATGTATCTTTTGTCTGTCATCCCTCTCACTACCATGACGCCACCCTCGTTCAGTCTTCTCGTTCATCCATCGTTCATGCTCAAGACGTGCCAGGTACTCGGTCTCTTCGTTGGTAAAAGAAAACGTAAGTGGGGAATCCCAATCGACGATTGGACCAATATCACATCCAACAAGGGAAGTTTTTGTCCGGATGAAATCTGCCTGCCCTCGGTTTGATTCAAGATACGATTTTCCATTGATCCCATCTTTTTCCTGAGTTAATTGTCCAAGTTTATCCCAGGATACCAGCAACTTATTTGTTGCCTCGGTCTGTCCTTTGTCCAGCTCATTTTTACAATACTTCTCATGTATCGCTCGAGCAAGGATCTCTTTTTCTCCTGCAAGGATGAGCTTGGTGTTAGCAGTGAGTTCATAGAGATTTACCGGATAGATATTCCTGATAGTTCCGATTGCAGATTCATCATCGGATATCAGTTTTGCCACACTCGTGTTGTGATCCATGCGTACGATAATTTTTGTATTTATTTCCGAACTGTACTGGTGGAGTATCAGTGCTGCATATAACCCAAGTGAGTCATCATCAAGACATATAAACGCAATAAACCCTCGCATAAAATCTGGTTTTTCAAGGAATGTACCACGTTTGAACGATCCCGATTTTAGATCAGTTACGATCCCGGTAACATCACAACAAGTTGAAATCATGGGGTGCTGAATTTCGAGGTCTTCTATAACCTGATCAGCATTGAGATCTACCAGAAATAATCTCAGACGGGCGTAATCTGATTTATGCTGCCAATACCATGTTCGTGCAATGCGTTTAATGATACTTTCTCCGAGCTGACCCGCACCAATAATAATGATAGGAAGTGAAGCTTCGGATGCATCCCCTTTGTCTTTGAAGGGGGGATATTTCTCTAAGAGCGTACGGGCACCAAATGCATATTGATTATAAAATTCAATCCTCACTCTTGAATTTTTTTGCGAAGAATACGATTGTTTTTTAATTATCAGATAAAGCTGAGGATTCACGATTTGAATTATACAGGTGATAAGGCTCCCCTTTTTTTCAGAAACAATCTGCATCACTTTGAGGGCAATCTCTGCGTTATTCTCATCACGGTCATCAAAAGAAAGAATATATTTTGCTTTTTGAATTCCGGCTTTATTAAGTATAGTTGGAGCCGAAGGTGTGCCAAAAAGAACAATCAACCCAAGATCGCGTGCAGATTCAATGTATATATTGTTTGCATCTTTTTCGATAATTACCAGTTTAATTCCCTGTTTTACAAGATCCTGAACGATGTGGATTGATCGGTAATTAAGGCCACATACAATCACGTGGTCCCGTATGAAAAGTAAGGGCAGATAGTCCAGATGCTTACGGATGAAGAAATAAATAATTCCCGCTGTACTGGAACCGATGAACGCTCCCACAACAACACGGGTGAAGTCTGAGTTGGTCAAATCGACTAATAGTTTTAAGAGAGAAATACCAATAATAGCCCCGATGATTCCCAGACATATTATCAGAATTTCCATTATTTTTGCACGATTCAGCTTTCCCGTCATGATTTTTCTCGCTTGAAAAATTTATTCAGTCGGATCATTATAGGTTGTACCCAGATAGGATCGGATTGATCCCAGAAGTTCATCAAAATATGTTTCTGGTGAATCCTTATAAGCATCAAGCCAGTGATGAATATTGATAAAATATTTCATATCATCCGAAAGGGGTTCATCATGGATCCGAAAGGGGAGAATTCTGATATTTTTTAATACTGCCTCATCAAGTTCCCGGAATACGTGACGAGAGGTATTCGAACTCTTTGAAAATATGAGAATAATTATTCTGCTTTTATCAATACCCTCAATGATTGATGCAGGATAATTTGCACCAGGAAGAACATCTCGTGGAGAGATCCAGCACGTAATGTCGTTTGATTCAAGGAATGAGCATAGGGAATAGGCAAAAACCCGATCCAATTGAGAATAACTTATAAAAGCATCAGGTGGAGATTTTTTTTGAGGTTTTATTGATCTTTCATCAAGTTGGGAATCACTTGTCGTTGTCTTCCCTGTATTAGGCAAGGGCAATGTGTCAAGTTCCCCGATCTTAATTTCCCATCCTTTTGCGTTATCACGGTATTCAAATTCACGGAGAGGAACTTTTTTTGCCAGAAGATAAAAAAGTGAGACACACTGTTCGGCATAGTATTTTGCCTTTACCTTTTCTTCTGCTGATAGTGCATCATCAAACAATTTGGTATTTTTTCGAATCTTGTGGAAAATCTCTGCCGTGGATTCGTTAATCATTTCACATCAACACATCAATGCACTGGTATATCTTATAGACTGGTTGACTATTCAGCACCGAATTGTTTATTCCACTTTTCATGGCGTTGAATGATTTCCGTTGAAATGGGAGATTTAATCTTTGTGATTGCCTGATTGAAGTCTTCCATAATCATTGGTGTTATCTGCAACCTCTTTTTTTGAAGTTCATTAAAGGGAAGTTCCGCAGTTCGCTCCAGATCATTAAATATTTCTTTGTTACTCCTGCGAATCATACTGCGTTTTGCATCGCGGCACATATTCTGAATATCACGACCCGAATAGTGATTCGTAAGGCACTGTTCACTGATTCGTTTGAGATCCAGTTTTTTTGCATCAAGACCTGCAAGCTGAATTTTGATTATTTCAATGCAGGATTCGTTATCGGGTAAGGGAATATAAATACGCTTGGGGAATCGTGACAGGACGGCATCATCAAGATCCCAGGGGGTGTTTGTCGCTGCCAGCGTGAGAATTAATTTATCACTTTTTTTATCCTGAAAACCATCCAGCTCGGAAAGGAGTGATGAAAGTACTTTTCGTGATGCTTCACCCTGATCACCATCTCTTGACATGGTTATCGAATCAAATTCATCGATGAAGACTATCGAAGGAGAGTGTCTACGGGCTGAATCATACAAAGCTGAAATAAGTTTTGATGATTCTCCGAAATATTTTGAAAGGATGCTGCTCACTTTTACATTGAAAAACGTAGATTCCAGACTTCCCGCAGTTGCAGCAGCAAGGAGCGTCTTTCCAGTACCGGGCGGACCGAAAAGAAGAATGCCTTTATCCGCCTTAATGGATTCGGGCTTAATGGCGACAGCTATAATGATTGTCTCCTTTATGAGATTTTTTGTTTCTTTCAATCCCCCGATATCTTTCCAGGTAACACTCGATTTTTCAATTAAGGTGTCTCCAAAATCACTGAGATCATCATCACTCGTGCCACGGTCTCCCTTTTCAATAACAGATTTTCTGGGTTTAATCCCCGCTGTGTCAGCAATCTCCTCCCATTTTTTCGCATTTTCTAAATGAGATTTTCTCTGGTCGGGAACCTTATCAGCAAGTTGTTTTTCAGTTTTTGCGCACAACAATGCGAATTTTTTTGCCCCTTCGATATCGCCTTTTAATCTGGCAGTGTCGTACTTCTTTTTTGCATCCCTGAGGTAACCATTTAGTATGGAAGAAAAATCGAATGGCATTATCAATCCTCATCTATTAAATCACTGTTAAGATATGTTCATTTGATATTCCTTGCGATTAAATACACTAATTTAATAATTATTCCAGTTCTTTATTCGGTTTACTTTTTGTTTCCTGAACCATGAGTCCCGGTTCCTTTTTTGATACTATTAATTCCGGGAGAATCCCCTCGTCATTCTCTTCGGGTTCTACCCCATTATTTAACATACTATTTGTCATATTTGTGATGAGATCTCTCTGGTCAGCGGCATTTTTTGTAGTAATCTGCATTGAAATTAAATAAGACTCCATCTTATCTGCAGGAGTATCCATTAATACCCTTTTAACATTCTCCGGTAGATCTTTCCATTGCTCTTTTATAATGATGAGATTGGAGATTGAATGTAATTGATCCTGAATTTGTGATTGTGCGGATAATTGCGCATTTTTACGATTCCGCAGCTGGATAATTTGTCCTGATATACTCTTTTTTTCAGCTTTTGAATTAGTAGCCTGGCCAATGAGGATAAGACGCTCTTCTTCCAGTTCTGAACGGTGTATATCGGTGTGAATAGTTTCAATTTTTTTCTTGAGTTGAATTTCAGCGATTTTTAACTCATCGATAGGTAAAGATTTAATAGGATTTTTTTCACCGAAAAGAGAAGCGAGGATTCCCACGCTTATTTCTCCTCGGTTTCATTTTTCTCGAGTTGTTTTTCAGTCGAGACCATTTTCTGAGCATCTTCTACTTCAATCGCTCCGGTTTCTACTCCGCTCCAGGCATCCATGAGCTGTTTTTCTGTTTCATCCGTAGATTCTTCAAGTTCTGAATCGGAAAGGCCCATTTCGAAAACGTTATTCAGATTACCCAGGATCTCTTCAAAATTCTTACCTTTCAGATTAACATGGATAAGAGCATTTTCAAATTGAGTGGGTTCAATATTTGTTATTTTTTTCCATAATGGGGTCTGTTTTAGTTCTTTTTCAAATTTTTTCATTATAACAAGATTTGAAACAAACATGTATTGTTTGTGCATAATCATGAATTGTTTAATCTTCATTTGAGATTGTGTATCGCAGTGTTTGATTTCCTGCGAAAGCATTTTCTTTTTAATAAGATCTGCACCAACCCCTTGCTTGAAGAGGTCTTTTTTCTTTTTATCAAGTTTTTGAATCTCTTTTCGTCCAATTTCTATATGATTCTGAAGTCTCATCTCTTCTGTCTGAAGATCTTTTAATTTCAACCTGTCCACAGGAGTCCCAAAAAATTTTTCTAATATAGCCATTTTTTTCCTCAATCGGTTATTATTTATATATGCTTAAATAAGTTACGAAAGATATTAATTTTTTTCAGAGAAAGAGAGGAAAAAAATATATTAACACCAAAAATTCGCTGTCTCCATTTCATCCATGTTTTTCCGCTCTTGATTTTTCTTTCCAGCACCTATCAGTACGATCTTGAAAATTCCAATATCTGATCCGGACGCAACTCATTGTTTATTCCCTATATCCGTTTCTCATGCTCTGCATCTTGCGTGGAGATTCCAACAATTAAGTATGGCTCATCTTTGCAGTATCTGTTACCCATGGACCTCACGGCGATTAGAGGATGCTCCGCAAA
>Ga0315295_10005070_pt1 | contig 11259 bp, 20 predicted proteins | sample YL17G14_0_MG_FD_204453 | JGI IMG/M metagenome (GOLD analysis project Ga0315295, IMG submission 204453) | Sediment microbial communities from Yellowstone Lake, YNP, Wyoming, USA - YL17G14_0 | ecosystem: Environmental > Aquatic > Freshwater > Lake > Sediment | place: USA: Wyoming | collected...
TATAGATTATAAAAAGATAAGGGCTAAAACAACCCTTATTTTAAGTTTTTCGAAGTTTATCTAACAAAGCCCCTATCAGGTTAAGCACAATTTTAACAATACCTCCCCATTTTGAGCCTGTTAATGCGAGAATCTCTGATATCATAAGGCAAATAACTGCCCAATGGTCCCGAAGCCAATCAACGTTAACTCCTGCTGTTTGAACTATTTCAGTTGATGCAAAAAGGCACACTGAAACAAATGAAAATAACATTAAAAACATTACAAATTTTTTCATAATTTTAGTATTAATTTTAGAAACTATTTTTTAGCCTTTACAATACGTCCACCTTTAGCATAGCGATAGCCTTTTTTAAGCTTGCCTTTGCCTTTGGTAGCTTTACTTTTTGAAACAGATTTTTTTGCCATAGTTTTAAGTATTAAAGTGTATCAATAATTCTATATATTACTTTTATTCGAGCATATCCATTACCGCCTGTCAACATATTAGTAATTTGATATTCTAATCTATCTCCCGGAGCTACTTTTATAGAATTATATCCAAACCATGAAATTACGTCTAATTGAACAGGTAAAGCGCTATCATAAGTGACATAGGTACTAAAATACACGTCATTATTATTAGAGTTAGAATATAATTCATTTGAAACACATATAACAACATTTCCACCGGGTACGGTACAAATATTATTAACCGTTTGTATAAAATTATAAAGATTTGTCCCGGGTAAATATTCAATAGATATACTTAAAGGAATTATAGCTTTATGTAATCCCGGCGAAGGTATTAAAGTAACAAAGCCACCCATTAATAAATTGAGAGGTGTTATAAGAGTATTACTTTCCAACAAAAATCCATTTGAATTAAGTCCGGGATCACCCTGCACTCCTTTAGATGTTATTCCTTTGATAGCATCTACTATAAGATTTGTAGCATCAGGTATAAGCATATTTTTTAATTTAAGAGTCTCACATTATCAAATGAATTAACAATTTCACTTTCTGTTAATGACATATTTTGAAATTCTTTTGTAACAGATCGTAATAAATAGCCATTTGGATTAGTCCCGGCAAGTGTAATGCCAAAAGGTATATAACAAATAGATTTGCATTTAAACTGGTTTATAACAGGTATTGAAAGTGTTTTCCATGTTGCTCCATAATCAACTGATCTCATAAGTATTGAATACAGGCCGCCTGTATTATTTAATCCCAGTTCAACTATTCCACTGCCAAAATAATGAACATTATTTGCACTTACTACCTTAACTGTTAAAAAACTGCCTAAATCAGTCCAAGTCTGACCATTATTTACAGATCGCATTATATGAAAGTTAGGCTCTGTAATAGCTAATATTATTTGGTTGCCACAATAAACTAATTTAGAAAGTTCTGTCTCACCTGCTCTAATCTGGCCTAAGTTGTACCAATTAAGACCATAATTAAAAGATTTCCATAATTGACAGCCTGCCCTTGTACCAGCAAAGCAAATACCATTTTCAGTGTGAATTATACATCCTACACGGTTTTGTCCTGTAAGGGTTCCTAAGTCCGTCCAAGTTGCTCCGCTATTAACTGATCGTAATATTTTACCATTAGGATTGTTTGTGCCTGCCAATACGATGCCACCGCCTAAATTTGTTATACAAAAAATCCCGGCTTGTGCATACATTTGACCCAAGTCCGTCCAAGACGCACCAGCATTAGTCGAGCGCAATATTTTAGCATGTGACGAGGTTCCGGCAATACATATTCCATTGCCAAGATAAGTAATAACCTGTATATATGTTTCTCCAAACATTTGCCCAAGATCGGTAAAAGAAAGTCCATAATTTACAGAACGCGCAAGGTGTCCATGAGTAGAAGTACCCATTAAAACAATATTTGTAGGTCTTAAATAACATATACATTCTATAGTGGTTTCGCCAGCCACAAGAGTACCTAAATTAGTAAATAACAAACCACTATCCAAAGGGGCTAAATATGTTTTATCTTTAACCCTTTTTATAGCATCTAATATATTTGTGATAGCTTCCATTATTTTTTTCTATTCTTATAGGTTAATATAATTACAGTGATTGTAACAATTCCGATGCCCAATTCAATGATCATTTTTTCATAAGTATATAAGTCTTGAACATGGTCAATAATTTGTATGCCTAAAATACCTAAAATCCCTGTAATAATTTTCATATTAAGCAACTTCATTTGTAATTTTTGGTATAATCCCGTTTAAAGTTTTTTGATACCGGGCTTGGCTTTCAAGGTTTTTTGAGTACCATGCTGCCGGGTTATTTCCATTATTATCTAAAAAAGCACACACAGTCATAACAGATGCTGTAAGAGTAGGAAATTTCAAGAAAGTCTTTGTTATCCCTGTTTGATTTTCGGGCATTGTATATGTGCCGACAGGGGCATAAATTGGAAAGTCTTTCCAAAGAACTTTATTAAGAGTTGTCCAGCCGTACGGAAAGGTACTGGCAAATTTTTCCATGCCGGGAGAATAGGTATGTTTAAATTGTGAGCTTGTAAAATGAGCAGTTTCCATTCTGAAAATTCGTTCACAATTTTGAACTATTTCCTTACTATATTTTTTAAGTGCTTTAACTGCTGCAATTTTAAATGCTACCATAGGACGAAGTTTTAAATAAGCTAAAAACAAACCTGCAATAGCAAATAAAATAACTGCAATTATTATAATTGTTTTTCTGTTCATTAATTTAAAGAATCTGTTATTTGATATACGATTTGCATTTGTCCTTTATTCATGTGTATAAGCAGGTCGCCTGCTAAGTCAGATTTAAACTTTTTATTGTAAGCCTCTGCAATTTGACTAACTTGAGCCTTATATGTCAAAGCCCTAAAAGCCCCGTAAATTTCCTCTTCGTCAATATTCAAATCACCAAGAATATTATAAAAGTGGATGTTAAAACCTTCGTGGATAGTTTCAGCATATTGATTAGCTTCAATAGGTGAAATAAGCTCCCCGGTAGGCCTGTCTTTATAGAATGAAGGTTTAAAATACTGGCTTTTATTTATAGATGTTTTAACGACCTTTTTTTCGAGTTTAATTTTTTCAGTTTCTTTAGCGGTTTGTTTCTGTTCTTTGGTGCGAATAAGGCCGAATTTCTTAAGGCCAAAATACAAAACCACTATCAAAATAACTGCTATTATAGCATATATTATTATTTGTCGTTTCATTTTTTTAATATTAAATGCGTTTTCTTTTATGTTTCATCCTGTTTAATATTCTACCTGTCAAATACTTTTTTCTATCCCACTGGCCAGAGCTTAAAGAAGTAATAGGGGCGTTTCCAATTTGACTATTATTAAAACCTTTTAAAAGCATAGCATTTGAGGCGTATAAATCTGCATACTTTTCGGTTTTATATAATTTATGTCCAAATTCGTGAAATAAAATGAAGTATAATTCTGGTTCTGTTTTGCTTTTTAATTTGTCATCAAAAAGAATCGTTTTTTTTCTCCAGATTATCGAACATTTATTAGGGTTAAAACCAAATACAATTTTAAAATCAAAAGGATTAGGATAGTTTCTTTCAGGACGGGGTATAACAGACAAAGGAAATTTAACAGGTTCTTTCATTGGAGCAATCACCCCGGAAATTAATTGATAATTACCGGGGGGCATGTTAAATTTTTTTATTTCCTGTTCAAGCATTTCAGTTGAATAAAAAATTTTGCCTCTCATATCCCTAATAATGACAGGTCTTTCAGGCTGTAAATTGACAAAGCCAGTTTTCTTTTTCAGGCTTAGTTGTTGCGCCTTAGATACCATACTACGCCAATAATTGCAATGATAACAACAGCTATAATGATTTGAGTTTTTTTGTCAAATAAAATACGCTTACCAACTTGGGTAGCGGCTTCATCCTTTGCACCTTGTTTTATCTGTTTTTCTACCTTTTCCGTACCTGAAACAATTTCAGCCTCTACCTTGCTTAATTTTTCGCCTCCTGATTTTTTCTTTTTTAAGCCTTTGATAAACTCCAAAATACCTTTAATGATACCACTTGCGGCGGCTTCGACTATGTTATCAGGTTCGAGATCAAAATCACAATGAATCTCTTCATAATTTCCGTGTTTTGCAACAACTTCGTTATAAAATATTTTTGCCAATTCACCTGTATGTGTTTTTTTGCCTGGGTCTTTGCCTTTTTTAGCAAGCATTTTACGCATCATTGGGCGTAAAGGTGCAAGAGGGGCAAATATAGTGAGATCACCAGCGAAAGCCCCTATTTTTTTCATTACTTTTCCTACTTTACCAAAAAAGCCTTTTCCAGCTTTTCTTTTAGCTTTACGGGCGGCCTTTTTTTCTTTACGTTTTTTTGACATGTGATCAACGTCATTATAAAACGCCTCTTCTTCGACTTCTTCGAGGTCTTCAAAACCTTCTATTTCTTCAAATGTTTGGCTATCTACTTCTATTGCTTCCATAATAGTTATTTTTTATAAATTTTACCTTTGAAAATAAATTGAATTTCGTTTGTATTAAATTTGAATATTGAATAAATACCTTTATATTGATTTAATTTCATTTTTACTGGCATACGAATAAAAACATTTTGCTGGTAATCTTTAGTTTTAAAAAGTGAAGGGTTTACTGGGTTAGTTGAAAGCTCTCCAATAGAATTTATTTGTATAAAATGCAAAGCCTGTAAATTTTGCAACTGGTTATCACAAAACATGTCTATATTTTCTACATAATAATCTAAGTTGGCTGTATTAGAGCAAATTGAAGCATAATTTCCTTGTGGACAATCAATAGCAATATATAAATACATAGTTGCACCCCATGAAGGTGTATACATAAAAAGAGTTGTACCAGGATTAAAATTAGGCTCAAATAGACTGTTACCTGCTAATATATAATTATTATTGCTTGTGCCTGTTATAACCATACCATTATACACCCAATTTGTTGGTTGGGCACCTATACTACCGATTCCGCCATTTAATAAGTGAATATCTAAATTTGTACCTTTTAATAATTTAAAGCCTGCTGAATAACCTCCCTGTTTGTCAAAGTCACAAAACAAATAAAAAGGAAAATCCCTCACATAATCAGGACTTGTAAAAGGAATAAAAGGCCATAATTGAGGGGCTAAAAAACCATCGAATAAATAATAGCGTACACGTAATGCAAAAGTAAAATCCTTACCTAAGGGTTTTTTTAATTCTTCAACAAGTGACTTCGCACCCTGTTTCAATGTCTGCTTTTTAATCATTGTTTTTATATTAGGAAAAGTAGCCCGGTTTATTATGTTCATTTATCGCATACATAGCCGGGCTACAATCATTATGAAAAGAATCTACCTAACCCATCAACCAATATTATATTTTATGAGTACTCCAAACAAATACAGACCATTGATAATCAGCAATGTTATAATTCACATATGTAGCAAGGGTTTGCTCCTTATCCATGCCCCGCTTCAAGGGCAAATCTATGATCCCATTTTGGAAGTCCTTCGGTTGTTTAAAGCTGTTTGGTGACACAAAGTCTTTGTTGGCCTTACCATAAAGGGATAATGTCAAAAGGGCTATATTATTTGCATACTGCAAAAGTCCGGGAGCTGTTACATCTGTTAAAATATATCGAATGTTATTAATGACGAAGCGGTCGGAAGCCATAGCATTAAGCAAAGTACCGTAAGCCACTTGGGTGCAACGCAGTATTACGTAGGCGTGATAGATCAAAACACCGCCTCCTGATACTGCCACATAATGTAAAATAACGTCCCCCTGTGCCATCTGAGTACCTACTAATGCGTCCCAGTTAGAGCCAAAAATGTTTTCAGGGTTTTGATCTTTACCACGTATCCCAACGCCTGCATATTGCCACACATTCAATGGAAATTGTGAAACTGCATTGGCATAGCCTGCATTAAAGTCAGAAAATCCAAAATAAAAGGCCGATAAGCGTGTGGCCATTGTAGGCTCTGCAATCAGAAGATCTGCCGGGGTTACTGCTAACCATGCAAGCCCGGTTGCAACGTCCTGAGAGAAAAACCTAAGAGACGTATTCATATCGAATTGAGCGGAAAAAGTTGGGTTACCGGGAACTGATTTAATTCGTGTACGTCCGGCTCCCATGGGTAAACGTCTTGAAACGCCACCTGTAGCTCGTTTTGAAATAAGGGGTCTATTCACTGAATCATCTTCAAAAAAATCTTCAAAGCTATCAGCATCTCTGTTAAGCATTTTTTGTAATTGTTCTTCGCCGTATGTCATTTTTTTAAGTTTTATGTAGAGACGCAATTTATTACGTCTGAACTGTTAATAAATAAGTTTAGAACAATTAGTCTTCTTCAAGTTCTTCGTCGAGTTCTTCGTACTGGCTTGCGCCGGGTATCATTTTCTTTATGAACTTATCGTAAACAATAAGTACCACAAGAACAGTAATGGCAATCTTTATAAGCTCTTTCATGTTTTTTGTTTTTTTTGTTAATAAAAAAGTGCCTGAAATATAGTTGAATATTTTTCAGGCACCGCGATAAAAAACGTATTTATACGAAAGGTTATTGATTGTAGTCGAAATATGTTCCACGTGGAACATTTTTTGAATATTAGTAGATTTTCAATGTCTCATAGTAATGTAAGTCGGTATTTTCTTTAATTCGGATAAGCATTTCATTAATTCTTTCGTCACGAAATTTCTGCTCAATAAGCGAAAGCGAATCATTAGTTTTAAATAGAGTGATGTAATTACATAAGTCATATACAAAACGAGGCACTGAGCGTAGAGAGTGAAAACATAAAAAAATATAGTTATTAGAGTGACGCTTTTCGACAAGCAAACGTGTAAGCTCATCGGAAGTGCTTCTATTGTTAAAAAATATCGTAGCTTCTTCGATTGCGATAACCGCGTGTTTAACCTTAGTAAGTTTTTCCATAAATGGTACAAAATCCATAAACGCATAAGGATATAAGTCTTTGTGTTCGTTATTGACGTCATATATTATAAGTGTACGCTTATTTGTAACCTGCTTTAATCGCTCACGTAAAAACGTGCTTTTTCCGGTATTTGTAGAGCCTACAATTAAATAAGCCTTCATTGTTTTTTAGTCCGCTTTTAAAAGCATTAAATTAGTAAAATAAATTCCAAACAGAGCAAGCCCTAACATAGTCACCGGGTTGCCCTGCAATTGGATATACTTTGCAGCCTCATTAGCAATAGGCTCTAATTCTGTTCTTTGTGCCGCTGTTAATTGAAGCCTGTTAGACTTGATTTTTTTCTTTGAGACCTTATTATTTATCAAGGTAATTACCGATGGTATTGCTACATCAATTAATAAAAGAAGTAAAGAGCCATTAATTATAGTATCTGAAATTACCCTTTTTTCTTCGATAGGCTCTTTGAAACGATCTTTACGCGGTCGACCCCTTTTTTTAGGAGATGTGATGTCTAACTGTTCAGGTTCGCTTTTTTCAACTTCTATTTCCTGTTGAAAACCCTGTAAATCAGCGTCAACTTCCTTCATAAAATCAGGTATGTTTTCACTGCTGCTGCTGTTTTTTTCTTTAGCCATTGTTTTTAGAATTTTCGATTAACTTAGTAAGGCCATAAAAAGCCGCAACACAAGCCAAAAGGGCAAGTACCCAAAGCCAAGTATTATCTTTTTTTACAGGCTCAATAATTTCAGGCTCGATACTAGCAATAGTATCAGACAGTTTAATACGTTTTTTTACAACTGGCTCAACTGGTTCAACTGGTTCAACTGGCTCAATGGGCTCAACTGGCTCAACAGATTCAATTGGCTCAACTGGCTCAATTGGCTCAACTGGTTCAACTGTATCAACTGGTTTTACAGGCTCAAAATCTATCTTTTCAAAATGGTGATTTCTGACAGCCCATTTGTAAAGGGTGCGCGTATTTCTTGAAGGATCGTAATCTATTCCTTTTTCATCAAAAAAAGAAATAAGTTTTTCGCGAAGTTCTTTCATATTCATTTTAGTACGTGTTTAATGAATTTTTTTTGTTCGTTTTCTATATAGTAAATTAAGATATAAATTTCGACCTCAGAATAAACCAATTTTAAATAATGTAAATTTGTAGTCTGCTTTTCATATTGTTTTATTTGTGATTTTAAAATATTAATAATCATTCCTTTTTCAAAAGAGTATTGTTGTCTATCAATAACGAAAAAAAGGTTATCTTTTTTAGGGTCAAAATGTATTTCATAATCAGTAACTTTCAACCCTGTATTTTTTTCGAGCTGTTTACGTATTGTGCCAAGTGCTAAGGAAGGATTAATAAATGAAGTAATTAAACTCATAATTTTATTCTAATAATAAATAAGTACTATCACAAATATTGCATTGTAAATAACTGTCATCACAATATACGATTTCTAAAGTACCTTTTTTGCAATGAGGACAAACATCGTAAGCATTATAATAAGATTGGTTTTGTTTCTCCGTTTTTTTCAACAATCCGCTTGTCATAAGTATTTTTTATTTCTTTGGTTCGCTCTTCTTTGACACCGCTTTGCTTGTTTCTTCGTAGCCCTTCTCGTGTGCCAATTAAAGTGCAATATCTAAAATGTGAATAGTCTATCTTTTCAGCATTTTTCGGCACACCTTTTATTTTATCTGTTTTTTTCTCATCCGAAATATACGAATAATTTTTCAATCCACGTATTTCCGAGATCATTTTATTTTCAATTTTTAAAGCCCCCAGCTCATCGCTGTTTTTAATGTTTAATTTATTTTCTACAAAAATGCTATCGGTATCACAATATAGTATTTTATTTTTTTCATATTTGATAAATAATTTTAAAAGTTCAATGCGTGCATAGCTTGTTATGTAAGAAGAAAATGAAGGGATAGTGTGATACAAAAAACCCCTATCATTTTTAACCTCTATAAAACAATCTTTTCGCATTGCATTGAAGGGATGAATAGCTATTAATTTATTTCGATTTGAATAACCTTTTACAATGTTAAATTGCAAATCAATATTGTCAATATAAATCATCTTTGTTTTAATTCGCTGTGCAAATTTACCGTATGTAGAATTTAATATTAATTTTAAGGTGAGTTTTTCAATGTCATTATTACTATTTTTTCGTTTATTATAAATGCCTGTAACAAAGCCTGTAAAAGGGCTTTGCATAGATTCAGAAAAAACAATGTTAGTAATCTTTAATAAAATAATCATTTTATGTAATAATGCAAATCTTATTTCATTGAAATTCCAATAACCTTCAAAAGTACCTACAGGAAATAATAATTTACCATCCTTTTTAAAAGGTAAAAAACCGAAATAATTAGGCTTATGAAAAACTTTAATTTTTGCGCACCCTTCAAAGTTTTTTAATAGATGATTTTCAAATGATTTTGGGTCACAATAAGGAATTTTACGTAAAAATTTAGGATTTGGAAAATCTTTTAACATGCAATAGGGATACATGCTGTTTACATCGTACACAAATGAGTTTGTTTTACCTATAAAAAAAGCCTCACACCTCCCTCCTAAATAAGAGTTAAAAAAGTCAGCCTCTAAATATTCATTATAATCAATATTGAATTTTAAATAATTTCGCCGGAAATGATCTAATCCCAAACCAGCAATGGTTATTTTAATATTACCAACTAAATTAAATATGTATAAAAGTGATTCATAAACTATCTCACAGTCCCTAATACAGTAATCAACCATTTTACGCGTAACAACAATGTTTTTTTTACCTTCAATATAATCGTGGTGAATGTCCAGTTTTTCCTTTTTAATGACCTTACCCAGCTCTTTAACAGAGGTCCTGAAAATGTTAAGAGAATCAGCAAAAGTACACACTCCATTAGTAGCACAAATGAAACGACCGTTAAAAATTGCCTCTTTATCAAGCGAATAAATATTATCATACAGAACATTGAGATCGTACTCAGCATTATGGGCAAATATTTTTTTATGCTTGTACTTGTCTTTAAGAAACTCTTTTTTAAAATCATCGACAGTATATAATATTTCACAAGTGGAATAGCCATAAACAACACCAAATATAAAGGCGTCCGATTTAGCGCGCAGCCCACGTGTTTCTGTATCAAATACAAAGAAGTCTTTCTCATATAAACGGTTATTGATTTTAAGCTTGTTTAAGGTTTTCATTTTTTTAACTACTACCGCTACTGCTACTATTTTTTACGTGTATAAAAAAGTTATTACTATTTCACGTAGATAATATTTTTTAGTGTCTTCCAAAATTTCTGAATAATCTTTATGTTTAAAATTACCCGGCGTGGTTATAGTTTCAAAACGTAATTTCATTTCACCTTCTGCAAAATTAATGATGTTATGTAAAGTGATTTTTTTACGAGGGGGATATAGACCCCGTGTATAAAATATAGAAGGTTCCTTAGTTTTGAAACCCCAAGTGTAAGAATAATATATCCCTGAAACTTTGTTTTTTCTTTTAAAAAATTTTGCTAAAAAACGTGGTGCAAATTCAATAAATTTGTTAACTTTATTATCAAATATTCTTTCAGTAAATTGAAAGACAATATCATTAGTGCCCCGACTACTAAATATTCTCATAATCAAATATGTTGCGCCCAGTAAGGCAATTAAAAAAGAGCTATTAATTTAGCTCTTTTTTTGTTTTCATACTACTAAAAGACAAATATTTATTTGTCAGGGGTAAAAAAAACATCGAACCTGTTGAAAGGCTTACCTTGTGAATTTGTGATTTTACCTTTGAAGGTAATATCAAAAATACCGGGTATTTCTTTGGCAAGCTTGCCGCCGACTTCGGTGTTCAATGACTTAGTTATTGCATGAGAATTACTTAAGATAACCTCTTCACCATCATCATTGACAAAGTCATAGCCAATGACACCTTCTTTTTTTTCGTGTGTCTCTTTATCTTCAACCATTCCAATATGTTCCCGTAAGTAACGGCCAACAAATTGAGGTATATCATCAAAACGATGAAAAAGAGAGGCACTTGACAAGTGGACACGCTCGTCTAAAATGTTTTCCTGATTAGATAGATTCTTTTTTGACATAATTTTTTATTGTTTTAATTATTAATAATAAGTCTGTTTCATAAATCGAAATTAACTCAATTGGCGCGTACCAAAAAATGTTATAATATTTTTTTATATAACCAGCTATTATAAAATTCTCCGAACGCCTTACAAAAAGAGTTATTTCTTTTTCTTCGTACTGTCGTCTGACGAAGCGTTTTTTATTTCTAAAACTTCATTAGATGAAATTGATCCCCTGTTTTCAGAACTTTT
>Ga0315295_10005075_pt1 | contig 11252 bp, 7 predicted proteins | sample YL17G14_0_MG_FD_204453 | JGI IMG/M metagenome (GOLD analysis project Ga0315295, IMG submission 204453) | Sediment microbial communities from Yellowstone Lake, YNP, Wyoming, USA - YL17G14_0 | ecosystem: Environmental > Aquatic > Freshwater > Lake > Sediment | place: USA: Wyoming | collected...
GATTAAAAGGCCTGCCATAAAGCTTCTCACAAGCCAGTTACCTGGTGTCAAATTTGCCTTGTACTTCCCTGCGTCCCCCGCGAGTTGGATAATTTCTACTGGTTTGTTTGCCATACACCCTCCTTACCTTAAATAAATTTAGTACTGCTCTACGGGTAGACCTTTTCGATCTTACACGAACAGACCTTATACTCAGGTATCTTACACACCGGATCAAGCGCATCAATTGTAAGCACATTCGCGGCAGCCTCAAAAAAGTGCCAAGGGAAGAAGACAACGTTCGGTTTTGTCCTTTCCGTTACCTTTGCCTTGATCCTGATGCTTCCACGCCTTGAAGATACTGATACCACCTCATCATTCTGTATATTGTGGTTCTGGGCATCGTTTGGATTCAGTTCAATGAAACCCTCTGGCACATTTTCATCAAGGATCCTCGAGTTCCGTGTCATGGTGCCTGTATGAAAATGATCAAGCAGCCTGCCTGTTGTCAATATGAGCGGGTATTCGGCGTCGGTTTCCTCGGCAGGAGGAGTAAACTCAACGGGAGTCAAAACACCCATGCCCCTTGAGAACTTGTCTTTGTGCAGGAATTGTGTTCCCGGGTGGTCCTCGTTCGGGCAAGGCCACTGGAGCAACTCTTTCTTAATCCTATCGTACGTTATGCCTGCGTATGACGGTGTTACCTTCCGAATCTCAGCAAAGATATCTTTGGGTTTCTTATAATTCCAGGCCGCACCCATTCTCTTTGCCACTTCCGTAATTATCCACCAGTCATCCTTTGCTTTGCCAGGAGGTGAAAGTACTTTGTTCATCAGTTGGACCCTTCTCTCAGTATTGGAGACGGTTCCATTCTTTTCAAGAAAGGCGCAGGCTGGGAGAACCACGTGGGCTAATTGTGCGGTCTCGGTGAGAAAAATATCCTGGACAACAAGGAACTCAAGGGATTTGAGGGCCTCAATGACGTGGTGCTGGTTCGGATCAGAGATGACAGGGTTTTCGCCCATGATCCACAAAGCCTTAAAGTCTCCGGCAATAGCGTGGTTAAACATTTCCATGAGCGTTAGGCCCGGTGTTGTGGAGAGATTAGAAACGCCCCACGCTTTTTCAAATTTCGCTTTGTTGTCATCGGTTGTGACCGGCTGGTAAGCAGGGTAAACGTTGGGAAGACCGCCCATGTCACAGGCACCCTGAACGTTGTTCTGGCCCCGTAACGGGTTTACCCCGCCCCCTGCAACTCCGAGGTTTCCAAGGAGCATCTGGAGGTTTGCCGTGGATTTAACGCCGTTGACCCCGGACACAAACTGAGTGATACCCATTGAATAATAAAGGGCCATCGGTTTCAGTCCTGCCATGAGACGAGCGGCACTCACAATGTCTTCAGGGTTATTCAGCCCACATATCTTCGCCACATATTCAGGTGTATATTTTTCGAGGGTCTTGGCAAGTTCCGCAAATCCTTCACACCGTGTTTCAACATAGTCCTTATTGTAAAGACCCTCTTTTATGAGAACATGCATGAAACCATTGAGGATTGCGATGTTGGTTCCTGGATTGATGGGAAAATAATAATCGGCATACTTTGAAAGCTCAATCTTTCGTGGGTCTACAACAATCAGTTTTTTCTTATTATTGATGACCTCTTTCTTGATCATCGAACCGATGACAGGGTGGTTCTCTGTCGTATTTGAACCTATTATAAGGTAGCCCTCAGAAACCGGCACCTCTCTGATCGAGTTTGTCATTGCCCCTGAACCGAATACAGCCGCCAGACCGGCGACGGTTGAGCTGTGTCAGAGACGAGCGCAATGATCAGTGTTGTTAGTACCTATAACTCCTCTGGTAAATTTCTGCAGGAGGTAGTTCTCTTCATTGGTGCACTTCGCAGAGCAGAGGGTGCCAATCGAATCAGGCCCTGATTTTGCCTTAATTTCCGTCAGCTTCTTAGCCACAAGGTCAAGGGCTACATCCCAGCTTGCCTCTTCGAAATTTCCGTTTTTCTTGATAAGCGGTTTTGTGAGCCGCTTCGGGCTGTGAACAAAATCAAAACCAAACCTCCCCTTGACGCACAGGTGGCCACGGTTTGGACCGTCCTCATTCCCCAGTGCCTTCACAAGAACCTCATGTTGATTCTTATAGAAATCAATCTTACAACCAACCCCGCAATAGATACAGATGCTTGATTCCTTAGTAAGCTCCCAGTTCTGACCTGTCCCTATAACGGTCTGGAATGAGAGAGCCCCGGTAGGACACATTTGGACACATTGTCCGCATTTTACGCAGGTGGACTCCCCTATACGCTTGTCATCGTCGGCAATAAGATGGGTTTCGCTTCCTCGCTCACACATCCCCCATACCCTGCACATCTGGATCTCGTTGCATGTTTTCACGCACCTTCCACACAGAATGCACCTCATCTCGTTTCTCTTCAGGGCGTTGCTGGAGGTAAAATCGATTTCACGGTTATGACGGAGGCTGGTATCCTCAATCGGTCCTACCTGGTATTTCTGCACAAGGGTCTGAAGTTCACAGTTTCCATTTGAGTCGCAATAAAGACAATTATGGTCTCCTTCCATGAGGAGAAGTTCAAGGACAAACTTCCTGCTCTTGATAATGCCTTCATCCTCTGTAACAACCTTCATATCATCCATTATTGGTTCGGTGCAGGCTGTTCTCAGCAACTTGTCGTTCACTCTGACGATACAAACACGGCAAGCACCTGTCTTGCTGATTTTTGGATGGTAACAGATGGTCGGGATGTATATACCATGCTCATACGCAACTTCAAGAATTGTCTGCCCCCTTTTTCCCTTCACTTCCCGGCCGTCAATGTTCAGTTTAATTAGGTCTGACTCCATGTTGTGAACTCCTCCTTGATTAGCTATGCCATGTCTCTCATGGTTTACACTCTTGGTTATTCCAGGCACTTACTGCTTGCCTGTATTCTAAGTCCGGCTTCAAGCGCCACCAGCACTGTCTGCAAAAGAATGCCTTCCGTTTTCCCCAGCAGCACCACTAAGATGGATGAAATTTTTGGCTAAAATGGCACTACAGACAGCCAAGTTCCCCAGCTTCACCCGTAATAACAAGTAATTAGGTTACATATAGCAAAGTGGTATCAGTACATACTTTGAACTCTGCCCAGCAAAGACTAACCGGGCATGCAAATTATATCAAGAAAAAATCACATGGAGGAGTCGACGTGAGCCTATAGATTAAGGCAGGGTTTAAGGGTCCAAGGGGTCGAGGTTTCAAGGCTAAAGCATAAATTCCTGACCAGTAAGCATCTTTTAGCGAACACAGTTCGCGAGAGTGGAAGGCATATGAAGCGAATGATAAGAGAAGCCTTTTAATTCACCACTCTACATTCCGCATTTCCAATGAGGGGGCGACATGAGCCCCAGAATCGTTTTCAGTCAGCCCATTCTTGGGCGAGAGGGGAAGTCTCTACTGGCTTTGCCGGTAGAGGGGGCGACATGAGCCCCAGCAATAGAGGATACTGAGCGGTGCTCTTTTACACGTAGGTTAAACTGACCAGCTTTCCTACCTTTTTCAGCTTCTCACCGAGAAGTTGCACGATTACATCGCGTGGGAATACACCCATCTGCCTGAATACAATACTTTCATGCCCAGGATTCGCTGCGGTCCCTACAGTGAAATTGATGGTGTCACAAGAGTGAAATAGCTTGTAAAGTTCAGATACCGAGGAATCTCTATCGAGTTTGTCAGCGCTCTCCTCAAGGATATTGTAGACCTGGTTAAGCGTGATTGCCCCTTCTGTGGCGTAATCGATATCCTGAATCTCGTATGAAGGAGGTTTGTGGTAAGCGTTGGAAATCTCGTTCACGATAATCTTAGCACCGTTCGTTCTGGCGACCATTTCGGCAGTGGTGGAACCGCACACGACTTTCAGGCCTTTCATAGCCATGAATTCCCTGACCACCTTTATATCATTTGCCTTGTTGCCTGGTGGACCAGTGAGGACGTTCAGTGTTTTCGCCTCACGGCAGAACAGAACCACGCATGTCACATCATCGCCGTAAGTAGCACCGGAGATGTCTTTAACTTTTCCAAGGATTTTTCCAGGAATTTCCTTTAAGTCATCGCCTTTCGCGAGACATCCATTGATGAAATCACTAGCGCCTTGTACCCCCCAACCCAGGCGATACTGGTGTCCGAGCCCTGCCTGGCTTACCCCGTCGCTTACAAGGACAATACCGTCACCCAATTCAAGGACACAACTCACCTCCCCAACCATTTCGAGACCCATAGAGACAAAATGTTGTTTCGGCAGATAGGCTGCCAGACGATTATTGATAAATATTGGATGCGGGATCTCGTACGAGATAATTGTCGCATGGCCATTGTTCAGTACCCGGCAGACAGAGAACGCGGAAAAAGGGATGTCTGAGGTCCTCGCCTCATGCATCGTATCTACAAGCTTATTGCACGCCTCCCTGAGGCTGAAGCCCAGTCGAATAAGTTCGATGAGTCTTGAAGCGCACATAACTGCCGCTACTCTTGCCTTGATGCCCGTTCCTATTCCATCGGCGACAATAGTCGTCGTTGCCTCCTGGGTTCTATCCACAACAACATAATCGCCACAGACCCTTCCGGTTCGCTTTGCGCTCTGGGCAATGACGACTTCCATGTATTTTCGGGGGTTACTAAGGCTTTGGTTGTTCATCGCTGTCACTCATGCTTAACAGTTTTCTTACCAGCTCTTCGCCTTTTGCCGTGCTTTCCCCCAAAAACTGGGCGATGTTCTGTGCCATTTTGATCTGATGTTCCAGGAGTTCATGGGCCTGTTCAACTGTCTGGGACCTGATCTGCTTCAGCTTCTTTTCCTGTTCCTGCTGGCTTGTAATGTTGATGAATATCCCCACAACCTGTCTCTCTTGTTTCAGGATATAAAGGAGTTCACGGCACAGTAGATTATAGGAACGGTGAAAAACGGTGATATCGAGATTTTCAGCAACACTGGAGATCAGTTTTTCGAAGGGAGCCGGGTCCATCAGGTAAGAGATATGTCTGCCGACAATCGCATCTGAACAGGTAAAAAATTTCTTGAAAGCAGGATTGACGCTCAGGATATTCAGTTCTTCATCGAGGATCACAATTCCATTCGGCGTCGTACTGAAGAGATGATCCGTCCTCCTCTCAGCCAGTTGCCTCATGTAGGGGATACACATTTCCGGTTCAGCCATGCCATGTGCAACAGCAATGGCTTTTTCACGGCAGCTGCCATATCCGCAGGCACCGCAATTCAATTGCTGCTGAGGATCATATTTTCCTGTTCGCTCGAGGATTTGCTGGATTTCCTCTTCCGAAACCTCGTGGAAAAGATTTTCTTCTTTAGCGAAGCTGGCCATGAAAAGATTACCGTCTTCCAGGAAGGGCACTGTAGATACCCCTGATACTTCAGTATCATACTCAATGATATCCTTCCTCCGTTCAAAGAGGTTTTTTTCAATATCAATTCCTGGTCCATTAATACAGCCCTGACTGCAAAAGAGCGGCTCGATTAATCCATAGGAGGATTCGAGGGGTGTATCACGAAGAACCTCCCGTACATTTTCAATAGCGTCTACCCTAAGCGATGCGAGGCTTAGTCCATCATCATCCATTCCTGAAGTTTTCAGCGAACCCCCTGGTAATGGATATAACTGCGCCACGTGAAGTGGTTTTTCATCGAAATTACTCTCCTCGCACGTAGCCAGATTTACCCCCTTTTGTTCAAACCATATCATCAATTCGCTAAAGGTAAGAACGCAATCGACAACTCCTGCGATACCTGGACGAATAATCTCCGACTTCTTTGCCACACAAGGCCCTATAAAGATAACCTTCGTCTCATTTCCAAGCTTTTCCTTGAGCATCCTCGCGTGAGCAACCATGGGGGAAACGATGGGGAGCAGGTTATCTACCAGTTCAGGTCGATACTTTTCGACATAATTGACAAGGGCTGGGCACGCGGTTGCGATATATGAACGTAAGTGGTTCGCTTCCCCAATTATTTTCGTCGTGTGAGCTGAGACCTGGTAAGCTCCCCGGGATGTCTGACCCACGTAGCGAAAACCCAAGGCCCTTAGGGCTGAGGCCAAACGTAGTCGCTGCCAATGATTAAACACAGCAGCAAAGGATGGGGCAATGCTCGCCGCAACAAAGCTACCATTCTCAATGAGGCCTTGTGCAATATCTATGTCGTGACGAAAAGTCTTGGCTTTCTGGGGACATTCTCGAATACAGGTACCGCATGCAATGCATCGTTTCTCATCTACATATGCCTGGCCTTTCTGCATGCGGATAGCCTTCACCGGGCAGGCCCTGAGGCATCGATAGCAGTCCCTGCAGCGGGCCGTAAGGGTGAATACTATCGGTTTTTCTACTTTTTCATGCATTTTGCGCGACCTCTCCCTTGAGAAGAACAGTCTCTCTGTCAATAATTTCCATAGCCTTCTGCGGGGTGCAACGCTCAATCACCTCTTCTCCAACCCTGATGGTCGGGCCACGGTCACACCGTTCAAAACAGAAAGAGGCGCTTACGTTCACCATGTCATTCAGGCCATTCTGCCGTATATGCTCCAGTACGTCATGGAGAAGCTTCTGCGAACCCTTGAGAAAACATCCTGTTCCAAAACATACGTTTACCTCCAGGCTGCCATTGCCGTTTGAATCGCTGAGGGCTATTCCTTCATCGCTAATCCGTTTCCTGTTCTTATAGCTCGTGTGTAATAGCTCGTGAGCCTTATGCCCCCCCACTTCGCCCAAAACATTGTTGTATAGTTCTGTAACGTAGGGGTTTTCCTGGGATTTATGAAGCTCGAGCATTTTGTCATTCTCATAGATTCCTTTTGTTCTTTTCTGTTTCACAAACGGGTCGACTGATACGGGCTGTCCAGCGCCACCGATGCATCCTCCCGGGCAAGCCATAACTTCAACGAGGTCATACTTTGCCTCTCCGGACTTTATCTTTTCAAGGACCCTTCTTGCGTTTCCAAGACCACTCACAACAGCGAGGGTGAATTCTTTACCATTCACTTTAAGGCTTGCCTCCCGTACGCCCTCTTCGCCCCTGACACTCAGGAATTCATAATTCTCTCTCTTCTCCCCTGTCAGTTTTTCTGTTACGAACCGCAGCGCTGCCTCAGATACCCCCCCTGAATTACCGAATATAACCCCAGCACCTGTTTTGAAGCCGAAGGGAAGGTGAAATGACTCAGGGTCAAGTTCCTTGAAATGAAGTCCCGCCTCTTCAATCATTAGACCAAGTTCCTGGGTTGTAAGGACCTGATCAACATCGAGGACACCTTTTTTGGAAAATTCTGGTCGTTTTGCCTCGAATTTTTTTGCAGTACAGGGCATAATGGAAACTACGACAATATTCTCTTTCTTCATGCCAAGGTCGTGGGCAAGAATCTCCTTCGTCAGGGCGCCGAACATCTGCTGCGGTGAGCGGCAGCTTGAGAGATGCTTGACAAATTCAGGATAATACTGCTCCACGAACTTCACCCACGCTGGGCAACAGGACGTGAACTGCGGTATATTTTCTTCTCTCTGTACCCGTTTAATGAACTCATTACTTTCTTCAATAACGGTGAGATCAGCAGCAAAAGATGTGTCGAAGACCCTGTCAAATCCAATGGCCCTGAGTGCCGCGGCAATCTGTCCAGTTGTCGTCACACCCGGCTCCATGCCAAACATCTCACCGATGGCAACCCTGACAGCTGGGGCCACCTGGGCAACCACCACTTTGTCGGGATTGTGCAATGCCTTCCAAACCTCGTCCACCTCGGATTTCGGTGTGAGTGCCCCAGTCGGACAGATACGGGCGCACTGGCCGCAATTAACGCACTCTACCTTATCAAGATCCTTTCCGAAACTGGGAATTACCACTGTCTGAGCCCCCCTGTAGGCAAAATCGATGGCACCCACTGACTGAACCTCGGAACATATGCGAACGCAATCTCCGCAAAGAACACATTTATTAGGGTCCCTCACGATTGACGGCGAGGAGTTATCAGGTGGAAGGTTGGGGTTCTGGTTTTTGAACCTGATCTTGGTAATACCGAGTCTCCGCGCTAACGCCTGGAGTTGACAGGTCGAACTTTTCTGACATGTTGGACAATTTTGACTATGGTTGGCAAGGAGGAGTTCCACGATAATTTTCCTCATTTTTCTCGTCTCCTCTGTATTTGTCCTTACCTTCATTCCCGGAGAAAGAGGCGTTGAGCACGCTGGAACAAGTCCCATCCCATCCACGTCAACCATGCAAAGGCGGCAAGCGCCGTAGACGCTCAACTCGGAATGATAACAGAAGGTCGGCAGGTCAATCTTTGCTTTTCTTATAACTTCAAGGAGGTTTTGTTCATTCTCTATGAGAATCTCTTTTTTGTCTATGTTTATAAATTGATCTGTATTCATCACTTTCCTCCTTTAATTGCCTGAAATTTGCAGAGGTCGACACAGGTCGCACATTTTGTACAAAGCATTTCGTCAATCCTGTGAACCTTTCCCTTCTCCCCGGTAATTGCGCCCACGGGACATTTCTTCGCACACAGTGTACAGCCCTTGCAAAGCTCTGCATCTATCTGGAATTTCTTCAGTGCTTTGCATTTTCCTGTAGGGCAATATTTATATTTTACATGTGCCTCATATTCCTCGCGGAATTGTTTAAGGGTTGAGAGAACCGGATTCGGTGCTGTCTTCCCAAGTCCGCAGAGTGATCCCTTCTGAACAGAGGTGGCAAGGTCCTCAAGAATCTCAAGCGTTTCTTCTGTTGCCCTACCTTCCATGATGTCATCCAACAGGGCAAGCATTTGTTTTGTACCCTCCCTGCAGAGGACGCATTTCCCGCACGATTCGCTCTGGGTAAACTGCATGAAAAACCGTGCAATGCTTACCATGCAGGTATCTTTATTCATAACTACAAGCCCACCCGAACCCACCATGGCCCCAACCTTTCTTAATGAGTCAAAATCCATGGGCAGATCAAGATGTTCTTTTGTGAGGCACCCACCGGAGGGGCCACCGATTTGGGCAGCTTTAAATCCATTGGAGGCAGCCTTACCGTCATCGGACGTTATACCTCCTGCAACCCCGTAAACGATCTCACGTAACGTTGTCCCAAGGGGCATTTCAATGAGACCCGTGTTTACCACGTGGCCGGTTATTGCAAAGGTCTTTGTTCCAGGCGAATCCTGTGTTCCCATTTCGCGGAATTTATCCGGGCCGGAGGAAATGATAAGGGGCACGGTGGAGAGAGTTTCCACGTTATTGATGATAGTCGGTTTTCCCCAGAGACCACTCTGGGCTGGGAATGGGGGTTTCGGTGAAGGCATGCCTCTTTTACCCTCGATAGAAGCAATGAGTGCTGTTTCCTCGCCGCACACAAATGCGCCTGCACCCTCCATGACATTGAGGTTAAAAATAAATTTAGAACCAAGGACATGATTTCCAAGAATTCCAAGGGAATATGCGTCTTTTATGGCCTTCCTGATACGCTTTACTGCAAGAGGATACTCTGCTCTTACATAGACATATCCTTCATCGGCATGGATTGCCCTTGCCGCGATAATCATCCCCTCAATGATGCTGTGGGGATTCCCTTCCATGATCCCCATATCCATAAAAGCCCCTGGATCCCCTTCATCACCATTACAGATAATGTACTTTTTTTCACTTGCCTGTTGACGGGCAGCATCCCATTTTCTTCCTGTGGGGAAACCTCCACCACCTCGACCTCTTAAACCTGATGCCAGTATTTGGCGACATACATCCTCAGGTGCCATTTCAAGGCAAGCCTTTGCTGAGGCATAGTAACCGCCTCGTGCTATATATTCGCGAATGTCTTCAGGGTCGATAACACCGCAGTTATCTAGAACAAAACGACGCTGTTTTTGGTAGAAGGGTATTTCGTTAGTTCCTTTGCAGACCTTTTTTGTGCTTGGCTCTATGTAAAGCAATCTGTGGAGGAGTTGGCCCTTCTTAATGGTGGTTTCGACGATATCTTCTACGTCTTTTGGTTTGACCGACCTATAAAATATGCCTTCCGGCAAGATTGTTACGAGGGGCCCGATTTGACAAAAACCCTGGCAACCGCTTTTCGATACAAATACACCCTCGTCCTCCCCTTTCAATTCGACAATAACGTCAAGTCCAGACTTGGGAATACATCGCTGAAACTCCTCATAGACCTTCAGCGATCCATTAACGAGGCATCCTGTTCCCGCGCATATAACTATTCTATGAGAAGTTGCAGTCTGCCATAAGTTGAAATTGTCCTTTATCTTGTTAAGCTCCATAAGGGTCAGATTCACTTTGGGCCTCCTTTAAAATAATTTCGTCAACGATCTCTCTCGCCCGTTTAGGGGTAAGCTGTCCATACACCTCATCATTAACAACCATAGCCGGCGCAAGACCACATGCGCCGAGACAATTAACGGTCTCGACAGTAAAGAGCATGTCTGGTGTTGTATCGCTTCCTTCCCGAAGATTCAGCCTCTTGCATAGCACATCATAAAGATCCATGGATCTCTTTACGTGACAGGCTGTTCCGTCACATACCCTGATGAGATACTTCCCTTTTGGTTTAAGCGTAAAAAGCGAGTAGAAGGTGGCTACGCCAAAAACCCGTGCCGGTGATATGCCGAGAGAAGTGGCAATGAACGCCAGGACCTCTTCAGGCAGATACCGATATTCTGCCTGCACCGCCTGAAGTATGGGAATCAGGCGCGCAGCATTTCTCTTATTTTGATCAACAATCTCGCAAACTTTTTCAAATTTTCTCAATTCTTCCATCATCTCACCTCATTGTCTTTCCGTTTTGAGTGACATCGCAAGCTTTTTTGATAGTACCACCAGAGAAGAAGCAAGATTCTCATGCTGTACTATAATTCCCTGGGGCACCATGATCTTAATCGGTGAAAAATTCCAAATCGCATGAATACCGGCATCTACTATCAAATCTGTCAACTCCTGAGCGCAATAAGCAGGTACTGTAAGAATGCCTATTTTAATACCCATCCTTCTGATCATCTCAGGCAATTTTCCTACATGAAAAACTATTTTCCCGCGTATCTCTGTCCCTGCCTTTGTCTCATCCGCGTCAAATGCGGCGATGATGTTAATGCCATATTCCTTGAATCCCTGGTAACCCAAAAGCGCTGAGCCAAGATTGCCAACACCGACAAGATATGCGTCGGATGTGTTGTTCCAGCCAAGAAAATCCTCGATGTTACTCAACAACGCTTTCA
>Ga0315295_10005078_pt1 | contig 11249 bp, 8 predicted proteins | sample YL17G14_0_MG_FD_204453 | JGI IMG/M metagenome (GOLD analysis project Ga0315295, IMG submission 204453) | Sediment microbial communities from Yellowstone Lake, YNP, Wyoming, USA - YL17G14_0 | ecosystem: Environmental > Aquatic > Freshwater > Lake > Sediment | place: USA: Wyoming | collected...
GTGGCCAGTGCGTGCATGCCAGCCAACGCTCAACAAACATCGCCATCAATTCCTGTTCTCACGGACGCATCTGCTTCAGCGGTGCCGCGCTGCCGGGCGGCTACCAACCAAGCCAGGACTACCAAGCCGAGCAGCGTCATTCCACCGCCAAGTTCGAACGTCCACGGGCGATAGCGGAACTCCACATGATGGCTGCCGGCACCCACGGGCACACCGCGGAACAAATAGTCGGTCCGGTAGATGCGGGCGGGCGATCCGTCCACGTACGCGTGCCAGCCTGGAAAGTAACGGTCCGTCAAGACCAGCAGGCCCCCGCCGGGAGTTTGCACGTCGATCTGCACGTCGTTCGGCGCGTAGTCAGTAATGACCGCTTGGCGGGTGTCGGCGGCGTTCGCGTCCCATGCGGCGGATTCCGGAATGGCTTCCTCGACGAGTGCCAGCTCGCGCGCGTCGATCTCACTCAAACGCTCGAGCAGGCGCCGTTCATTTGTCTGCTCCTCCGTGCGGGCGACAACGAACGCACGCGGCAGCGCACCGGAATACTCGTACAGCGATATACCGTCCTCGTACATGATACGGTGCCATCGATGCGGCAGATCGATGCTGCCGTCGGTCGTCATCCGCATCAGCCGATCCGGCACCAGGAAGAAGCGTACCCCCATGAGCTCCACCAGTCGGATGTTGGCGCGTGACAACGTCACCCAGCGGTACCCGTCCAGGCCGAGTGGTACTGACGTGTCCAGCTCTTGCGGAAACGCCAGGTACCTTTCGATCCTCTGTCCGGACAGTGGCTCATAGTCGGTGATCATCCAAATCCCATGCATCAATCCGGCCTTGGCGAGCGGCGCTGATCTGTCCATCGACCTCCAGATATAGGTGCGGTCAAATCCTTGTTTACTGCGGATCCGCTCGAACAATTGATCATATTGTGACAGATAGTAGTCGAGCTGTGACGGCAGCACTCCCGGGTAGTTATGCGCGTGAAAAAGATCGAAAACGATCAGCAGCGCCACGGCGGACACGCCAGCCGCCCGCACCAGCATTCGAGCCCCGTAAAGGCATACCCATGCGAGTATGGCAACCGCGGCGCCGCAATAAAAGGCGCGCAGCGCGGTCCCGCGCTCGCCACCAACGACAAGCCCAAGCAGGAAGACTAGGAGCCCCGCGCCGAGCAGGACCGCCAGCGTGGTGCTCAGCACGGCAGCGCGGAGGCCGCGTGCCGGCGCCGCGCGCGACCCTGGGGGCACGCCCTCGCTGCTGCGCAACAGCGCCTCCAGGCCGGCTCCGCTGAGAAGAGCGCTCGAGAACGCGAAGATGATGAGCGCTCGATCGAGGCCGCGAAACCAGTTCCCTCCGGGAAGCTTGAACATGAGGGCGTAGAACGGAGATCCGGTTCCAAAGGAATAGAGGGCGGCCGCGATCCCTGCAGCGGCAAGCGACAGCGACACCGATCTCTCCCTCCACCGCAGCAGACCGATTAGCGCCAACACCATGGGCGCCACGCCTACATACGCCTCCCGCCCAAGATCCGCGCCGGACCAGACGGAGCGCGATGGAGGCGGTGGTCCCGGAGTGAGGAGGTTTGCAGCAAATGCCCGCACCCGCACCGACATGATCGACGCAGCTTGCACGCTCAGGCTGCCCGGAGGCCGCCATGTCTCTGCCATGTACTCCGTCGCCGGCAGCACTCGCACCGAGGCAATCAGGACAGCTAACACCGCGGCAAGCATCAGCCCGCCGTAGGCGCGACCCAAAGCCTGAAAACCGCGCTTTCGAGCCACGGCAGCAGAGCGCGCCAGTGCGAAGGGGATCAGCGCCAACGTCGTGAAGTACGAGAACTGAACGTTGGCCCCCAAGAGCGTCGCACCAACCACCGCGGCCAGCGCCGCACACGGCCACCAGTCGCGCTGCCAGAGGGTGCGGTCCACCAGCAGGAAGATGAGTGGAATCCAGGCGACGGGGGCGAGGAAGTTCGGAAAATATACCTTCAGAAGCATGCTGCCGCTGTACGCGTAGACGATCCCGGCGACCCAGGACGGACCACGTCCGAGGTTGAAATGCCGGCAGAGCAGGAACATCCCCGCCGACGCGATCACGAGATGGAGCACCACGTCGAGATTCAGCGCGGTCTCGGGCTTGAGGAACAGGTACGGCAGGTACAGCGGATACAACAGACCAATGTTCGGCACCGCCAGAAACGGCGTCCCGCACGACTGGTACGGATTCCACAACGGCAACTGCCCGCTCCGCAGCTGGCTGAAGCCGTACTTCAGCATGGGGTAGTAGTATGCCAGCAGGTCCCCGCCGCGCGGGTCTCCCGGCGTCGGCAGCGGCTGAACCATCTCCAGCTGGAGAAACGCTGCAGCTAGCGGGACGTAGAGGCCCAAGCAGAGTATTTTCACTATCCGTGATGAAGGCCGTTTCACTTGCGCGCCAGGCATACCAGAGAGACCCCGATCGGCAGGTTGCTCCGGCGCAGGATGCTTCGCTCGAAGCCGAGTAATCTCGTCAGCCCCATGTTGGCCCAGTTCGGAAGATCGTAGATCTCGGCTTCAGGCGCGGCCTTCGGTCTCACCCGGCGCAACAGCCGCTTGCAGAGCCGCGCCGGGAGCACGAACGGAAAGAGCAGGCAATTAATGTAGGACAGCCGCTCGACGCGCAAACCGCTGCTCGCAATCACGCTGCACAGCTCGGATCGCCAGTAGCGGCGACGATGGCGATTCACCTCATCATGCTCGCCCCACAGAAACGGGAACGCCGGGACGTGGATCAGCACCGCGCCGCCGGGTTTGAGCACGCGGGCAATCTCGTGCACGATTTGACGGTCGTCAGCATGCTCAATGACGTCGACGGCGGTGACGGCATCGAAGCGCTGCGCGCCGAACGGCAGCGCCTCCGCCGTGCCCAGGCAGAGCCGGTCCAAGCCGCGCTGGCGACTGAAGAGGAGCGCCTCGCGCGACAGGTCGAGCCCGGTTACCTGTCCCATCGCTCCCAATTCCGCCGTGAAAGCGCCGGTGCCGCAGCCGAGGTCGAGCAGCACCGGTGCCGTACTGCCCCGCAGCGCGTCCGCCACCCAGTCGCGGAAGATCGCCCGCGTCCCCACCGACCACCAGTACCAGTCCTCCACTGCGAAGAACCGGCCATAGAGCACCGCCTCCATCGCTCGACGGTCAGGGCTACCGGGCACCCCCCGCAACTTCGCGGCGCGCCTCCTCTTCCCACGCCGCGGCCGCGACTCCCGAGAACAGCGGCAACTCGATCTTGCACAGGCACGTCTGCGCCTTGCCCGTGCGTCCGAGCGGAATAGTGTCCACAAACTCGAACTGCATTCCCATGTCCTGCCCCAGCACCTCCGCCAGACCACGGCGGATGTCGGCCTCCGTCTCCTTGGTGAATCGCGACTTGTGGATGATCCGGACCTGGAGCTGATCCTGAACCTCCTGCACGATCTGGTAGCGCGCCACGGCGTACTCGTACTCCTTGAAAAAATGCGCGAAGAACGTGGCCGGCACATACCGGCCGTTGCTGCCCAGCACGACGGCTTGGGTGCGGCCGATCACCCGCTCGATCAACGGCAAGCCACGGCCGCACGAGCAGGGCCGACTGGTGGCCACGGCGAGGTCGCCGAGCTGATAGCGGATCAGCGGCACGCAGCGGTTGTTGAGGTCGGTGATCAGCACCTCTCCCACTTCGCCCTCGCGCGCCGGGCGCCCGTCGCGCACGATCTCGACGATGTAGCTCTCGGCGTTGATATGATAGCCCGCGTGCGCCTCGCATTCGTGCGCGATGCCGCTGAACTCGCGTGCGCCGTACTTGTCGAATACCGGACAGCCGAACTGCTGCTCGATCAGCGCCCGCGTCTCCGCCGGTAACGTCTGGGCCGAAGAAATCACGGCACCTGCCCGCAGCCCGTTGCTGCCCTCGCGCGCCAACACATGCGCCACGACGTTGAAGGCCTCGGCATAGCCGTCGAGCAGCGCCGCCCGGTGGCGACGGACATAGTCGATGTATCTCCGCAGCGCCTTATCGTCGAGACTGAACACTGAGAAGAATTTGCGACGTGACAAAACCGCGTCCAAGCGCTCCTTCAACGCCTGGGTGCGCTTCAGACCGATGGTGGAGTGCCACAAGCGCACCTGGCGGTCCGGGAACCGATAGCCGGTCCACTCGACGTTGCGCCAGGTGTTGGCCCAGCGCATGTCGAGCTGGAAGCGGTCGACGAAGAGGGCCAGCGGCTCACCGGTGGACCCACTGGTGACGATCTTCTGGATCTTGCGCTTGGAATGATTGTCCGACAGCAAATCGAAGTAGAGGTTGGCGCGCAGCACCTGCTTGGTCAGCGGCGGTAGCCGGCGCAGATCGTCGAACGTGCGAATGTCTTCCGGCTCCAGGCCGGCGGTCTCGAACAGCTCGCGGTAGTAGCCGACGTGCTCGTAGGCATGCTCGAGCAGGCGCCGCAGCCGGCGCAGCTGCAACTGGTGGATCTGCTCCCGCGCCAGCCATTGCGTGCAACGCAGCTCTTCCAGGTAACGGGCGGCGTTCGCAGAGATCATCCAGTGGTGCACCGGCATGAGCGCACGGTAGCCGGCGAAATACGCCTTGCGCCAGCCCCGGCGGGGCGCCGGCGCCGGCTGCGGCGGCAGGGCGAGCGCGATGCTCTGGTCTTTCGGTTCCCGCAACCGGAACTCGACCAAGGCCCGCGCAATGTCCACGAGTGTCTTGACTGTCACTCCGAGCGGCAGGCGGCCGATGAACGATCGCCCCGCCCGGCGATCGTCGAAGAGCGTTTCGATCTGACGGATCGAAAAGCCCTTAGCCTTCGCGACAACCGTGACGAACGTCTGAAAATAAAGGTAGCCGCGCGTGTGCTGGATGATCTCCTCGAACACTTCCCGCTTGTAGATGACGAAGCCGGATTTGACATCGTGCTGCTGCATGTCGAACGCGAAGCGCAGGATGATGTCGAGGCCGCGGCTCATGTAGTAGCGGATGTCGTAGCGCCTGCGTTCCAGCGGGCTGCGCCAGCCTTGCACGAGGTCCGCATTGCTGAAACAGATTTCGCGGTACAGCTGCGCGATGGCTTCGGGCTGGTACTGCAGATCGGCGTCGATGGTGAGGACGTAGCGCCCGCTTGCCCGCAACAAGCCGGTTTTCCAGGCGGCCGCCATGCCCTGATTGGTTGGATGATGCACACCGATGACGCGGGGGTCCGTAGCGGCAAGCCGATCGACATCGGCAGCGGTGCCGTCGGAGCTGCCGTCATTCACCAGGATGATCTCCCCCACGATACCGCGGCGGTCGAACACACGCTCCGTGCGTTCGACCAGCTCGGGCAGGTTACCCTCCTCGTTGAACGCGGGCACCAAGACACTCAGCTCAACCGTCATCGCTTCGGCTCGCAGACAAATAGGGTCTGTACCACGGTATGCGGCGTGTTGCGAAACCGGCCCTCGGCGGTCACGACAAAGCGGGCGGCGAGCAGGGCCCGTTGCACCGCCCGCGGGCGGATGAATTCGCCCCGGTCGTGGCGCAGCAGGAATGATTGCAGCCAGTTTGACGCCTCCGGGTCGGCATCGACGACGACGACCCGCCGCCGCACGATCTGACACAGCTTGGCCAGCACCGCAGCCGCCACGACATCCGACAGGTGGTGGAGACAGTTCACCAGCATCGCCCGGTCGAATCCGGCAGCCGCATTGAACTGCGCCAGATCGGCGACGTGGAAGTGCCGGCGCCGGCCGCCCCAGCGCCACCGCGCGAACGCCACGTAGTCCGGGTCATAATCAATGCCGACGTACTCGCCGGGGACCGCAACGCAATACCCGCCCGTCCCACAGCCCACGTCGAGTACGCGCTCGCCTGGTTCTGCCGCCAACGCGGCCTTCACCTCAGCCAGCACCCGATACCCGTTGCCGAGCAGTCGGCCGTAATGAAAGAGCCCGGCACGCGCAAAGCGCGCCGCGGTCGGGGCCCGCCGCGAGGCGGTCGCGGCGTCACTTGGGGGGCTTACGGACATACACCTCATACCCGGAAACCCTTGCAGCGAGCTGATAGTCGCGCAGGACCGCATCCAGCTCCGGATATCTCCTCAGCGAAGCGGAGACCGCACTCACAACCAAGCCGTCGGGCGGATGTTCCCGTAAGGCGGCAGCTGCCTCGCGGAACTGCTCGGGCGTGTTGTATCCTCGTAACAGCAGATCGAATGGCGTCGGATTATCGGCTGGCACCGCCAAGTAGAACCAGGCGTCCGCTGGATAACTGAACAACGTCTTGTGGCTTGAAGGGGTGGTGGCCAGGACGACGCGCACCGTTTGGAAAGCCTCGCGCATCGGTGTGGTTGAATCCAACTCGCCGACCGCAGTCTCAAAGCGTTCAGGCACCTGCCGCCACGCATTCTGTAGATTCATCCGGCCCTTGCTCAGCAGTACGGCGCACACGACGATCAAGGCCGCAGGCGGTGCCATCCTCAGAAACCGCGGCCGATTCCACACCGACAGCGAGCGCAGACGGTCCACCAGCGCGGCCGTGACAATCAGGAAAAAGGGAGCAATGAAGGCAACATGAATGAAGTCGGGGAGATAGAGGATGCACACCGACATCAACCCGGCCAGCAACAACGCTGCACCGCGGACCAGGAGCGTTCGGCTCACCCCACGCCGCACAGCCCAGGCAAGCGCGAGGGCCTCCAGGACAAGCACCCAGGGAAACAGCTCGAACATCTTCAGCCAAGTGGCGGCAACCAACCCTCCGGTGAGCGGCGCAATACCTGCCCAGGAAACCTTTCCCGAGAGGTTCGTGCCGTGCACCGCGGTGAAATAGTTCCGAAACACGAACGTGAACGTGGCATACAGTAGGCGGCGCAACGATCCCTGCCAGGCAGCATGGCCCAGAATGCCGGCGGTCACAGCCAGCCACCCGAGCGCGACCCACGCGATTTGCCGCTTGCACCGCCAGCCCAGCGCACGCGGCGCCAGGTACGATAGGGCGACGATCGTGGCCGTCACCCAGATTGTCAGGAACACGCCGCGATGCTGCTGGGTACAGAAGGTCAGCCCGGCGAGCACGCCAACGGCAACGGCTCGGGCTCGCGCGGTCTCTGTCCAGCACTCACTGAGCAACAGCGTTGCAGTCGCCAAGCACAACGTCGTCGACAGCCAATGCGGACTCGCCATCCGCCACACCGGCAGGCACAGCACGACGAAGACCACCACCGCCGCGCACGCCTCGAGGGCCGACGCAACCTGGCGGGTAAGCCTGAAGAGGAACACGCAGCTCAACGCGTTGGTTGCGGCCATCACCGCGCGCGCCGCGAGCAGGGAGGGACCGGCAATGGCGAACACGCCGGCGAACAAATAAAAGCTCCCCGGTGTGATGAACTCAAAGAAGTCTCGGTAAATCGCCTGGCCCTTCAAAATGCGGCTCGCGCCATAGAGGATGAAACTCTCGTCCGCGCCGTTCAGCGTCTGCGGGAACGCCATCAGATAACCGAACACGCCTAGCCCCAACAGCCAACCCAGACCGTTGGAGCGCCAGAGACGCTGCATACCGGAGCGGATCTGCATGAGAACGCACCTACAAGATCAAAAGATATTCGGCGAAGCAAATCGAGCCGTAGGCAGGAGCGCGAAAAGCGGCGTCGTAGTCCCCAGGACGTGCTCGCCGAGGTTGAAAACGAACCCGTGACCCTCTGCGATCGGGCGCGCGTAGCGCAAAGTGATGAACGCGTCGTCGAGCGGTTGGGGACCAGCCAACAGCCCGACGGCCAAGCGCCACGAGCGGGGCGGTGGCCAGCAACCACCGCGGTAGCGTAGCTTGGCGCACAGCGTGTCCTTGATCGGCGCTCAACCAGGATCGGCGCTCAACCGGCTATCGAGCGCCTTCAACCCCTTGCCCCCCGCCCTTGCGCGCCACCACCAGCATTTGTTTGCCGAGCAGCCACTGCGCTGGTGGCAGGGCCAAGTACAGCCGCACCAGCCAGGCTGCCTGCGGCAGGCGGCTCTTGGTGGTGTAGGGCAGGAAGCGTGGGCGCAGCATCTCGATATCGAAGCCGGTCATCTGCAGCGCTTCGCGCAGACTGCCATGGCTGAGCGGAACATGGTGGTCGAAGAAGTCCCAGTACTCTTTGTATGCATAGCGGATGTTAGGCTGTATTATCAGCAGTCGGCCGTCCGCGCTGAGCACCCGATGCACATGCCGCAACACCACCAGCACGGTGCCCTTGTCAGGGAGGTGCTCGAAGAAGTTGCTGCAGAATACGACCTGAACGCTGGCGTCCGCCACGGTCTCGAGCACGCCTGGGATCTCGCCGACGATTGGTTCCACCCCAGGGGCGGTACACTCGCGCAGACCCGGGTTGCTGTCCACCGCGATCTTGCGGCCGCAGCGAATGGCGTTGATGAACTCGCAGAAGCCGGCACCCACGTCGAGGACGGTGTCCGTGGCTCGTACGTACGGCTGCAACACGACCCGGCAGAGCACCTGCCAGAGCGCCGCCCGCTGCTGTGGGCTGACGCCGGCAAAGCGCCTGCGGTACAGGGCCTCGGGGTCGGTCGTCACACCTGCTCCTGAGCGGACTCCTCGACCAACTCCGCCACTTTGCGTGCCTGGCCGAACATGCCGCTGATGGTGCGGTCGGAGGGGTAGAGCTGCGTCGAGTCGGTCACCAGCAACCCGCGCATGCGGGTGCGCACCGGCGGAACGCGGCGGCCGAAGTTGGTGGTGCAGATGGCTTGCGCGAAGCGATCGCGGAAGATGCGGTAGCCGAGCACCCAGTCCTCGGTCAGATCCGGCCGCACGATTTGCAGGCCACGCATACAATCGCGGAACATCTCTGCATCGGGCTGCGCCAAGCGCGGATGCCCCGGCGGCAGATAGAACGGCACGTAGAGGATGTACGGCCGGCTGGCGTCCTCGCGCGGGTTCAGGTTGGTGTACTCGATGAACCCGTTGAACGGGACCCGCGGGTCGTTGACGTTGATCCAAAATGCGTCGGTCAACGGCTGACGCAGCTTCAGGACCAGACAGACGACGGCGATGTACTGGATGCCGGCGAGGTCGCCGAGCTGTGCCGCGGCACTCGGTGAGAGCAAGCGCGCCAGAATCGGCAGCGGCGCTGTGGAGATGACGGTGTCGAAGGGCCGCTGCTGTCCGGCGACCGTCAATCCGGTCACCCCGTTCTCGCCGGCTGTGATCGCCTCCACCGTCGCCGATGTGTGCAGTGCCACGCCCCGCTGCCGCAGCGCCTCGGTCAGCTTGTTGAGCAGCACATCGGTGCCGCGCTTCAGAAACCCAAGGCGCTCGCGCGCCAGCACGCTGGAGCGCGAGCGCGCCACCCGGTGGATGCGATGCCAGACCCACGAAGCCGAGATTTGATCGTAGTACGGGCCGAACTTGATGCGCAGCAGCGGCTCCCAGATGACCGCGTAGGCGCGTTCGCCGATCTGCGCGATCAGCCAGTCCCGTGCGGTCACCGGTTCGTACTGCTCCCACGACTTCGCCGAGCGCGACAACGCCACGTTGAGGCCGAAGCGGATCCGCGACGCAAACGGCAGCGGACGGAAACGCAAGAGATCCCACAGCGTGCCGAACGGATACAGCTTGCCGCGATAGAAGAACTTCATCCGGCCCGGCCGCCACTCCAGCTCCGCTCCCATGCCGAGGCGCGCCAGCAGATCGACGAGGTCGTGGTCGTCCCGGCAGACGAAGTGGTGGTACTTTTCGACGCGCAAGCCGTCGAAGTCGAAGCACCCCGCAAAGCCCCCGAGGAACGGCGCCTGCTCGAAGACCTCGATCTGGTACCCCTGCGGAGCCAAGAAGTACGCGCACCCCAACCCGCTTACGCCTCCCCCGACGATCCCAATGCGCATTGGCGGCTGCCGTTTCCGGGATTACTGGCGCCACTGGGCGCCGTATGCCGTCGCGCCGAGAATGGCATCGCGGCGGCGGCGCCCGATACCGAGCAGGGAATACCAGGCGGCATAATAGGCGAGCGTGAGGTTGCAGCAGAGGCTGAAGACCGCAGTCTCAAAGAAGATCCTTCGCAGCAGCGGACGTCGGCGCAGCACCAGTTCGAACCACGAGACCACGTTGTGCCGCGCCGGAATGAACCGCAGATTGAGCGCGAGATCGTCATCGCCCGTCACCGTGACGCGGGCGACGTCGGCCACGCCGAGACCCGCGGCGGCGCATTCCGACAGGTGCGGGATGCCGGCAGGGTTGAACCCCATGATCTTTGCCGCCACCGCGTCCAGCGCGACGCAGTCGCCGGATGCCAGCAGCCGGTTCACCACCTTCGGCATGCCCGACTTGGGGCTGTTGCCCTCCAACGCGATGGTGGCATCCATCATGGCGAAGCACGGTCGCGCCACCGAGTTGATGTCGGCGAGCGCCGCATCGAGCACGAGATGATAGTTATGGCGAAACATCGGCAGGCAGCCCCACTGGTTCTTGATCGCCCCGGTGATCACGGTCTTGTTGTGCGTTTTCATCACCGGAACGGTCACCAGCCGCGTGCGCAACAGGATCTCCGGAACGGCGATCGCCTTCAGCACCCGGCCCTTCGGCAGCGGCATCGTGCGCATCGGCTCGCGCGTCATGTTGACCCAGGTGAGTTCGTAGTCGCAGCAGACGCGATCGATACGGCTGAGACGGCAGGCCTTTTCCACGTCGACCACGACCTGGTCCGATTCCACCACGTAGATCTTGCCGACCCAGTCGCGAATGGTGCGCACCACACCTTCCAGGGCCCACGGCGAGGTCACCGCGCCGGGCAGAAAGAGATCCCACCCGAGATTCGGCTTCAGCGCAACTTCGGCGTTGCGTGGAATGAACTCCTGCCAGCAGGCGAGCTCCATGGCCCGCCGCACGCCGGCCAGGACGTCCTCGTGGGATGGCGCCGCCGGCACTCGAACGATGCTGACGCGAGGCGTTTGCATGAGCGGCGGCACCATACCTGACTCTCGCGTCGCAGTTCAACCGCACGCCGGGCGGCAACAACGCACCCTGAAGCTCGAAGCCGAATATGGGGCGCCACCAGGACGCCGCTGCGGAATCACCCGGCGGTACGCTGCCGCGCTTCGCGCGTGGGCTCGATCTCGGACCGCAGCGGCAAGCCCCGATACAAATGCACCTTGTCGCAGTCGACACAGAAGTGGCCTGCAGGCAGTGGGGAGTCGCGATCGGTCCAGATGCGCCGCACCGTTCAGGCTCCTGAGTTCCTGCTCGCTGCCGGACCTGGACGAGATTTTTTT
>Ga0315295_10005079_pt1 | contig 11249 bp, 7 predicted proteins | sample YL17G14_0_MG_FD_204453 | JGI IMG/M metagenome (GOLD analysis project Ga0315295, IMG submission 204453) | Sediment microbial communities from Yellowstone Lake, YNP, Wyoming, USA - YL17G14_0 | ecosystem: Environmental > Aquatic > Freshwater > Lake > Sediment | place: USA: Wyoming | collected...
ACAAGGTCAACCTCCTTCAATCCTTTTTCAAGATCGATCGGGGTGAGAAGGTCGTCGGTGAAAGAGATTGCCACATCCGGAGGGGTAAGGGCAGCGAGAATGAGAAGGGAAAGATTGGGAACAGGGGCATTCTCTTCTACGGCAGGAGAGATGAGTTCGATCTTCATGGAAAAGACTCTAACAGCCTTTACAAGGCTTGTCAAAAATGCCCTTATCTCCCTCTCCCTTGGAGGGAGAGGGGAGGGGTGAGGGGGAACATGAGATTGGGAATGGTCCCCCTATTACAGGTCGGGTTTGTTGGTGGACTGTTGTTTTATAGGATTGTAATCCTTTTTAAAGAATGTAATCATTTGTTGACAGTTTGAGAGACGATAGATATTTCAATGACTTAAAAGCCAAAAAGAGAGTTTATCCACGTGACCTGCAAACAATCGGTAGCAGTTCTCCCTGCCCACCTTTCACTTAGGCGGTATTAAGTAATCCGAAAAACATATTTAAATTCAAATAATTGAGTGGCCATGAACCTCTGTCTCCTGGACATTTGAAGGTTGGTATATGATTTGCAACTACATAAAATGGATTTTTAAAGGATCAAAACAAAATCCCTTGAAAAAAAATTCGTCTTTTGGTGTAATCTATACATAAGCCTCAATGAAACAACCTTTAAGATCGGAGAGGGCAGAATTTGAAAAAAGTTTAAACCTTCTTTTTAGTTGATAAAACTGACTGCCTGATTTTGGGGGGAAAATGACAAAAAGGGAATCGAAAAGCCTGGCATTCGTAAAACGAATGCTGGGCTTTTTTGTTTTTGGGAGACATTGTAACGTCGGCATTTATTGCCAACCAATCAATTCTGTACTCATTAGGAGAGTGACCTATGCGGTTTAAAAGAATAGTCATGGTTTTGATATTGGGAATGATCTTTGCGGTATTCGCCTTGCCCCCTGTCGTTCATTCTGCGGAAGCCTTTCGAGTTTGGGGGTGTACCGAGAGCGGGTGTGGAGGCAGTTGGTGCAATAATCTTCCTGGCTGCTCTAACTGCTATAATTGGCACAATGTATGTGGTTGGTATGGATGGTACGATAGTTATGATTGCAATGTCAATTTTATAGGAAGATATGGTGGTATCTCTAACAAATTAACCTGTGTAACACATGGTGGTCCCTATGGGGGTTGCTGTTCTGTAATGGGAACAGGGATCTTTCCACACGACTGTTTCGCATACGGTGATACTGGATGTGGTCCTATAGATTATGGATCCATTGGTTGCGGAGAAGTTGAAGACCTCAGAACAGATCCAATGAAAAATGGGCAATGTTGTCCGCAAGGGCTATGTGATGATTACAAAAATCTGGGCCTCCTTCCTAATGTCGATGATAAAATCAATGTTGCATGTGAAACTAATAGTACTACCGGCAATCCTGTCAGCGTGGCCACAGGCAACAAATATGAAGAAGTCCTGGATATGTCGCTTTCTACTCCTGGCATTCCGCTGGAATTCAGGAGGTCTTACAACAGCCAGCTTATCCTGGATGGACCCCTTGGGTATGGATGGACACACAACCTCAACGTTTCACTCGAAGTGGTAAAAGAGAGTCCCTCCGAAAGGGTGCGTGTTAAAGACTCCGATGGAAGGTTCCTCTACTTCACGGAATCAGGTGGAATTTATACAGGGGAGTCCGGGGTAATAGACAAGCTCCAGCAGGTCAATCCCCCCTCAGGCGATTTCATTTTGCGTCGGAAAGAGGGCAACCTTACCTACGCATTCGAGTATGAAACAGGGAGTAAGTGGAGGCTCGCTGAAATCTCCGATCCCAATGGGAACACGCTCACCTTTGATTATACGACGCCGAACCAACTGACAGTCTCCAACAACTTCGGGAAGGCTCTCTTAATCCATTATAACGGGAACCGAATCGATTATATCCAAGACCCCAAGGGGCAATCTGTCGCATATGAATATACCGTAAGCGGAGACCTCAGGAAGGTCAACTACCGTGATAAAGTGCCACCTGACCCGCCCGTTGTTAAAGACTTTATAGAATACTCCTACGACGCGAATCACAACCTCATTGAAAAGAAAGACACAGATGGCACTGTGTTCGGCCACTGGGAATATGATAACCGGCAAGTGACTGAATACTACAGTCATATGGATGACCAGAATCCCCCCGAGAAACAGGAAAGAATCACCTTCGACTATTCTGTTGGGGAAACAAAAGTGACCAGGACTACCGAGACGGGGGATTACCTTACCACCTACTTCACCAAAGTAATCAACGGCATCCATGTTGTCGAAAAGATTGAGGGCTGCTCAACCTGCGGAAGCGTGGAAAAAGAATTTGCCTACATCCCCGGCCGCCTGGAGCTCTCTCAAATAACATCCATTGACAATGGAATCAGATACACGACCCAATACGCCTACGATGACCCCAATCGCCCCTGGGAAATTACCGGGATAACTGAGGCCCTAACTAACCCGCCCTCGCCAGAGGAGCGGACGACCACATACTACTATGACCACCGGTTGGACGATCCCTTTATCCTGAATTACAGCACAGAGACAAGGCCAAGCGTCGTTGCCGGCTGCCCGCAGAGCAAAGTCATCACTACCAATTATGACACCAAAGGAAAAATCCTCTCGCGGGTCGAGACAGGCTGTGTCCTTATAAACGGAAACCCGACCCAGAATACCTACACGACTATATATGAGTATGATAACGGACTGCCATCCGGACCGGGCTTGCTCACAAAGATCAACGGCCCAAGGACTGATATCAACATCACCAACTTTGAGTACTATGAAAACACCGTGCCTGAAGTAAACAATCGCTACCAACTCAAAGCCATTGTCAATGCTCTGCTACAGAGGACAGAGTTCTCAATGTACGATGCAAACGGGAACGTGGGGCAAATCAAGGACCCAAACAATGTAGAAACCCAATACACCTATGACGAGAGAAACCGGGTAAAGACAATCACAAACCTCTCGACAACAGCCCAAACTCAGTACTTCTATGACGCCAGAGGAAACTTAGCTTATATCATTCTGCCTGAATTAAACCAGATCTACTTTGCCTACAACCTAGCCAATAAACTGACCGAGATCAGAGACCAACTTGGGAACAAAATAATCTACGGGTACGATGCCGAAGGCAATAGAAACCGCGAAGAGAGAAAAGACCCCCAGGGAATATTAAAGAAATACCTGGATTTCACTTACGATTCCTACAACCGCCTGAAAAAGATCATCAATCCAGACACAAAATACTCGGAGTACACCTATGATGGACGAGGAAACACAAAGACCATAAAAGATCCAAGGGGCAGCATAACCACATTCAATTACGATCCCTTAAGCCGCATAAAAGACATGACGCAGCCAGGGACGGTTATGACGGATTACGGGTACGACACCCAGGACAACCTCACCTCGGTCATCGACCCCAATGATCACAGCACCACATACGTCTATGACGACTTTGGGAGGAAGAACAAGACCGAATCTCCTGATACGGGGATCACCAAATATGAATATGATGAGGCTGGGAACCTCATCAAGAGGGTGGATGCCATGGGAACAGTGGTCAATTACTACTATGATGCCCTGAACAGGCTCACAAACATCGACTTTTCAGGCACTGGCGAGGACATCGCCTTTACATACGATTCAGGATTGCCAGAAGATTATGGAAAAGGAAGGCTTACGGAAAGGAGCGATCCGAGCGGAAATTATACCTTTCACTACTATCCCGATGGGAAGCTCAAGAAGGAAGTAAAGACCATCACTGGAGGCGGCTCATATACAACCCAGTATGAATACAACAAGAACGGAGTCCTTACAAAAATCACCTACCCTACGGGAAGGATCATCAACTATGATCCGGATTCCGTAGATAGGACTAGGATCTCCCAGGTGCGAATCAACGACAGCCCCACGCTTCTTGCCTCAGGAATAAATTACCTCCCCTTCGGAGGTGTGGCCGGCCTGACCTACGGGAACAACCTCACTTTGACTCAGGAATATGATACCCAGTATCGTGTATCTTCCATCGTAACAGGCTCAATAATCGACCTGACCTATGAATACGACGCAAATGGGAATGTCAAATCCATCACGGATGCAATCAACCCCTCGGTGGGACAAGGCCTTGAAGCTTCTGAAACCTATACCTATGGGCAGGGGACAAACAACAGGCTAACCCAGATATCAGGGGCAGCTCTCACAACTTTTGAGTATGACGATAACGGGAACATAAGATTAGAAAACACCTCGCCGCATCTCTGGACTTACGAATATGATTTCTCCAATCAGCTAACCCGGGTATTGTATGACAGTAATGAGGTAGTAACGTACACCTATAATGGAGCCGGCCAGAGGATCAAGAAAGTGGCTGGGGCAACGACCAGAATCTTCCATTACGACCTCCGGGGCCATCTTATTACCGAGACAAACCAGAGCGGGCAGATGATTGCGGAGTATGTCTACCTTGGAGACCAGCTCTTGGCTATGATTAAACCAGGAGAAAACGTATACTATTTCCATAACGACCATCTGGGAACGCCCCAGGTTCTGACGAATGACAGCGGGAGTGTTGTTTGGAAAGCAACCTATGCACCGTATGGACAGGCAAACATAACGGTCGGGACTGTGGAGAACAACTTCCGTTTCCCGGGCCAATACTATGACCAAGAAACAGGGCTGCATTATAACTACTTCCGCTACTACAACCCCCAAACCGGAAGATACATGACCCCAGATCCAATCGGGTTGGAGGGCGGGATTAATCTGTTTGCGTATGTCGCAGGCAATCCTTTGATCTGGGCGGATCCATTTGGGTTGGTTACCTGGCCCACTGGCTATCGCAAGGTTATAAGTCCATTTGGAGAGAAACGAAAAACAGGTTGCCATAGTGGCTTGGATATTCGTAATCCCTCAGGTATGCCTGTGTATGCAAGTGACAGTGGATACGTGATTAACGTATGGTTTGATCAACGTGGCGGGAATCAAATATTAATTTTGCATGACGATGGAAGCGTATCTGGTTACGCTCATACAGGATCATTCATACGAGAAGGACAAAAAGTAGAGGAAGGGCAACTTATAGGGTATTCAGACAAAACGGGGAAGGGGATAACCGGACCTCACCTTCACTATATTTACAGACCATGTCAAAATTGTCCAAACATAGATCCAGCAAAACATTTGGAGAAATCCAAAATGCCAATTTCACAAGCTATATTTTAGGTTTAACAACGGAGGTAATTTATGCGATGGATAAGACTTCTGCTTGGGATATTGGCTTTATGTTTCATAACCTTGAGCACAATTAACTCATTTGGAGCACAGAGAGAGGATTTTGAGCTTATTAGCGAGGATCATCCTTTATACCAACAGCTAATGCGAGCGGCAGTCACATGGAAGGATGCCTTGCTGAGTAGGCAAATAGATGTATTGGTCTCTTTTGCCTTGCCCGAGTACAGAAAATACGTTTCTTCTTATCTGCGAGATCAGAAGTCAGATCTATATTCATTCTTGTATAACGAAGGATATGGGAAAAAATCAATTTATGAAATCTTAAAGAAGGCGAAAAAATTAAGGATTGTAATAGTAAAACATAAAAGACTTCAAGAATTTGGACATGGAACTGATTTTTACTATTATGACGAAGCCAGACTCAAGGTTCATTTTCCTTTGACTAATCAAAAAGAGAGAAGTTTGTTGGATGAAGGTAAAATGTTTAAAATCTTCTTCTTTGAAGAAAAAGGAAGCTGGTATACATCCTATGAATTCTTTGAGGATACCCAAAATCAAGAGAGTGAAAAGAAATGATTGCAAGAAGAGCCATCCTATAACGGGGGGTCATATAACAAGGGTCTCAACCTAAGACAAATGTAAAAGAGGACAGCGGGGTAGTTAAATTATTGTCCCCTTCGGGGAATGGGAGAAAAACCCTCGCCTTTAGGCGAAGACTTTAGTATGCCGTCGGCAGAACTAGAGTCACTATTCTTATAACTATGATGGAGGCCGACGGCCAATCTTTTTATGTTTTTGGATTTTTTTTTAAAGAGAGCTTTAGCCCGATATTCAAAGCTACCGGCTTCAGCCGGTAGTAGTTTACTTTGGGTATGATCAGAATGCAAACATCACATCAGAAACCGGCTGGACCTACATCTATGATCTGTCAAACCAACTAATCAGGGTATTACAGGGCAGTAATTTAATAGCCGAATACACTTACAATGGAGCAGGCCAGAGGATCAAAAAGGTAGCTGGAGGAGCGACCAAAATATTCCACTATGATCTTTGGGGTCATCTGATTGCAGAAACAAACCAGAGCGGGCAGATGCTGGCAGAGTATATCTATCTTGGGGATCAACTTCTATCCATGATCAAACCGGGAGAGGTGGCTTATTATTACCACAATGATCACCTCGGAACGCCTCAAGTCCTTACAAATGCTACTGGAAGCATTGCCTGGAAAGCAACCTATGACCCATTCGGGGAAGCGACAATTTCTGTGCAGACAGTAGAGAATCCATTCCGCTTTCCGGGCCAATATTGCGACCAAGAAACAGGACTGCATTACAACTACTTCAGGTACTACAATCCCCAGACCGGCAGATACATCACCCCGGATCCGATTGGATTGGAGGGTGGGATTAATCTATTTGTTTACGTTGGAAATGACCCGGTGAATTGGGTAGATCCCTATGGGCTGTTTCTATCAGCAAAAATGCGACAAAAAATTATAGAGTTTCTTGCTAAGAAAATTGGCAAGAAGATGGGTGATGATGTAATAGAGGAAATCTTGAAGAGAGATTTTGAAAGGAAAACTAAGAACCTTGACTGTAAAAGTGCGGAATATCAGCAAGCTTATGACGAATATCAAGACAAACTTGACAAATATAGACAATATAGAGAGAAACCTGCTATAGAAAAATATAAGGAAATGTACGAAGCCCTTAAAAAGAGGTTTTAATGATGGCAAACCTACTTAAGCATAAAGGCAATTTATATTTTTCAGTCGGCATTTGCATAATCTACCTTGTCCATTTAGTCATTCTAAATAAGCCGTTTATAGGTATGGTTAATGTTTTGCTATTAGCGGTAAGCTACTTCTGTGTTGTCCAAGTGTCTTTTTATAGAGAGGTGGATACCAAGAAATGGGCAATATTCTCACTTGTTCTTTTGTTGACGGTTTTCTTTTTGCTGGGAGTTGTTACCCATATCCTTCAACAAATAGGCATCAGCCTTTCAGATGATGAAAAGTTACTCGGAGAGTCAGTTATATTACTAGTCTGTGTTGTGTTTTGCTTCTACAAGAAAAAAATACATGATTATTTCCAGTTCACATTCGATTCGTCCCCTACTTTGGCCATTCTGCTTTCCCTATCTTTCTGTACTTATATTTTGAGGAGTACCAGCGAATATTCTTTACCATTATTGTCGGATGGGAGGCTATGTCATCTCACACTTGCAGGATATATTCTGTTCTCCATAAGTTGGTGGATAATTCTAACCATGTCTACCATATTAATAAATAGTCTGACACACAATCATTGGATAGGCATATTTTTAATAACATCTTTTCTAATCGGATTCGCTGCCATTCCCTCCTCAGGCTGGTGTCTCATCGGTTATTTCTTTCTGTTGAGTTTAGTAACAGTGCTAAAAAGGAACTTTTTGTACATGTATATTGGGGGAATCATGCTTAATGCAATTGAGATAGTCTTCCTTTGCTAAGCAGAGGCCCTTGTCAGAAAGAGACCCCCAGGGGACGGGGAGAGACACCTAGGGGACGTACTGAAGAATGTTAAATAATTTGATCTCATTCAGTGATTGACTGGGATCAAGTTCTTCACATATGCTCTTTGAAAACGAGGACGCAGTAGGGGACGCTGTTGACTGAGTTGAATAACATTGATCTAATAAAAGATATTTTCACCATCCAATATGATGACTTTGGACGGAAAAACCAGGCCACTTCCCCTGAGACGGGTATGACAAAATACCAATACGATGAGGTAGGCAACCTCATCCAGAGGGCCGATGCCAAAGGGACAATCATCAACTACACTTATGATGCTTTGAACAGACTCGCAGCGATTCAATTCCCTGCTGACCCTAATCAGAACGTGACCTTTATCTACGATTCTCCTTCTATTTCGTATGGGATCGAGAGGCTTACTGGTAGGGTTGACCCCAGCGGGACCTACATCTTTCACTACGATGCCCATGGAAACCTCACAAGAGAAGAAAAGACAGTCAATAACATTCTTTACACAACCCAGTTTGGTTACGATAAGAACAACATCCTCGCTTCAATCACATATCCCTCCGGGCGGACTGTAACTTATATCCCGGATGGGGCGGGGAGGATCTTCGAGGTGAGGACAGTTCTAAGCGGTCAGCCAAAAACCCTGGCCTCGGCTATTAACTATTTACCCTTTGGAGGGATAACCAGTCTAACCTATGGAAATGGCCTTTCTTTAAGCCAGGGATATGATAATCAATACAGAATATCGTCCATCCTAACAGGCTCGATCCTTAACTTAATTTACGGATATGATCCCAATGGCAATATCATCTCTATTGTAGATGCAATCAATGCAACCGGAGGGCCAGGTCTTGAACCTTTTGAGACCTATTCCTACCAGCCGGGGACAAACAAACTCATCCGCATAGAAAGCACGCCACCAACAGATTTTGGATATGATCTGAATGCGAATATCACCTCAGAAACCGGCTGGACCTACATCTATGATCTGTCAAACCAACTAATCAGGGCATTACAGGGCAGTAATCTAATAGCCGAATACACCTATAATGGAGCAGGGCAGAGGATCAAGAAAGTGGCTGGAGGAACACCACCAAAATATTCCACTACGACCTCCAGGGTCATCTGATTGCAGAGACAAACCAGAGCGGGCAGATGGTTGCTGAATATATCTATCTTGGAGACCAGCTCCTATCAATGATCAAACCCGGAGAGTTAGCTTACTACTTCCATAACGATCATCTGGGAACCCCTCAGGTTCTCACCGACGCAAGTGGAAGCATTGCCTGGAAGGCTGTTTACACTCCTTTTGGTGAGGCAGTAGTCTCGATTGCCACGGTGGAGAATCCTTTTAGATTTCCGGGCCAATACTATGACCAAGAAACAGGGCTGCATTATAACTACTTCCGCTACTATAACCCCCAAACCGGAAGATACATCACTCCCGATCCAATTGGTTTGGAAGGTGGGATTAATCTATTTGCGTATGTCCAAGGCAACCCGATCACTCTGACGGATCGTTTGGGACTGGACCCGATAGATCCAAGAACAGGAAAAGACAATCCAGTAACGAGGTGTCACGTTGTGACACATAATGATCCAGAAGAGAACCTTTACGGAGCGATAGTTGTAATTGGAGGCCTCGGAATATTTGCCGTTGGGCCTGAGGCTGTGGCGGTAGCATCAAGGATTCCTTCGGTTGTAAGGGATCTATTTTATCGATATGCACAATACACACCTGTCGCTCAGCAATGGTTTCAACGATGGGTCCAAGGTCCAGGTCTTTTTAAATTCAAACAAACCGTGTCCGAACAGCTGCGCCGATATGAAGACCGGCATGAAGGAAAGCAGTGTCCAGAAAAGGGTAATGACCTGTCGAAGTGCCACTAGTTCGAATAGAAGGATTTGTTTTGGAGACGATCGATTTGATGACTGTTCAAAAAATAAAATGGCGGAACTCTGACGTAGTTATCGGTTTGCTGATCATAATTACCCTCACAATATTATCTGTCGTCATCGAGAGAGCCATAAACTTTAAACCAAGCGAACTGGTCTCTAAGTCCGTAGAAAACTTGATTGTCCTGGTAGCAATTTTGTTCTTGAACAATAAATATCGCTTAGGAATCTTTGCTAACATAAAAAAGAAGGTAACATGGGAGATTGCTTTACTGGCTAGCGTCCTATGTGTACTTCTGAATGCCTCTTTTGGGATTTTACTCAAAATATCACCTATTGTGCCCGCGGAATTCGCTTCGATAACGAGATATAGTTTACACGAGAAGCTCTTGTATTTGTTTTACTTGATCGGGGTTGGCCCGGTGCTAGAAGAGATCCTGTGCCGTGGATTCTTTTACACAATCCTCAAAAATACATTTAACGTATTCTGGGCGGCAGTAATCTCCACAATCATATTCATTTTTCTTCATGGATCTGTCGAGAACATAGTGATCATCGGCATTCTGAGTTTGATACTTGTCTACGTCTATGAAAAGACAGATTCACTTTTGGCAGCGATCTTCACCCATTCTGTCTATAACGCTTCTTGGCTTTTTTTCACATATTTGGGTCTGAGACCATGGTAATACTGGTGTTTAGGGAGCATCCTTAAATATGTTAAATAATTTGATCTCATTCAGTGATTAAATGGGGTCAATTATAGTTACGCTCTTTGAAAACTGAAGTTAAAAGGGGTAAAAAAAAGCCTTCTTAGGGGGAGACGTATCGGAGTATATCCGGGCCAAAAAGAAAAGGAATTGGAGTCAGCCCTTAACTAGGGATAAACAGTAAGCCGGGAGCGGCGCACCCAATGGGAAGAATGCGGAACATTTCCTTATATTTTATGAGAGTTCTTTTCAGGGGCCATTTTGAATAGTGCGAACCCATAAGTGATGACATCAGCCTGCTCTATCCAGGAGGGAGGATAATATGGCAAAGAGGAGTGAGAAACCGAGAAGAAAGCTTCAGCTTTGTTTTATTGCGGCTTGCCTTGCTTTCGCTTTTATTTCAGTCAAACCATCGATGGCCCAAAACCCTCTGGATGTATCCGACCCTAATCTCACAATAATAATGGAGGCCCCCCAGCCGAAATACCTGTCCCCTGAGCAGATAAAGGAGATGAGAGACCAGGGAATGACTTCACCTGCGCCAATGCAACCTAAAATCATCCCCCTGGAACCCGGTTCACCATTTCTTCTTGAACCTAAGCCCCTTACCAAGTCCCCAAGCGAGGCGGGGGTTTCTACGCCGTCCCGGCCCATGGGGATGCTGGCGGGAACTTCAGCCGGCAAGACTATCTTCGTGTACGACGGTTTAAACCGCCTGACCCGGGTGATCAATGGCAATAAAACCCTCACTTATACGTATGACAAAGTGGGAAACCGACTGACCAAAAAAAGCGGTTATGCCGGAGTGACCTGTGATTTCAACAACGACGGGAAGACGGACCTTCTCTGGAGACATAAAACGACA
>Ga0315295_10005081_pt1 | contig 11247 bp, 9 predicted proteins | sample YL17G14_0_MG_FD_204453 | JGI IMG/M metagenome (GOLD analysis project Ga0315295, IMG submission 204453) | Sediment microbial communities from Yellowstone Lake, YNP, Wyoming, USA - YL17G14_0 | ecosystem: Environmental > Aquatic > Freshwater > Lake > Sediment | place: USA: Wyoming | collected...
TCCTTCTATGGTGAACATATCGGTCTCCACGTTCTTACCATGGCAAAGGTGATGGTACACTATCTCACGCTCATGTTGTTCCCCATCAATCTGGTAGCGGATTATTCTTATCAAGGGTTTCCTCTTGCCTCCTCCCTGTTTGAACCTTCAGCGTTAATGGCACTCCTCATAGTGATTTTTATTTTATATTATCTCTGGAGGTTACTTAGCTCCTTTCCCCTTTTCTCCTTTGGAATAATGTGGTGGTGGGTTACTTTGCTTCCGGTATGTCAGATCTTCCCCCACCATGAATTGATGGCAGAGCACTATCTCTATCTGCCCTCAATTGGATTCCTGCTGGTTATGGCACTACTGGTGGTGGAAGGGATAGAGAGAGGCAGGTGGAAGCAATTCGTCTATAGCCCCCTTTGTATAGTGATTGTGCTCTTTTCAGTGAGAGCGGTGTACCGTAACGGTGAGTGGAAAGATGCAACAACCCTATGGGAGGAAACGGTAAAAATTGTTCCTCACTGTGTGAGGGCTCAAAATAATCTGGGTGTGTGCTACTACACACAGGGACGGTATCAAGAAGCTAAAGAAAAACACCAGCTAGCCCTGCGCGTAAGCCCTGACCATGTTGACTCCTACAATAATCTAGGTAATGCCTGCTTGGCGTTGAGATTGGATAAGGAGGCTGAGGAGTACTATACGAGAGCACTGGAGTTAGACCCCTCCTATGAAAAGGCACACAGCAACCTGGGAATGGTGTGCATTAAAAAGGGGAGATATCAGGAAGCATTGGCCCATTTAACAGAAGCCACGAGATTAAACCCGCGCTTTGCGTATCCCTACTATGGCAAGGGACTTCTCATGCTCCTCTTGAAAAATATTTCTAAGGATTCGGATAGTATCCAATTAAATGATGCCTTTAAAGGTTCTTATGGCATCTTTTTAAAAGATGTTTTAAAAAATCCTGATGCTATCCTTTGGTGGGCTCTTGACCAGTTTAAGAAGGCTATCTCCTATAACCCAGGATTTGCTGAGGCCTATAGTAATTTGGCAAGCGTGTATATCTTGAGGGGGCAGTATGAGGAGGCAGAGCGAGCGTTACTCACCGCCATTCGATTAAAGCCTGGCCTGGTAGAGGCCCATAAGAACTTGATTGAACTCTACGAGATTGTGGGGAAGAAGGATAAAGCCGCTGAGGCACGTGTAAACATGCTCGCACTTGCTCCAGAGAGTGGAGAGAACTTTTACCAAATGGGAGTGCTCTATAGGTCTCAGGGGGATTATGCTCGTGCCCTCACCGCGTTCAGGAAGGCACTTGTCTTGCAGTATGAGTCTGCAGAAATCCACAATGAACTGGGGATTGTGCATAGGGCACAGGGAGATTACAAGAGTGCGGTAAGTGAGTATCGAAAGGCGCTCTCCCTCTTACCAGAGTACGCGGAAGCTCACTATAATCTAGCGCTCACCTATCAGAGCATGGGGATAGTTGATGAGGCCCTCCTTCACTACCAGAGGGCGTTAGCGATCAAGCCTCAATTTCCCCAGGCCTTAATTAATATGGGGAGTCTCTACGCACGCAAGAAAGACTATGAAAAGGCGATCACGCTGTTCAAAAAGGTAGTTGAGTTGGAGCCCTCATCAGCGCTCGCTCACAACAACCTTGGTAACGTGTATCGGGAAAAAGGTAACTATCGGGAAGCGATTAAAGAGTATGAAACAGCTGCAGGTGTGGATGCTACCTATAGCGATCCTGATTTTAATCTTGGTCAACTATATTTGAAAGATTTAAAAGAGACGGCAAGGGCACTTTATCACTACAAGAGGAGTATGGCGATCACTCCACACCATCCCCGGGTAGCTGCTCTTAAAAAAGAGGTAGAGAATTTAGAGAAGGTGGTGGGTACAACTTCCGTAAGCTCAGAGTAAGTAGTGGTAGGTGAGCGTTATACCTTGACCTTAGTGTATATTAGTGGTATTCAAGACATTAAGAGGGCGTAATCCGTTACCTACTGATAGGACGTGGTGGAGTGGCATGGCGGGAATTCACAAAACATTTAAATCACTGAGTCAGATCCTCTTGGACTCAGAAAAGATCAGCAGGGATAAGTTAGACAAGGTGCTCTCAATGCACCCCAGTAGCACTGAAGAGCTGGGACGGCGACTGATAGATTTAGGATTCATCTCAGAAACGGTGTTGCTGGAAACCTTCAGTGAATTCTTGAGTATCCCTTTTGTTTCATTAAAAGATATTCCTCCTCAGTCGATAGTGCTGGAGGGCCTTTCAGAGAAATTTATGCGGCAGTATAAATTTGTTCCCTTGGGTTTAAGTGACAAGGTGGTAACCATTGCGGTGAGCGATCCTTATGATGCCTATACCCGCGATGCAGTAAAAATGGCAACCGGCTATGAGGTAGAGATCAACCTTGCGCGTGAAGAGGAAATTCTAGATGCGGTAGGAAAATTATTCAATACCGACACCACCTCGATGGATAGAATTATCGAGAACATTGCCATGGATGAGAGAGAAGGGGTAGCCATTGATGAGGATGGCGATGTTGACCACCTCAAAGATCTTGCCTCTGAAGCACCTGTGATTCGTCTGGTTAATCTCCTCATTACTCGAGCGATTGAGCTGAGGGCAAGTGATATCCATCTGGAGCCTTTTGAGGGAGATTTTAAAGTGCGGTATCGTGTTGATGGTGTGTTACAAGAAGTGGAGGCACCTCCCAAGAGGCTTCAGGCTGCGGTGATTTCAAGGATAAAGATTATGGCGAAATTGAATATTGCCGAGAGAAGGCTTCCTCAGGACGGTCGAATAAAACTGCGGGTGTTGGGTAAGGAAATTGATTTCAGGGTGTCCACCCTGCCCACCATGTTCGGTGAGAGTGTGGTGTTGAGAATACTGGACAGAGAGAGCGTGATTCTTAATCTGGAGAAATTGGGTTTCCCGGATTATGACTTGGTAAAATTCAGGGACTTAATCAATCGTCCCTACGGCATTATCCTCGTCACCGGTCCCACCGGGAGTGGTAAGACAACCACCCTCTATGCAGCATTGAGTGAAATTAATTCTCCTGAAAAAAAGATTATCACAGTGGAGGATCCTATTGAGTATCAGTTAATGGGTGTGAATCAGGTTCAGGTGAAAGCCGGTATTGGACTCAGTTTTGCCAATGTATTGAGATCGATATTGAGACAAGACCCCGATATTATTATGATCGGGGAAATCAGGGACGCGGAAACAGCAGAGATTGCTATCCACTCAGCGCTTACCGGTCACCTGGTGTTTAGCACCTTGCATACCAATGATGCGGCAGGGGCTGTTACCAGACTGCTCGAGATGGGGGTGGAGAACTATCTCATCTCGTCCAGTATGCTCGGTATCATGGCTCAGCGATTGGTGAGGGTGATGTGCCCTGAGTGTAAAGAACTTTACACACCTGAAGTAGGAGTGGCCGAAGAGTTGGGGGTGAGCCATAGTGAGGTGAAGGGGCTCACCGTTTATAAAGAAAGAGGGTGTGAACGGTGTGCCCACACCGGGTATAGAGGGAGGCTTGGGATCTTTGAGCTTTTACCCATCAATGATGATATCCGGGAATTGATCCTGGCGAAAGCCCCGTCCAATGTGATTAAAGAAAAGGGAAGGAGCTATGGCATGAAGACCTTGCGAGAAGCAGGGTGGCATCGGGTGAGAGCGGGCATTACTACTGTCTCAGAGGTGGTGAGAGTAACGCAGGTGGAGTGAGGAGAGATGAGAGGCAATAAGCAATAGGGAAGAGGGAAAAGATGAAAGGCGATAAGCAAAAGGGAAAAGGCAAATACTCAAAGTCCACAATCCCCAATCCGAAGTAGGGACACACAATGCCGGAGTTTTCCTATAAAGCAACAGACAGGATGGGTAAGATTGTTGAAGGTTTGATGGAAGCGCCTGAAGAAAAGGCGGTCATCAATAAGCTTCAAAATCTGGGTTACATCCCTATTAAGATTGGTGCTCCCAGCAAGAGTAGAAGTTTCAGTCTCGAAATTGATATCACCGCTTTCTTTAAAAGGATTTATTCAAGAGATGTAATGACCTTCACCCAGCAGCTCTCCACCCTCGTATCAGCAGGCCTGCCTTTAGATAAGAGTCTCTTCATTGTTGCTGAATTGACTGAGAAGGGTGAACTTCAAAAGGTGGTAAGGGATGTGTTAGCCAGCATCCAGGGAGGAAGCTCTTTTGCCGATGCCCTGGTAAAACATCCCAAAGTATTTTCCAAGCTGTATATCAATATGGTGAGGGCAGGGGAGGCAGGGGGGGTATTAGAGCTGGTGCTTGAGCGTTTAGTGAACTTCCTGGAGAGTTCCCAAGAGTTAAAAGACTATATCACCTCATCCATGCTCTATCCCGTCTTGCTCACCGGGGTGTGCGGGATTGCCATAGTAATTCTACTTACCTTTGTTATCCCCCGATTTTCTACCATGTTTGAAGAGGTGGGTAAGGGGATTCCTGCCTCTGCGCAATTTCTTATGGGACTGAGTGCATTCATAAAAGGATACTGGTGGGTAATCCTGGGGGTGGTAGCAGGAATAGTGGTGAGCGTAAAAAAGTACCTCGCCACGGAGCAAGGGCGCCTGAAGTGGGACGGACTGAAGCTGAAGCTCATTGTGGTGAAAGCGCTGGTGCAAAAAATTGAGGTGGCGCGTTTTGCGAGAACGCTGGGGACGTTGATAAAAAGTGGCGTTCCTATTCTCAGTGCCCTAAACATTGTTAAGGAGACCATTGGCAATGTTATCATTGCAGGTTCACTGGTGGGTATCCACGAGGGGGTTAAAGAGGGAGAGGGAATTTCCAAACCTTTAAAAAATGCTAATACCTTTCCTCCTCTCGCAATCCATATGATCACGGTGGGTGAAGAGACGGGGAAATTGGACGAGATGCTGCTTAAGGTAGCGGACACCTATGAGCAGGATGTACGCAATGCCGTAAAACGCTTCATCTCACTACTGGAACCTGCCCTCATTTTTTTTATGGCGATTGTGGTAGGAGCTATTGTGATTACCATGTTACTGGCTATTATCAGCGTCAATGATATTTCATTTTAAATAGTGCCTGAACGAAAACCCCGGTGTTGGCGCTATTGTCATTTCGACCCCTTCGTTTTACTCAGGGTAAATTCCAGGAGAAATCTTTGAATTTGTATGAGATTTCTCAGTCGCTTCACTCCTTCGAAATGACAGCCGATGTGGTGGGTGAGGGTTTTCGTTCAGACACTAAATAGCAGTGGGGGAGGAGGTTAGTATGAGAAGAGAAAAAACCAAGAGAAAGAAGTGGACGAGGGGGTTTACCTTGATAGAACTGCTGGTAGTGCTGGTGATCATTGGTCTCCTCGGTGCACTGGTGGCGCCACGGTTTGTGGGTAGAAGTGAGACTGAGAAACCCAAGATCGCTCGTGCGCAGATTGAATTGTTAGGCACCGCATTGGATACCTATAAGCTTGATGTAGGCAAATATCCTGAGAATCTTAAGCAACTGATTGAAACTGGTCAAGAGGAAATGGGTAGGTGGAATGGACCCTATTTAAAAAAGCAGGTCATCCCTACAGACCCGTGGAGAAATGAGTATGCCTATAAATACCCTGGTGAACATGGGGAGTATGACTTAAGCTCTTATGGAAGAGATGGACAGGAAGGGGGAGAGGGACTCGACAAAGAAATTAACAGCTGGGAAGTGGATCAATAGTAGAGATAGGTGATACGTTGGTTATGGTTAGTTGACCATGGTGGTAGTGAACCATTAAGTAGTGAGTACCTCAAAGAGGCATACCTAATTAGTGTCCGAACTAAAACCCCTGTGTTCGTTCTATTGTCATTTCGACTGAAAGGAGAAATCTTTGAATTTGCATGAGATTTCTCAGTCGCTTCGCTCCTTCGAAATGACAGCTGATGTAATGTGTGAGGGTTTTCGTTCAGGCTCTAATCATTGTAGGGGCAGTACACTACAAACAACTAACCATAGATGGTCTCGTAAAAAGTCAAAAATCAGACGACAATGTAAAAAGCTTCAGATGCAAGGCGCGCAAATACGAAGGAATGAGGTGTACGTGCGTGTACGCCGCAATGACTGAGGATGCAGCGCAACGCAGCAGATGGACTTTTTACGAAGTCGTCAACCATAGATGGATGACCATTAACAACAAGCACATGCATTATCGTAGGTTTTCTATTAAAGACGATGGATTGAGGAGATCGAGAGGTTTTACCCTCCTTGAGTTGATTCTCGTGCTCGTGATCATGGGGTTTCTCACCTCACTGGTTGCCCCTGCCATTACTTCTCTTACCGGCCTTAAGCTTAAAACTGCGGCGAGGAAAGTTGCCGCGGGGTTGCGTTACGCACGAAGCCAAGCCGTTACCAGCGGTTGTGATTACCAAGTTGTCTTTGATTTTGAAAAGAGAGAGATGATGGTTGAGCGCCTTGAGGAAGAGGTGTTTTATAAGGAGGGGGAACGTGAAGAAAGTGAAGATCCCGGGGTGCGGGGAGAAAGTAGATTTGAAGGAAAGGTTCGCCCCTCCACCATGGAGAGGCAAAAAACCTTCACCCTACCAAAGGAAGTTATGCTTTCAAAGGTGGTGGTAGAAGATGAGGAGATTACCGAAGATGAAGCAATAATAGATTTCTATCCTAATGGGAGTTGTTCCGGTGGGGAGGTTTTTCTTGCAGATGAAAGAGAGAGAGAATACAGGATTGACCTTGATTTCCTCACGGGGGTGGTAACCATCGCTCTGGAGGAGGAGACGTAAAATGTTAAGAGTATCCTCTCAGAGGGGATTCACCCTACTTGAAATCCTTCTCGCAATTTCCCTTCTGGGCATTGGTCTCACCGTCATCATGCAGCAATTCTCAGCGGGGTTGCGTATCGCCAGCACTTCCCGTGATTACACCACCGCTACCATTTATGCCAAGCAGAAGATAGAAGAGTTTTTAGTTGAGGAAGAGATGGGGGAGAAAGAAGAGAGTGGGAGCTTTGAGGACGGTTACTACTGGCAGGTGAGTATCACGCCCTATGAAGACTATCTTGAGGAAGGGGAGAGTGATCTCTTTGAATACCTTCCCTTGGAGATGTATCGCGTGGAGTCGGTAGTGTCATGGAAGGAAGGTGAGAGGGAGAGACATATAAGCTTGGTGACTTTAAAGACGGTGAAAAAGAAAGTAGGGTTGTAGCAACTCATAGGGTTCAGGGGATAGGGAACAGGGAATAGTAAATCGTAAATGGTGATGAAGTCGTAAAAAGTCAAAGAAATTGTCATTGCGAACGAAGTGAAGCAATCTCTGCCTTTGTAAGTAGTTGAAAAACCAAGATTGCCACGTCGCTTCGCTCCTCGCAATGACACCTGTCAGGACTTTTTACGACGTTATCAATAGTAAATGGTGGTAATAAGTGAAGCATTCTTTCTTGATTTATGGTGAGCAGTATCAATAAAAAAATAATGAGTAGAACAACAGGCATAACGAACATGTTATATAGGGCAGCTATTCGAACCATGCTAAAAAAATCAACTTTAAATCGTTTTACCCTGCTGCCTTCTCCCTGCCCCCTTCTCCCTGCAAGGGGGTTTACCTTGCTTGAGCTCCTTCTCGCTATGGTTATTCTTTCTTTCGTCCTGATAGCGATTTATGAAACCCTTAGTGTGAGTTCCAGGGCCTGGGAGAAGGGTGAAAATGCTGTTGAGAAACTTCAGAGGACAAGGGTGGTGATGGATCTTCTGAGCAGGGAGATTAAGTCGGCGTTCCCCTATGTAGTAACCCCCAGTGAAAAAGATACCCATAAAAAATTTTATGCCTTTGAGGGGGGAAAAGATTCCATAAGCTTTGTCTCCAGCGTTCCCCTGAGGGGAGAGAAAGGGGGGTTATCGTGGCTGTCATTCTGGGTAGAGGAAGGTGAGGGATTAGTAGTGTTAGAAAGGGATGCCTTAAGGACAGACATCTTTAAGGACAAGGACTTTAAAGAAAAAAAGGAGATGGAAGTACTGGATGAAAATATTGTCCAGATGCAACTAGAGTACTTTGAATTAAAGGGTAAAAAAGAAGAAGGGGAAGGCGAGGGAGAGTGGAAAGAGCAATGGGATGCTGAAAAAGAGGGAGCGATGCCCCATGCGGTGAGTATTGCATTGACCTTTAAAGAAGAGGGAAGAGGGGGAAAAGGTGAAGAAAGATTTTCACGGGAAATGGTTATCCCCCTGATGATTAACAGCAAGAAACTGAAGGTGGGGAGTCGGGATCCGGAACCACGAGGACCAGAAGGCGAGGGGCTGTAAAGATTACCATCTCAATATACTAGCTGCTATGGGGTATCTACTACCTTCGAGAAGGGAAGCAGGGAACAGGTGGAAGAGCGAGGCAGAGAGGGGTGTTGCCTTGATGCTGGTGCTGTGGGTGATGACCCTGCTCTCGGTCATCGTGTTTGAATTCTGCTCCACCATGAGGATCGAGGCGACAATCGCCAGGAATTTTAAGGAGGGAGAGCGGTCTTACTATTTTGCCCAGGCAGGTATTAGTCGAGCTATGGTTGAGATTGTCAAAGCAAAGAGTGCGATGAAAAAATTTAAGGGTGCTAAGGAATCGATGGTAAAGGGTGAAGCTTTAGAGGAAGAGGGAGAGGATGAGGTTGAAGAGTGGAAGCCCAGAGAGGAGCCCTACACCTTTTTATTTGAGGAGGGAGAGTGTGAGGTCAAGATTTCTGATGAGGGGAGCAAGATCAACCTCAATTGGGTTGCGAAACAAGCAAAGGCCAACAGGAAGCTTCTCACCGATATACTTGAGCAAAGCTGTGATTTGGAAGGAGAGGAGCGTGATGCCATAGCGGATTCCATTATTGATTGGGTGGATGCAGACCACGAACACCTGATGAATGGTGCTGAGGATGATTACTATGAATCATTGGAAGACCCCTACGAGTGTAGAGATGGAGAGTTTGTGGTAACTGAGGAGTTACTCTTGGTGAAGGGGGTTACTGAAGAAATCTTTTACGGTGAGAAGAAGTCCTCTGAGGAATCGCAGGAGGAAAAGGAGGAGAAGACCTACCTTCATCCCTCTACTCAACAAGCATTTCCCTTGATGCACAAAGGGATGATGAAATCCGGAGGGCTCTCTGATGTCTTCACGGTGTTCTCTGAGAGTACCTCTTTTAAAATTAACCTCAATGATGCACCGTATGAGTTGCTATTAAGCATACCGGGCATGACCTCCGAGGTAGCGCTTGAGATCATTGAGGAACGGCGGGAGGAAGAATTTGAGAGCATAAGTGATGCCCGATTGAAAGAGCTTCCCAACTATACTCAGATAGCGCCCTACCTCACCGTGGATCCAACTAATTTTTACAGGGTTGAGGCACGCGGCAGGATTGCAGATGGCGCCGTGGCACGGGCTATCACGGCAGTGATCAAGTTTACCACTCAAGAGGGCAAGAAGTTTGAAATACTCTATTGGCAGGAAGGAGTGTAAGAAGCAGGGTTAAGGGGAGAGAAAGCAGGGAGTAAGGAGCAGTGATGTTTTAACCCCTGATCCCTGTGCGCTGAACCCTGACCCCTCTGCAGTTATGAATAGCATCGGACTTACCGTAAAAGACAGTCAGGTGGTAATGGTAATGTTGAGGAAGAACCTCACCGGTGATCCCTTTCTGGAGCACTATCGTGTGGTATCGCTGGAGGAGGTAAACCCCGAGGACCGAGAGGAAATCATCCTGAGCAATATCGAGGGGTTTATCGATGAACACAAGGGGGACCGTGATAATTTTTTCCTTGCCATCCCTGGCAGTAAGGTCATTTTTAAAAGCCTCTCTCTCCCTTCACCCACCGAGGAGAATCTCAGAGAGGTATTGGGGTTTGAGATGGACCGCTATACACCTTTCTCCTTGGATGATGTCTATTTTGACTTCAAAGTGGTGGAGCGAGATGACGCACGAAAGCTTATCCAGGTGGTGCTGGTGGTGATCAAGAAGGAAGTGCTCAATTACTACCTTACCCTGCTCCAGAGGATACATATTAAGGTGAGAGGCGTTGAGGTAGCCACTACCGCGCTCTACAATTTAATTGTCAAGGGAGGTCAGGGCAGGAAGAACGGAGCAGAGAGGAGATGGGTGGTAAGGACTAGTGAGTGGCTGAGCAGGAAGCGCTGGGGAAAGAAACTGCTTGTGCCCTTAGACCGCATGGTGAGCGCAGATAAGAGTGAAGCAGCACCTGCAGAAGAGGGCACACGGTTTTTGATCACCATTGATGATGAAAGTTGCGAATTGGGGGCGATACGTGACGGCAGGTTAATCTACTCCCGCTGTCTTACCATGCCTCCCCAGGACGAGGGGGAAAGCGTTGCGGAGAGGGTGGAGAAGCAGGCTGATCAAATGCTCTTGGAGATAGCCGCCACCCAGTTAACGTTGAGTGATGAAAACCCAGAGCGCTCTCAACTTATCGTTGCAGGAACCGGAGATCACCAGAGCTTCATCAGTCATCTTAAGGAGAGAGAGCATATTGATGCGCGGTTGGTGGATGAGCTCGCGGTGAACGTTACCATAGACAATGCCAGAGAAAAGGCTACGTTCCTTTCAGTGGCGATGGGGGTGGCACTGAAGGGGCTTAAGGGCGTGGCACTCGATATTAATTTGATTCCTCGCGAGCTCCGACCCAAGAAGAAAAAGAATTGGAACCTGATCTTGGGCGTAACGCTCGCGGTGTTGCTGTTACTGGGAATAGGTTCTTTCACCCTTGCCTTTTTTGTAAAGGAGAGGATGTATTTCTCCGGACTCACCGAGAGGGTGAAAGCACTCAAGGGGCGGGTGGAAGAGGTAGAACAAATGCAGAAGGAGATTGCAGCTATAGAAAGTAAAATAGATTCCCTTGAGAAGATTAAGGCGGATGACACCAGTAAGTTGCAGCTATTAAAAGAGCTTACCCAGATTATCCCAGAAGAGATGTGGTTAACCCAGTTTTCCTACCAGGAGAGAAAGGGTAAGAAGGAGATTGATCTTTCCGGTTACGCGACCGCTGCATCAGAACTTATTCCTATTTTGGAAGAATCGAAGCTCTTTGAAGATGTAAAATTTAAATCTTCTATTGTGAAGGACAAAGAGAGCAACAAAGAGAAATTTAATGTGACGGCATCAGTGAGTAGTAGTAAATAGTGAATCGTGAATCAATGTCATTGACTTAAGAAATATCAAAAAAACAAAATAATAGTTGCAATTACAATAGGTTGTGATATGATTAGTACAGTTTATAACCCATTCAACT
>Ga0315295_10005083_pt1 | contig 11243 bp, 6 predicted proteins | sample YL17G14_0_MG_FD_204453 | JGI IMG/M metagenome (GOLD analysis project Ga0315295, IMG submission 204453) | Sediment microbial communities from Yellowstone Lake, YNP, Wyoming, USA - YL17G14_0 | ecosystem: Environmental > Aquatic > Freshwater > Lake > Sediment | place: USA: Wyoming | collected...
CAAGAAAAGCGGCAATGCCTTCAGCTACATCTTCAGCCATCGTGTTAATTGCTAACATTGACGATAAATATTCCAGAGCCTTCTCATATTCCATGTCACGCATAGTATAAAAGGCTCTTCTGCCAAGTCTCAGAATAGCTGGGCTTTTGCTAACTATCTTCTTGGCAATCTCATCAACTTTTGCATCAAGTTGCTCTCTGGGTACAACATGATTAACCAGGCCGAGTTTTTGTGCTTCTTGGGCATCAACTCTTTCACCGGTTAGCATCATCTCTAATAACCGTTTTGGGGCTGAAGTGCACCGAAGCAGTGTCGCCATAATCACATAGGGGAAAAGTCCAACGTTTATTTCCGGCGTGCCAAAGCGGCAGTCATCAGCCCCAATTACTATATCGCAAGCACAAGCTAAGCCAAGCCCACCACCAAGTGCATGACCGTTAATCCGCCCGAGCAAAGGTTTTTTCAAGCTCTTGATTACTTTAAAAAGTTCGGCGAATTTCCTTTGTTCTTCGTGACGGTCAAGCAAACTCATAGTGGCGCCCATAGACTCGCCAAAGTCGGCACCAGCGCAAAAAACTTTGCTACCAGCTCCGGTCAGCACAATGGCAACTACGTTTGGGTCATCATCACATTTTTTAAAGGTGTCAAGAAGTTCAGTCAGCATTGTCGGTGAGATGGCATTTTTTCGGTCTTCTCTAGACAGAGTGATTGTGGCCACTTTGCCTTTTACTTTGGTTGTTATAGTCTGGTACATTCACTCCCTCCTTAAACGGGGTAAACCCCGTGTTTTCTGGGATGTCTAAATATCTTTTTATCTTTAGTGAATTCAAGAGCTCTGATTAAAATCTGTCTCGTTTCTCTAGGGTCGATAACATCGTCTACGACGCCTAGTTTAGCTGTTCTCTCGATGTTGAACTGTGGCCTTATCTCAGCGACAAGGCGTTCCACCATCTCAGCAGGATTTTCGGCCTCAGCCAGTTGTTTCCTGGCAAAGATGGAAACCATCCCCTCAGGCCCCATAACCGCTATCTCAGCTCCAGGATAGGCGATCAATAAATCCGGGTCAAAGGACCTACCACACATGGCGTAATACCCAGCTCCGTAGGCTTTTCTAACAATGATGGTAAGTTTAGGGACAGTGGCTTCGGCGACAGTATGAACCATCTTAGCCCCGTGCCTGATAATCCCAGACTTCTCCGCCTTGGAGCCGACCATAAAGCCGGGGACGTCGGCGAGGAAAAGAAGCGGGATATTGAAAGCATCGCAGAGCCAGATAAAACGGGCAGCTTTATCCGCAGCGTCTATGTCAATGACACCGCCGTAAAACATGGGATTATTAGCAAGAATACCAATCGCATAGCCAGCTATTCTTCCAAAGGCAACAATCATATTTCTTCCCCACTTCGGCTTAATCTCAAAAAAGTAACCATCGTCCACTATGTATTTTATGAGGTCGTGCATATCATAGGCTTCGCGAGGATTATCCGGTATAACATTCAGTATACCATCGGCGATTAAAGCTTCGGAATTTCCAGACCATTCCTTTCGGGGTGGTTTGTGGTCGTAATTTTGGGGGAAGAAAGATAGATATGCCTTTATTGCTTTAATACACTCTTCGTCGTTAGCTACCTCCAGGTCACCACAACCGCTCATCTCACAGTGAACTTTAGACCCTCCCAACTCGTCTTCTGTTAAGGTCTCTTTGATAACCATCTTGACCAGAGAAGGTCCGCCCAATCCCATAAAACTCGTTCCTTTAACCATAGGCACGAAGTCAGAGAGACCGGGGATATAAGCAGTACCGGCATACCCCGGTCCCATCATGGCCGCAACCTGAGGAATGACGCCCGACATCAGCGATTCTTCTTTAAACAGATAGCCGGAATCGGCAAACATGGGTATCATTTCACCACTTAGACCTCCACCACTGACCCTGGCACCCCCTGAATCTCCCAGCCATATCATTGGTATTCTCTGCTTGAGAGCGATTTCCCTTATCCGGGACACCTTTCTTTCATTTGTTATACCCATAGAGCCACCCCTTACTGTGAAGTCATAGGCTGCCACTGCTACATCTCTGGTAGTAACCCCGTCATTCATCTTACCATAGCCAGTAATGACTCCATCGGCTGGGACAAGCTCGCTCACACCGAATTCACTGCCGAGCATACCGACTTCGACGAAGGTGCCTTTTTCAATCAGGAGGTCAAGCCGCTCCCTGGCAGTCAACTTCCCTCTATCGTGATGTTTCTTGATGGCTTCTTCACCGCCCATCTTTTTGATTTCCTCACGAAGCTCTGAAAGTTTCTTAACCTCTTTTTTCATTACGTCACCCATTCTTCTCCTCCTTTAGCCTTAATATAAAGTGGGTATCATAGTTTCCCGATTTGAACATTTCAGAACGAAAAGCTGTCTTCAAGAAAGGGATGTTATTTTTTATACCTGTAATTTCGTAGTTATCCAGGGCTTCTTGCATCCTTATTATAGCCTTATCTCTGTCTTCACCCCAAACGATTAATTTAGCAATCAAGGGGTCGTAAAATTGGCTGATAATGTCCCCCGCCCTGTATCCAGAATCAACCCTTATCCTTTCACCACGAGGCTCTATATAAGAGATTATCTTGCCTGGTGATGGGTAGAAATTCTCTGAATCTTCGGCATAAATTCGAGCTTCAATTGCCCACCCGCTCCATTTTAAATCACCTTCGTTTATGGATATAGGTTCACCCGAGGCGATTTTGATTTGTTCCTCAACCAAGTCAAAACCAGTGACCATTTCTGTAATCGGATGCTCTACCTGAAGTCTGGTATTTATTTCCAGGAAATAGAAATTCCTATGTTTATCAACGACGAACTCTACGGTTCCCGCATTGGTATAGCCAAGCTCTTGGGCCAGCTGTTTGGCTGATTGCCTTATTCCTTGTCTCAGTTCAGAAGTGGTAAATGGTGAAGGTGACTCTTCAATCACTTTTTGATGTCGTCTCTGTACCGAGCATTCTCTTTCCGGGAAAGTAACCACGTTACCCTTTTCATCTCCTAAAATTTGGATTTCTATGTGGTGAGGTGCCTCCAGATATTTTTCAACATAGACCCTGTCGTCGCCGAAAGCTAGCCTTGCCCGGTTTGTAGCAGCATCAAAAGCATCCGCTACTTCTTCCATTCTCTCTACTTTCATCATACCTATCCCACCACCACCGGCTGATGCCTTAAAAATTACTGGGAAGGAAAGCTTTGCTGCCCATTCTTTCGCTTCATCGACACTGCTCAATATGTTGCTGCCTGGTGGGGTCGGTATCCCTAAGTTTGTAGCCATTTCTCGGGAACGGGCTTTATCTCCCATTCTGTGAATGACTTCTGACCTTGGCCCGATAAATATTAAGCCTTGCTGTTCGCATCTTTGGGCAAATTCCCAATTCTCAGCTAAGAAGCCGTATCCCGGATGGATGGCGCTTACGCCTGACTCTTTAGCTATAGCAATAATTCTATCAATATTAAGATAGCTATCTTTGGGTTTAGCACCCCCCACCTTCACTGCCCTATCTGATTCCTGGACGAATAGAGCCGTCTCATCTATGTCCGAATGTATAGCTACGGTCTCAATGCCTAACCTTTTAGCAGTCCTGATGATGCGGCGTGCGATTTCTCCACGGTTGGCGATGAGTATAGATTTGAGCATAAGACCTGCTTAATTAACTTATCTGGTATGGTTACCCGCCACCGCTCATTGTACCATTTCTCAAGTCAGAGTTGCCGACATATAAGCTGTCATTGATGGCTTTCGCGATGGCTCGGTCAAAATTCTGGTGGCGACCGATATTGCCGCCCGTGGCATTGATGTTTTGCGTATTTCGCACGTGATCAATTATGACATGCCGGAGACCACGGATGCCTACACTCACCGAAGAATCTACCGTTCAGTATTTCACCGTCATTGCGAGCGAAGCGTGGCAATCTGGGAGTTTAAGAGGGGCGCAGCCCCTCTTAGAAAAAATCTATTCCCTCTCCCTTAGGGCGGAAGGGCGGGCAGGCATCCAGCGAGGATTTACTCCCGCTGGGATACGGGGAACGGGATAGGATTAAGGTGAGGGTGAAAAAAGGACTGTCATTGCGAGCGAAGCGTGGCAATCTCTACCGCTCATCCTGAGCTTGTCGAAGGATTTATTTATCTATTAATCTCCGTAATCTCTTCTAATCTCCGTAATCATCTTTGACTTCGAAACTGGAGCGCCGGAAGCTGAAAGGCTTTGATTACACGGTGCCGGCTGCCGCCAGATAACAAATACAGCATCGCCGCGCACCGATTACGACCCGGCTCATAGCGTGAAACAAGCGGACCGGCAACAGGAGTTTGAAGTGTGAAAGCTAAACAATACAGGCTTTTGTATTGCCCGCAGCAAAGCATCGGATAGTGGAAAAGACCAGAGATTACTAAACTCTAGTGGGAGATTATACAAAAGTCAGTTTTGTTCGTATTGCCGATCTTTTTGACTAGCCTTTGCCAATTATCTCATTACTGATGTCTTTTGATATTCTTTTTCTATACGGTCTATATGTGGAATCTGTTACTTCGACGTATTTAAGCCTAGATCCCTTACCCATTTTTCTAAGGTAGGAAATATCAATATCTAGTTGAAGATTATCTCTCTCAGGTATAACTACCTTCTCATTCCAGGCCAATACAGAATAGGTTCTTTGCTGTTTGTCTTCTACATAGATAATCCCGTAATCCTCAATCCTTATTGGCCACGCACTCTTGTTTATCAAAGTAATAACTAATGATTTTTTATCCTTTGAGAGGAAAAGGTGGTCAATTTTTATTCTAGGTTTTTCTTTAAGGAAATTCCAAATTAGTGAAGCTGTTGCTACGGCGGCTGCATATAAAGCAATCCAAAAATTAAAGCTCATATCTTAACATTATACAATATAGCACTCACTCATTATAAACAATCCATCAGAAAATGCGATTACTTACGGCGGCTTCACTGTCATCTTGGCATGAAGATGACAAGCAAAAACTCTGATCTCAAAGTTCTACATATTGAACAACCCGGGCTACCGGCGAATTAAATGAGGGACAGCTTTTATAGACTTTCCCTTTGTTTGTGCCCATCATAATTATCATCAGGAAGCTAACGAATTAAAGGATTTAAAGATATTCATAATGTCATCAAATGTAGTCAATCCTCTTTCCCTCGTTTGGTGAATATACATCGTCTTAAATCTGCCTGGGCTAATCCCTGCAATATTAGCGAATTTGTGACATACAACTCTGCCTGGTATCAACTTCTTCCAATCTTCTTTATCTTCGTCTATAAGATCCACCAACGCTCTCCATCTTTCCTCAACGGTTTTCTTAATCTCATCAGGAGATAAAATATCACCTAAACGTTTGTGCTCCTTCAATATCGGCTCTTCTAATTGCTTTGTATATTCATCCAAGCTCATACCTTCTACGCCCTTTATTGAAACTTCTATTTCTCCTACTTTTGACCTAAGAGAAGAACCCAGCCATAGCTGAATTGCGTAAGGTATAAACTCTCTAGCTATTTTCCTTAACTTATCTCTGACTTGTTTAGGATCTCGAAGCCAATTATCTTCAGACTCCATACTCTCAAATATTTGGGAAATAATAGCTTCATCAAGGAAATAATTCTCAAGGTGATAACGCGGGAGAAATGCTAATCGCCCAGAAGACTTTGTTACTAACTCCTTCATTATCTCGGTCGGTAGGTTACTATCACCGTCACATATCATAAAGAAATCTATGCCCCAAATTGCTTTTGATAGTACCTCATCTATTATTTTTAAGAATGATAGAATCGTCTGCCTTGATCCCGTTGGAGTGAGAACAAATTGCGGGAACTGATTCCCAACGATTTCCCCATACGTTTGCTTATCCAGACTACTCTCACGCCCTTCTATCAACACGATTCTTCTACCCAATGCGATAACACCTAGGTTTTGTCCCAGTAAACTCAGTGCCGTTGCTTTCTCGTCATCCTTTTCTATAGACAATGCTTGGTTAGCATCACCCTCTGGGGGTTTTATGAAGATAACCGAGTGGGTAAGGGATTCAGTTATTATGTCAGGTGAATGTGTACAGAATATGAATTGGTTTCTCTCCCCTACATTTTGAAGAGACCTTAACAAGCGGAAGCTCAGTTCTGGGTGAAGGTGCATTTCTGGCTCGTCAAAAAACACAACACAATCACTCGGCTCATGCAGTAAAAGGTCAAATACTGTAGTAAAGACTTCTCGCTCTCCTGAGCTTAAAGATTCTATAGCTAATAACTGTCCATTATCGAGATATTGAATCTTTGGATTACTTAGCGGAATATCCGTAAGTTCTTTAGGTGATAATAATAGATTGAAAGCCTCTTTGAATTTTTTAAGGGGATCTGTGGGGTCAATCAGCATTTGCGTTTGACCGGCCTTTCTCAATTCTTCGTACTTTTGAGATATGGCAGTTCTATAATGTCCTAATTTCTTATATAAGGCTTGAATTGTATCCTGAAACCTATATGCGAATGGGTTGAATAATACATCCCAACTGATTTCTTCATCAAAAGGATCTATAAAATCCCAACTCCATTGAAATGCTTTAATCGTTTCAAATGTCCTAAATGAATCGAGATAGACGATACTACTTGTCCATTTACCTCTTTTTTGGTTTCTATGCAGATCTGCAATTAATTTTTGGAGATCACTACTATCAAGAGTGGATAAAGTATCCTTTCCCCACCGTTTAACCTCGTCTTGGGATGTAGCACGAATCTTTATATTAATTGATTGGTCTATCTTGGGATTCTTGAGTAAACTGATTATCTCCTGAATTAGACGTGTTTTACCGATTCCGTTAGGACCCGCAAGAACGACAATATTAGATAAATTGGATACTTCGAAATTTTCAATAGGTGGCTTCTTATTTAGGCTTATATCAGCAATTTGCACATTTACGCCTCGTCTAAATTCTATCCCCCGCAGTAGTATGTGTCAATCATAGTAATTTACTGTGTAATATTAATCAGATGATGTAGGCTATGCTTTCTAGATTTGGCGAATTTACATTCTGGCTATTTCGTTGGCACTCAATAGAGTTACGATATCTTGGGGACGGGAATTCCACCGGCTTGGTAACAGAGATAACAGGTGGCGGTAGCTAAATTATCCTTATTGAATTCTGGCGTCCAGAGTTAGGGTAAAATAATCCATCGTATTGTTTAATCCACATTCCGCGTATATCAGTCTCCTAAGCCACATCCATTCTCAGGCACCCTGGCCGTGGTCTTGCTTCCAGGTTTCTGCCTTGTGCATCACGCCGCGGGCGTCGGTCAGGGAAACTTCAGTGTACTGCGGGCCGGCGAGCATGACGGCAATCTCCCTGGTACGCTCCTCGCCTTCAAGCGGCTGAAGCATGCTGACAGTCCGAGCGCCTGATTCTTCTTTGTGAACGTTGTAATGGGCATCGGCATAGGCAGCGATCTGCGGAAGATGAGTTACGCAAATCACCTGGCGATTCTGAGCTAGTGTCCAGAGCTTCTTGCCTATGATATCGCCGCTCCTGCCACCGACACCGATGTCTATCTCGTCGAAAATGAGAATGGGGATACTATCAACCTCTGACAGAGCACATTTCAGCGCCAGCGTAAAACGGGAGATTTCACCCGTAGAGGCAATCCTGGTTATGGGCTTGACAGGCTCCCCGGGATTGGTCGAAGCCATGAACTCAACCACATCAACTCCCTCGCTGTTAAAGGCGTAAGTTTTTTCGTCAGGCAGCGGAATACCGTCTTCAGCTTCCTCCCGGGTTAGGGACACCTCGAATTCAACCTGCGACATGTTCAAGTCTTTAAGTTCCTTCTTCACCACGGCGACCAGCTTCTGCGCCGTCGCTGAGCGCGCTGTGGACAGCTCGGAGGCTATCTTGCCCATCTCCACCTTTAACTGAGCGCGCATCTTCTCCAGTTCAGCCTGCCTCTCTGAAGAACGCGAGATTCCCTCCAGCTCTTTTTCAGTCTTGTCCAAGTAGAGCAGTATGTCAGCAATCGTCGGCCCGTATTTTCGTTTTAGACTTTTTATAACCTCAAAACGCGACTCCACCTCTTCCAGCCGCTCCGGATTCTGCTCCAACCTTCCGCTGTAAGCGCTAATTTCCCGCGCTGCCTCCTCGACCCGATACACGCTCTCTTCGAGAGAACTCAGTTGCTGGCTAAGCGTGGGGTCAAGCTCTACGAGCTTCTTCATAACCGCAAGTGCTTCATTCAATTTGTCCAGAGCCGGGGCTGAACCACGTGAGGCATCTTCTTTGGCTAGAGCCTGGTAGGCTTCGTAAGACATTGCCTTCAGCTTCTCAGCCGAAGAGAGGAGAGTCCGTTCTTTTTCCAGCTCTTCCTCCTCACCGGGACGCAACTCAGCTTTTCTTATCTCATCGAGCTGAAAGCGCAGGAATTCCTCACGGCGAGCGGCATCTTTCTCGGCTTCAAGCAGCGACTTGAGCTCCTGCTCCAGTTTATGAAGCTCTGCCACTTTAGCGGTGAAGCTGTGCCGCAGCTCCATGGTATGGCCATAGGCATCCAGGAAATCCAGGTGATACTTGGTATCGAGAAGAGACAAGTGCTCGCTCTGGCCGTGAATATCGATTAGCAGGCGTCCGATCTGGCGCAGAATGCCTCTGGTGGTCGCATGTCCGTTGACCCTGACAATGCCGCGCCCATGCCTTTTGGATTCGCAACTGATAACCAGATTATCCTCATCCGATTTCAAGCCATTCTCGTCCAGGAGTTCCCTGAGCTGCGTCAGGTATTCATTATCGGGCAAGGCGAAAATACCTTCGATTTGGGCTTCATCGCTGCCATGGCGGATAACTTCCTCGCCCACTTTCCCTTCCAGCAGCGTCTCCACGGCATCGATGAGCAGCGATTTGCCGGCACCTGTCTCGCCGGTGATAACATTCAGGCCGCGGCTCAGGTTCCAGTCTATGCTCTCGATAATTCCCAGGTTCCTGACTCTTATTTCGAGTAACAAGATATAGACTCCTATGATTGCTGGTGCAGTAGCTCGGGTATATTTTATCACTTATGGTGGAAAAGGGAACATGCACCACCCCTTGTAGGTGCGACCTTTTAAGGTCGCACGGGCGGGGCTAAAGCCACGCCCCTACATGATCCTTCGACAAGCTCAGGATGAGCGGTGAAGGAATTATTTCTTATTCCCTCTCCCTTGACGGGAGAGGATTAAGGTGAGGGTGAATGTATCATTTTGGTTTTTAACTTTTGGTTTTTGATTTTGTCTTCCCCCTCACTCTAACTCTCTCCCTCCAGGGGAGAGAGGATTGGCTATAACGGTATCAAATACTCTAAAATAGCTATGCTGATAAGTAAATACAGTGCCGAGAAACGGGAATTAGCTTGAACTATCGCGACGATTTAAGAAACATAGTCATCATCGCCCACGTCGACCACGGCAAGACGAGCCTGGTTGATATGATGCTGAAGCAAAGCAAAATCTTCCGTGATAACCAGCAGGTGGGCACTTTGATACTTGACAGGAATGCACTGGAGCGGGAGAAAGGCATTACTATTCTAGCCAAGAACACAGCGGTAATCTACCTAGGCGTGAAGATAAATATCATAGATACTCCGGGCCACGCTGATTTCAGCGGCGAAGTGGAGCGCGTCATGAATATGGCAGACGGCTGCCTGCTGCTGGTCGATTCCATCGATGGGCCGATGCCCCAGACCAGGTTTGTGCTGAAGCATGCGCTGAATGAGGGACTGAAACCGATTGTGGTCATTAATAAGATAGACAGGGTAAATTCCAGGATAGCCGAGGTGGTCCGTCTGACTCAGGACCTGTTTCTGGAATTAGCCACCGATGCCGACCAGCTTGATTTTCCCATACTATACGCCAGCGCCAGAGACGGCACAGCTACTACTGAACCGGAGAAAGAAGGCGAAGACCTTATACCATTGTTTGAATCTATACTCCATAAGGTCCCACCGCCCGGCATCGAGTCCGGACCTTTCCAGATGCTGGTATCTAACCTGGACTATAGCAGCTACAAAGGCAAGCTGGCTATCGGCAAGATTTATCGCGGCAGCGTTAAGCCGCATGATAAGGTCGCTGTTATCGGGAGCGATGGCAGCACGCAGAACTACGAAGTGAACCAGGTGTTCACCTTTATGGGCCTGGACCAACCGGAGGTGGAGGAGGCAACCGCAGGCGATATCGTGGCTATAACCGGCGTGGAAATAGTAAGTATCGGAGATACCATAGCCAGCCCCGACCAGCCTGAGGCACTGCCCCGCATAGAGATAGGCGAACCTACAATAAAAATGATGTTCGGCGTAAATAGTTCACCGCTCGCCGGCAGAGAAGGCAAATACGGTACCTCGCGGCAGCTCCGTGAACGGCTTTACCGGGAGCTGGAAACAAATCTCAGCCTGCGAGTACAGGATACGGAAACTCCCGATGTTTTCCTGGTATCCGGCAGAGGAGAGCTTCACCTGGCAATACTTATCGAGACCATGCGCCGTCAGGATTTCGAGTTTGAAATTTCAAAGCCGGAGGTTATAACTAAAGAAATCAACGGCAAGCTTATGGAGCCCGTGGAAGAGCTAACCATCGATACGAGCGAAGAATATATAGGTGCGCTTATGGAAATGTTGAGCACGCGCCAGGCTAAATTGGCAAATATGCGCAACGACGGACATGGTAACGTACGCCTGGAATTTCACACCCCCACCCGCGGTCTAATTGGCTTCCGCAGTAAATTTTTAACTGCCACACGGGGCGAGGGCATTATGAGCACCTTATTCCTGGGCTATGAGCCGTGGTATGGAGATATCGTTTCCACACGCAGCGGCATGCTGGTGGCTTCTGAAAATGGCACTGCTGTTACGTACGGATTAAACAATGCCCAGGGAAGAGGCATAACATTCATCGAGCCGGGCACATCCGTATACGAGGGTATGATAGTGGGGATGCATGCCCGGGGGACCGACCTGGCGGTCAACGTGGCCAAAGAGAAGAAGCAGACCAACATCCGGGCTTCTACATCCGATTTTGCTATTAAGTTGACGCCGCCGTTGAAATTCAGCCTTGAAGAAGCGCTGGATATGATAAGCGAGGACGAACTTATCGAGGTAACGCCGGCCAACATCAGGTTGCGTAAGCGACTGCTGACACAAGGCCAACGATCTAGAGCCCGCCACGCCACAGACCGGTCAGCCGAAGATTAGCTA
>Ga0315295_10005085_pt1 | contig 11242 bp, 9 predicted proteins | sample YL17G14_0_MG_FD_204453 | JGI IMG/M metagenome (GOLD analysis project Ga0315295, IMG submission 204453) | Sediment microbial communities from Yellowstone Lake, YNP, Wyoming, USA - YL17G14_0 | ecosystem: Environmental > Aquatic > Freshwater > Lake > Sediment | place: USA: Wyoming | collected...
CTATCCTTTTCAAGGGTGGCTCCTTGGGGAACGTCCCCCCACTCTCTGGTCGCTTCTGCTGTTCCTGCTATGCTTTTCATAGGAACCACCCACCTAAGATGGATGCCAACCATCTGGTTTGAAACAGAAAGGAGCGTGCCATGACTCAAATCATCTCCCTTGACAGGATCAAAGAAGCCCTGAAAAAAATTGACGCAATCCCGGCCATCGAGGAAGGCTTTGTCCTTTATTCACAGGGGAAAACCGTCGTTCCCCCCGTAGGAGAATTGATCTTCGAGAAACCGCGGGGCGACGTCCACATCAAGTACGGCTATCTCAAGGACGACGATTATTATCTCATCAAAATCGCCTCCGGATTTTATGAAAATTCGAAACTCGGACTCCCCCCCATGAACGGCCTCATGCTTCTTTTCAGCCAAAAAACGGGCGAACTCCTCGGCGTGTTGCTTGACCAGGGACATCTGACCAACGTCCGGACTGCTGCGGCAGGCGCCGTGGTAGCTAAATATTTCGCGCCGGGAAAAGTCAGCCGAGTGGGCATCCTCGGCGCCGGAACGCAAGGGCGGATGCAGCTCGAGTATCTCCGCAAGGTGATGGTTTTCAGAGACGTCATCGTTTGGGGGCTCAACGCACAAGAACTGGCCGCATATAAAAAAGACATGGAACCGCAGGGATTCCACATTGAAACCACGCTCGATGCCGGCACACTGGCTTCGCAATGCAATCTCATCGTAACCTGTACGCCCTCGACCCGGCCGCTGCTGCGGGCAGACCAAATCCGGCCTGGCACTCATATCACGGCCATGGGTTCAGACACGACGGAAAAACAGGAGCTCGAGGCCGAGGTCCTGAAGAAGGCGGACCGGGTCATCGTGGACAGCATCAGCCAGTGCATGTTACGGGGGGAATGCTATCAGGCCATGAAGGTGGGGGCGATCGGCAAGGAAAAACTTGTCGAACTGGGCGCTGCTATTCAGGACAAAAAGCTCCACCGCCAATCAGAGGACGAAATAACGGTCGTGGACCTGACCGGCGTCGCAGTCCAGGACATCCAGATCGCCAAGGCCGTTTGGCGGGCGCTTTAAACCGGCCTGTTCTTCCGCAGCCCAGGCAGGGCTCTCGCCGAGGGCGCCAGGGCTATGCCGCCCATGGCCGTACAGCGCAGCTCGGCAGGCAACATTTTCCCTGAATCGTAAACGGCGTCAATGGTTTCATCGAGCGGGACAGGATTTTCGTACCCGCCCATGATCAGGTCGGCGCAGACAAAGGCGCTGGAAGCGGCTACCGCATTGCGCGTGTGGCAGGGGATCTCGCACATGCCTTGGACCAAGTCGCAGACCGAGCCCATCGTGTTCTGGAAGGATATGGCGGCCGCATCCGAAGCCTGGCGGGCCGTTCCGCCTGCGACCTCGACGACGGCCGCTGCCGCCATGGCGCCGGCCGCGCCGATCTCAACCTGGCAGCCGGCCACTTCCGCGGCGAAGGTCGCCCGGATGGCCAGGATCAACCCCACAGCCGATGCGGCCAGGAGCGCCAGGGCCGCCTGTTCGGAGTTTAGCTTCTTTTCCTCGGCTAAAGTCACTATTACGCCCGGGAGTGCCCCGGCCGCCCCGCCGGTTGGGGCGGCGACGACGATTCCCTGGGAGTTGGATACGTGCATCACGGCCATCGCCCGGGCCGCCGCCCTGGTGTGAATCCCGCCGATAGCCGTTTTCCCCTGTGACTCGGCCTGGAAGACCTTGTGGGCCGAGGGATGAAGGAGCTGCATATGGATGCCGCGGTTTTCAAGTCCCTGTCGGCACGCCGCCTTCATGATTTCAAAACGCCTGGCCGTCTCCGCCAGGACTTCGGCCTGGGTGATGCCGAGAATCTGCGACTCGTAGGCCAGGGCAATCCACCCCAGCGAAACCTTCCGCTCTTCCGCCAGCCGAACCATTTCCGCGGCGCTGCGGAAAAGGGCGTCTTCTTTTTGAACGTAGAAGACCGGCTCGGCCGTCCAGATTTTCTTTACGCCGGGCAGGGCTTTGAGGCGGCTCAAGACGGCCGGGAGAAGGGGCAGCGGCCGCCGGAAAGTCAGAAGCGTCCCGTCGGGTAGACTTTCCTCCGCATCCGGCGCCCCGGTTTCGGCCAAGTCGCCCATGGCCTGCTGAATATGATGGGCATCTTCCTTGCTGACCAGGATGACGAGGTCATGGGACTTGCCTGTCAATGAAACCGGCCGGCCTTCGAGTTCGGATACAACGATCCCCCCGCCCCCCGTGGATTTGGCCGTCAGAGTGAGCGAGCGCTGGGATTTGGAGGCCATCTTGATCAAAACCGTATTGGGGTGGTCCGGCCGGGCGAGCGGAGCGATCTCGAAGGTCAGCTTAAGGCCCCGGGTCGCAGCCGCCTCAAGCGCCCGGGAAAACCGTTCGTCGGTGATGGGCCAGCCCATGAGGCCGGCCGTGAAAGCCAGGTCCACGCCCTGCTGGCGGTAAGTCCGGGAATAGGAGCCTCCCGGGTCAAAAGTGAAGGAGACCTTGGCCGGTTCATCGCCCATCAGGGAGCGCGCGATTCTCCCGATATGGTAGGAGCCGGCGGTGTGTGAGCTCGAGGGCCCGCGCATCACCGGCCCCAAGACGTCGTTAAGAATGCTGATGAATTCCATGTTGCCTCTCTTGGGGCCATTGTATCCAAGCCGGCGGCATTTGAAAAGGGGCATTCCTCTTGTCTCCCCGCGCGCATATCCATATAATCTCCTCATCCGAGAAGGAAGGAGCAAAGAAATGACTCAATCCCAAACAGATAAAGTCCTATCGTTGTTCAAGGAATGCGACGCCTTGTTACAGGGGCATTTCAAGCTGACTTCGGGAAAGCACTCCGAGTGGTACTTCGAAAAGATCCGGCTGATCGAAAAACCGGCGGTCCTGGAGAAGATCGTCGACCTTCTCGTCGGGAAGATCAAGGGCGATAATCTCGATTTTAACTTCGTCGTCTCGCCGGCTTACGGAGCCATCGCCATCGGCTTCCTGGCGGCGCTGAAGCTCGGCAAGAATTTCGCCTTCAGCCAGCGGGTTGAGGAAAAGATGACTTTCCGCTCAGGGTTCACCGGGCTGGAAAATGGAAAGGCCGTCATCGTGGAAGACATCCTGACCACGGGCGGCTCCATCAACGAAGTCCTGGGAAGCCTCAAGGAAAAGAAGGTGGAAGTCCCGGGGATTTATGTCCTGGTCGACCGGACCTCCGGCGGGGTCCTGATCGAAGGGAAGCCCGTGGGCAGCCTCCTCAGCCTGAAGGTCGAGGCCTTCGAGCCCGAAGCTTGCCCCTTTTGCAAGGCCGGCATCCCTTTGACCAAGCCCGGCGCGTCCGATAAAAAATAACCATCTCGGAACCCCCGGCGGATCCAGAAACCGCATCCCTTTCCGCTTCGGACGGGCGGGTACTGGAGCCGAGCCGCCCCTGAATTCAAAAACAGATCGAGAGACACAATCCTTTATCTGCATGGTTCTCTTCCAATTTGTGTGGGTGGCAGAGATGAAGAGCATGGCAGGAAAAGCTGAAGCGACCAGGTAGTATGGGGACGTTCCCCAACTCGTCAATGATCATGACGGTGGTGGCTGTCGGGCCAGTGGCCGTGGGTGTGGTCGAGTTCCTGATGCTCATGCTCATGAGCGTGGGTCTCCGCGAGCCTGCCCTCATGCCGGTGGGCATGATGAAGGTCGCTGTGAGTATGGCTGTGGGCGTGAACCAAGCGCTCATGCCGATGGGCATGCCCGTGCTTCTCGCTGACCACCATCATTGCGCCGGCGGCCATGAGAAGCGCCGCCGGAACCATGGTCCAGCCAGCCGGCTCCCTCAAAATCAAGAAAGAGGCGCAGGCGCCGACAAAGGGGGCCAGGCTGAAGAACGCTCCGGTCCTGAAGGCGCCCAATCCCTCGAGCGCCCTGATGAAAAGCACGAGGCTCAGGCCGTAGCTCAGCGCGCCCAGGACCAAGCCGTACACGAGGGTCATGTCCAGCGACGGCTTGAAACCCAGAACGACGGACAGGGAAAGAGACGCCGTTCCCGCGAAAAAGCCTTTGATCCTGGCGATCTGGATGGGATCCTTGTCCGAGATGTTCCGGGTGAAATTGTTGTCCAGACCCCAGCACAGCATGGCCAGGAGGACGAGCAGAAAGCCCGCGATATGGAACCGGCCCTGGCGGGGATCCCACGATAAAATAATGCCGGCCAAGGTCATGGCGCCGAGCGCTAGCCAGATGCGGCGGCCGGCGTTCTCTCTAAACAGGAAGACGGCGATGAGGGCCGTGAAGAGCCCCTCCAGATTCAAGAGCAAGGACGCCGAGAATCCGGAAATTCGGCTCAGGCCCGTCATCAGGCAGATCGGCCCCAGGATTCCGCCGCTCACCACGGCGCCGGCGAGCCATCCCAAGTCGCGCTTCTCGAGCGGGGCCGGGCTCTCCCGGCCGCTCCGCCCCCGGGGCATTCTCACTGCGGAATAAAGTGTCAGGCCGATGAAAACTCCAAGGTAGAGGACGCCCGCCAGCCCAACCGGGGGGACGCCCTTGAGGAGAAGCTTGGCCAGAGGCGGACTGAGCCCGAAGAGGACGGCCGAGAGGGTGACGGCCAGGAAGGGATGGATCTTCAACGTTTCTCCCCCAGAAATTATATAATGTGGAGCGGACGATAACAACCGGGGGCGATGAGAAGCTCGACCGTACGACCTTCGGCGTAAATACTTCGCCATTTGCCCGGCGATCAGCCAAACGTTGCCTAGGCTCCACCTCAAGGTATATACTTTTAGTAAGGAGCTGTGATGGAGAGCCGGAGGGTTCCCGGGGCCTTGATTATCATCCTGGTTCTGGGTCTGCTAACGCCTCTGCTGTCTGAATTCCAACCTGGGCGCGAAATGACGCTCAAGATCCTGGCCGACGAGGAATTCCGGCAGGACCCCGACTGGCTGGCCAAAACCGAGAAAGCCCTGGGGAAGGTTTCGGACGAATTCGAGAAAGCGTTCGGCATCCGCTTTCTGATCAAGGAGATCGTGGACTGGACCTCCCCGGATTCCCTGGACTCCCTAGAACTCCTGTCCGAGGACTTGGATTCAAAAACGCCCTGGGAAGGCGCTGATATCCTGGTGGCGATGTCCGCGCAGGAAAACCTGAGCGGCCTCTATTCAGGCTATTCCGTGTTCAAGCAGGCTTTGGTCGTCGTGAGAGTTCTACAGGATCCGTCCTCCCTGCCGCTGCTCCTCAAGCACGAGCTAGCCCATCTCTTCGGAGCCGTTCATATCGATAACCCCGCCTCGATCATGGATTTCATGGGCAGGGGCTCGGCCTTTGATCCGATGAATTCCAAGGCGATCCTCCTGAACCGGGAGCGGTCCTTTGACCGCGTTTCCTTCCCTCTGCCGCGCGCCAACCGGGACGATGCGGTCCGGCTCTACCGTGAGATCGCGGACATGAACAAGCGATCTCAACGCTTGAGGGATCTGAGGAGAGGCTCTTTGATGCTCGTCCCGGTGAATGAGCAGCCGGCCCCTGGGTCCTGGAACCGGAGGGCCGGCAGTAATCTGAGCGACGTCCATATTCTTTTAGCCCAGATCCTCATCGAGTCAAGGCTCTATGACGAGGCCCTGGAAGAATCCGGGATGGCCCTGAAACTCAATCCCGGGGACGTGGAAGTCCTGAACCTGATGGGAATTTCCTTGAGACGGAAAGGCCGGATCGACGAGGCCATCAATAAATATGAGGAAGTCTTGAAGGCCAAACCGGGACACGTCAACGCCTACTACAACCTCGGCATTGCTTACGCGAAGAGAGGAAACCGGGAGTCCGCCTTCTCGGCCTACCGCAAGGCCCTTGACCTCAGGCCTAATTTCGCTGAGGCCCATTCCAACCTGGGCGATCTCTATCTCAGAACGGGGAAAGCCGACGAAGCGGAGCTTGAATTCCGGACAGCGATCGCCCTGAATCCCGGCTTCCCCCTGGCCCATTCCAACCTGGCGGAAGCCCTTTTGCGGAAAGGAGATTTCGCCGGCGCCGCGGATGAGGTGGACAAGGCGCTCGCTTTGGATCCCTCGATCCCAGGACCTTACAACGTCAAAGGCAACCTCTATTACAAGGAACGTAACCTCGACCGCGCCATGGAGGAATATGGCAAGGCCTTGGCCCTGGACCCCGATTACGAAAAAGGCCACTACAACCTGGGCTATTGCCATCTGGATAAAAACCAGGTCGCCGAAGCTGAAGCGAGTTTCCGGACCGCCCTCGGTCTCAACCCGGATTTTGGCGAGGCCCGCGCCGGGCTTGGAGCCTGTCTGTTGCTCGAAGGCAAGACCGACGACGCCATCGGTGAGCTCCGGCGCAGCCTCGAGCTCGGTCCTCAAGCCTCGAAAACGGTCCTTCTGCTGAGCGCCGCCTACCTGAAAAAGGGGGATTTCGACCGGGCCGCCGTCGAGGCCGCGAAGTCCATCGTGTTGGACCCCTCCCGGCCCGAGGCTTACATCAACCTGGGACTGGCTTACAGTCAGAAAGGGAAGCCCGCCGTGGCGCTCGCCCAATTCCGGAAAGCGATCGATCTCGACCCGCGAAACAAAGAAGCCCTGGCGAATCTCGGGAATCTCTTCCTCCAACTCGGGATGAACGACCAGGCCCTCGAACATTACCTGCGCGCCGCGGCCGTTGATCCGGCCAACGCGCTTCTCCACAACAACATCGCCGTCATCTATTTCCGGCAGGGGGATTACGTCTCGTCATGACGACACGCGCTGAAAGCCCAGGAGCTCGGATTTCCCCTGAACGCGGAATTTCTTTTGGAACTGAAGAAGAAAATCGGCGCCCCTTTTTGCGGCGATTGACATCGCCGAACGGCCGGCTGTATATTTTCCGTGTGATTAATGGAAAGGATTCAACATCCGGCGTCAGCTTCTAACCTCGCAGCGGAAGAAGGACATTTCCATTAACATTGTCGGTTCTCCTCCATGTTGGGTGGGTGGTATGGATGAAGAGCATGGCCGGGACACACACCAAATGGAAGAGATCCACATTGTCTCAACTCTGACTAAAAGGAGATCAGCCATGGCTTACGAAAAAGACGTCGAGTCGGTCGATGCGATCATCAATGCTCTCTATGCCATTCTTTCCGGGCCCGCGGGCCCCAAGGACTGGGACCGCGAGCGCTATATCTTGCATCCCACGGCCCGGATGATGCGCGGACTTCCACCCGATGCGCCGGCGGGCGATCCGCCGACGCCGGGCCTTCATGTTTTTAGCAGCGAGCAGTTCATCGAGTTCGCCAAGCCCCGGGTCGAGGCCGAGGATTTCTACGAGGTCGAAATAGGCCGGGAGGAGTTCCGCTTCGGCCGGTTGGTCCACGTCATCAGCGCCTACGCCAGCTCCCGGGGTTTGGACCAGCCCCCGTTCGCGCGAGGTATCAACGGCATCCAGCTGTGGTTCGACGGCGGGCGGTGGTGGGTGATGGGAGTGATCTGGGATTGGGAGGGGCTCGAGAACCGGATTCCCGCGCGGCTCCTGGAAAAGGCCGAGTAAGAACCGCCGAAAATCCAGCGTCGCCGTTTTTGTTCTCGAGAAGCGCTGGCGAATTATTTTTTCCCGAGAGGCAACCTTGGCACCTAAATTGCTGTATATATTAGTGGACTTGAAAGGATTGACTCATGGTACTCAAAGAAGCGTTGGAAAAGCTCGTCAGCGACAAGACTCCCTTCCTCCTCAAGGACCACTGCCAGGACTGGGAGGCCGACACTCTCCTGGTCAACCTGTCGAATGGCATGCTGGCCCGGCGCATTCATATGCTTCAGGGAGTATATATCGCCGCCCTCACCGAGAAAGGACTCATGGGGGAAGTTCTTTATCGGTTCAAGCCGAAAAATTGACGCTGCCTTCTATCTTGAATTTTTGGCGCCCTCATACCTTTGTCCGAATCCGGACACTCGCCATCCCTTTTTCGAACACTTTCAACAGGTAGATCACCTCACTCTCCGGCTCAGTGAAGGAAATTAATTTTACATATTTCAAACATACATAGAGATGCCATGTATCATGAATCGAGAGGGATAGGCGGAGTGAACAAAGTTCTCGCCCCCTGGTGATCTCATCTGGCTCTTCTAGCGCCGCGCAGGCGGAAGGCGCCGATACGCGTCGAATAGTCCGAGGCACCCTTCTTGAGGTAGTCGCCCACGTACCAGATCGTTCGGTCATCGGTTGGATCCATTGCGGTCTGCGCATAGTCCATCCACCGTCGCGTGTTCGTTTGTGCAGCCTCGCCTTCGACAAGAACCGCCTCGCGCAAGGCCAGGATGCCCAGGGGATCGTCCGAGAGCCTGCCCGCGAAGCGCTGTCCGGCGAAGTGCGGCGTCCCGCCGAACGAATAACCGATGCCGATGTTGCCCAGGGCATCGATAGCAGGGCTGGCCATCCATCTGTAAAACCCGCCCGGAGCATAGGTGCCCTGCTGGTAGAGCTTGACGTCGCGTTTATCGTCCAGCCGGAATTCGTACCAGCGGACTCCGCCGCCTCCCGCGGAAGTGTTCACCGAATGCACCGCGACGATCGACTCGCGCTTGCCGATCCGCCGGTAGACCAGGCGCGCCATGATCTTGTCGCCCTGCGCGTCGAGGCGCTGCTCGGTCCCCGGCTGCGGAACGCATTCCGTCAACTGGCCGTCACCCAGGTAATGATAGGGCGCCACGGAAATCTTCTCCGGCCCTTCCACCTTGGTTTTGGACGGATCATTCCAGTCCACATGGAACTTCCACACGTAGATGCCGTCGTCCTCCATGATCTTTTTCAACTGCACGCCGCCGGCCGCCATCATGATGTTCGGCGCCCCCGCCGGCGGCAGTTGTTTCCCGTCGAGGTCCGCATTGTTCAGGAAGTTCACGCCGTCGATGATGACTCCCTGCTCGGTAGCATCCTCACCTTTGAGCATCTTCGCTCGATCCACCACATAGGCGTGTTTCTGGATGACGTTGTCACCGGTGCTGGTCGGTACGTAATAGCCGTCGGGCCAGACGGCCGGCCGAGGATAGTCGGGAAACAGAGGTCGAACGAACTGATAGCGGTAGTAAGTTCCGAGCGGGTCGGGGCCGGTGCTGATGGCGTAACACATCGCATAGGAACCCTTCTCATTCTGCGGTTCCCGTTTTTGTCCCGGTGTCATCCTTTTTCCCCGAGCCTCGGCGGCGGCGGCTTCGGCCGCTGCTATCTCTTCAGGAGTCGGCCGCGGCGGCTGGAAAAGGAGGAAGGCGGCGCCGGGTTGCCCTTTCACGGCAGGCTGACTCAGGTGCGCGGGGTCGCCCGATATGGCAGGGGCCGGGTCATTTTCCCTGGGGGGAAGGCGCCTGAAGATGGGCATGACGATCAGCCACCGGTCGGCGAGCTGGTCGTAGCGCACCACGGCGTCTCCGTTGTTGATCTTCCCGGCGTCTCCAAAATCTTTGAATACGTTATTGGTCTCGACGGGACCGTAAAGCACACGGCCGGTCGTGTCGAATCGCGACCCCTTTTTCGTGAAGATCGCCATCCGCGAGTTCACGATCTGGACGATGTGATCAGGGCCGACCGCAATCGAGTTATCGGAAGGATTTCGATACCTCGCCGTGCCCTGCGGGCCTTCGAAGCCGACGCCGAGCCCGTCGAAGCTCGCCACGATTTCCGGAGCGGCTTTCGTTCCGTGGTCTGTCTGTTCAACGGCTGCGGACGTAAGGGGAGTTGTCAGGGCTTCCGGCGGGATGGGCGCACCTGAATCTTGCACCGCATCTCTATTGCCGGGCTCGCCCGCAAGAGTGCGTGGCGGGACCTCGATGTCATCCGGGCGGATGCCGAACCCAAATCTGTTTCCGGCAGCCTCCTTCTCTTTTTGGGTGAGCGCCAGCGAGCTGAGCGGCAGCGACAGGTCGTGCCCGGCTGCGTTATTGACGGTAACGACGTTTGCCACCCCTCCCCCTCGTGCGATTTTGTCGCCGCGGCTCGCGGAACGCAGCCCGGTGTGCACAAGCGATGGGCCGAACACCGCGGCGAGGAGGACGCCGGCGATGACCATCCTGAGAACCGCGCTGCGTCCGGATTTGTCCGCCGGTTCAAGGTGCGAGTTGCCTGCTCCGCCGCTCAGACTCCTCGACAGCGCAGCGCAAGGATTGGGATTCCCTTTTTCCGCGGCGTATAAAAAAAGCTCTCCAACCGATGATTTGTTTTTCTTAAGCATGCCGGTAATATACTTCCCACGTCGCGGCGATGTCAATCATTCCTGACGACGGGGCTCAGCGAAGATGTCAACGGATTGAACGGTTCCGGCCCGGTCGGCGATTTTGAATCGGCGCCGTTCAATCCTTTGCCTTTTCTCCTGGGAATGGATAAAAGGGTGCTATAATATTTTCCCGGCCCGCAGCCTAGCGAAAAAAGGAAACGATTTGTGCGCCATCGATTTTCGAGGGATTCAAGAACCTTGAATTTGAGCTGTCAAAACAAAAATGAGGCGTTTGCTGCCAGGAGATGATAAGGAGCCTATCATGGGAAAAACCAAGAAGATGTGGACTTGCTGGCTCATCATGACCATGGGAATTTCGGCCCTGCTCTGTTTCGCGGGGTCCCAGGAAAAAGAAACGGCCCTAGATGCCCGGGTGAAAGCTTTTCTCGGCAAAATGAAATACGAATGGGCGGATATGAACGTCCCGGAAGCGGATGGTAAACTGATGTATGATCTGATTCTCAAAAACAACTATAAAAGGGCGCTGGAATTGGGAACTTCGACCGGTCACTCGGGCATCTGGATCGCCTGGGCCTTGAGCAAGACAGGCGGCGGTTTGACGACCGTCGAGATCGATGAAGGGCGGCATGGCGAAGCCCTGGCGAATTTCAAGGAGGCCGGGCTCGCCGCTCACATCGACGCCCGCCTCGGCGACGCCCATCAATTGGTCGAAGAACTCGAGGGGCCGTTCGACTTCGTTTTCATCGACGCCGACAAAGATTGGTATACGAATTATGCCAAGGCCCTGGTTCCTAAGCTCGAAGCCGGCGGCTGTTTCGCGGCCCACAACGTGTCTGAGCCGAGGTCGGGACGATGGGGAGGGTTCGGCGGTGGCGGCACAGGCGGATACTACGAATACATGAAAAGCCTCCCCGAATTTGAAACGAGCATGCTGGCCGCGAAAAGCAGTCTGGCCGTCAGCTATAAAAAGAAAAAGCTATGACGACCCAAAACGAAATCGATGATTTTCTGTCGCGGAAGACGCTCGCTGTGGTGG
>Ga0315295_10005088_pt1 | contig 11237 bp, 9 predicted proteins | sample YL17G14_0_MG_FD_204453 | JGI IMG/M metagenome (GOLD analysis project Ga0315295, IMG submission 204453) | Sediment microbial communities from Yellowstone Lake, YNP, Wyoming, USA - YL17G14_0 | ecosystem: Environmental > Aquatic > Freshwater > Lake > Sediment | place: USA: Wyoming | collected...
CCGGTGCAGTCCAGCCAGTCCGCCGGCGGCGGACCAACAAATAAATATCAGGCAGCACAGGCCGAGAAGGCAACGGCAGCACAGCCGAAACTTTCGCGGGAGAAATCGCTGGAGACACATATAGATATTTCAGGTATGGCTCCCAGCGACCTTCAGGTGGCGGCCTATATTGAGCGGCTCAGCAGCTCAAGTTTGCTGGATAATGTTGAGCTCGTGGAATCAAAAGAATACAAAGTAGAAGATACGACATTCAGACAATTCAAATTGACAGCGATGCTTAAATCAGACGTCCAGCTTACCAAAGAGGACATAAGCAGAATTAAAACGCGTGCTAAGGAGTCGGTATATAATTTTTAATGGGAGTCCGTCAGTAGGCGGATAGCTAATCCAAATAAGTCCGTCATAGGGTGAGGGCGAAATTATGACAAGCGGTTTAAGAAAGGCTGTATTTTCCGTTTTGCTGCTGGGAGTAGCTGTGGTTGGCTACCAGTGTATGATTAAGCCTGCTAACAGAAATCTGGCCGAAGCAAAGAGCCGCCTTGACGCAAAATTGGCCAAGTTAGCCGACTTTGAAAAAGCGACTGCTGCGGCAGAAGACCTTACAAAGCAGCTCACACAATTACAGCAGGCCATCGAATTTTTTGAAAGCAAGCTGCCTCCAACAAGTCAGATTCACCAGGTGCTCGAGCAGGTGACTATAATTGCGCAAAAAGAGGGCCTGAAACCCAAAACAATTCGCACACTGGCACAGAAGGATAACAACGGCTATGTCGAACAGCCCTTGAAAATGGAGCTGCAGGGGAATTTTAACTCGTTTTACTCATTCCTTCTGGAGCTTGAGAAGCTCCCGCGGATAATGAAGATTCGTGAGCTTAAGCTGGATAAGCAGCCAAACGGTGAAGGTCAAATCGCAGCCGATTTTATAGTGAGTATATTCTTCCAGAATAAAACCAGTTGATTTTAGTCTCGGGTTTTAGTTTTTAACTCAAAACTCAACACTAAAAACTTGAAACTCTTTGTGGAGCTTATCTATGTTGTCTTTTTTGCGAGAACAAGGTTTTGGCGATTTGCTGGCACGAAAGCCGGCTGCCCCCGCTCTTGCCCCGACAGATGGGGCTGCGGGGGATAAGTCACCGCGTAATGGCCCCGACGTGTCGGGACAGGAGCAGGAGTATCTGACGGTGGCGACCCGAAATAAGAACACCCGCAAGAGTACGGTGTTGCTGGTTGTCTTGTTTGGGATAGGTCTATTGTGCCTTTGGTTTATGATAAAAAAGAGTACACCCAGGCAGGCATCAGCAGCTTCTGCTGGCATAGAAGAGACGCAGGTTGAGGAGGCCATCGTTCGGCTGACCGGCGTAAAGTCGGAAATGTTCAGCCGTATGGACCAGATACTGAGAAAATTTTATGAGTTCTCGGATGTGCTGCAGGTGCAGGTCGGTGAGCTGGTTAAAAATCCTTTCGAACTTGAGTTGTTCCTGGCCAGCTTGAAAGGAAAAGTTGCCGCCGAGGGAAAAAACCTGGAGATTGACTCCGGAATAGTAATGCAACAGCAGATAAAAGAGGCGGCAAAGAATATGCAGCTCTTGAGCATTATGCGCTCGCAGCAGAGTAAGTGCTGTATGATTGATAATAAAATCCTTTACGAGGGAGATTCAATAAGAGGTTTCAAGATTAGCCAGATTGGTGAGAATTTTGTTAAGCTCCAGTGGGTCCCAAAAGATGGCAGCCAGACTTTGGCAGCCTCGTCAGAAAATGTGGAAATAGTTTTGAAGTTGTCGGAATGAAACTACCCTTTGTATTTGATAGAAAGCGGGACTCGTTAAAGCCGCGAGAGGATTTGCAGGGACATCAGGGCGTCCCCGCTCTTGCCTCGCAGGAAGCTGCGGGGTGCGTCCCCCGTTCTGAAGAACAGGCGGTGCGTGGGCTAAGCGACCTTTATTCCCCCCAGCAGCCCGGCGAATCCCATGTGTACGACATCGCTGATGTCCTGCTGGATATGGAGAAGATTACGCCCCAGCAGCACGCACGCATCCGGCAGCAGCAGCAGCAGTTGAATCCCGGAAGTGATGCGGCAGCACTGCTGTTGAAAGCAGGGCTGACCAACGCTGATGACATCCTCAAGGCGAAAGCCCGGCTGTATGGTCTGGAGTTCCAACATATAGAACTGCAGGGTGTGCAAAAGCAGGCTTTTGAGAAGCTCGACATTGAGTTTATCAGGAGCAATTCTGTTTGCCCGATTGCAGTAGAAGAAGAAACTTTAATTGTCGCAACAAATGACCCTGCAAACCTCTTTGCGATAGAAGAGGTGAAAAGACGAACCAAGATGGATGTGCGGGCTGTGGTTTGCAGCCAGGAAGATATCGACGCGGTGTGTAACTCGTTCAAAGAAGAGCTAAAAATGGATTATAACGTTGATGACCTTATCAGTGATATGAGTGACGTCGAAATTGTGCAGGACCAGCAGGAGGTATCGGAAGACTTGGAAAAGATGGCAGGCCAGTCGCCTGTTATTAAGTTCGTTAATTATCTGATTAGTAACGCGATACATGAAGGTGCCAGTGACATTCATATCGAGCCCAAAGAAAAGTTTATGCGAACGAGGTACCGCATAGATGGGGTGCTTTTTGAGACGATGCAGTCGCCATTGAAGATGCACCCGGCGATTGTTTCGCGTATTAAAATTATGGCCAATCTCGATATTTCAGAAAGACGCCTGCCACAGGACGGCAAAATCTCGGTTATCGTGGGCGGCAGAGCGATAGATTTGCGTGTCTCGACCCTCCCGACCAGCCACGGAGAAAAGGTCGTTATCCGAATTCTGGACAGTCTCTCTATTCTGCGAGGTCTTGAGCAGCTTGGTATGGAGCCCGATGTGATGGAAGCTTTTCGTCATCAGATATCGCTTCCTCACGGGATTTTACTGGTTACAGGCCCTACCGGTTCCGGCAAGAGCACTACATTGTACTCGGCGATGTCCCAGATGGATGGTGACAAATTAAATATCTCTACGGTCGAGGACCCGGTTGAATATGAGCTTGGTTTTTGCAACCAGGTGCAGGCCAATGAAAAGATTGGGCTCGATTTTGGTTTAGCCCTGCGAAGTTTGCTGCGCCAGGACCCCGACATCATAATGATTGGCGAGATTCGGGATAACGAGACAGCTCGCATAGCGGTGCAGGCGGCCTTGACCGGTCACCTGGTTCTTTCCACACTGCACACAAATGATGCCGCCAGCAGCGTTACAAGGCTGGTTAATATCGGTATTGACGCATACTTGATAGCGGCCTCGTTGAATGCTGTCCTTGCCCAGCGGTTAGTCCGAAAGATTTGTCCGAAGTGCAAACAAGTTTACAGTATACCGGACGCTGTGCGTAAATACCTCGAGAAGGTCAAAATTAGTCCTGAACAGCTTTTTCACGGCGCCGGCTGTGACCACTGCAGGGGCTCGGGCTATTCAGGCAGGATGGGCATATACGAATTGCTGCTCGTTGATGACCGATTCAGGGACATGATTAACAGAGACCCTTCGGTCAGCAATATGAGCCGGGTCTTTCATGAGAGCGGTCAGCGCACTCTGTTTGAGGACGGAATTATAAAAGTAAAACAAGGCCTGACGACAATAGAAGAAGTGCTCCGCGTGACCGAGGTATATGGCAAAAGCGAAGGCGAAGACTTTGTCGAAAACGTCGGGTGAAAATCGAAAAGCCGGATACAAATTTTTAAGGAAAGCTTGATATGGTGGATATAAAAACAATATTGGCAAAGGCAATTGAGATAAGCGTAAGCGACGTGCATATCAACGTTGGTATGCCGCCGGTGCTGCGAAAAAATACAGAATTGAGCGAGATGCCTTTTCCTCCGGTCAGCAATGAGCACGCAAAGGAAATGGTTCTTGCTATGGTTGGGCCGGACAGATTCAAAAAGTTTCAGGAAACCAAAGACCTTGATTTCTCCACAAGCATCGACGATGGCCATCGGTTCCGCGTTAACGCCCATTATCAGCGCGACACGATTGCAATTTCGTTTAGAGCGATTCCAAACCAGATTTTATCGTTAGATGATTTGCATCTGCCGCCGATAGTCAAGGAGCTGACGGACCTGCCGAGAGGTATGGTGCTCGTAACCGGCCATACCGGCTCAGGGAAAAGCACCACGCTCGCTGCGATGATAGGGGTGATAAACACAAATTACAGAAAACGAATAATTACGCTGGAAGACCCTATCGAATACCTGATAGAGAACAAAAACAGTATGATAGAACAGCGTGAAGTCGGTTCGGACTGCCCGCGATTCTCATCGGGGCTCAGGCACGTATTGCGACAGGACCCAGACATCATTATGGTCGGCGAAATGAGAGACCTGGAAACTACAAGTTTCACTATTACAGCCGCTGAAACCGGGCACCTGGTATTCAGCACGCTGCACACGATTAATGCTGCTCAAACCATCGAGCGTGTTGTAGACATTTATCCTGCGGCTCAGCAGAATCAGATTCGAACGATGCTGGCTAATACGCTGCAGGCCGTTGTCTCACAGACACTATTCAAACGGATAGATGAGCCGGGCATGGTTCCCTGCACAGAAATATTGCTGTGCACCTCGGCGGTCAGAAACTGCATCCGTGAGAACAGAATCTACGAGATACCCAATATTATTGAGACCTCTCGCCGGCTGGGTATGCAGACTCTCGATAGCAGCATCGCCGATATGTATTTCCAGGGCTATATAGACAGAGAAGAAGCAGTTATACGCTCAAGCAATCCTGCAAAGATGGAGAAGGTACTTGTGCCTATAAGTGAGTTTGACGTTGTCCAGCAACCTGGAATGGTTCAGGCAAATAGATAGGGTATATATGTTTGAAGAATCTTCACAAAATTCTATTGGTGCAACCGCGGTTGCGGAAACTCGGCAACGTCCCCAGAGCCGCCGGCGGCGAAGACAGCGAGTAGAGTCCGGCAATAGCCAGTCTTCCAGCCGTCCGCAGATAAGTACCTGGGAACGGATACGAAATTTCAAAGTCGAAAGCGGACCAAACAGAAAGGATATCCTGAACTTTACCAACCAGCTTGCCGTTATGATTCGGGCAGGGATAAGTCTTCAGGATGCCCTTGAGGCAATAGCCGAGCAAGGCAATAAACGGAAATTTAAGCTCATTATTACTGATATAAAGAATCGAATCGAATCCGGCCAGAGTTTTTCGCAGGCGCTCGCTGAGCATCCGCAGGTGTTTACCAATCTTTATATTAATATGGTGGCAGCGGCAGAAGCTTCCGGTTCTTTAAGCAGTATGCTGCAAAAATTAGCAGAGTATCTGGACTCCGAGGCCGAGACCCGCTCTCAGGTCAAAAGTGCTATGGTCTATCCGTGCATCATAGCGGTTATGGCGGTGGTGGTAACCACATTCCTGCTGTGTTTTGTTTTGCCGAGGTTCACGGCGATATTCGCCGGCAAGGAGCATCTGCTGCCGAAACCCACCAAGGCCTTGCTGGCCAGCAGCGCATTCCTGCGGTCTTACTGGTTTTTTATCGTTCCTGCTATCGGTGCTTTGTTTTGGGGGTTTTGGTATTTTATCGGCACTCCCACAGGACGATTGTGGTGGGATAAGACAAAATTAACCGTGCCTCTTATTAGAACTCTGTGCAGAAGTCTGTATATTACCCGCAGTCTCCACACAATGGGCGTGCTTATAAGAGCTGGTGTGCCGATTCTAAATACCATTTCCATAACAGCTCAAATAGCAGGAAATGTTCTTTATAAGATAATGTGGCTCGGTGTCTATGAAGAGGTCCGGCAGGGTAAGAAAATTGCATCGAGCCTGAGCCAGTACACTCTGATGCCATCCAGCGTGGTGCAAATGATAAGAAGCGGAGAAGATTCGGGCAATATGGGCGATGTGCTCAGAGATGTCTCAAGTTATTACGCAAGAGAGCTTAAAACCGTCATCAAAACAGTTACATCAATGATAGAGCCGATAATGATTGTGATTATGGGTGTTTTGGTGGGCTTCATCGCAATGAGCATCATTCTGCCGATATTCAAAATGTCCAGTGTTGTTTTGGGTAAATAGGATATTATTAGCATTCGCAAATCGAAAATCGGGAATCGAAAATGAGGAAGGGTGGTTTTTCACTTATTGAGGCGTTGATTGCAATACTGCTGGTGGGTCTTGCAATTGTGTCTCTTGTTGCCGCCAACAGCGCATTCACAAAAGCTAACGGTGCTGGAGTTGATTTGTCAACCGCTGAGTTTCTCATCGAGCAGATAAGAGAGCTTACCGCCCAGCTTTCGGTAGTTGACCCGCAAAGCGCCGCTGCCACATTTGGTCCGGAAGAGGCAGGGCTTGCCGGCTATGACGACCTGGATGATTTTGATGGCGCGAATTTTTCCCCGCCGATTAGCTCTGACAGAGTTGCTCTAAATGCCTTTGCCGGATTCAGACAGCGGATTACAGTAGAAAATGTCAGCCCGTCAAATTTCGAGCAGGTTGTAGCCGACCACAGCAGCCCTTTTGTTCGAGTAACAGTAAAGATTTTTTTGAACTCTAAGGAAATCAGTTCAGCCAGTTGGATACGGGCCCGGTACTGACAATGAAGTGCTTGGAGTTTTGGTAGGACAATTTATGCCTGATAGACCCAGCAAATTTGCAGACGGTTTTACCATTGCAGAAGCACTGATAGCTCTGGCAGTGGTAAGCATACTGCTTGCCGCTGTGGCTGTGGCCTTTAACGCCTCGGCTATAAATTACCGGGAAAACAATGACATCTTCAATGCCGTCAATAAAGCCAGGCAGGCATTGTTCCGGATAACAACCCAGCTGCGCACAGCGGATGCGGTGAATCCTGACTTGCTGAGTAATGAATGCTCGCTGATTACTGCCGGCGGAGATGATATAACTTACCGCTATAATAGCTCCGCCAAAAAGCTTTATCTAATCACAAACGATAACGCTTCTGACAGCGACTATGTGCTTTGTGATAATGTTACTGCTATGGCTTTCACAAAGGATATAGTAACTGAGGGTCCGCAGACAAAGGTCAAAAGTGTTCAGATTTCCATAACCGTTGCCGCCGGTGACATTCAGCGAATGCTTTCCGCTGCGGCGGTTGTCAGAAGAAACCTGAAATGATTCGTCCCTCGTCTCTCGTATCGCGATGCTTGATACTCAATGCTCGTATTACCAACGACGTTTCACGGCCATGCTTTGGGTTAAATATTCTCTTAAAAATTCTTGCTTTTTGCATTTTTTAACCGTATTATAGTTGAAGGTCTGATAGGGCGGTTAGCTCAGGTGGCCAGAGCGCCTGCTCGACACGCAGGAGGTCAGAGGTTCAAGTCCTCTACCGCCCATTCTTCTAATTCCTTCTATTCAATTATCCAACCAACTTACAATGGTCTCTGCCTTTTTCCGATGAGATTCAGTTGATTCAATTACCGCATTACAAACCGTAACTAATGACTGTTTCGCTGCTCCCCTTCGCGGGCGATGACAGTTTGTTCTGTATTTGGGCAAAATTTATCTTGATTACTGCCGCTGAATCTTATATTTTTATTGTGTTGTTTCAGACACCCCCTGTTTTCTTGCGAAAGCAAGAAGAATCGCGGGGGATGATAGAGGCGTTAATTAGGAAAACGAGGAAAGTTATGCGGGATGAGCAGAAGGCCGAGGGGAAATTACCTGGGGAGCTGAGGGTGCTGCGGAGCCGCATTGCGGAACTTGAACAGACGAATCGCGAGCTCAGGGAAGCAGTTGATTCATCTCGCGGCTTAAAGAAACAGCTAAAGGACATTCTCGATAATACGCCGGTCGGAGTTTATCGAACCACTCCTGATGGCCGTATCCTTATGGCAAATCCGGCCCTCGTCCAAATGCTCGGATATTCGTCCTTTGAGGAACTTGCCCAGCGGAATCTGGAGAAAGATGGGTATGAGCCACAGTACCCTCGTTCGATGTTCAAAGAGCGCATCGAAAAGGATGGTCAGGTCATCGGCCTTGAGTCTGGCTGGGTAAGACGTGACGGCACTATCGCAACTATTATTGAAACCGCATGGGCGGTTCGTGATGAGCACGGAAGGACGCTATACTATGAAGGTATAGTGCAGGACATCACCGAGCTTAAGAAGAGCAAAGAAGCGTTAGAGAAATCGGAACAAGAATTTAGAAGCATTTTTGATAATGCAACCGATGGAATAGTTTTAGCGGAGGTAGAAAACAAAAGATTCTCCATCACCAATAAGGCGTTTTCTCAAATGTTGGGTTATAATCCGGAAGAGGTCAAGAATCTGAGGGTTATGGATATCCACTCTAAAGAAGCTCTGCCTTATGTTACAGAACAGTTTGAAAAGCAATCGAGAAGGGAGATTAGTCTCGCCAAAGATATTCCTGTGATAAGAAAAGACGGCAGCGTTTTTTATGCCGATATTAACGCGTTTCCGATGACATTGGCAGGAAAAGATTATCTTGCTGGTATTTTTAGAGACGTCACCGAGCGCAAGCGGGCGGAGGAGTCCTTACGCGAGAGTGAAGAAAAGGTGCGAGCCATTCTGGATGCCACAACTGAATCTGTGCTGCTGTTAGATAAGCAGGGGACCATCCTTGCTATTAACAAAACTGGCGCCCAACGATTTGGCCAAAAGGTTGAAGAGCTTGTGGGATTCAACCTGCGGGACTTCACCCCGGATTTGGCCTCACCGGCTGTGATAAAAACCAGAAAGGAGCATATCGACAAGGTCGTTTGCTCGGGTGAACCCGTCCGTTTTGAAGACCGGCGCGGGGGAATAATTTTCGATAGCAGTATGTTCCCCATATTCGATGAAAAAGGACAGGTAACGCGTCTGGCCGTATTCGCCCGAGACATCACTGAGCAGAAAAAGAACGAGGAGACGCTACGGGAACTAAAACACCGCTACCAGACCCTTTTCGAAAGCGCGCCTGTCGGTATTGGAGTATCCACCCTGGAAGGCCAAGTTTTGGAGTGCAACGACGCAGCGCTAAAGGTGATGGGCTACTCTGAAGCTGAGATTAAGCAAATCAACTTAAGAGACATCTATCCGGACCCTCAACAGCGGCAGGAACTATTGAAACTATTGGAAAGAGACGGTTTCGTACGGGGTTTTGAGGTGCAACTGAAGCGAAAAGACGGCACATTGTATTATGCCAGTTTGACAATAACTCCGTTTACATTCAAAGGTCAGAATGTGCGTTTAACGGTGCAGGAGGACATCACCGAACGCAAGCGAAATGAGGATTTGCTGGAGCGGAGTGAGAATAAATACAGAACGCTTCTTGAGAATCTTCCTCAAAAGATATTCCTTAAAGACAGGGACTCTGTTTACATCTCCTGCAATGAGAATTACGCCAGGGATATGAAGATTAAACCCGAGGAAATTACAGGCAAAATGGATTATGATTTCTACCCTAAACAATTGGCTGAAAAATACAGAGCAGATGATAAAAGAATTATGGACGGAGGGAAAACAGAGGATATTGAGGAGAAATATATCCTGAAGGGGCAAGAAGTAATTGTTCATACGGTCAAAACGCCTGTCAAAGACGCAAAAGGTAACATAATTGGAATATTAGGCATTTTCTGGGATATCACCAGGCAAAAACAAGCAGAGGAAGAACTGGAGAAGTATCGAGAGAAAATGATGCGGGCCGAACGGCTTGCCTCACTTGGAGCTTTGGGCGCTACGCTGGCTCATGAACTGGCCCAGCCCTTAACGGTTATTACTCTATCAATTGAGAATGCATTGACAGAGTTGAAAACGATGTCTTCTGCGGGGACTGTCGCAGAGAAGCTCAAAGACAGTCTAAGTGAGACTTCAAATGTTACCTCAATAGTGGAAAGGTTTCGTAATTACGCGAGAAAATCCTCAGAAGGAATCGCCGAGGAAGTAAATTTGAAGATGGTTGCTGAGAGGACTGTAGGGTTGTTGAGCGAAAGCGCTCGGCGAGCGAGAGTTACTCTGCACCTCAAAGGTTTGGATAGATTGCCACCTGTATATTTAAGTGAGAAAGACATCGAGCAGGTATTCTTTGCTCTGGTTGAGAACACCATACAGGCAGCAGATGGCAGAAAAGACCGCCAGGTTATTATTGGCGGCGCTGTAAAAGGTGAATATGTAGAGTTGCAATTTTCTGACAACTGCGGAGGCATTGCTCCAGAAAATCTTGGTAGGATTTTTGAGCCGTTTTTCACCACCAAACCCACAGGCGAAAGTACCGGTCTGGGGCTTTGCATTGTGGAGCATGTTGTCTCCAGAGCTGGCGGCAAAATTAAAGTCGAAAGCAAGGCGGGAAAAGGTACAACTTTTTTTGTGACATTGCCCATCAATGCAGACGAAAAGCTGTAACTGATTAGCACGGGCCGACGGCAGAGAGAAAACGTCTTCTTAAAAAATACGTAGTTTCCACAATTGTCGCAGAAACGAGATGTTGTAGCATATTGCAAATGCCACGTGTTGCTAAACGACAAGTCATTTTTGTTGATGACGAGCCGAAGATACGGAAGGTAGTCAGCGAAACCCTTGAGGAGTTCGGCTTAAAAGTAAGCTGTTTTGCCCGTGCAGCCGATTGCCTGCAGCAATTGAACCCTATAATGTGCGATTTACTTATCGCTGATGTGAAGATGCCCGAAATGGACGGTATTGAACTGCTGACGAAAATCAAGCGTGTTGCACCGTGGCTGCCTGTCCTGCTTATAACCGGCTACGGTGATATACCTATGGCTGTCAGGGCTGTCAAGGCGGGCGCTGCGGATTTCATCGAAAAACCGCTGGATAAAGAAAGTTTTCTGAACAAGGTTAAATCAATACTTCACAGGAGCCCCCTCAACGACCCTTATATTATCCGCAGGCCCCTGACCCGGACTGAGACAGTAATCTTAAAACTAATCAGCCGAGGCAAAACCAATAAGGAAATAGCGATTCTGCTCAACCGGTCCATTAGAACTATTGAGGTGCACCGTGGTCGCATCTTTCGCAAGTTTGGCGTCTATAATTTAGCCGACCTGCTCAAACGAGCTGCTGTGATGGGGCTGATTTAATTACCGCCTAAAGGGTAGCATTTCAAAGCTAAATGCTGTTTCACAAAGAGCTTATCGCAATAAAGATTCGTTTATACCCTTTGTGCAGATTTTTTGTAAAATACATTAAAAATACGTAGTTTCCACAATAGTTTCACCTTTCGGATTTGACGTATAATATGATTGTGTGGTTGGTGAGGTTTTGCTGAG
>Ga0315295_10005089_pt1 | contig 11236 bp, 9 predicted proteins | sample YL17G14_0_MG_FD_204453 | JGI IMG/M metagenome (GOLD analysis project Ga0315295, IMG submission 204453) | Sediment microbial communities from Yellowstone Lake, YNP, Wyoming, USA - YL17G14_0 | ecosystem: Environmental > Aquatic > Freshwater > Lake > Sediment | place: USA: Wyoming | collected...
CGAACATCTCATAAAAATCACCAAGTCTGAAAAATACAATTGCGTCTTTATATTTTTCTTTGATGCTTAAATATTGTTTCATTAAAGGAGTAAGTTCAGACATAAGTCTATTATTTAATATCATCAGTCAATGAAAGTGCAATATGGAAAATTATACTTTTCCAAAATAAGCCTTAACGCATTGTTTTTGTGAGTTCTTTAATAATCGGATTAATTCATTTTGCTCGTCTTGGCAAACACGCAGTCAGTCATTATGAACAGTGTAAGGCATCTGATTATTGATGGGTATTGTCTATAAAAAAAGGGAGATATATAGCCATAATCTATTAGTTGAGTAAATGAAGTTTTTGTTATGGTATAAATACATAGATTTAGGATAGAGGAGGTTTGTTATGAGTGATTATTATAATGATGAAGACCTGGGGAGATTTGGAGAAATAGGCAAATACAGCCCTGATCTCTTTAAAAAGTTTTGGGATTGGTACAATTCCTCTCTTGAACCGGGGTTGCTTACAAAAAGGGAAAAGGTTCTGATAGGCCTTGCAGTTGCCCATTCAGTTCAGTGTCCTTACTGTATTGATGCTTACACAAAATCATGCCTGTCAGAGGGAATGACCCTTGAACATATCACTGAAGCAGTTCATGTTGCTTCAGCAATCAAAGGCGGGGCAACGCTCATCCACGGGATACAGGCGCATAATGCCGCAGACAAAATATCATTCTGAGAGGAAATTAAATGATAAGTTTTGAGAAGAAAGTTCTTGAAATACGGTCAGAACCTCTCAAAGCCGTCGGCATAAAGATTCTTCAGTTAAACCTCGGATATAAATGTAATATGTCATGCAAGCACTGCCATATTGAGGCAGGTCCCCACAGGGATGAGATCATGAACGAAGAGGTTATCAGGACAGTATTGGACGTTTTGAGAAATCATAACATTGGAATACTCGACCTCACAGGCGGAGCGCCGGAACTGAATCCTCATATAAAATATTTGGTAAAAGAAACAGGGAGATTGAATCGCCATGTTATCGTACGCAGCAATCTGACAGTTTTTTTTGAAAATGGCATAGAAGATTTTCCCGAATTTTATTCAGAACATAATGTCGAGGTAATCGCATCTCTTCCCCATTATACAAAAGACAGTGTTGATAAAGTGAGGGGATATAACACCTTTAAGAAAAGCATTGAAGCTCTTAAAAGGCTCAACAACCTTGGTTATGGAAAAAGCGCTGATCAAAGACAGCTTCACCTTGTATATAATCCAATGGGTGCTTTCCTGCCTTCTTCACAAAAAGAATTGGAAGAACAATACAAAAGAGAACTATTTGCAACCTTCGGTATAATTTTTAACCGTCTTTATACTTTTGCCAACATGCCTATCGGCCGTTTCAAGGAATTCCTTATACGGTCGAATAATATGAAAAAATATGAAGAAGAAATACAAAGCGCATTCAATGCTGCAACCTTAGAAGGAATAATGTGCAGGCATCTGATTAGTGTTGGATGGGACGGAAAACTTTATGACTGTGATTTCAACCAGATACTCGGGATGTCAGTTGATATTGACTGTCCTGGTCATATTCGTGATTTTAATTATAATTTGCTTGCTAAAAGAAAGATTGTTACAGATGACCACTGCTTTGCCTGCACAGCAGGGCAGGGCTCAACCTGAATCGGTGCTATAAATTAGCAGGCAGTCTGCCTGCAAGGTTCGCATCATTGCGTCACAGCCTCCAAGTCGGGCAATGACAGTTATGTATCATGACTATAGTTGTCTTAATAAGTGCAAATTTACAATATATATAAATTTCGAGTCAGCGTCTACTATGCATTCGTTAAAAGATGCAACAGGCATTCCTGCGCAGTTTAAGAAACTACCTGTCCCTGAATGCCGATCTTTGTTTTCTTTACAGGAATGTTTTTGCCTGATCCTTTTACTGCCTCTTCAACCAGTTTCACTAAACCCATGCAGCACGGTACTTCCATGTAAGCGATTGTTACTGATTTAATGTCATTTTCACCCAGTATGGTCGCCAGTTTTTCCTTATATGCACCTGCGTTATCAAGTTTCGGGCAGCCGAGTGCAAGGGTCTGACCCTTAATGAAGTCATTATGAAATCCTGCATATGCGTAAGCGCAGCAGTCAGCAGCTACCAGTAAATCTGCGCCCTGATAATATGGGGCCTTAAGCGGCAGCAGAGTTATCTGTACAGGCCAGTTTCTCAGTTGCGGCGCTAATTCCTGCCGGATGACTGTCGTTGAAGGCTTATTTAATTTTATTGTCTGTGCCATGCTTCCGGGACATCCGCACGGCAGGGGCTTCTCTTCTTTATGTTTCTGTTCTGCCGGTTCGTGTTTCTTCTGTGCCTCTTCCATCCGCCATACTGCTTCACTGCCTTTTGTCTCCAGGAGATATTCTTTCGTTGCCTCAATATCGAATGCTTTCGATTCCCTCTCCTCTATAACTAATGCGCCTGTAGGGCAACCACCAAGGCAGTCACCAAAACCATCACAGAAATCTTCCTTGACCAGTTTTGCCTTTCCGTAAACTATTTGTAAAGCACCTTCCGAACAGGCACTTACGCAATTGCCGCACCCATCACAGAGCTCGTCATTGATTGTTATGATCTTTCTTTTCATGTTATCCCTCCTTTTGCTTTCTTGATTTTAGGATAGTTCAAGAAGATAAAAGTGTCCTTGACTTAAGTCAAATCTGACAACAGAAGTCCTCAGACCCTCCCCTCAGCGGAACGAAAAGCTTGATGAAAACTCTTTCTTTTCCTTTTTCCTGATCTGAACTAAACTTCTTTCTGTAAGGTACACCTTTAAAACCTGCTAAAATATTGAGGGCTATAACTACAAATTCATGAAAAATACGGAAAGCATACAAAAGAAAATATTCCTTCTGACGATTTTCAGCATAGCAATGGGATTCCTTGAAGCGGTAGTGGTTGTTTACCTTAGACAAATATACTACCCGGAAGGGTTTGGATTCCCTTTAAAGGAAGCTATCTGGGGAGGTCTTTTTCTCGAATATTTGAGGGAGATTTTAACTATTGTTATGCTGCTGACTGTAAGTGTTCTTGCTGGAAGAATGACTTACGAAAGGGTCTCATACTTTTTGTATAGTTTTGGTGTCTGGGATATTTTCTATTATGTTGGGTTGAAAGCACTATTGGACTGGCCTTCTTCGCTATTGACATGGGATGTTTTATTTCTCATCCCCGTGATATGGATTGCGCCTATTTTAGCGCCAATAGTCTGTGCAACTACGATAATCATTTTCTCCGGATTCATACTTTATTATCAGAACAAAGGATATCCAGTTAGAATTAATTTATTGGAATGGTCATTAATGTCATTAGGTGCTTTGCTCATTCTTATTACATTTATTTGGGACTACTCAAAGATAATCATACAGGGAGGATTTCTCAAGAGGTTTTTTTCATTAGCGACTGACCTTAATTTTCAAAGTATTGTGACAAGCTATATTCCAAGTACCTATCACTGGACTCTTTTTATTTTGGGAGAGTTTTTGATATTTTGCTCTATAGTAATCTTCGTTAGAAGGATGAAATCAATTCGTTAAACCTTTTCAGAGACAAAGGGGACATCCTATAGTCCCCAACATACTACTCGCTCTTTTTCCCCTTTTTATGATCTGAACTAAACTTCTTCCTGAACACCGCACATTCCAAACATGACATAAGTGTGCTGAGTACAAAGGGAAATAATTAGATGATGAAAAAATCCTATGTTTTCCTGACGCCGTCTTTTGTCTTTATTACTACAAAATACGGGATTAGGCTATTTGAAGGGTTTTATTTTATTTGTTGCTTATTTTCAATGCATATGGGTTGTGTTATAGTTACATCGTGAATGTGAAAATAAAAGGTTCGTATAATTATTATTCGGTAGCTTAACGTTAGGAAAAATTAGAAGGGGGGAATTACATGGCAATCAAAATTGGAAACCAATCGGTATCCGGTGTCCAAGAGGAGTTACTTGAGCAGGCGAAGGCCGATCCGACATCACAGGATGCTCTCGATAATTTGCTCACAGTATGTAGGGATCCCGACATAACTTCCGGAAGGGAATCGGTGCATCTCGACTGGAATCATATCTTTCTGTCAAACGAACAGAAGCTACGATCACTTCTTCGTCCTCAGGAATTTACAGATCTTGAATATGTGTTCGGATTAATAAAATTTTATGATCAAGAAGTTCTTGATATTGACACTACAGGTGTCCGAATAGTCTTTCTTCTTGGAGCAGGATCATCAAAACCCAGTCCCTCAGATATTCCGACAGTTACAGAGCTTCTTCCTGATTTACTCCAACGTGCCCGCCGACTTAATCGTGAGGATCTTAACCGTCTGGCGGATTTTTGCGACAAATCCCGTATTCATAATATTGAAGACCTTCTTACTGCCGCCCAATTGGCTGCATTCTGTAGCCGGAATCCGACAGTATTAAAGCTTATCGAATTTCTCCTTTACCGCAAAGTTCAGATGGAAGAGGGGACGTTCCTCCATCCCAAGATGAGGGGAATCCCTACAGGGGATCTGTCCGCAGTTGCATTCCTTCAGGATACCCTTCAAGTCCTCTTCGGTCTGTTATCAAGTCGAATGTTACCTGCGAAACCAAATGCTGCTCACAAAGCGATTGCTAAACATGTCAATAAGCATAAAAATGCATCGATTGTAACCACGAACTATGACTGCTGTATTGATCTTGCATTAGGTGTGGAAGGGAAAAATTTCTCCTATTTAGTAGATTTCCCCAATAGAAAGTCTACAAAAAGTATGAGCACACAGCTACCAACTCTCATTAAACTTCATGGTAGCCTGAATTGGTTTTATTGCGATACATGTCAGCAAGTCCATTTGATTGACATTAAGAAGACGGTCAAAGAGTACATGTCAGATCAAAGCTGCTACTCGGTGATCGCTGTATGTAAGGATTGTGGTGGCCAACGGAGAGGTTTATTGGTGCCACCTCTCGCCATGAAATTTGACGTGGCCGCACCTTTGACCTCGCTGATCGAGAGGGCTCAAGATTCTTTTAATAGTGCAGAAGTCATCATTGTAGTAGGGTTCTCTTTTGCGGAGGCTGATTTCTATATCTCGCGTATGCTTACAAAACCACTTCAAATGTCTAAAAATGTAAAAGTGATAGTCTTTGATCCAGATTATAGCATCGTCGAAAAACTTCGTCGACGATTGTCATTACAGATTTCCGGTTTTGATACCAAGCGGATTATACGTGTTGCGTATGATTGTTCCAAATCTCTACCAGCATTCTTGGGAGGCACGTTGAAATCACTAAAGGCACGTTACCCAGTAACACCAAAGAAAAACATTAGTTCTAAAGAAAAGATAAAAAAACCATCAACATACCACCGAACAAAGGCACCCATTAGACAGCTTAAAGGCCGAGGCTGAGTCTGAACGTTATTTATTTGTCCTGATAATCCTCAAATATTTAGGCACCTTAGGGCTATTTGTTAGTAGGTGTTATGCGCATCTGATCAAAGACAATCACTGTGCGACTTTAAAGAACATCATAATAGACCTGTTATTTTCTGACAGGTCGAATCCTGTTTTTTTAATATTACTCTGAAAATATCCTTAAATTTGTAGGATCAGGGATTATGATGGTATTGTCTTTCTCAATGATAAGTTTCTTCTGTTTGAGAAATGCCAATGCTCTTGAGAGAGTTTCCGGGATAGTTCCGAGCAGGGATGAAAGCTCTTTTTTGGAACAAGAAAGATGGCAGACTGCAACTCCATTTTCGACGCTGCTGTTTTCTATCAGATAGCCTGCAAGCCTTGACTTTATATCCTTCAGCGATAATTCCTCAATCTTTGCAACAAACTGTCTCAACCTCTTTGAATAACCGCTCATCATTTTTAATGAAAGCTCCGGATGCGCACTTATGAGATTTAAAAATCCTTCCCTTGAAACGCGCATTAAAGTCGTATCCTCTAAGGCTAAGCAGGAAGCAGGATAGACCATTGAATCGAATATGGCAGCCTCTGCGACAAGATCGCCCGGGCCATGGATATGTAAAGTATATTCTTTGCCGTCAGGAGAAAGTTTATAAATCTTGACCTTCCCTGAGACAACAATAAAGAACGCTGTTGCATCAATACCTTCTGAAAATATCTGTTCACCCCTGCCGACTTTCTTCAGGGAAGTTGAGGCCAGAAGAAGGTTAATCTCTTTTTCAGTAAAGGAAGTAAAGAGGAATGTATTGGAAAGAAATTTGCGTATCTCCATTGTATTTCATTTTATATTATTTCACTTTTATTCAAAAGCCCGGACTTACAGACTGCTATCCTGCAGATGATATTTTGTTTAATTTTTAGTTATTTTTTTAACTTTGGAGTTAAAATATACAAAACAGGAGGGGATAGGTTGTAAATCAACTTTATGACACTCCATAAAAAGACAGCTCTTATCGTTGGAAGCACACTTGTCGGCCTTATCGTGATCCTCTTTGTAACTTCAAGGATCATCATAATGAGAAGTTTCTCAAAACTGGAAGAAAAGTATACCCGCCTGAATATAGAGAGGGTACAGACGTCCATATCTGATAGCCTGGCACACCTGAGCAGGTCAGCTAATGACTGGGCTGTCTGGGATGAAACGTATGCATTTATCAATAATTCAAACAATAACTTCATTAAGGTAAATGTAGTAGATTCATCTTTCACCACCTTAAGGCTCAATGTCATGCTGTTTATAAACTCCTCAGGCCGGATTGTATTAGGCAGGGCATTTGATCTGGAAGACAAAAAACTAGTGCCAGTCCCGCAAAGTCTGCTCGATCATTTGGCGCCTGACAGTATTCTGCTTAAACACACCAATGCAGAGAGCCATATCTCCGGAATAATTATTTTGTCTGAGGGGCCTATGCTTATTTCCTCACAGCCAATCCTGACCAGCGAAGGCCAGGGACCCATCCGGGGCGCACTTATTTTCGGCCGCTATCTGAAAGATACTGAAACCCTGCACCTGTCCGGGGCTGATGCTTTAACTATTGATATCCATGGCTTTAATGACAAAGATGTGTCCGGTGACTTTCTTCAGTCAGTGAAATCTGCCCTCACGGAAGAAAAGCCCTTTCTGGTCCGTCCGGTGAATACACAGACTATAGAGGGATATGCAATGCTGAAGGATATATTCGGAAAGCCGGCTGTTGTGGTAAGAGTGGCCTTGAACAGAGAGATATATAAGGAAGGGCAAAACATCTTCTATTATTTTATCCTTTCATTTCTGCTTATCGGGCTGGTGTTAAGCATTGTGACGCTGATACTTTTGAAAGAACAGGTAATCTCTCGTGTAACAAGCCTTATTCAGAATATAAGTGTTATAGGAGCAAATGGAGATCTCTCAAAGCGCGTCCAAATGAAGGGGGAGGATGAAATATCACTTTTATCTGATGAGATGAACAGAATGCTCGGGACCATAGAACAGTCAGATAAGGCTCTGCGTGAGAGTGAGGAAAAATACCGCCTGATTGTTGAGAATGCCAATGAAGCTATTGTTATTGTACAAGAAGCGAAACTGCAATTCGTAAACCCCAAGACAGTAGAGATAATGGGGTATTCACAAAAGGATTTGATCAATAAGGAATTTCTGGAATTTGTTCATCCGGAAGATCACGCACTCGTAGCTGAAAGATACCGTAAACGTCTGTTGGATGAGGATGTTCCCTCTGTATATTCCTTCAGGATCATTGATATATACGGCAATATCAAATGGGTTGAAATTAATGCTGTCAAAACCCAATGGATGGGGAAAGAGGCGACCCTGAATTTCATCAATGACATCACAGAGCGGAAAGAACTGGAAGAGGAATTGCGTGTCATGTCACTTCGTGATGTTCTCACAGGGCTCTATAACAGGCGTGGGTTTCTGACCCTTGCAGAACAACAATTGAAGATCGCAAGCCGTATGCAGAAAGGCATGTTGATGATCTTTGCTGATCTGGATGACATGAAACATATCAATGATACGCTCGGCCATCAGGAAGGAGACCGGGCATTAATTGATATTGCACAGATCCTTAAAAAGACATTTCGTGAGTCGGATATCATTGCAAGGCATGGTGGAGATGAATTCGTGATCCTTTCTCTTGAAACCCCTGAGTTTGGAGCTGATCTGCTCGTTAACAGACTTGGAGAGCATATGCATTACCATAACAGGTATGAAAGCAGGCCGTATAGTCTCTCTCTAAGCATGGGTTTCGCACGGTATGATCCGGAAACCCCCGTGTCTCTTCACGAATTGCTTGTTAAGGCCGACAGTATGATGTACGAAGAGAAAAGGTCACGAAAAAATTCTAAAGTCTAAGGATTACATGAATTTTGATGAGATAGCTGCTCTCAAAAAGGCTTTTGCATCTGTAAAAGAGAGACAGAAGAAGAATCTTCCCGCGGATTTCGATGAAAAAATAAAAAAGCTGAAGGCTGTCCGGCAGACTTCAGTCGGGAATGAGGAACTTCTCAGATATACCATAAAGAAAATAGAAGATAATGGAATAAAAGTCGTTAAGGCTAATACAAAAGATGATGCAGTGAGAATCATATACCAGGAAATAGCCGGTGAAAAGCTTGTCGTTAAGTCCAAATCGAATGTCACCAAGGAGATTGAACTTGCTTCTGCATTGGGATCACATGGGATTGAGGTTATTGAAACTGATATCGGTGACAGGATATTGCAGGTCCTGCAATCCAAACCTTCCCACCCGACAGGACCGGTTGCGCATCTTTCAGCAAAGACAATTGCAGAAGGTCTTTCAAAATATTACAGTAAAAAAATAGACGAAGACCCTGACGGGATTGTAAGGTTTGTAAGAGACGAAATAAATGGCTATATAGAGAAAGCCCATGTCGGGATAACCGGTGCGAATGCCATTACAGCAGAAGAAGGCTCGATAGTGCTGGCCCACAATGAAGGCAATATCTTTCAGGTTATACGGAGGGAAAAGCATATAGTTGTTACAGCAATCGACAAAGTCTACCCTTCGGTAGAAGACGCACTGAATATGCTGAAGGTTATCTGTTTTAATGCAACAGGTTCTCTGATTCCATCATTTGTCGAAATCATCAGCGGAGTCAGCAAGACTGCAGATGTTGAAAAAAAGTTCTTCAGGGGTGTTCATTTTCCGCGGGAAATAGTCCTTGTTCTGCTCGACAACAAAAGGACAGAGATGATCGGGAAAGGGTTTAAAGAACTTCTTTACTGCATTGACTGCGGGAACTGTCTTCTGCACTGTCCGATGTATAACACAATCGGCAATGAATTCGCAGAAGAGAAGTATCTTGGGGGGAAAGGCCTGGCCTATAAGAGCCTGACAGATGAAGAAGTCAATAAAAAGCTCGAATTCTGTCTGACCTGTGGAAGGTGTAGAAAAAATTGCCCTCTGTCAATTGATGTCCCAGCTGCGATCAGAAGCATCAGGAGCGAGAGCTTATCTCAGGAGGCTTATTATTTCCTTAAATCCCACCTCCTGTGGCTTTACTATAATCTGAGACTCAAACTCCAATAGTTTTCCTGAGAAGTTAAAAGAAGGCCCGGATTCCTTCCTTGACAAATAAATTTCTATTTCTTTAAAGTAAAGACCATAGGTAGCCGTTTACCGAGTAGTATGACAAAAATATACTCTGGCATAAATGACCTGGATAACCTCATAGATTCCCTCTATGTCGGAGATAATGTAGTCTGGGAAGTCGAGGCAGGCACTGCACCGGAAGTATTTATTCTGAATTTCATAAGGCAATCTTTTTCTGAAAACCGCGATGTTATCTATGTCAGTTTCAACAAATCTCCCCATACCATCCTGCAGAAGATAGGGGATATCCCTTCAGAGGGGAGTTTTGCACTGCTTGACTGTTTCACTTCCGGCAAGGGCAAAAATGACCGTGCCTTTACAAAATTTTATGAGAACAGCGTTAATCCGCATGTTATAAGGGTTGAAGATCCGAGGAACATAGATAAATTCACATCACTCCTTACCTCTCTGGAGGATAAATCCCAGTCAGGCGGCAGGTATATTTTCGACAGCCTCACAGGGATGCAGGATCTCTGGGGTGATGAGAACAGGACATATAAATTTTTCACTTACATCTGTCCGCTCCTTTATGATCTTGGAACTGTTGCTTACTGGATACTCGAGAAAGATGCCCACAGTCAGAAGTTCAAGGCGAATTTGCGGCACATAACACAGGTGGTTCTGGAATTATACAAAAGAAAAGACAAGCTCTGGATAAAAGCCCTGAAACTTGACGGAAGACCGAACAGAGAGGCGTTCAAACCGCATTCTTACGAAGTCAGTGCAGAAACAATTGCAATTACATCGGCAAGGAAAGAACCTTCACTGGACATCGGCAATAAAATAAAGGATTTACGTATGAAGCAGGGAATTAGCCAGAAGGAACTTGCCGGCAAGGTTGGCCTAACCCCGAGTTTTGTATCGCAGTTGGAAAATAACCAGATCACTCCCTCGTTAAGTTCGTTTCTGCAGATCTGCAATACCCTTGGCGTCAGCCTCTCTGAGACCCTGCAAGAAAAACCCGAAGAGGCCCCATGGCTTATCAGGAAAGAGAAAATCTTTTCCCATCCCTCTTATAAAGAGGCCGGGATGAAAAGTTATCATATAGTCCAAAACGGCAACATGTCCGGAACTTTCCTGGTTATAGAACCATACGCAAAGGTAAAAGGACAGGTAATGCCTTCCGAAGGGAAAAGATTTCTCTATGTCTTAAAAGGAGATATTTCGATAACGATAAACGGTAAAGGTGAGACGCTCAGGACAGGTGATTCTCTCTACCTCAACAAGGAAGTCACATCTTTACTGAAAAATGAAGGAGGTGATAACGCAGAAATACTCTTAATAAGCTCTTAGAATTTCTTTAAGAGCGAAAGTCTTTTTAACTTACTGAGGCAAAGGATTTTTTTTGCCTGAAGCAATAAGAAATACTTAATTTCTCTAAGTATTAATTTAGCTTTACTTAATAGGAGGGGGTGGAGACAAGAAAAATATTAGTGAGTTGTCTGTATCAGCTCTTTGAGGTCTCATCGCAAGGACAAAATCCTAAGCAGACTCAAATGGCGCAAATTGTTAGTGCGACATCAAAAAAACAAACTTATTAAAGGAGGAAGATTTTATGAATTTGCAGCAACCTAATTCAAATGAAGCAACCAGAACACATAATCGTTCAAA
>Ga0315295_10005090_pt1 | contig 11235 bp, 15 predicted proteins | sample YL17G14_0_MG_FD_204453 | JGI IMG/M metagenome (GOLD analysis project Ga0315295, IMG submission 204453) | Sediment microbial communities from Yellowstone Lake, YNP, Wyoming, USA - YL17G14_0 | ecosystem: Environmental > Aquatic > Freshwater > Lake > Sediment | place: USA: Wyoming | collected...
TCTAAAAACATTAGTTGCGCCTACGTTGCCGCTGCCGTGTTCTCTTATGTCTACGCCTTTAAGAAGCCTCGCAAAAAGATATGCCGTAGGAATTGACCCGATTAAATATGCGCTGAACATAGAAATCAGTATTTTAATCATATTATTCCGTTTTCCCGTTCAAGGCTTTACTGCCTTTCACGACATACTCAATTCCTGATATTACAGTAAGCGCCGCCGTTATGTTCCAAACAATTTTCGAATACCCCAACTGCATTAATACGAATATAACCGTCAGCATTTGAAAAAAAGTAGTTACTTTGCCTGATATTGTCGGCTTAACTTCCAAACTGCCTTTCATGATATATATCAGGATGGCCCCTAATAAAATAATAATATCTCTTGAGATTACTATTATGGGAATATACGGCGGAAATTTAACCTTAAACGGCAAATCTTTAACAAAAGTCAGGCATACAAACGCGCTTATAATCACAATTTTATCAGCGATCGGATCAATCATAGAGCCCAACTTTGTCCATTGATTATGCTTGCGCGCCAAATAGCCGTCAACCGCATCGCTTATTACCGCTATGATAAACACGATAAGCGCAAGATTAAATTTTCCGTATAATATTAAGGAAATAAAAAATGGTGTGAGCAATATTCTTAATGTGGTAATCTTATTTGCAAAATTCATATCAAAAAAATAATATCATAAAAAACTACATCTGTGATCATCTGTGAAAGCGAACCGCATGCCATGCGATCTGTGCCAATCTGTGTTTTCACTTAAAATAATGCACCAAACCCTGCATCAGAAGCCGTATACCTATCGCCGCAAGAAAAAGGCAGAGTATTTTGGAAAGGACAAGGCATACTATCTCGCCTAAAAAACGATAAATAATGTCGATAAAATAAAGAAGAAGCCAGGTAATACCTATGACAATAATGATAGAGCCCGCGGCGGTTAAAAACCCATATTCAGAGAAAGTTACAAATACGGTCATCATGGCGCCGGGCCCGGCAAGTATAGGACAAGCCATCGGAAAAGCGCCGATGCTATAAGCATTCTTTTTTCCCGATACAGTGACGCTTTTAACAAGAACGCCAAATATGAGATGGTCTATTGCGATAATTAAAAGCAGCAATCCTCCCGCCGCCATCAGATCGGGCAATTGTATCTGGAAGAAATAAGTCAAAATCCACTTGCCCGCAAAAATGAAAATAAAGAGTATGATTAAAGACGTAGATACGGCGGTCTGAAATGTTTTCTGTCTTATTTCTTTAGTCATTCCGTTTGTAAGCTCGAGAATTATAGGGACGCTGCCGACAGGATTAACGATAGCGAAAAGCATTAGCGTCGATTTAAGCAATATTACAAAATCCATGATCCCTCCTGCTTACATGCTATACGAAAATATGTGTACATTTGGGCATAGCACATTAGCCCGCATATTGGGAATGCCTTTTACTTAGCATTACAATCAGAGCATGGCTCTTGCGGTTGGCCTTTAATCATATGAAACAAGGTGTGTTCTATCTTTATTGTTTTCCGATATAGATCCGAAATAATAATCGTAGAACCAACAATGTAAATAATAAATGATAAAATAAATAGAATTAAGTAAATCGGCCTGAATTCATAAAATTTCATCATTATTTTTTTATAGAGCGCCTGTTTTCCTGTTTCCGGATCGACGGGAATTATCCGTCGTCCGAGGCACGGGTTTTCGCACGGTTACATCTCATCTTTATTCTTCATCATGTCGCAGCTCTTCATCTTGCCTTTCATCGTTGCGCCGTGCATTTCTTTTTTGTGCTCTTTACACATCTCCTTCATCTTATCGTTTTGCTCTTTCGTCAGAATACCTTTCAATGCATTGCATGCAGCCACTAAAGACTTTGCCTTTTCTTTTTTTAGGTCGTATTTTTTATCGATTAGTTTGTTTATAGTTTCCGTGTCAGCTGTCTCATCCCACATGGCCGATTCGATATCGAGTCGGGTTACGTCTATTTCAGCATCCATCCTTATCAGATCTTTCTTGGTTTTCATTTTTAAATCTTTAACATTTTTAATCTGCTCTTCCGAAAGGCCGAGCGCATCCTTATTCGACAATATCATTTTGAGCCTTCCTGTAAATTTTTCTTCGAGATCCCAGTGGTGTTCTTTATCACCCTTTTCAAATGCATAAACTTTGGCTGCCGCGCCGCCAAATATCAATCCGGAAATTAAAACAATGGTTAAAATACATTTACTCTTCATAAACTAATTCCCTCCTTTTCTTTATATTTAGTTCCCGTCACCAAATTATTTTCTCGTCGTAGAATCTTAAATCCGCTTTCCTTTTTGACCTCCTGTCATTTTCCTGTCGGAGAATTTCTCCAATTTCTCCAAAAAGTACTGTTTATTGCCCCGTTTAGAGGTGGAGGAGGCCGATTTTTAGTCCCTCTCATTTCCTCTCCCCTTTGGGAGAAGATTAATTATCCCTTCTCATTTCCTCTCCCCTTTGGGGAGAGGATTAAGGTGAGGGGGAACTGCTTTTCTTGTTTTTTATAACCCCCTGAATTATTTCATAAACCCCATCGATATTATTCAATATATCTAAATCACTAAATCTTGCTATCTTTACCCCATGCTTGGCCAAGGCTGTTGTTCTTAGCCCATCCTGCTTTTTGCCTATATCTTCATAGTGCTGTCCGCCGTCAGCCTCAATACCAAGTTTGTATTCCGGGGAATAGAAATCCAATATATATCTACCGATAGGAAATTGCCTTCTAAACTTTACTCCAGATAGGTGACGATTACGCAATGTCGACCAAAGTTTACGTTCTGCATCCGTTTGATTTTTCCGTAGTTTTCTGCAATTTTCTACATTGGTTCGTTTCATTTCCCCTCACCCTTCCCCTCTCCCCTCTGGGGAGAGGGAATTTTGTGAAGCACTAATTATATTTAACTCGTTTTTTAATGAGTTTGTTGCCAAACTCATTAAAAAGATTACGGTGATTTCAAGTCTGTTGCCGTTAGGCAACAGACTCTTTAATAATAGATTCTTACTATCTACGATCTACTTACTCCGCTACTCTGTAACAACCGGCGGCTCTGGAGTCCTTTTCGTTACTTCATCTTCAATAGCCGTAATCTGAACGTTAACCAGGGCTAATTCGTCAGCAAACTCAACAGTTAATTTTTCTAGGTTCGCCATTTTAGATTCCAATGCCTGCAATCTATTCTCTATCTCTTGTTTGCTTGCTACTACGCCTTTTGCGCATTTATTCTGAAGAATCATACCTCCCGCTAAAGCAACGATCACCGCCAAAAGAATAACAATAATTACGTTTGTCTTCATACCTACCCTCCTTTTAATAAGATTAATATGTTAATAAGATATGATATTTATATAGTATAACATCTAATCGCCTGCTAATCAACTACCCGCGCAATTTTATGCGCTTTGGGCTGTGAGCTTTGCGCTTTTAGCTCATAGCCCACAGCGCAAAAACAACGTCTCGCTATGACCAGAGATAGCGGTTTGTATGCTCTACAATCACGCGGTTTAAGACAATGAGAGAAACAAGATTAGGCACTGCCATAAAGGCATTTGCTATATCCGCGAATGTCCAAACAATGGTCAATGTAGTCACTGAGCCAAGCATCACCGCAAAAATCCAAAGCCACCTATAAGCAAAAATCACCTTAGTGCCAAAAAGATATTCTACGGCTTTTTCACCGTAATATGACCACCCGACGATAGTCGAAAATACAAAAATTAAAAGCCCTACCGTTAAAACAATCGGGCCGACATAAGGTATTTGCGCGAATGCCTCTTTGCTAAGAGCCGCTCCATTTAGGCCGCGTATCCATTGTCCGGAATTCACTACGACTAAACCTGTCATCGCGCAAACAACTACCGTATCCCAGAAAGTGCCGGTTGATGAAACAAGGGCCTGCCGCGTTACGTTCTCTGTTTTTGCCGCGGCAGCCACAATAGGCGCGCTTCCCAAACCGGATTCGTTTGAGAAAAGGCCTCTTGCCACTCCGTAGCGTATTGCTTCTCTCATGCCTGCGCCGGCAAATCCTGCTATCGCTGCCTGTCCGGAAAAGGCGGATGAAATTATTAAAGAAATAGTATGCGGAATACTGCGGAAATTCATAATGAGAATAATTGCGCAACCTATGACATAAAAAATGGCCATAAAAGGCACCATCTGTTCGCATGCTTTAGCGATGGATTTGATACCCCCCAGAATTACAAGCATAGTAAGAATGGTTAAAACTATACCGCTTACCCAAGGCGAAACCCCAAATGTATCCTTAATTAAAACGGCAATTGAATTTGCCTGCACCATATTGCCGATGCCAAAGGCGGCAATAGCAGTAAATATAGCAAATAAAATTCCGAGCCAGCGCGCCTTCATCCCCTTCTCTATTACATACATTGGCCCGCCGGACATCTCCCCTTTTTTATTTTTTATACGGTAATGAATGGAGAGAAGCGCTTCTGAATATTTTGTAGCAATGCCGAAAACTCCGGTAAGCCACATCCATAGCACCGCTCCGGGTCCTCCTAATGCAACGGCCGTTGATACTCCTACGATATTTCCCGTGCCTATAGTCGCCGCCAAAGCCGTTGTCAGCGCCCCGAAATGGCTGATATCACCTTCACCTTCATGCTTTCGTTTTAAGGAAATTTTTATTGCCATTCCCAGAAAACGCTGGATGAAGCGGAGCCGTATCGTCAAAAACAAGTGCGTGCCGCAAAGAAGAATCAATAAAGGCGGGCCCCATACAAAATCGCTTATTGTCTGTAAAATCCGTTCTAACTGCTGAATCATCTCTTTAAACCATTAACCTCGATGTTCTTATTTTCTATATTATCTTTGATCTTTGATATTTGATATTTGATTTTACTTAAATATACCTAATAATATGCATATTTACAACATAATGCGCCAAAAAGTGTGTACTTTTAGTAGCGGAGGTTTAAACCTCCGCTACTAAAAGCTGCTCGCCTATACTGAAGTACACAAAATTACATATATCATGGTTTGCAAGGATGGTTAAGTAGGAAGTTGCATTATTTGAATAGTTGCGTTATATTTTTTCCATGCACAGATTATCATAGCTCATAGCTCATAGCGCACAGCCCACAGCGCATCTGTGATCATCTGTGTTATGTTAAATCGAAATTTGCGTTTTTTTCCGATAATATCATGTCGGCTTTAATAAAAGGTAATTGGCTATTTTTTATTTCCTGTATAAATTTACCGTGCGATAAAGCCTTTGTCATTGCGGTAGCGAACTTTCTTTTGTTGGTCAGCCTGATTACCTGCTTTTTTACTTTGTTTTCTTCTATTTTAACTAAGAATATCTGCTCCGGAACTTGATTAATTTTTACTATAACATACATCTTTATCACCTGCCTTTACCTCTACATAAAGTATAGCATATAATTGACTTTTGTCAAATTATCTAACTATTAAAAGTCAATTAGTTAATATGCAAATAATATATAACTTGTTTATTTATAATAGGTTATGAAGTATGGTTAAATTATAAAATAGTTATCTATATTGACCTTTTATTTTATAATAATTATAAAAAATCAATTTTCTATTGACATATTAACATATTTGATGTAAACTATATTTGGTGAAAAAATATGACGATATATGAAAAAATAAGAGATATTCGGGCGAATAAGTTGAAATTGAATTTAAAAGAATTTCATTCCAGGTTAGTAGATATATTCGGCGAGAATGCCCTCACCTATTACAGTCTTTGCAGGCTTGAAAAGGGGCGGCGAAGCGATATAAGGATAAAAAGCCTATACCAGATCTGCACAGGCCTTGGAATATCTTTAAAGGAATTGAAGGAAGGGACGGAAAAAGAAGAATCAAAAATTGTCGATACTATAAAAAATGCCGATAGAAAGGATAATAAATATATCTACAATGAAAAAGCCATTGCGGAAATTCTTAGCTCAAAAAATCTAAAATTTCTCGCTATGGAATTAAATCTTTTGCCGGGAGGCGCAACAAAAGTCGAAGAAGACCCTCTAAGTATGGATAGATTCGAGAAATTGATTATTTCATTGCAAGGCGAGTTACTCTGCTATATAGGCAAAGAAAAGCATCTAATAAAAAAGGGCGATACGCTGTCCTTTGCCAGCAATATCCCCCATCATTTCGAAAACCCCTCAAAAAAAATAAAAGCGCGCTGTATAATCGTCCAAAACCCAAAGTCCTACTAAGCCCACAGCGCACAGCCCACCGTCCCCAATGGTTATTTTCTTCTCCCCCTTAGGGGGAGAAGATTAAGATGAGGGGGGGGTTCTTTTTCTTTTCCCCTCACCCCTGCCTGCCGGCAGGCAGGCTAACCCTCTCCCCTTCGGGGAGAGGGGATTCATTACTTTAAAGATGCCCTGATAGGGCAGCCCACAGCGCATAGCCCATAGCGCACAGCTCACAGCCCATAGCATAGCCCACAGCCAACGGCGCTTAACTAAATCTTGTCTATTCTCTGGCCTCGTTTTTCCAATATATTGGCGAATTTTATCGATATGGCTCTCATGTCAAGCGGCTTTACGGCATAATCCGTGGCGCCAAGCTTCATCGCCACTTCCGCCACATCTTCGCTTACCCAGGCGGATACTATAAGTATGTCGATATTCGGATTAACCTCTTTCGCTTCTTTTACTACCGCCATGCCGCTTTTTTTAGGCATCTTTATGTCAAGTATTATAATATCGCAAGGATTGGATTTAACATAATCTATCGCCTCGTCGCCATCCCCTGCCTCGACGAAATCGCAATCGTATCTATCCTTTAAAAAATCAATTATTGTAGAGCGCGCTTCTTCTTCATCATCTACGACCAAAACATGCGGTTTTTTCATTTGCCTCTATCCCTCATAAGTTCATTTACTTTATTTATCACAATTTCTTCGAGATAATCCACCCTAAAAGGTTTTGTTATATATTCGTCGGCGCCTAATTGAGCTGCCTTATCAACTATTTCTTTGTCTTCCATTATCGTAAGCATAATGACCTTTATATCCTTATTGATTTTCTTTATTTTTTCCAAAACATCCAATCCGCTCATGCCCCTCATCCTTATATCAAGAAACACTATATCCGGCTTATCTTTATTAACTATATTGAGCGCATCCTCGCCGCTGGGTGCGGTTGCAACATTAAAGCCCCTTGCTTCAAAAAAAGTTTTAAGCGCCTCTGTTATCCCTTTTTCATCATCCACTAAAAGTAGTTTTATCATATTTATCCTATTTATTTAGAGCCGCTTTCACTTTATCACTTCACTAACCCGTGTTTAATGCACTCCTTCGCTACAAAATCTGTAAGTGTCTTGTTTGACATGCGAAACCCCTCATCATCCATAGCGTTCTGGTTGCAATATTTTATGCCCATTTTTTCGAGTTCTATTATTTCCATGTGGCTTTTAGGTATTAAGCCGTGTAGTATTACGGTTTTTGGTTTATGGCTTGAGCGCATTACATATCCTGCGAGTTCTCTTACATCGTCCATATTAAACATAGAATCGTACATTATTACTATATCCGGCTGATAGTCGTATAAAGATGTAATGGCTTCCTTTCCGCCGTATTCTACCTTTGTTACGTAGTCTCCTTGGGCTAAGTCTTTTGACGTAAAATAGCCGCAGGTAAACCCGAATACTATTGGGTTTGGCTCAACGAATAGGAGTTTTGCTTTTGGAGTCTTTTTAACGGCTGGCTCTACGTCCTCTATCTCTTTTGTGGGATATACGCGCGTATCTTCAGTTGAGTCAAGGACATGCCGTATTCTATCTAATAGTTTTGCTAAATCTATGGGCTTTGAGAAGAAACCATCTATGCCGAGTTTTTCGACTTCTTCTTTCACTTCTTTGTCATAGGCGGTTATTATTATTACCTTTGTCTTTGGCTTTGTCTTTCTGACGTGTTTCAGGATTTGAATGCCGTCTATGCCGGGCATTTTTACATCAAGAAGAATAAGGTCAAGGTTTAAAGTATCTATTACCTGGATGGCTTCCTCCCCGTCTAATGCTGTAAGCATATCATGGCCTAATGCGGTAAAAAAACCCTTCAGGCTCATGGTTACGTCTTTTTCATCGTCCACTACGAGTATTACGCCTTTTTTATCCATGATATTATCCCCTTATTATTTATTACTAACATTCTCATGGGCTTCCAGCCATTTATCTAACCGCTCTTTTTTAAAGCGCCACTGGCCTCCCATTTTAAATGCAGGAATCTTTTTTGTATGAATGAGTCTATAAAGCGTTGCCCTTGAGGTGTTTAGATATTTCTTCGTATCGTTAAAATCCATCAACTTATCCATCTTACAGCACCTATAATTTTGATAAATTTTGAGCATTTTTAAGTATACCCAACAAGTATCATAATGTCAAATAAATCAATATCTTTTCAGCTTTCAGTGTATTATTTTTTATTCACAGATTATCACAGATTGCCTGCCTGCCGGTAGGCAGGCCTGCCGGCAGGCAGGGATGTTAAACAATTGTTTTTCACAGGTTAGCTCATAGCTCACAGCCCATAGCCCACAGCTCCCAAGACCTACTCATTAGTTTCGACAATAATTTCTATCTTGTTTATTCCATGGGGAATCGGTTTAGTGTCTTTGTCGTTTATCTCGTACTGCCATTCATCATAGTTAAACTTGCATGAGAAGCATCGCTCTTTTTCAGTTCCACCAAACTTAATCAAAAATCCACCTTCTGACATCTACGGCCTCCAGTTTCTTGTGTTTGCATGAAAAACTGTCCCGAGCCGCTTTCGTTTGCATCAGGCGGCGAGGGACTACTTTTGGTTATCTAAGCTGGTATCCGTTTATCACGCATAATCACGCTTGCCAGTGTAAGCGGGTTTGGGTCCTCTATATCCACCGAGCTCCACGCATCCATCATGTAGCGCTCGATATAAGCGTACGGCAAAAACCCATATCCTTTCTGACCCCATTTAATTGACCACGAGTTTTTAAATTTGATAAGCTTCTCCCGATCATCATATCCTACGACGCAAATGGCGTGCCCGCCCAGAGCTTCTTCGCTTTTTTTGGGTAGCGGAACAACACCTGTTTTAGTCTTCATGAATCCTTCAAAAACCTCAACGCCGATAACGCACGGTCCCTTAGAATAAAGGCAGAAGCGCAGTTCATTAAGGTTAAGTATACGGGCATAACTGACAACACGAAATTTTTTAGCGTTTGTAAGAGCTCCTTTTTTGGCTTTGTCCGTCTGGCGGGGCCGGTACGGCCAGAACTTTTCCTGACAGACGCCTTTTGCCTTAAGCACCTTCATAGATATCCGGATGGTAGTGCCTTCTACTTCGGGCATATCATCAAGTTTTTTGCACTCGTTATAAATAAACCGCGGTGAAAGAAGAATGAGTTTTTCGTAATCGGCCATTTCCTGATATTCTTTCATACCGGTGGCTGTAGCAAAGGCTACGCAGGTCCCTTCTTCTCCCTGATCCCTGACAGGTGATAGTTTCGACGTATAGTCAACGTTTTTGGTGAGTCTTACAAGCGGCAGGTACGGCCGCATCAAATAGTCTCTATCGTCGAACTTGTCTCTTATACAGCCGAATTTACTCATGTATTTTAAGATCTACCTCTTTCCCGCATTCTTAGTAAAATAGGGACAGCTGTCCCTATTTTTCCCTCCCCAATGTTTACATGTAGGGCACCCCTTTTTGGGATAGCACCAATCTCAGCAAGAGAGTCTTTACCTTTTTCTAAACGATTTTCTGTTTCATTTACTTTATGACCAATAGGGTGAGAATCAAAACTTTTTCTTACGGTGTCATCGCAGAGATAATTGGCCAAACTTAAAAAAAGCATGCATTGATCCAATACCAGATAATTCTTAGATGCCTTTTCTGACTTAAAGTCATATGAATCTGTGAACCCAAAATCGTATTTATTTTTGTATAAAGCCCTTGCGCCTTTTCTTTCAAGCATTCTCAAGGCTTCCAATACTTCATTAGGGTGATTTTCGATTGCGAGAACTACAGCGTGAGGAGTTACTACATTTTCTTTTAGATTGCCCCAGCCTATGTAAGATTTTCCGTCAGGTGTTTCACATGATGAAATGCCCCAGAAAGGATAATAATCTTTTTTTCGAGAATACTCGATTTGACTTTGTGAAAAGTTTCTAGCCGATATTTCCAAAGGCAATGCTTTCTCATTAAGGAAAATGCCTGGTAAATATTGCATGAATAAACCGCCCCCTTCCATACCGGGCGAATAATAAGGCATGTTGTTTACTTTATCCGGGAAAAGCGAAAGCGCCATTTCCCAATCTAATTTTCCCCATGGCGTTCTATCGCGATTAAGCATTTCCCAGTGCTTTCCCGGAATTTGCCCAAGGGCAATGCCTATTAGGCTGAAAGACCTTGTATCGCCTGCCAGTAAATTGTGATACCGCCTGCCCCAATGCTGTTTAATCACAAAATCTTTTTTTATTATGTTATAACCGCCTTTTAGCCAGGCTGTGGATGGGTCATAAGTGGCGCGGAAATCCATGCTTTCTATATATGAATCAATTTTTGGTCCGAATTCTTCAGGAAAAATACCGGCAACAGTTATTAAGCCAAGTAAGAGATTTCCTGTTTGGTCGGCATAAGAGTATGTAGGTCCATAAGCCGGTTTCAAGGATGCAATGTTCACCCAGTCGACTGGAAATCCACGCCATCTTTCTATTTTTTCCAGCGAATTTAACGCAAGCTCTATCATTTTGATTGCTTCGGTATTTGGAATCAGTTTGGTTTTGCTTGCAACCGCCACGCTGGCTATATATAAACCTATATTCGTGGTGGATGTTTCCTTTTTGAAATTGTTCACATCGTAAGGAAGACTGCTTTTGGGGTGGACAAAAAACTTTATTCCTTCAAACGTTGCTTTGTAAACTCCCTCGAGATATTCCAGGTCTTGTGGAGGAATATTTTTATCATTTGCAATTATTTCTTGATTAAAAGCTAAAATAAATCCTGTTATGAAGAATATATATAGGATTTTATATTTGACTTTCATGTTTTGATTATATACCTTAACAATTTTCCCTTCGGAGAATTTGGCCGAAATAACTAAAAACTTCTCTTTTTACCCATCTTCAAGGGGGGGGTCGATTTTTAGCCCCTCTCATTTCCTCTCCCCTTTGGGGAGAGGATTAAGGTGAGGGGGAACTGCTTTTCTTGTTTTAAAATAAAACCGTCTCAAG
>Ga0315295_10005093_pt1 | contig 11231 bp, 13 predicted proteins | sample YL17G14_0_MG_FD_204453 | JGI IMG/M metagenome (GOLD analysis project Ga0315295, IMG submission 204453) | Sediment microbial communities from Yellowstone Lake, YNP, Wyoming, USA - YL17G14_0 | ecosystem: Environmental > Aquatic > Freshwater > Lake > Sediment | place: USA: Wyoming | collected...
TCAAGGAGCCGCCGATTCCGCGACGGTTCCTGCCCCGGCTGCAGCAGCGGTTCCCGCGACGGCTTTCGGACGAGGAGGTCCGGCTCGTGACCGGGATTCGAGAGCCCTACGGATTCGCGATGCGCTTCGCGCTCGCCACCGGCCTGCGCTGGGGCGAGCTGACCCGTGCGAAGAGCAGCGACGTCCAGGGGCGGTTCTTGCTGGTCGAGCAGACCAAGACCCGCAAGGTACGCCGCGTCCCCCTCTCTCCGGCCATCCTCACTGAGGTGGCAGGGCGATCGGGGCGGCTCGTCTCCTACACGCATCCGGGGATGTTCGCGCGTACGGTGAGGCGGTTGTCCGGGGTCCGGCGGTTCCACATGCACATGACTCGGCACACGTACGCCAGTCGCTGGGTCGAAGCGGGAGGTAATCTCGCTGTGCTCCAGGTCATCCTCGGGCACAGCAGCATCTCGACGACGCAGCGCTACGCTTCTCTCACCGACGACGCGGTGCTCTCCGAGGCCGCGAGAATCGCGGGTGAAACTGAAGCGCGCGAGAATAAGCCGAAAGATACCCGTCCGGAACTTTCGGTACTGCCAGGGATTGCAGCGGCATCAGGTACAAGAGCAGGCACAATCGACCTCGAGGATGTTCGTAATCAGCGCGAAGTCGCGCGGGATAGCCGAAGAATCAGGTACAAGATCAGGCACAATTGACCTTTCGGCTTTCGAGGCCGATTCTCCAATCTCTTGTACGGCAACATTGTGACCCGTTAGCTCAGTCGGTAGAGCACCTGCCTTTTAAGCAGGGAGTCGCTGGTTCGATCCCAGCACGGGTCACCACCTCCGCGGCCGCCCTCGCAGGAGGGCCCGTAGGCCCGCCTGCAGGCCCTCCAGCGGTGCCCTTGTACAACGGCACCCGCCATGGTCCCCCCGAATCCAATGCCGGAGTTGCGAAGCATGCCCCCGGCAAAGGCGTGGTTCGGTCAACTTCCTGTAAACCCTTCTGCCGTGTGGGTGCATCTACCAAGAGTCGGCGAGGGCGCCCCACCCGAACGGAGCACCCGGCCTGGAAGGTCGCATGGCGATGAACCAGGGGCCAGCCTGCGGAGAGAAGGACAGTGGACTGTAACGAGGTTCTGGAGCAGCTCTCGGACTACCTGGACGAGGACGCGAGAGCCGAGCTCTGCAAGGCGATCGACGAGCACCTGCACATGTGCCGGGATTGCCGCTACTACGTGGACACGGTCCGCAAGACCGTGGTCCTCTACCAGGCCGACCGCAGGATCGAGGTGCCCATGAAGGTGACCGCCCTGCTGCACGCGGCCCTGTCCGCCGAGTACGCGAGCGTGCGACGCACGGCGTCGCGCTCCCTCGATTGACAGGCGTTCGCGCCGCATCCTAGACTGCCGCGCCTCATGAGCGCATGACGGCCCGCGGGGCGACCCCGCGGGCCGTCGCGTTCCAGCGCACGGGAGTCCCATGCAGCGCATCGGCATCCTGGGTCTGCCGCGATCCGGCAAGACCACCCTCTTCGAGATCCTGATGCAGGCCGCGGGCGCGCATGCCGCGCAGGCGGGCCGCGAGCAGATGGGCGTGGTGCGCGTGCCCGACGAGCGCGTGGACCGGCTCTCCGCCGTCTGTCGGCCGAAGAAGACCACCTGGGCGCAGATCGAGTTCCTGGACAGCGGCGCGGCCCGCGGGCGCGAGGCCGTCTCGGCGCGCTCGGCCGCGAAGGGGGCCGACCTGTTCGCGGGTGTGCGCGACTGCGACGCCTTCCTTGCCGTGTTGCGCGACTTCGAGAGCCCGGCGGAGCCGGCCCCCGGCGGCGTGGACCCGGCGCGCGACCTGAGGGCGCTCGAGACGGAGTTCATCCTCAACGACCTCGGCATCGTCGAGAACCGCATGGAGCGGCTGGCGAAGGAGCTGCGCATCGGCAAGAAGGAGGGCGAGCGCGAGCACGCCCTGCTCGGGCGCGTCAAGGCCCTGCTCGAGGACGAGCGCCCGCTGCGCGCCGAGAGCCTCGATCCCGAGGAGGCGAAGGCCCTCAAGGGCTTCCAGTTCCTCTCGCAGAAGCCGCTGCTGGTGGTGTACAACCAGGACGACGCGGCCGAGCGCGTCCCGCCGCCGGCGGGGCCCGGCACGCTGACGCTGGGGCTCAAGGCCCACCTCGAGCGCGAGATCGTGGCGCTGCCGCCGGAGGAGCGTGCGGCGTTCCGCGCCGAGCTGGGGCTCGCGGAGGACGGCCTCTCGCTGGTCATCCACGCCTGCTACCGCCTGCTGGGTCTCATCTCCTTCTTCACGCTGGGGCCCGACGAGGTGAAGGCGTGGACCCTGCGGCAGGGCGAGACCGCGCTGGATGCGGCGGGCGAGATCCACACCGACCTGGCGAAGGGCTTCATCCGCGCCGAGGTGGCGCGGTGGGACCACATGGTGGAGGCCGAGGGGCACACCGGCCGGGCGCGCGAGAAGGGCTGGCTGCGGCTCGAGGGCCGCGACTACGTGGTCCAGGACGGCGAGTGCCTGGTGATCCGGTTCAACAAGTAGCATCCGCGCGAGGCGCGGGACCGCGGGGCTGCAGGACCCGCCGGAGGGAGGCGTGATGAGTCGAGTCTCGTGGGGTGCTGGTCTGGCGCTCGCGCTGCTGCTCCTCGTGCCCGCGGTGGCTGCCGCCGCGCCGCGGCTCGACGCCATGGAGGGGCACCTGTCGGTCGGCTACGCGAAGCTGTTCATCAAGGACGCCCCGGGCGGCTCGATCTCGCTGGCCGCGGGGCTGGACTACCCGGTGGCCCGCACGCTGCGCGCCGGCGTGGACATCGGCTACGACCTGCTCGGCAGCCGCACGTTCGAGCGCGACAGCCTGTTGTTCGCGACCGTGGACTACAGCGCCTTCCAGGCGGTCGCGTTCCTGCACTGGCTGCCGCAGCACCTCGGTCCGGTGCGTCGCGTCTCGGTGGGCCCGATGCTCCTCAACGCCCACGGCGACCTCTCCACGGCGGGAGGGGGCGCGGCCTTCGCGGATCTGGCGGTGCACGAGACGGCGGGCGGCCTCGCAGCGCAGGCGACGCTGCTGCCGGCGTGGACCTCGCCGGTCAAGCTCGGTCTCGAGCTGGGCTGGCGCAGGGCCTACATGGCGCGTGAGGACTGGACGCTGCTCAGCATCCGGGCGGCAGTGCACTACTAGGCTGCGCTCTGCCCCGTGCGGCCCGCTTTTGACACCCCCCGGGACCCCCGCTAGACTGCCCGGCTCGAGCTCCTTCGGGGCGGGGTGCGAAGTCCCCACCGGCGGTACAGCCCGCGAGCGGGAGCGCCCGGCGCCGCACGCATGAGCCAGCCGGCCGCGACCGCAGACCCGGTGAGATCCCGGGGCCGACCGTGACAGTCGGGATGGAAGAAGGAGAGACCGGGGCATCATAGTGCCCGGCCCCGACTTGCGATCCGCCCCGTGGCGCAGGCGCCACGGGGTTTTCGTTTGGAGGACCATGGCCCGCGCGACGCGGACGGACGAGGCGCGCCACATGCGGCAGGCCCTGCGCCTGGCCGTGAAGGGGCGTGGCTGGACGAGCCCGAACCCCGTGGTGGGCGCGGTCGTGGTGCGGGCGGGGCGCGTGGTGGGGAGCGGCTGGCACCGGCGGGCGGGGACGGACCACGCCGAGGTGGTGGCGCTCGCGCGCGCCGGGGCGCGGGCCCGCGGGGGCACGCTCTACTGCACGCTGGAGCCCTGCGCCCACCACGGGCGCACGCCGCCCTGCGTGGACGCCATCATCGAGGCCGGCATCCGGCGCTGCGTGGTGGCGGTGCGCGACCCGCACCGCATCGTGGACGGCCGCGGCCTGCGCCGCCTGCGCGAGGCCGGGGTGCGGGTCGACGTGGGGCTGCTCGAGCAGGAGGCGCGCGAGGCGCTCGGCGGCTACTGGCTGGTCCACACCCGGCAGCGCCCGCGCACGACCTGGAAGCTGGCCGTCACGCTCGACGGCAAGGTGGCCGACCGCTCGCGCCGCTCGAAGTGGATCACGGGGCCGGACGCGCGGCGTCTCGTGCACCGGCTGCGCGCCGAGGCCGACGCGGTGATGATCGGCTCGGGCACGGCGCGCGCCGACGACCCGCGCCTGACGGCGCGCCTCGGGCGGGCCGCGGGCCGCGTGTGCCGGCCGCTGCGCGTGGTGTGCGACACGCGCCTGCGGTTGCCGGCCGGGCTCCGGCTGTTCGGGCCCGCGCTGGCGAAGGGCACGGTGGTGGCGTGCGGGCGCTCGGCACCGGCGGCGCGCGCGCGGGCGCTGGAGCGCCGCGGCGTGCGCGTGTGGCGGCTGCCGCTCGCCGCGGGACGCGTCTCGCCGCATGCTCTGGCGCGGCGCCTGGCGCGCGAGGGCTGCCACGAGGTTCTGCTCGAGAGCGGGCCCACGCTGGGCACGGCATGGCTGCGCTCGGGACTGGTGGACCGCATCGCCGTGTTCACCGCGCCGCGCGTGCTGGGGGCGGAGGGGCTCGACTGGTGCGGGCCCCTGGGCCGCGGCTCGCTGGCCCGCGCCCTGCGCGGCCGCATCACGGTCTGCCGCGAGGTGGGCGTGGACTCGTTCGTGATGGTCCGACTGGACGGAAAGGAACGCTGATGTTCACCGGATTGGTCGAGGAGACGGGCTGGGTGCGGCGCATCGAGGAGCGCCCGGCCGGGCGCCGGTTCTGGATCGGGGCGGAGCAGGTGATGGCCGACACGCGCGTGGGCAGCAGCATCGCGGTGAGCGGCGTTTGCCTGACGGTGGTCTCGGTGGAGCCCGGCCGCTTCGGCGTCGAGGCCGTGCCCGAGACCCTGAGCCGCACCATCCTCGGGGACCTGCGCGTGGGCGACCCCGTGAACCTGGAGCGCCCGCTCACGCTCGAGCAGCGCCTGGGCGGGCACCTGGTGCAGGGGCACGTGGACGGCGTGGGCGAGGTGCTGGACGTCACGCCCGAGGGGGACGGCAAGCGCGTCACGGTGGGCATCCCGCCGCCGCTGCGGCGCTACGTGGCCGAGAAGGGCTCGATCTCGATTGACGGGGTGAGCCTCACCGTGGCGGCGGCCGGCGCCGACCGCTGCGAGGTGGCGCTCATCCCGCACACGCTCAAGGTCACGACCTCGGGCAGCTACGTGCGCGGCACGCGCGTGAACCTCGAGGTGGACCTGCTGGCGCGCTACATCGCCCGGCTGCTCGACGAGTCCGGGGCCGCGGGAGGTGCGCCATGACGCGCGTGACGAAGCGCCGCCCGCCCGCCGCCCGGCCGGCCGCCCCTCGCCGCGCCCCGGCGCGCGCGGCCTCCGGGGAGCCGGCCGTGAGCCCGGACGTGCGCCTCACCGTCGAGGAGGCGGTGGCGCTCATCCGCGCCGGGAAGATCGTCATCGTGGTGGACGACGCGCAGCGCGAGAACGAGGGCGACGTCATCTTCGCGGCCGAGAAGGCCACGCCGGAGATGGTCAACTTCGCCATCAAGCACGGGCGCGGCATCCTGTGCGCGCCGATGGAGCCGCTGGAGGCCGAGCGGCTGGGGCTCGAGCTGATGGTCGAGCACAACACCGCCAAGTACGGCACGCCCTTCACCGAGTCGGTGGACGCGCGCCGCGGCACGACCACCGGCACCTCGGCCTTCGACCGCGCGAGGACGCTGCGCGTGATGGCCGACCGGCGCTCGCGCGCGCCGGACCTGGTGCGCCCGGGGCACGTCTTCCCGCTGCGCGCCGTGCCGGGCGGCGTGCTGCGGCGGGCCGGTCACACCGAGGCCGTCACCGACCTGTGCCGGCTGGCCGGGCTGCGCCCGGTGGGCGCGCTGTGCGAGATCCTGACCGACGACGGGCACATGATGCGGCTGACGGGGCTCGAGCGCTTCGCCCGCGCGCACGGCTTCGGCATCCTGACCATCCGCGAGCTCATCGAGTACCGGCGCCGCAAGGAGCGCCTGGTGCGCCGCGTGGTGTCGGTGCCGCTGCCGACGCCCGAGGGCCAGTTCCAGCTCCACCTCTACGAGAGCACGCTCGAGGGCGACCACCACGTGGCGCTGGTGAGGGGCCGCATCCCCAGGGGCAAGCCGGTGCTGGTGCGGGTGCACTCGCAGTGCCTCACCGGCGACGTGTTCGGCTCGGAGCGCTGCGACTGCGGCCCGCAGATGCACGCGGCGCTCAAGGCCATCGCGCGGCGCGGCCAGGGCGTGTTCCTCTACCTGCGCCAGGAGGGCCGCGGCATCGGGCTGGCGAACAAGCTGAAGGCCTACGTCCTGCAGGACAAGGGGCTCGATACGGTCGAGGCCAACGTGAAGCTGGGCTTCGCGGCCGACCTGCGCGACTACGGCATCGGGGCGCAGATCCTCGCCGACCTCGGCGTGCGCGACATCGAGCTGCTCACCAACAACCCGCGCAAGGTGGTGGGGCTCGAGGCCTACGGGCTGCACATCACGCGGCGCGTGCCGGTGCGCATCCGGCCCACGCGGCACAACCGGCGCTACCTCGCCACCAAGCGCGACAAGCTCGGGCACCTGCTGGGCCTGCACCTGGGGGAGACCTGATGTCCGCCGCCGACGCACCGCTGGAGGCGCAGGGGCTGCGCTTCGCGCTGGTCGCCTCGCGCTTCAACGAGGCGTGGGTGCGTCGCCTCGTCGAGGGCGCCGCGCTGGCGCTCGCGCGCGCAGGCGCCGTGGCCGGGGACCTCGAGCCGGTGTGGGTGCCGGGCGCGCTCGAGCTGCCGCTGGCCTGCCGCTGGGTGGCCCAGGCGCGCCGTCCCGACGCCATCATCGCCCTGGGCGTGGTCATCCGCGGCGAGACCGAGCACTTCCGCATCGTCGCCGACGTCTCGGCGCAGGGCCTGGCGCGGGTGTCGCTCGACACGGGCGTGCCGGTGCTGAACGCGGTGCTGGCGGCGTACGACCAGGCGCAGGTGGCGGACCGCGCGGGCGGGCGCATGGGCAACAAGGGCGCCGAGGTGGCCCTGGCCGCGATCCGCATGGCGCGGCTCGGCCGGGAGCTGGGGGCGCGGTGAGCCACGTCCCGGCCGGGGCGCCCGCGGAGGACGGAGCGCGGCGCGGCTCGAGCGCGCGCCGGCGGGCGCGCGAGCTGGCGTTCCGTGTCGCCTACCAGAGCGACGTGACGCGGGACGGGTACGCGGCCTCGTGGGAGGCCGTGCGCGGCGAGGAGCACCTGAGCGCGGACCAGCGCGGTCTGGTGGAGGACGTGGTACGCCTGCTGGAGGCCCGCGCGGCCGAGGTGGACGCCCTCCTGGCCGGCTCCTGCGCGCACTGGCCGCTCGAGCGCCTGGCGGCGACCGACCGCTCGGTGCTGCGCGTCGCGGTCGCCGAGCTGCTGTCGCGCCCCGGGAGCCCGGCGCGCGTGGTGCTCGACGAGGCCATCGAGATCGCGCGGCGCTTCGGCTCGGCCGAGTCGGGCGGGTTCGTCAACGGGGTGCTCGACCAGGTGGTCCGGCGCCTGCGGCCGGACGAGCTGTGATGCGGCCCGCCCGCGCTCCGCGCCGCCGGGGGGAGGCGGTCTGATGCTGCGCGCCGCCCTCACGGACATCCACGGCAACCTCGAGGCGCTGGAGGCCGTGCTCGCGGACCTCGACGTCCGGCAGCCGGCCGAGGTGGTGTGCCTGGGCGATTTCGTGGGCTACGGCGGCGCCCCCAACGAGTGCGTGGACCGGGTGCGGCCGCGGCTCGCCGCGGCGGTCGCCGGCAATCACGACGTCGCCGCCTGCGGGCGGCTGCTCCTGGGCGGCTTCAGCTCGAACGCGGCGCAGGCCGCGCGCTGGACGGAGTCGGTCCTCAGCCCCGGGAACCGCGCGTGGCTCGAGTCGCTGCCGCTGGAGGTGACGCTCCCGGGTGCCCGGCTCGTGCACGCCTCGCCCGCGGAGCCCGACGCGTGGCACTACGTGCTCTCGGTCGCCGAGGCGCGCCTCGAGTTCGACGCCTTCGCGGAGCGCCTGTGCCTCATCGGGCACTCGCACTACCCGGGGGCCTTCCGCCTCGGGCCGCGCCCGGACGACCTGGGCTACACGCGCGAGCCCGAGGTCCGGCTGGAGCCGGGCTGCCGCTTCCTCGTCAACGTGCCCAGCGTGGGACAGCCGCGCGACGGGGACCCGCGTGCCGGGTACCTGTTGTGGGATGATGATGGGGACGATGGCTGGGTGCGGCACGTGCGCATCGAGTACGACGTCGCCGCGGCCCGGCAACGCATCCTGGACGCGGGGCTGCCCCGCTTCCTCGGCGACCGGCTGCAGTGGGGGGAATGAAGGTGACGGAGCAGGCCGCGCCGCGCGCCTCGAGGCTGGAGCACTGGGAGTCGTACTGGAGGGGGCACGCCGACCTCGACCGGACCTACTCGACGGGCGGACGCCTGGCGCGCGAGGTCCTGGCCGAGGGACCGGTCGCGGGCCGTCGCGTGATGGAGGTGGGGGCGGGTTCGGGCCGGGACCTGCTGGCGCTGGCGCGGGCCGGGGCCGTGGGCATCGTGCTCGACTACTCCTCGGCCTCCCTCGCGCTGGTGCGCCGGCAGGCCCGGGAGCAGGGGCTGCCCGTGCTGCTGGTGCAGGCCGACGCGCTCCACGTGCCGTTCCGGGACGGCTCCCTCGACGTGGTCTTCCACCAGGGGCTGCTCGAGCACTTCCGCGATCCCCTGCCGCTGCTGCGCGAGAACGCGCGGGTGGCGGCGCGCGGGGGGCGGGTCATCGTGGACGTGCCGCAGACCTTCCACCTGTACACGCTGATGAAGCAGGTCCTCATCGCCCTCGACCGCTGGTTCGCCGGCTGGGAGACTCAGTTCACGCCGGGACAGCTCGAGGGCCTGCTCGCCTCGACGGGGCTGCGGGTGCGGCGGTCCTACGGCGAGTGGATGGTGCCCGGGCTCTGGTACCGCGCGGTGCGCGAGACGCTCAAGCGAGGCCTGCGCCTGTCGCTTCCGCTCGATCCCGCGGGGCCGCGCTTCTGGCGCGCCGGGTGGGAGCGGCTGCGCGCGCTCCTGGGGCGCCAGCGCTGGGCGCTCTACACCTGCCACGTCATCGGGACCGTCGCCGAGAAGCCATGAGCGGCGCCCCGCACCTGCTGGCGGTCAACTTCCGCGACCCCGGCCACCCCGAGGCGGGCGGCGCCGAGCTGCACCTCGAGGAGATCCTGCTCGAGGCCGTGCGGCGCGGGTGGCGCGTGACCTGGCTGGCGAGCGGCTTCCCGGGCGGGGCTCCCGAGTCCCAGCACCGCGGCATGCGCGTGGTGCGGCGCGGCAGTTGGTGGGACTTCAACCTCGTGGTGCCGGGCGTGCTGAGGCGCGAGTTCTCGGCCCCGGCGCCCGACCTGGTCGTCGAGGACATCAACAAGGCGCCGTGCTTCACGCCCTGGTGGACGCGCGCCCCCGTGGCCGCGATCGTCCCGCACCTGTTCGGCGCCACGGCGTTCCTCGAGGCCTCGGCCCCGGTCGCGGCGTACGTCGTGCTGCTCGAGGCGCTCATCCCGACCGGCTACCGAAGTGCTCCCTTCCTCGCCATCTCCGAGAGCACGCGCGACGACCTGGTGCGGCGCGGCATCGAGGCCGCGCGGGTGAGCGTGGTGCACTGCGGCATGGACCACGACACCTACCACCAGGACCCGGCGGCGGGGAAGAGCCCGGACCCCACCATCGTCTTCATCGGGCGGCTGCGCCGCTACAAGGGCGTGGACTGGGTGATGCGCGCGATGCCCCGCGTGCGCGCGCGCGTGCCGGGGGCGCGGCTCGTGGTGGTGGGCGACGGGCCCTTCCGGCCCGCCCTCGAGCAGCACGCGCACGCGCTGGGCGTGTCCGGGGCGGTGGACTTCCGCGGCTTCCTGCCGCGCGCCGAGAAGGTGCGCGCCGTGCAGCAGGCGTGGGTGCTGGTTCAGCCCTCGCCCAAGGAGGGCTGGGGGCTCACGGTGGTGGAGGCGGGTGCCTGCGGCACCGCGGTGGTGGCGGCCGACAGCCCCGGGCTGCGCGACTCGGTGCGGCGCGACGAGACCGGGCTGCTCGTGCCCTACGGGAACGACGCGCGGCTGGCCGACGCGCTGGCGCGCGTGCTCGAGGACGCGCCCCTGCGCACGCGGCTCGAGGCGGCGGGACGGGTCTGGGCCGGGCGCTTCACCTGGCCCGACTGCGCGCGGCGCTCGCTGGACGCGCTGCTCGCCGCGACGCGGAGGACCTGAGCGTGGCGCTCGCGGAGGGCCGGCCAAGCGTGCGCGGGGTCCTGCTGCTGACCGCCAAGGTGCTCTTCAGCCTGGGGCTGATGGCCTTCCTGTTCGCACGCATCCCGCTGTCCGAGGTGGGGGCGACCCTGCGCCGCGCGGACCTCAAGTGGCTGGCGGCCTCGGTCGCCCTGCTGCTCGCCAGCAACGTGCTCGGCGCCTACCAGTGGCAGCGTCTGCTGCGGGCCGTCGAGATCCGCATCCCCTTCTGGAAGGCGCTCGCCTACTACCACGTCGGGCTCTTCTTCAACAACTTCCTGCCCGCGAACGTCGGGGGGGACTTCGCGCGCGTGCTGGACGCCGCGCGCTACGGACCGAGCCGCGCGGCGGCCTTCTCCACCGTCATCATGGACCGCCTCATCGGCACCGTCGCCCTGGCCGGGCTCGCGCTGGTCACCACGCTGCCCGCCGTGACCCACTTCCACCTTTCGATCGCCTACCTGGCGCTGGTGGGCTTCTTCGCGCTCAGCGTCGGGATGGTGTGGGTGGTCTTCCACCCGGCGCTGCTGCCCGCGGTCGAGCGCGTGCTGGCCCGCGTGGGGCTGGGCGGCTTCAAGCCGGCGCTGGACGACCTGGCCGGGCGTCTGCGGCACTTCCGCGACCGGCGCGGGCTGTTCGTGCGGCTGCTGGCGGTGGCGCTGGTGGTGCAGGTGGCCCGCATCGGGGTGCACATGCTGGTGGCGCGGGCCCTGGGGCTCGACATCCGGGCCCAGTACTTCTTCCTGTTCGTGCCACTGCTGGCGGTGGCGGTCTCGCTGCCCATCTCGCTGAACGGCATCGGGGTGCGCGAGGGCGCCGGCATCGTGCTGTTCGGCCTGGTGGGCGTGGGGCGCAGCGGCGCCTTCTCGCTCCAGTTCGCGACCTATCTCGTGGCTGTGACCGTGAGCCTGCTCGGAGGTATGGTGTTCCTGGCCCGGCTGCCGCTGCGTCGCGCGGCGGAGCGGACGCAACGGAGGGGAGCGTGATGGAGTCGAGCACGTCGGCCACACCCATGGCGGGGAGGGGAGGCGCGACGCCGGTGATCGGCGTGGTGGTGTTCCTGGGCGTGCTGGC
>Ga0315295_10005094_pt1 | contig 11230 bp, 13 predicted proteins | sample YL17G14_0_MG_FD_204453 | JGI IMG/M metagenome (GOLD analysis project Ga0315295, IMG submission 204453) | Sediment microbial communities from Yellowstone Lake, YNP, Wyoming, USA - YL17G14_0 | ecosystem: Environmental > Aquatic > Freshwater > Lake > Sediment | place: USA: Wyoming | collected...
TAACTCGCCTCGAAACAACGCCATTTTCTTAGCCTTACTCCAGCGCCTCATCTGCTGTTCGCGTTGTCCTGCATCTATTCCACTCTCGAAAGTCTCCTTATACAAAACTTATGCGGGTCTGTTGTAATTCGTATAATGACCGCCTTTACCCGAGAGAGGTTCTTTGAAGCGCCGTTTGATGTCGTCGGTAACGCCGGTATAAATGGCGCCGGCTGCGCATTTCAACATATACACAAACCACATACTTTATCCTTCGACGCGCTCGCCTGAAGCAAAACGAAGGCTCGCTTGCTCAGGATGGTTCGCCGCGCCCCTATCCATAAATGACATCGCCCCTCATCTCACCAGCTTAACTCAAGCCATCATAAGATGGCGAGCAAACCCCGAGTGAAACGAGGGGCGCGTCGAACCACAGATTCTCAAAGAGAAGAAAACACGCAATTCATGGTTGTCCCTCGACGCGTTCGTCGCTACGCTCCTCACTTGCTCGGGATGGTTCGACGCTCGAGTGGTGAGCAAAGGCCCGCGCCATATGGCGCGGGCCTGCGTCGAATCCCTGCCCCGCTTGGACTCGAACCAAGACACCCAGATCCAGAGTCTGGTGTCCTACCAGTTAGACGACAGGGCAAAATCTGCTTCGCCGAGATGGCATCTCGACAAAGCGGTCAGCCGGGCTGAGATGCCATCTCAAGGGCGCTCATTATACATCACGGCGGCCAGAGCGTAAAGGGCTGCCCGAGACGAAACAGCTTAGGACCCGCTCGCGTCCCCGGCCGGAGAATCGACCGTCGGGACGGCGGGCGGGACGTCGCCTTCCTTGAGGAAATACCGCTCGCCGTAGCTCGACGTCTTGTCGTTCAGGATATACATGAAGTTCAGGTGGCAGGGAACGCTCAACAAGGCGTCGCTTCGCGCCGCTTCCAGCGTCTCTTCCTTCGAGCGGCCGTCTTCCAGTTTTTTCAGGCGCGAAAGATACATCAGGTCGAACAGCTCGACGGCGCGATGGACATCATACGTCTCCTCGCTCAAGCCGTAAAAGGCGAACATCGTGCGCATGAACGCGAATTTGTCCGGCGCTTCGAACGCGATCCACTCACGGCCCGTGGCCTTGAGCCGGGGGTCGTTGAAGTCCAGCGTCTCTGCGCCGGCGGAGGCGGCCTGGCGCGGCTCCTCAGCCGCAAGCGGGCCCGCCGCGAAGAGACAAAAAAATACCGGTATCATCAGCCGGGTTATCAAGGGTATTCTCGGGATAAAGGGTAGCCTCTCATCGAGGCCGCCCGACAGGTCAGGCCGTCAAAGCCGGCTTCACGGCTTCTTCTTTCTCTTCGGCGCCTTTTTCTTTCTGGTCTTGGGACGGAGACGACACCCACACGTTTGACACATGGCGGCTCCCTTTAAGGATGAACGCGCGGACCCGATGCGTTTTCTTGGCTTCGAATCGCCAGTAAGGCATACGGCCTACCAGAGGTTATCTTTTATCCACTCGTCGGCCTTCTGGATGTCGCGCTTGACGCCACGGCACGTCTCGCAGCCGGACAACACCACGACGGCGGCCGCGACCAGACACACGCAAAGGACGAGTTTTACAAAGATGGGGGACTGTCTCATGCCTCTTTCGTGAACAGTTGGACCGCCCGCTCCATGCGCCGGAGCGTCTTTTCCCTGCCCAGGGCTTCGATGAACTCAAACATCCCCGGCCCGCCGGTCTTGCCGCTTAAGGCGACGCGCATCGGATGGATGACGGCCTTGACCGTCAACCCCAGCTCCCCGACCGCGCCGCGAAACACAGCCTCGATGGCCGGAGCGCCAAAATCTTCGAGCGCCTGAAACCTGTCCTTCAAAAGAACAAAGGCTGCGCTGATATCCTCGGAAAAATACTCTTCCTGAAGCGCCTTTTCCACGACCACCTCGTCCGCGAAAAACGGCGCGAGGCTATCGGCGAACTCGGCCAATGTCCGGGCCCGCTCCATGTACAATTTTAATATAGATGCTCCTCTTTTTCCATCGAAATTATCGGCTGCCTGCGGATAACGCTTCTCCAGGAAGGGCTTGAGAAGATCGCCGAGGACCTCCGGGCTGAGCGCCTTAAGATACTGGGCGTTGAGCCACAGGAGTTTGTCCATGTTAAAGGCCGCCGGGGTCTTGACGGCGTCGGCGATGTCGAACCGTTTCACCGCTTCGTCGAGCGAGATCACCTCCCGGTCGTCGCCGGGCGACCAGCCCAGAAGCATCAGGTAGTTCACCAGGCTCTCGGCGAGGAACCCCAGAGACCGGTATTCGCTGATGGCCGTGGCGCCGGTGCGCTTGGACATGCGGCCGCCCTCGGCGCCCATGATCAGCGGGATGTGGGCGAAGCGCGGCAGGGCCTGGCCCAGCGCCTCGTACAGGACGATCTGCTTGGGGGTGTTCGAGATGTGGTCGTCCCCGCGGATGATGTGGGTGATGCCCATCTGGGAGTCGTCCACCACGCAGGCGAAGTTGTACGTCGGCGACCGGTCAGACTTGATCAGGACCTGGTCCTTGATGAGGCCCGTGTCGAACGTGATCTCGCCGTGGATCATGTCGTCGATCACGACCTTTTTCTGCGGCATCCTCAAAAAGACCGCGCCCGACCCGTCCTCGGCCAGATACGCTTTGCCTTCGTCGAGAAGCTTCTGGGCGACGCCGCGGTAGATGTCGAAGCGTTCGCTCTGGAAATACAGCTCGTCCCAGTCCATCCCCAGCCACTTCAGGCTGTCGAGGATCTCGTCGAGAAATTGTTTTTTCGAGCGCGCCTGGTCCGTGTCCTCGATGCGCAGGACAAAGCGGCCGCCGTGATGGCGCGCGTGCAGCCAGTTGAACAGGCCCGTGCGCGCCCCGCCGATGTGCAGGTATCCCGTTGGGCTCGGTGCGAACCGTACTTTCATTCCTTGGGCTCTCCGCTTGGAACGTGGAACATGGGACTTGGAACCCCTACGTCTCTTTCATGTTCTGCGCGTAGAAAAAGCCTTCCTCGAGCGCGCGCTTGTTGATGTCGACGAGCTTCGGCTTGTCCCGCAGGATCTCCTCGATCGAACGCTCCATGGTCGCCAGCGAGATGATCTTTTTCAGGCCCAGATACACCCCCACGCCGACGGTGTTGGCGACCTTGTCGAGCCCCAGCTTGCCGGCCATCTCTGTCAGCGGCGCGCGGACGACCTTGAGCCGGCGCGAGGTGGCCTTGCAGTCCGCCAGCGTGGAGTTGACGAGGAGCAGCCCCTTGGAGCGGACCGCGTTTTTAAACCGTGCGAGCGACGGCGCGTTCATGATGATCAGTGTATCGGCCTTTTCGATGAGCGGAGAGTCGACGGGCTCGTCGGACAGGACCACCATGCAATGGGCTGTCCCGCCGCGCACCTCGGCGCCGTAGGCCGGCAGCCACGTCACGTGCTTGCCTTCGCGCAGCGCGGCGACGGCCAGGATCTTGCCCATGGCCATCACGCCCTGCCCCCCGGAGCCCGCGCAGATGATCTTTTCAGTCATGCCAAGGACTCGCTTATTTGAGCCGGCCCGGCTTGAAATACGCCGCCAGACTTTCGTTGACCCAGCGCACCGCGTTCGCCGGGTCCTTGCCCGCGTACGTCGGGCACATCGAGAGGACCTCGACGATGGAAAAACCCTTGCCCGCCATCTGGTTCTCAAAGGCCTCTTTGATCGCGCGCCGGGTGTTCAAGACCTCGCGGGGGTTTACCAGCGTCGTGCGCTCGGCGTAAACGACGCCGTCCAAAAGGGCCAGCATCTCAAGGATCTTTATCGGATATCCCTCGTTATCGATCGAGCGGCCGCGCGGGGTCGTCGCGGTCTTCTGGCCAGCCAGCGTCGTCGGCGCCATCTGGCCGCCCGTCATGCCGTAGACCGCGTTGTTCACGAAGACGACGGTCAGGTCCTCCCCGCGGTTGGCGGTATGGATCGTCTCGGCGGTCCCGATGGCCGCGAGGTCGCCGTCCCCCTGGTAGGTGAAGACGATGTTGTCCGGCCGCACGCGCTTGATGCCCGTGGCCACGGCGAGCGCCCGGCCGTGCGCCGCCTCGGCGCAGTCAAAATCCCAGTAATCGTAGGCCACCACCGCGCAGCCGACCGGCGCCACGCCGATCACCCGCTCGCGGATGCCCAGCTCGTCGACCACCTCGGCGACCAGACGGTGCAGGATGCCGTGCCCGCACCCCGCGCAGTAATGCGTCGGCCGATCGACAAGGCTTTGGGGCCGCTTATACGATCTTGCCATAGTTTCCATCCTTCAAATGTCAAATGATGTCAAATGAATGGACGATAGACAATGGACTATAGACAATAGGCAAACCATGAACCGGAAATCGGAAGACGGAAGTCGGATGTCGGAAAAACAAGATCTGATTTTGAATATCCGATTTCCCGTCCTGCGTCTTCCGACGTCCGTCGGCTGACGACTCAAAAAGCGTCCACGTGCTTTAGTCTATAGTCTATCGTCTATAGTCCATTCTGCTTGATGTGGCATCAACTCGTCGAACTTTTTTCTCAAAGAATCTTCTTAAGCTCCCGCTCGATCTGGCGCGGCATCGGGATGCCGCCGCCGGAGCGGCCGTAAAACCGCACGTCGGCCTTCTTGTCGACGGACAGGCGCACGTCTTCGACCATCTGGCCGTAGGACATCTCGACGACGAGGAGGCGGCGCGCCGCGCGCGAAAACCGGGCCATCTCCCTCACCGGAAACGGCCAGAGCGTGATGGGCCGCAGCAACCCGACCTTGACCCCGCGCCGGCGCTGGGCGTCCACCACGGCGCGGCAGATGCGCGCCATGGAGCCGTATGCGACGATCGCAACGCGTGCCCCTTCCATGCGGTAGGCCTCGATCTTCGTCTCGTTATGGACGATGCGGCGGTACACACGTTGCAAGACAAGGTTGTGCTTTTCCACCGCGTCGCGCTCCATGAAAAGCGAGCACACGATGTTCTTTTTGCGGCCGGCGGCGCCGGTCAGGGCCCAGGGCCTGGCCTCGACGGGAGGAGCGGTCTCCTCGGCCGGCATCCGGACGCCCTCCATCATCTGGCCGAGCAACCCGTCGGACAGGACCATCACAGGGACCCGGTACCGGTCCGCCAGATCAAACGCCTGTCTCGTCAGGTCAAAAGACTCCTGCACGCTCGACGGCGCCAGGACGATCAGATGATAATCGCCGTGGCCACCGCCTTTTGTCGCCTGAAAATAATCCGACTGGGCGGGCCAGATGTTGCCCAGGCCCGGGCCCGCGCGCATGACATTGGCCACGACGGCGGGCAGCTGAGCCCCCGCGATGTACGACAGCCCCTCCTGTTTCAGGCTGATGCCGGGAGACGACGAGCTCGTCATCGCCCGCGCGCCAGCGGCCGAAGCGCCGAACACCATGTTGATGGCCGCGAGCTCCGACTCCGACTGCAAAAAGATGCCACCGCGCAGCGGCAGGTGCTCGGCCATGTACGCGGTCAGCTCGTTCTGGGGCGTGATGGGGTAGCCAGCGTAAAACCGCAGCCCCGCCCGGATCGCGCCTTCGGCGATCGCCTCGTTGCCGGACATCAATACGGTGACGTGTTCACTCATTTTCGATCTCAATGCAGACATCCGGGCACATCACATAACACATCCCGCACCCCGTGCAGTCATTCTCGTCGACCACGACCGCCGCGAAGACCCCCCGGGCGTTGAGCGTCTCGCCGGTCTTCAAATTTTTCTTGGGGCAGACGACGAGGCACAGCCCGCACCCCTTGCAGCGCTCTGCGTTGATACGGATTTTAGCCATGGTCAGAACCTGCTGAGGGCCTGTTTGGCCGCATCGGCGATCGAAAGGGCGTTGAGGCCGTAGCGGTCCAAGAGGGCCTTGCGCGTGTCAAACGTGATGAACTCATTGGGCAGCCCCAGGCATCGGATCGGCCTGGAGTTCTTTGTCAGAAAACCGGAGGCGGCCAGCGCCTCCAGGACCGAGCTGCTGAAGCCTCCCCGGACGACCCCCTCCTCGACGATGACCAGCGCGCGGCATTGCTGGTAGAGCTCCCGGAACAGCGTCTCGTCCAGCGGCTTGGCAAAGCGGGCGTTGACGACCGTCGCGTAGATCTTTTCGGGCAGCAGGACCTGCGCGGCCTCGAAGGCCGGATAGACCATGCTGCCCAGCGCGATGATCGCCACGTCGACGCCCTTCTGCCAGATCTCGGCCTTGCCGCAGCGCACGTCCGAAAAGGGAATGGACGCGGGCCGGGAGATGACGACATCCCGCGGGTAGCGGATGGCTGTCGGGCCGTCCCAGCCCGCGGCAAAACCAAGCATCGCCTCAAAATCCTCTTTATCCGCCGGGGACATCACCGTGATGTTCGGCAGGACGCGCAGGTACGCCAGGTCAAAGATGCCGTGGTGGGTCGGGCCGTCCTGCCCGACGACGCCGGCGCGGTCCAGACACAGGACCGTGCCCAGGTTCTGGAGACACAGCTCCTCGAGGATCTGGTCATAGGCGCGCTGCAGGAACGTCGAGTAGACCGCGACAAACGGCTTGAGGCCCGCGTGGGCCAGGCCCGCCGACATGCCGACCGCGTGCTCCTCGGCGATGCCCACGTCGAAGAAACGGTCGGGGAAGGCCTTCTGAAAACGGTCGAGGCCCGTGCCCTCCGGCATGGCCGCCGTGATGGCGACGATGCGCTTGTCCTTTTCGGCGAGCCTCACGAGGGCCGCGCTGAAGACATCCGTGAACGTCTCGCACTTCGGGCCCGCCGCGGTCACCTCGCCGGTGACGATGTCAAAACAGGTCGTGCCGTGAAACTTCACGGGCTGATTTTCGGCAGGGACAAACCCCTTGCCTTTTTTTGTCACGACGTGCAGGAAAAGCGGCCCATTGAAAACCAGGATGTTCTGAAGAGTGCGGACCAAAAGCGAAATGTCGTGCCCGTCGAGCGGGCCGAAGTACTGAAAGCCCATCTCTTCAAAGAAGATGCCCGGCACGATCATGCCTTTGAGCATCTCCTCAAAGCGGTCGACGAGCTTCATCAGCCGCGGCCCGATGCGCGGGATGCGCTGCTCGAGAAACTGGGCGCGCGCGGTCTTGAAGCGGTTGTAGATGGGCTTGGATATGATCTTGTTGAGATAGGTGCTCAGCGCGCCGACGCTTGGCGCGATGGCCATGTCGTTGGTGTTGAGGACCACGAGCATGTCGGCGCCGACGTGGCCGGCGTGGTTGAGGGCCTCGAAACACATGCCGCCTGTCAGCGACCCGTCGCCGATCACCGCGACGGTCTTTCCCGGCGTCTTGTTGATCCGACGGGCCAGGGCGTTGCCCAGGGCGAGGGAGACGGCGGTGGAGCTGTGCCCCGTCGTGAAGGGGTCGTGGGGCGACTCGGTCTTTGTGGGGAACCCGCTGATGCCGTCTTTCTGGCGCAGCGTCTCAAAAACGCTGTTGCGGCCCGTGAGGATCTTGTGGGCGTAGGCCTGATGGCCGACGTCCCAGATGATAGCGTCCTGCGGCGACTTCAGGCAGTAGTGCAGCGCGATGCACAGCTCGACGGCGCCGAGGCTCGACGCCAGGTGGCCGCCCGTGCGCGACACGACTTCGATGATGCGCTGGCGGATCTCCTGGGCGAGGTCTGCCAGCTTGTCGACCGGGATCTTTTTCAGGTCTTCGGGGGAATGGATGGTCTCAAGCGCCATCAGATATCAGCCTCTGTGTCCGCGCCTTCGTCCGTGCCGGCGCCCTTGTCCGCGTCTTGGATCGTGAGCTTGCCGTCTTTGGTCTTGGTGATCGTCTCGATGCGCTGGCGCATGCCGTCCAGCGCCTTGAGACATGTGTCCGCGAGCTTGACGCCCTCTTCAAACCTGGCGATCGCCTTGTCCAGGCTGATCTTCTCGCCGTGCAGCTCGTCCACGACCTTCTCCAGCTTCTTCAGGTTCTCCTCAAACGCCATAGTTCCCTCACTTTTGGCAGTAACAGACCAGGTCTTAAACTGCCAGAATGTTGGCAGTTTGAGACCTGGTCTTGGACTGCCAGAATGTTGGCAGTTTGAGACCTGGTCTTAAACTGCCAACTTGGAGTGCCAATGGTGTCAGTATAGCGCTGTTCAATCGCGCACTTCAAGGACTTCGCTCGTGAGCGTGCCCTCGGCCAGGCGCGTGGTCAGGCGCTCGCCGGGCTTGACGTCGCCGCTGCGGCGCACCACCGCGCCGGTGTCGCTGCGCGTGGTCAGGCTGTAGCCGCGCCTCAAGACGGCCAGGGGACTGAGCGCGTCCAGCTCCTGGAGCAAGCCTTTCAGCCGGACCTCTTCCGTGCGCAGACGGTTTTCCAAAGCGCGGGGCAGGTCGCGCACGAGCGTGTCGGCGCGCTGGGCCTCCGCGTTGAGCCTGTTCGTGAGCGCGCGGACCAGCTCCTCGCTAAGATCGTCGACGCGCTGGGCGTATTGCGGCACCACGTCGGCCAGGGCCTGGCGCAGATGCCGCAGGTTGTTCTGGATGCGGTCGACGAGCTCGCTCTTCGCCGGCATCACGATCTCGGCCGCGGCAGACGGCGTCGGCGCCCGTCGGTCCGCGACAAAATCGCTGATCGTGTAATCGGTCTCGTGGCCCACCGCGGAGATGACGGGGATCCGGGAAGCGGCGATGGCCCGCGCCACCACCTCTTCGTTAAAGGCCCAGAGGTCTTCGAGGCTGCCGCCCCCGCGCGCCACGATGATGACATCGACGTTGCCGAGGGCATTGAAGTCCGCGACCGCCGCGGCGATCTCCGCGGCCGCCCCCTCGCCCTGGACGCGCACGGGGTTGAGGACAGCGGAAAAACCGGGGAACCGGCGCGACAGGACGTGCAGCATGTCGCGGATCACCGCGCCCGTCGGAGAGGTGACGATCCCGATCCGCTCTGGGAGAAACGGCAGCGGCTTCTTGCGGCGCTCGTCGAAGAGGCCTTCCGCGGCGAGCTTCTTCTTGAGCTGCTCGAAGGCCAACTGCAGGGCGCCCTGGCCGCGCGGCTCGATCGTCTGGACGTAGATCTGGTATTGCCCGCGGCGCTCATAGACGCTGACGCGGCCGGCCACCAGGACCTTCGTGCCGTCCTTGGGCTGAAACTTCAGGCGCGCGGCCTCGCTGCGGAACATGACGCAGCTGACCGTCGCGGCCTCGTCTTTCAAAGAAAAATACAGGTGACCCGATACGTGGCTGGTAAAATTCGATATCTCCCCCTCGACCCAGCACGCCCCGAAGACGTTCTCCAGGACTTCCTTGATGTCGCGGGTGAGCTCACTGACTGTCAGGATCTTGGGCATCTTCCACGGCTCCCGGCAAGGGTTCCCTGATCCTTTGGATGGAAAGGGCGCGGCCCGACGCCGCGTCCACCTCGACCACGACCCCGCACAGCGCCACGTCGTTCTTGCCAAGCTCGAAGCGCGTCGGCATCCCGGTGAGAAAGCGCTCGATGATCTTCTCCTTGCTGCGGCCGATCACGGAGTCATACGGCCCGGTCATGCCGACGTCGGTGATGTAGGCCGTGCCTTTGGGCAGGACCCGCTCGTCGGCCGTCGGGATGTGCGTGTGCGTGCCCAGGACCGCCGTCACCTGGCCGTCGAGAAACCACCCCATCGCCACCTTCTCGGACGTGGCCTCGGCGTGGAGATCGACGATGATGATGGGCGTTTCTTTTTTGAGGGCCTCGATTTCTTCCAGCGCGCAGCGGAACGGCGAGGCGACCATGGCGTCGACAAACACGCGGCCCAGGAGGCACACCACGCCCACGCTCTGCCCCGCGGCCGACCGGAAGACCCCGCTGCCGCGGCCCGGCGTGGCCGCGGGAAAGTTCGCGGGCCTGAGGACCGCGGGATTGGTGTTCAAAAGGTCCACCACCTCCGGCCGGCGCCACACGTGGTCGCCCGACGTCAGGACATCGCAGCCCGACTGAAAGAGGTCCCGCGCGGTGCGCGGGGTGATCCCCGAGCCGCCGGCGGAGTTCTCGGCGTTGACGATGACGAAGTCCACGTCATGGGCCTGGCGCACCTTCGGCACGAGCGCCTTCACCGCCGCCCGGCCGGGCGAACCAACGACATCGCCTATAAATAATATCTTCATATGTCTATGCTTGAAGTCGGATGTCGGAAGACGGAAGTCGGAACTACAAGATCTTATCCGATTTCCGCCGTCCGTCCTCCGACCTCCGTGTTATTTCGCGTACTCGATCGCGCGGGTCTCCCGGATGACGGTCACCTTGATCTGGCCGGGATATTCCATGCCCTCCTCGATCTTCTTGCGGATGTCGCGCGCCATCACGATCGCGTCGCCGTCGTTGATGCGCTCGGGCTGGACGATCACGCGGATCTCGCGGCCCGCCTGGATCGCGAAGGCCCGGTCCACGCCCTTGAAGACGTTGGCGATGGACTCCAGCTTCTCCAGACGCTTGACATAGGTCTCCAGCGTCTCGCGCCGGGCCCCGGGCCGCGCCGCGCTGATCGCGTCCGCCGCCGCGGCGAGGATGCCGTAAAAACTCGTCTTCTCGACCTCCTCGTGGTGCGCCTCGATGGCCTGGACGATCACGTCGCTCTCGCCGAACTTGCGGGCGATCTCGGCGCCCAGCTTCGCGTGCGTGCCTTCGATCTGCTGGTCCAGCGCCTTTCCGATGTCGTGCAGGATGCCGGCGCGGCGGGCGATCTTGGAGTCCAGCTTCATCTCGTCGGCCAACACGCCCATCAGCAGCGCCACTTCCTTCGAATGCTGCAGCGCGTTCTGGCCGAAGCTCGTACGGTAGCGCAGCCGGCCGATCATCTTGACGAGCTCCGGATGCACGTTGTGCACGTTGATGTCATAGAGGACGCGCTCGCCCTCTTCCTTGATCTTGACCTCCATCTCCTTCTTGACCTTCTCGACGACCTCTTCGATGCGGCCGGGATGGATGCGACCGTCGGAGATCAGGCGCTCGAGGGAGATGCGGGCCACCTCGCGGCGCACCGGGTCGAAGCCCGACAGCATCACCGCCTCCGGCGTGTCGTCGATGATGACGTCCACGCCCGTCGCCATCTCGAAGGCGCGGATGTTGCGGCCTTCGCGGCCGATGATGCGGCCCTTCATCTCGTCGCTGGGCAGGCTCACCAGGCTCACCGTCGACTCCACGGCGTGTTCCACGGCGCACCGCTGGATCGCCGTGGCGATGTACTCCCGGGCCTTCTTCTCGCTCGTCTCCTTGGCCTCGTCCTCGGCCTGCTTGATCAGGACCGCCTTCTCGCGGTTCAATTCGTTGTCGAGGCACGCC
>Ga0315295_10005095_pt1 | contig 11229 bp, 11 predicted proteins | sample YL17G14_0_MG_FD_204453 | JGI IMG/M metagenome (GOLD analysis project Ga0315295, IMG submission 204453) | Sediment microbial communities from Yellowstone Lake, YNP, Wyoming, USA - YL17G14_0 | ecosystem: Environmental > Aquatic > Freshwater > Lake > Sediment | place: USA: Wyoming | collected...
CCGAAAAGTTCCGGTGCTTTATCACATTTAAGATGCAAGTTAAGCCTGTTGATTGATGATGCTCCTATGACAGTGCGGGCAGTGCTGTAATAATCAATTAATTTTCTACGTTACAGTATACAGCATGCCTGCTTTTCAGAAGGAGTGAACTTCTCATGGCCTCTTCATACGATCAGTACAAGACCACCGGCGAATACGATTTCTCCAAGGGTCCTAAGAGTCTTTATCAGCCGGTCCCTAACGCCACTACTATTGATTCTATATTCTCTGGGGTAGTACTCAACGTACCACAAACGGATACGGATGATGAGTGGGGTGGTACATCACGTATTGCTGAAGAGCGAATCATCGACAAGCTGGGAGCTCTTGAGTTAGAGGTTGAGGGTCTTGCAGGTGTGGGTGGGCTCAAAAATCAGATGCTTGATCTGGTGAGGACTACTGTAAAAATAGCGTCTTTTACAGACCCCTTTATAGACATGTCTGTGCCCAAGATTAGTTTAGGGATCGTTACAGCTACACCTACTGTTGTATTGAATGGTGCTACGGGGGCTATCACTGCTACTAGTTTAACTCTTACGGGAGCTATCACTGCTGTTAGTGCTGATCTATCAGGAAACATGTCAGTATCTGGTGATTCCACTGTAAGTGGTACTTTGAATGTAAATGAAGGGACTTTTGGTGCTTTAACTGTTGCCTCTTTAACAGTTTCAGGTAGCGCCTCATTCTCACACTCGTTATCTGCTGCGAGTATCGCTGTCTCTGGAGCTATCACTGCTGCGAGTTTGACGATATCTAGCAAAATTACTTTAAGCACTCCGTATATGGTGCCAGTATGTATGCTAGAGCCGACTAGCTCGTATGTGAATCTGGGTAGTAGCACTAATTATTTTGGCGGTATTTACACCAGTGCTTTTACGTCCTATGCTAGCATGTTCACTGCATATGGACTTTTTCCTATTGACACAAATACAGCGGACCTAGGGTCTTCTGCAAAAGCGTTCAAAGACATATATGCTGTTGGAGCTATTTCTGCTGCTAGTGCTGATCTATCAGGAAACATGTCAGTATCTGATGATTCCACTGTAAGTGGTATTTTGAATGTAAATGAAGGGACTTTTGGTGCTTTAACTGTTGCCTCTTTAACAGTTTCAGGTAGCGCCTCATTCTCACACTCGTTATATGCGTCAGGTACGCTGTATGTACCCACGGTAAGCGCAAGTAGCTTGTCACTTACCGGAACTGTTAATGTTGCTGTCGGGGTGCCTAATCATCTTATGTTTTATTCCGTCTCTGGTATTATCGCTCAATCTACTGTAAAATTTGATGTTGACAGCCCCACCGTAGTGTTTAATGCACCTACTTTTAAATTGTCTATGTCTTTGCCTACGGCTACTCATACAGGATCTATAAAATATTTGTATGTTGATACGTCTGACGGTAAAGTATACGTAGAAACTCCGTAACAGGAAATCTACACCAAATAACATAGGAGATCTAACATGCAGGTCAAGAACCAGGTAGTGATCGAGGATGATTTTCTGGCGGCGTACAATGAGCTACTCAGCAAGGACATGACAGCTAAGCAGTGTCTGGAGATGATCCAGAGTACTGAGAAGCTGACCGCCCAGTACAAAGCTCTGAAGACCGCTCAGCTGGCTATTGTAAAGAAGTACGCTGTCCTGGACGACAAAGGTGAGGTAAAGTTCCTGAATGGCGTCACTATAGTATACAAGAGTAAGGACGATGAGACCGAGTGTAACAAAGAGCTCGTAGAGATACGCCAGGAGTTCATAGAGATCCCTCTGTCTGCCAAGATCAAGATATATGAGGATGACGTGAGCACTCCGCGGAAAATGTGGCTCTTGTCAGATCTCGTAGAGATGGTAGAGCGACCGGCTCCTGAAGTGAAAAAATAGTGTCTTGACACGGATAGTGCCGTGTGCTATATTGAGAAGAGTAACAGAATCTTTAGCTGCTGCAGCGGATAAAGATTCTGGAAATCCAAATAAAAACCGAGCATGCAGGTTAAAACGCACGCACAGGTGGGCCGCTGTTACCGAGATGCCCAGAACCGATGACCGTTATACGTCATCAATCGTATGGAGGCTGTGTATGTCTGCTCACGTATCTGCTACACCTAAGAAGTCCAGTCGGAAGTCCAAAGATCAGAACGCCGTACTTAGTAAACTTCAAAATCTGATTAAAACGGGTAGTAAGGATTCTGATGGTACCGTTACCTATGGTAACTCAGATCCGAAGAAACCTGGCGTAGAACCGGTAGATCGAGTGCTTGGTTTTGAACACTCTGTAGAGAAAACTCCTGTCAATGTGGTGTCGGGCGACAAGATCCAGGATATTGCTCTGCAGAAAGCCGGTTTAGGGACCCCTGTAGGATTATACGATGACGCTCTCATCCAGTCAGACACTCTGAACTCTAACATGCACCTCTCCTGTATAGTAAAAACGGGTAGTGACATCCTGCAGGTGCGAAGAGCGGTAGTAGAGGGCACGCTCAAGAGTTTTGGGCTATGTGTGGAAGGCTCTGGGGTGAAAGAAACCATAGAGACCCTAAAGGGGGACGAGGTGCGCCCGCTGTTGATAGATTATCTGAGAAAGCATTGCACAAACACTGAAGCCGGGGAAGTTATAGGCCCTGTAGCTGTATTAAAAGCTGTACATGCTATGCAGGGTGCAGCCTCCGAGAGAAACCCCGTGGGTAGGCTGGAGATAGAAGAATTGTCCAATCTGTGGAGTACTGTGGATAAGAACACCACAGAATCTGTTAAAGGGTCTGTTGAGGAGAAGCATTTGTTGCTGAAAAAAATGGTTGCTGGGCCTGATAATACAGTATCTATAGAGCCCATCACTACTGCTAAAGAAGCTGCTATGTGTGACGCTAAGAGGTTGTTTAAGCCGGAAGAAGCTACCTCTGAAAAGCAATCTTACGCTTTCGGGGAGGTAGTTACTCCTGATAAAGAAAAGTCAGAGCTGGGTAAGCGAGTGGCTAAAGTAGCCGAGATGCTCGGTACCCATACAAAGATCATAGAGGAGAGACTGACTGAGAGTGGTGTGAAAGACAACGAGTACGGTATCAAGCTTTTGGAGTCTTCTGTAGTGTCTATAGAGGATATCGTGAGAGTATTAGAAAAAATAGTCGGGCACGAACAACGCTTTTCTCTGAAGGCCGCAGCGAGTATCCTCAAAGGGCAGGATCCTTTTGCTAAAGCTACTGTGGAAATTGGGAATACAGCCTCCGGTAACTATGCGAATTCAACGGCGGTGGTACTGGTCAACGCTCTCAAAGATCTCCGTACGATCTCGCAGATGAAAGACAGGGAGTTGCTCGAATTGTATGACATAGACCGTGAGGTGGAGGTCGAGCAAGAGTTAAACAGACGTAGTAAAAATCAGCCTTTTGTCATACTACAGGGTGAGAGCTATTTTCCCGGTAAAGAAATCATCAATATTGCTGATAGTATGGAACAGCTGAAGAGAGCGAGAAAGGGCTACACTATTCCGACACTAGTGCCTGGTACCAACGGTAAAGTAGTACGTGTATACCGGATCACTGAGCTCAATCCTGATGATCGTATCGTAGAGCTGTGCCCTATCTGTGGGGATATCTTGTATAAAGGGTACTGCTCGAAATGCGAACTCAATTTCGCTGGTGTACAGGATGATGAGAGAGCTTACGTTAAGCTGGTAACCAGCAGTGGTAATTTCAACGCTAAGAGTCATTCAGATCGCAAGGCTTTGCATGCGAGTGCGTCTAAGGGTATGGTGGATCTGAGGGTGACATGGCCCTCGATCGCTCCGACGTTCGATGACCTCAAGCTCACAAACAATCTGCCCCGCCTGAGGATGATCAAGAACATCCCGGCAGTGCAGGTGGCGGACCCATTTCATGTGAGCGGTAATCGGTCGTACTAGTCTAAATTTGGGGGCGGGAGTCCCTGTCAGTAATGGCAGGGACAGCAACTTTTGGATGAGGTCGCTGTGATCCCTCCCGTCCCTTTTTAACCCCTATAGAGGACTCTTATCATTAAAAGCGCTATTTTTTGTAAACTATGTATAATCTCCTAATGTGTTATGGCATATAGGAGGTACTATGAATCCTTATATAGCCGGATTTGTCGCTTCAGACGGTCATGTTAGTAAATATTGCTGGTTAATATCTCAAGCGCACTGGAGTGTTGATGCTCTTAGAAAAGTCAGTTTGGTACTACCGGGAGGGCGGTTAGTACGTCAACAAGGAGGAAATAACCGTTATTCAGAGGAGTTAAGCTATAACCTAACATACAAAAAGAAAGCTAATGATAATCCTTTCGGGTTTTGGAACGTACCAGTAGGAGATAAAACATATAGTCTTAAATTCCCTGCTGTGACAGAAATTGATGACGTGTGGCTTTATCTTAGAGGGTTTTTTGAAGGAGATGGGAGTATTGACCTAGATAGTAAATATCCAAGAGTTCAAATTATTTCAAATAGGACGTGGTGTGAAGGGTGTTTGAAATTTCTAATGGATAACAACATAAAAGCATATATCGTTGATGATAAAAGGCACCCAGGAATAAGCATGCTGATAATACGTAGGGTAAATTCAGTTCATGACTTTTTTGATTGCGTCTATAAAGATCCTACACCTTTATACATGGATAGAAAATTTTATAGATGGCAGGAGATACAATCTCAGTGCCCTAGATTGATTAAAGAACGTAAAGTAAAAAAACTTCTTACTAAAAAAGATATGGAGATAATAAACAGTCATTTTGAGGCTGGCTGGCGTCCAGCTGATTTAAGTAGGAAAATAGGGGTTCCTGAAAGAGTGCTAGGTAGAGTATATAGGGTTTATTTCGGTGGAAGAAACAGAACTCTGGAAAGAAAAGGAACTGAAATAGCAGCCTATATTAATAAAGGATTAATGTGCAGAGATATTAAAAAGTTAGGTTACAGCAAAAAAGCAATCAGAAAAGTTTTTAAGAGCATGAAAAATGGATTACCTTTTCGTAGAGGGATCCCTATACCAGAAAGCATTCGAAAATTTGTGGTGGATAAAATGATCGAAGGTATCCCTCTAAAGACCCTCTGCCAGGAGACAGGTATAGCATTTTCAACCCTTTGTCAGATAGACCGTGAAATTACTGGTGGGCGGAAAAAACGTGTAGAGGATAGAATAAATAAAGCCACAGAACTTCTTAAATCAGGAGTCTCGACTGTAGCAGGCATGAAGAAGCATGGTATAGGTTATCTTATTCTAAAAAAAGCAAAGGAGCGGTTATGAAAAGGATGACGTACAAAGGATATCACGCTCAAATAATGGAGGCGGACAGGTTGCAAGGAGATTACCTGCACGGGCTCCCTCCAGGAAATCCTTTAGACGTATATTACTCAGAGGAGTTCATAAAATGGCCCGAAAATTGGATGAGAAATTCTTTTCTCGTCCCTGTTAGGCCTAACAAAGGTTTATGGTTTAACTGGCGAGATAATGATGAGATAAACACCGCCATTATTCCTACTGTGAAAGGGTGTAATCCTATTACAGGGATGCAGACGTCTGGATTCCATTTAGAGCGATATGACACCAAGTGTCCTAAACATGGGTGTGATTTTCAGGGGGATAGATACTGCCCAGAGTGTGATTACAAATGGCCTGATCGCAACTATGTTAGTATGTCTCCTATCTGGTGGGATGGGTTCCGGGTGGGAGATTCCGTACGTCAGTTCTTTTTTACAGAAGATGAACTGAGAGATGTAGCTACCGCACTCATTGGTCATGAAAACACGGTACCGGCGTTCGGATTCGCGTTCTACAAGCCCAAAGTACCCCGTCCCCCGGTGAATCACATTTACCGTAGTCCTGGTATGTTTGAGGTAAAGTGTAGTAGTTGGAGTTACACTAACTCTGGATCGGAAGCGTCCACTTATCTATACAGCTCTGCCATTGATAGCCTTAACTCTTTAAAGGGTATGAAAAAGATGCGTGGTATCTCAGGAGAGCTCTCAGGCGGCTATCCTAAATCAGACTCGCCTCAGGCACTCTACTGTGCCTCTGCAATGTCTGACACGAGCGGTGTACCTATGGCATGCGCTGCGGGTCCTGCAGATATGGGTTTGATTGGTGAGGTAGATTGTGTAAGAGGTTTCTCTGCAGAGCGTGGAGAGCCTAAAGTAGTGAAAGAGGTCAGCGTGGGCGCGGGGAGTAAAATCAATCAGGCACTCGCCGCAGACCCACATCCGTTGGACTCCTGGTGCGACACTCCTGAGGCAGTCATGACTATCTATTTCGTGTTCCAGGAGAAGTTTGAGGAGCTGAAAGCAGGCGGGATGCGCGATCTCGAAGGCAAAAAAGAGGGTATGCTCTCTGGGGTCCCTGTGGGGTAGTACGCCCCCAAAAAATACTCTTCTCATCTAAGGCCCTACGTATATATTGTACGTAGGTCTTTTTAGTTGGGGGGGGGGGGAGGGGAGGAGGTACGCCGTGATCAACTCCGAACTCAGGACTGACTACAACCATATAGAGCTCATAAACAGAGAGCAGAAAAGGCAGATCGAAATTCATAAGTGGATAGCCAGCGAAAAAGCCGGTAAAGACCTATCTGACGAGGCTGTTCTGGAGTGGGCAGAGAAATACGCCCCGCTATTTAGAAAATGGGCTGAATCACTGCCCTATAACTGTGTGTCATGCAAAGAGGTCTGTACGTGTCTAAGAAACGATATGTGCCAGGACCCGTTCAATGAGAAGAGACTGAAGTACATAGAGGTCAACAAACTATATCCGTGATAATCTTTGCATTTTATATCCAGTGACTGTATAACTAACCACTGGAGGTCTTTGTATGCAGAAAGTCGCATCCTATTTGAGTAAGATAGCCTCTGAGCTCGAGGCTAAGAATCGGCCCGAAGAGGCCGGTGCGGTGGAGGTCCTGGCATCAGACATCGCTATTATGGATAAGAGCGCTCAGGACATGATAGCTGCCGAAGAGGCCTTCATACAGACAGCTCTCACTGAGTACAAAGAGGCTGATCGTCAGATCGAGGCTGCAGCTAAGAAAAAGAAGAAGTGGGTGCAGTCGATTGGGCTCAAGAAGGGTCGGTTTACTGAGTACTGTAAAAGGGAAGGATTTAAAGGACCCTGTCAGGCCTGTGCTGAAAAAGCGCTCTCCTCCCCGGACAAGTCTGTCAGGGGCATGGCGGGATTCTACAAAGCGACCCAGAAGTTCAAGAAAAAATAACTGTAAAAATACAGGATAGGGTAGCTCCCGAAAGGAGACTCTCCAGGTCTCTTTCCTGTATATTTATCTGGAGAAGCGTATACTGGAGGTACGCATGAAAAAGAGGGCTGATTTTAATAATTTGACAGGAAAAGTTTTTGGGGACCTTACTGTAGTTTCTTTGGCATATACTAAAAATAGGGTCTCTCATTGGAATTGTAGATGTAAGTGTGGTAGAAACCGAATAGTAAGATCCAGCTATCTAACTCAAAATATTCGTACAGCATGCACGATATGCTCAAAAGCTAAGAATGTTGGGCACCACTACGTAGATTTAACTGGTAAACGTTTCGGAAAACTGGTAGTTCAACATGTATCTCATTATGATTTAGAAAAAAGAATGTATTACTGGAGATGCTTGTGTGATTGCGGAAAAGAAGTAGTTATTATTGGTAGCAGTTTAAAAACTAATAGGACAAAATCCTGTGGGTGCCTTGTCATTGAAAAATCTAAAAACAGGACTTATGTAGATCTTACAGGAAAACGCTTTGGTAGATTAACTGTCGTAGGTCATGATGGGATGAAAAGAACTTTTAGATATTGGGAGTGCCTCTGTGATTGTGGTAATAAAACAAAGGTAAAAGCAAGAGATTTAAAATCAGGGCATACGCAGTCTTGTGGGTGCTTAAAAAAAGAAAGATCTTCTGAAGGTTGTAGAAATAGGAGATTACTAGGTAATGAGGCTGGCTTTAATCAGATATATCGAGAGTATCGTAACAAAAATGCAGAGAGAAGAGATCTGCCGTTTGAGTTAACAAAAGAACAGTTTAGAGAATTAACTCAAAAATCTTGTCACTATTGTGGAGTTATGCACTCAAAAAACCAAAAAGGTTTTCTATATAATGGAATAGATCGTGTAGATAATACAAAAGGTTATGTAATAGATAATGTAGTTCCATGCTGTTTTACTTGCAACATATCAAAAGCTCGTATGACAGTAGAAGATTTTTTATCTTGGATAGAACGAGTACACGCATATCAGCATCGGCAAGTAGATCCGGTAACTATCTCTTAACCGTGCGACATCCGTATATTTCTTCTTTGGAATTCATAAGTTCCAGTACGGTTTCTTTAGGAGTACCTTCCTCTTGCCACTGAGAGGTCGTTAGATTGTAGATAAAAGAGTGCAGTCTGTATATCTTAATAGTAGGGCTGTGGAACCCGTTCTGAATAAAATTTTCCACACCTACCTGGACAATTTCATAGTACTTGGCGTCGTCCACTATCCTGTAGGCACTGTACGATGATCCGTAGATATATATGACTTCGGCCTTTTTGGCTGGAAATACACTCCCACAGAAAAACGGATACAGAGTGATGGGAGTTACTTGAAAATGAAAAGTAGATCCGATATTGTTTAAGTCATATCTACTCTGCTGCTTTTTGTACCTTTTTATCAGGGTATCGATAATAGCCCTGTATTTCAAATTATCGTATGATGTATCTTTAGATTTGACAGATTCGGTAGCCCCCGTAAGATGAGTAGCCTTTGTAGAGGTGGCAGGAGCTGATTGAGCACAGGCACTCAATGACAGTAGAGTAAATGTAATAACAACTGTTTTCAGTAGTGTTAATAGCATAAGTGCCTCCTTTCATTAACAGAACAGCTATTAACGAGTTATTCACGTAAAGGAGTCCTAAATGGACATGGTTTTTGGTTGGAGACGGGATCTACCTGATGTCAGGGATTACACAGAGGAAAGCACTAAAGTACAGGCTATCTTGAACTCATCCAGGCCTCTACAGAGGTTACAGGCTGCTGCTGGTACGGGTACCTATGCCGCGGCCACCCCGCCTGTACCTCAGATGCCTTTCAGACCTGGCGTGCCTCCCATGCCACAGGCTCCTGCAATGGCGGCTCCAGTAAAGACAGGGCTACCTACGTTGGTGGATCTGAGGCAGTGGTGTTCCCCTATAGAGGACCAGAATAATCTAGGCTCGTGTTGCGCCCAGGCTGCCGCAGGGATCCTCGAGTACTTCGAGAGACGGGCTTTCGGAAAATACCTGAATGCCTCGAGGCTCTTTATTTATAAAACTACGAGAAATTTGATGGGGCTCACAGGGGATACTGGGGCTGATCTACGGTCTACTATGAAAGCTCTCGTAATGCTGGGAGCAGCTCCAGAACAATACTGGCCATACAATATCTCTCGGTTCGATGTAGAGCCTACTTCTTTTATTTATTCTCTGGCTCAGGATTACAAGTCTCTCGTGTATTATAGGCTCGATCCTGCGGGGATTACGCCTGCTAACCTGCTCACGTCGATAAAGACAAAGCTCGCCGCAGGTCTGCCCAGTATGTTTGGGTTCACGGTATACAGCTCTATATCTAATAGCGCTGATATTCCTTACCCAAAAAAGGGGGACACTGTTTTGGGAGGGCATGCGGTATGTGCCGTAGGATTTTCGGATGATCGCAAGATAGGTACCGATGTGGGAGCTCTGTTTATACGAAATTCATGGGGCACTTCGTTTGGGGATGCAGGATACTGCTGGCTCCCCTACTCCTACGTGCTCAAGGGTCTCGCGACGGATTTTTGGACGCTGGTGCAGGCCTCGTATGTGGATACGGACCTATTCAGGTGACTTTTTCTCTATTATTATAGATCGTGTCCTGGGAAAACTATTTTAAAAAAGTTCTTGACAGGGACGTTGCACAGTGGTATATTAGAAGGACGATCTTTGAAATACGCCTGGGACGAGATTGAGTCCAACGCTCTACTGTCAGTGCTTACACTATATTGACATTGTAGCTTAATAGCACTGGTGACTCGCGTTGAACTCTATCCTGTCTCAGGCACTGTTTGGAATGTAATAGAGCCTGACGCTCTACTACTTGTGCATACATATACTCTGCTCGATTGGTCGAGCACATGTCTTGAGAACATGAGGTTGCTGGTTCAAATCCGGCAGTATAATCCAAAATTGCACTGGTGACTCGCGTCGAGCTCTATCAAGTTTCAGACACGGATGATCCGCATCCTTTTACCGCAGATGCTTACATGATTTGTCCAAAATCATTGTCGGGCCTCAGTGCCCGACAATACCAAAGAGGCTGCTGTCCTACGTGACAGTAAGTGCTTTGGAAAGCACCCGCGACTCGGATGCCGATTATCTTTTTTAGTCGCTCTAAAAAGGGCGTGAATTGAAATCAGATAGGTTTGTGCGCTCTACTTCAGAGGCATACACTATGCTTTTCGCCCAGTTGGTAGGGCAGTTTCCTAATCAGAGACACGTCGTTGGTTCGAGTCCAACAAAGCAATCCAAGAAATTGCATCTGTAACTCGCGCACGATCCTATCCGTAAAAACGCACGATCTTTGAAATTAGCGGTGTATCCTTAACGGCATGAGCTTACATTTCATATAGGTTCGACTCCTATTAAATCTACTCACGTGGATTTATCGACCAACGGTAGGTCAGTTGACTATTAATCAACCCAAAAAATAGCGCACGCGACTCGGATACGCCTCTAATTTCAAAGATCTAAAAAGCCGGGGAAGCTCACAAGCTCTTCGGCTTTTTTATTTGTACCTGGATAATCTTATTGTATAAAAGTATATTTTAGCATGGCTAAGAACGTGTACACAGCGTCAGATTGTCTTGCGCTAAGAGCGCACCTGATGAGTCACTGGGCGGGTGTACTACGACACGAGCCTCCTGGTAGATATGATACAGAAGTTTTGGGAGAGTTGAAAAGGTCTCTGCAGGAAACGCCTAATGTAACGCCCCTGGTATCGGACAAACTTCATCGGTGGATTAGACAGACGTACAGAGTCTCTGATCAGAAAAAAGTGCGGAATTTTATTTTTGAAGAGCCTCTGGAGCAGGTGCCTCTGTACGTGAACGACTACCTGTTAGAGCCCTTTGTACACTGGCGTCTGAGTATCGCGAAATAAAGTCGAAATATCACTTTAAAATAGTATGCACGAATAAGTATATTCATACAACCAACAATC
>Ga0315295_10005097_pt1 | contig 11226 bp, 13 predicted proteins | sample YL17G14_0_MG_FD_204453 | JGI IMG/M metagenome (GOLD analysis project Ga0315295, IMG submission 204453) | Sediment microbial communities from Yellowstone Lake, YNP, Wyoming, USA - YL17G14_0 | ecosystem: Environmental > Aquatic > Freshwater > Lake > Sediment | place: USA: Wyoming | collected...
GTTCCCACAAATAAGAACCGCGACACCTAATTGCGAAAGGCAGCTTCCATCAAATTTGTTTGGAACCACAGCATCGGAACAAGATAACTTGCGACCTTCTTCTGTCCTATCCCGACCGACCCCTTGATGCCTAATAAATTAAAAACATAATCCTTGCCTTTTGTTACAGCCAGGCAGTTATCCAGATCAGTCAAATCCAGACGTTCAAACACAGTCTCAGAAGGCAGAACACGACAGGCGTAAGTTTCCTCATCCATTGACACAACATGCACACAGGCCCCATATGAAAGCAGCCGAGACACAGCAGGTATGCCAATAGTCCCTGTTCCTCCGGCTACTAAAACCTGTTTTCCGCGAAAAAAGGGTTTTACCAAGCATCGCCTCCCAATATTTCATTCCACGACAAAATAAGAGACCCTGGCTGCATAGGAAAACCGCTTAATCCGAACCTGATTAAGACCAAATATCTCCATAAGCGCCAGTGTCTCACCCGGTGAGTCCGGGTCATTCAATTCGTCAAAGCCTACGACACTGCCCTTCGTCAGTCTTGGTCGAACAATTTCTAAACACTTCCTGGTAGGTTCATAAAGATCGAAATCAAAATAGGCCAATGCAATAATTGTTTCTGGAGCTTTCTCGAGATAACAGGGCAGTTCCTCTGTGGCGTCGCCCTTGCGAAGATCAAACTTTTTGATATGACCAAGTGGGTTAAGCCCCTCGTGAATTAAAAGCAGTTCTGACAGGTATTGATCATATCCTTCACCGACTGCAAGTTGCCCCGGTTTCATCATATTGGACGTTCCATCCTGCGGCGCTATGTATGGGAAACCCGCAAAGGTATCAAAGCCTATGATTTTACGATGTCTATTGAAGGGTTCGTAGATTCCTCGCAACGCTGAAAACAACGCCAAATTTTGTCCCCATCGCGTGCCAAACTCCATTACCACCCCTTGGACATCTATGATCTTTCGGTAAAGGAAATCCATAAATAAAATTCTGGATAGACTCTTTGAATCAAGAAATAGGCCAAGGTTTGAAATCAACTGGCCTTCTGGTATCTGAGCTGATTTTAGTTTGTCTGCGAGTTTCGTTCTTAAGTCGCGTTCCGATAAGCTTTCATAGGTTTTAATATCCTGAGATCCATTATTCATATAACTTTTTTACCTCCATAATAGGTCTATCCATTTGTTGTTACTCGCGAACAAGGGCAGGAATGTCTCGCTTTCCTTCAAAGGCAATTACCCAAGCCCAATAACGGATCCGCCCCTCAATGAGGTCATAGTCAGAACCACAGGTCGGATCGATTGTCCGTCTCACACGCACTGCCTTCAATAGGTCACCCGCCCGCATATCATAGGCCAATTCCACAGGACTGGGAGAAAAACCATAAATGTTTGCCCGCGCCTCATCGACAGTACGGTAAACCTGACGTTGTGCGCTTGCATCATCTACAACACGGATGCGATCAATGGGTATTTCCACAAGGTTTCTCGCCGTAATGTGTCCAATTTTCTCGGCATCCATATCTGAAAGCTCTATGTCACTCGCCCCGGCATTGGCAATAACATGCGTGGGTTTGATAGACTTTGGGATTACCATAACCCCAGGTTGACGGATCAACCAGGCAAGAGCGAGTTGCGCTACGGAACAGTTATAGCGCGTGGCAATGGGAGCAAGCATTTCATAACGGTGCGGACCACCACAGATATGCCCTTGATCCAAGGGACTATAGGCGATGATTGTAATTATTTTTTCTTGGCAATAGGGTAAAAGATCGGCTTCGATTGAACGGTCGAATAGGTTGTATTCGACTTGAACCGCCGCTATTGTTTCCTGATTCAGGCAACTCTGTACTCTTAGCAGTTCCTTAAGAGAAAAATTGCTTAGTCCAATGTGCCTTATTTTGCCTGCTTTCATCAATGATTCGAGTGCGGCAATCGACTCTTCGATAGGGATCTTAGGGTTTGGCCAATGAACCTGATACAGGTCGATGTAATCGGTTTGAAGGCGTTTTAGACTTGCTTCGGCCGCGTTTATAAGGTCGGCTGGGTAAAGGTTTTCTGGAGATACCTTTGTTGCGACATAGATTTCATGACGACAATCTTTAATAGCCTGGCCTACCAGTTCCTCGCAGTGTCCCCCAGCATAGACCTCTGCTGTATCCACGAAGGTCATACCGTGATCAAAAGCAAGACGCAATGTGTTTACCACTTCTTTATCTTCCGAGGTATCGGAGTTGAAATAACCACCCAACCCCATACAGCCGACCCCGATGGCAGGAACAACCGTTTTATCCGATCCGATAGCCTTGTAACGCATGAGTTTGCAATCTCACCTTTTATGAGTTGCTTTTACCATTTGGCGCAGTTTAGTTATGATTCCTTCCAACGAAAGTCCATATTTTGCCTCGGCCCATTTCCTGCTTGCTGCGCCCATCATTGCCTCATCATTCAAGGCAATACCGGCAAAGGTTATTTGGCGGTCGTGTAGTGCAATCAGCTCAGCGATTATGCTACTCAGGCCACCTATCGGAGAATTCTCTTCCACCGTTAAAACAGCGTTCACATCTTCAATGGCCGCGTAGAGTGCATTTCCGTCTATCGGTTTGAGACGGAAGACATCCATCACGCGAACGCTGATACCTTCATCTGCAAGTTGTCGCGCTGCTTCGATGGCACGGTGAACCAAAACACCTGTAGCTAAGAGAGCAATATCGGAACCTTTATGAAGGATATAAAAACCCGTACGGAAATCAGCTTCCTGACCATAGATCGCTGGCAATTGCTCTTTGTCCATGCGTATATAGCCAGGCCCACAGCGTTCATCTGCCAGTCTTACCGATGCATGCGCGGAAACACTATCGGCAGGGTTGTAAATGGCCATGTTGGGAAGCGTCCTCATGACAGCTATATCCTGGACACCGTGGTGGGTAGGCCCATCAGTGCCATAGGATAAACCACTGCCCACTCCGAGTATAGTTACCGGTAGGTTCGGACAACAAATATCGTTTCGAATCTGTTCAAAACCGCGAGAAAAAATATGGGCTATAATTCCATAGATGAAGACCCTCTTGCCGGTCATCGCTAAGCCAGCGGCCACACTTGCCATGTTTTGTTCCGCAATGCCCGCATTAATAACTCGACCAGGGAACTCATTTCTGACCTTGTCGAGGCCCATAGCCCCCATGTCATTGTAAAGGACAAGAACATCTTTGTCTTTTGACATGATCTCCTCTACGGCGTTGAACACAGCATCTCTGAAATCAGTAATCATTACTGCTTTATCACCGTCTCAGTTAGTCTCTTGGCTACTAAACTTGTTCAATTCTTTTAAGGCAGCCTGAATCTCTTCACCCTTTGGCATTCGGTGGTGCCACAGGGGCGATCCTTCCATAAAGCTTACACCTTTACCTTTGGTTGTGTCGGCAATAATTACCAGCGGCTGTGTAGAAGACCGTTGCTTTGCTCTTGACAGGACATCAATCAACTGCTCTATGTTGTGCCCGTTTACATTCAGTGTTTCCCAGCCAAACGCCTCCCATCGGCGGCTGAACGGCTCAAGGGAAAGAGAGTTTTCAGTAAAATCAGTGGCGCCGAGGCGGTTACGGTCTACAATGGCTACCAGATTGTTAAGCCGGTGATGGCTGGCAAACATGGCTGCTTCCCAAACTGATCCTTCCTGGCATTCACCGTCACCTAACAGAGTATATACAAACCAATCTTTATCATCGATCTTTGCACCCAAAGCCATCCCGGCGCCTATTCCAAGGCCATGTCCGAGAGATCCGGATACAACTTCAACTCCAGGAATATTGGGATCTGGATGACCGGCCAGCATACATCCATGACCACAGAAGTTTTCGAGTTCATCCTCTGAGAAAAAACTCAGGTCAGCCAGAATTGCATATAAGGTAAGACATCCATGTCCTTTGCTGAGAATAAAACGGTCTCGATCTGGCCAATCCGGTTCTGAGGGTTTGATTTGAAGAACACCCCCATAAAACAGCGCAACGCCTATTTCAACACATGAAAAAGCCGGCGGCACATGACCTTTCCCCGCACGGAGTGCCGTTTCAAGAACCCTTAATCTGATATCCGCAGACTTACGAACCAATTCGTCAATCTTCATGAATTTATCCACCGATTGTTGACCCATTTAATTGGAAATTTGAGAACGTTATCAAAAAGGCCCCTTGAACTTTTTATATACGTCTGCCATTGAATGTTCATCAGGCAGCGGGATACCATGATTCGCTTTGCCGCTAACTATTCTTGCTATTGCGTCTGTCAACGTCTGCAAATTAGGATAAAAATTGTCTTCCAGTGTTTTGGCAGTAGGGCAAGTGGCAGGCTGCATACCCAATGTCATCACGGGCGCCTTAAGAGAATTTGGTGAATTCTCGCAAACAATTCTGCACACTTCTGCACATACGCCATAGGCTTGCCAGCTTGTGTCCGCAATGATCAGTCTACCCGTTTTATTTACGCTGTTCATGATCATTTCTTTATCAGGATGCGAAACGCAATTTAGATCTATGACTTCGCATTCAATTGCCGCGCTTTTCGAGAGATATTGCGCGGCTCTTAACGCTTCCAATACCATGATAGACGTCGCAACAATTGTTATGTCATTGCCCTTTCGAACGAGATGTGACGACAATGGTTTGTCTTTTGAGTAGACAGAATTTTGTTCAACATTAAATTTTACATCGTAAAGCAAGCGATGCTCTATAGAGATAACCGGCCCACGATATGAATTTATGATATAGGGATAATCAGTCAATATTGAATCAACACGGCTTGGCATGATAACTGTCAGCCCCGGTACATGGGCGAAAAATGATTGCAGGCTTTGAGAATGTTGAGCTCCTTGCCCCCAACTTCTCCCAATCACCATCCTTATGAGCATCGGACATTCAAAACGGCCTCCAAACATATATTTATATTTGGCTATCAGGCTGACGATTTGATTCATGCAGCAGAGAGCAAAATCAACCCGCATGTGGGTATTGATAGGATAGAGTCCATTAAGAGAAGCACCCAAGGCTATTCCTGCCATCGCTTCCTCAGCCAATGGGGTTTCAAAAACGCGATCTGTTCCGTATTTAGAGGAGAGATTCAGCGTTGTGCCAAAGAACCCTTTGTGATCGGCAACGCCTTGACCCATAATTACAACATTGGGCTTTCTCGCAAGTGCATCATCCATTGTATGAAACAGAGATTCTCTATACGATAAAATATTGCCCGAAAATCTTTTCATCAAACCACTATTGTCAGTTGAATTATTCATAAACAATATCCCGATGCTCTTGCAAAACTCTTACACCTATGTTCCCCCTCCCTTGACGGAAGGGGGTTAGTGGGTGGGTGAGGCTGCAACATGCAGATTTCATGGCAATCTCCCCCTCACCCTAACCCTCCCCCGCCAGGGGGAGGGGACTTATTGGTACTTTTCCAATTACCTCAATATTCCTATTTGATTTAGATTACATCAGTTAAAAGGTCTTCCTGTTGCGGCCAGGGACTATTTTCAGCAAATATAACCGCTTCTTCAATTTCAGCCAATATGGTTGTCTGGAACTTACCAATAAGTTCCTTTTCAATAATTAAAGGGTCTTTTCGTTTCCATTCCTTAATTTCGCTAACAGACCTATAACCGGCATCATAATCTTCATTCACCCCAACATGCTCTAAATAACGACAGGTCTTAATTTCAATGTATTGCGGTAGTTTTGTCATACGCGCTTCGGCAACAAGCGGCGAAAATGCTTCATGGACTTTATTCATATCATAACCTTGTGCACAATAATGGGTCGGGAGCCCATAAGCAGCAGCATGTTCAAGAATTTTGTAGGCCTGACGTCCTAAAGTATGTGTATGGACTGCAAGATCGTTGTTTTCACAGACAAAAATAATTGGCAGTTTATGAAGCGCAGCAAAATTGAGCGATTCGTGATAAACACCTGCATCAGTAGCGCCATCGCCAAATACGGCAATAATAATTTGGTCTTTTTTCAGTTTCTTTGCCGCCATTGCTGCGCCGACTGCATGAGGAATGGTGCTTGCGACAATAGCCGAGGCACCCATGAAACCAATTTCGGGTGCGGCAAGGTGCATGGAACCGCCCTTGCCATGACAACAACCGGTGCTTTTTCCATATAGCTCTGCAAAGAATTCTTTAAGATTGCCGCCTTTGGCGAGATAGTACGCATGCCCTCTATTATTCGGGAAAATTATATCCGTTGTTCTTAGCTCCTGGCACACGCCTACAGCCACAGCTTCCTGCCCAATGGAGAGATGAACTGGGCTCTGGATTTTATCAGTAGGATAAAGTTCGATAATGTTTTCCTCGATTAAGCGAATGCGCAGCGCCTTATAGAATAGTTCTTCATAGAGACTGTCAAAAGTCATGGTTCACCAATAATTTTAGAGTATTGCTTCATTATTTTCTTTATACCAGTCTATTGTCCGCCTTAGACCTTCTCGAAAACCAGTTTTTCCTTTAAAACCAAATTCTTCGCAGGCTTTTGGCGTGTCGAGCATGCGTCGCGGTCGGCCATCGGGCTTTGATTCATCCCAGATGATTATTCCTTTGCCGCCCGTCACTGTTATTCTTTTCTTCGATAAATCCATTTTAAACCTTCAACTTCAATGTTCGAGTTTTCGTTTTGCATATCATTTCAGTCAGCCGTATCGTTCAGTCCGTGAAATGATTCGACAGCGTTTTGTAACAAATACCTGGTAATTATTGCGATCTGAAGTCCGATAAAGATTTCGCCTTTGATAATTTTTCTTAATATGTCTGTATATTCAAAATATTCAACAGAATTTATTTCATTATCATGCGCAGCACGATTATTAAATTCATCCTCAGAAAGATGGACTTTAAAATAATATGGCAGGCGGGGACTTCTGGGCATGTGAACCAGTGGGGGGAGCATTTCGAAACGATTCTTATCATTGATCGTGATTCCCGTTTCCTCTTTAAACTCTCGCATAGCCGCTTCTATAGGCGTTTCATTTTCTTTTGTACCACCCGCAGGTATCTCTAAAGTAATATCATCAATAATGGGCCTATAAACTCGGACCATCACGATAGCCTTGTTATCAACTATCGGAAGTATCATTACTTGTGGCTGATTATACTCAATCGTATAATAGCCGCCTCGTTTACAAACGGAAAACCACTCGTTGCTATGAAGTGTTTCAACGGGTAAAAGGGCGGTGCAAACCAGCTCCGTCAGTCTGGGATCATTGATTCCTGGGATCATTATTATCGGGTCAGAAATCCTTTCCCAGATTTGACTCGGTCTCTCCAATAATCAAGCAAGTCACGCATCGTTTTTTCAAATGGTATCTCCGGTTCCCATCCGGTATGGGCTCTGAACTTTGATGTATCCGGCACCTGCAAATCCGCATCTAACGGTCTCAACCGTTCCGTATCTTGCTCAACTTTAATGTGATCTTTGCGAGTTGATAGCGAGATTAAGAAAGCAAGCATTGTGCCAACGGTGCAGGAATATGTTCCCCCAATATTGTATGATTCACCCGGAATGGGGTTTACCGTAACAAGCATGTAATAGGCACGAACGGCGTCCCGCACGTCGGCCCACGTTCTGAGTGATTCAAGATTCCCGGCCTTGACCACAGGGGGAATCAATCCCTGCTCTATCATGGCGATCTGTTTGGCAAAGGTAGATTCGGCAAAGACATCCCCCCTACGGGGTCCGGTATGCGAAAACATTCTTGTGATAACAACCTTTTGGCCGTAAGCTTCGGCTTGGAACCTGCCAACCATATCTGTTCCAATTTTTGAAATAGCGTACGGCGAGGCGGGGTGGAAGGGACAATCCTCATTTATCGGCAATCTTTCTCTGGGGACCCTGCCAAAGACTTCCGATGATGAGCATACATGAATGACAGGATCAATTGCTTTACACCCTCTTATTGCCTCGAGCAATCTCAGGGTGCCAAGAATATTTGTATCCAGGGTATGAATAGGCGAGCTGAAGCTCGTTTTCGGATAGCTCTGGGCGGCCAGGTGGAATACATAGTCCGGCGTGGCTTCATTGACGGCATTCTGAAGAGATATAAGGTCGCAAAGATTACCATCTATAAAAAAAACCCTGTCTTTTTTATTCGCGCGGTCCAGCAAATGCGCCACATTATCTAAAGGACTGCGCCATCGGCACATGCCGAATATATCCCAATCGGTATTTGCCAATAAGAAATCAGCCAGATGGGAGCCGACCATGCCGGTAATGCCAGTAATAAGAGCTCTTTTCTTCATTGCTTATCACTCCTGCCTTTCTCAGTATCAATGAATCTATCAATCTTTGTAAAGAATGTTTCTGCTTCTTTATATGAGTTTGGTGTGCCGATATCGATAAATTTTGCATTTTGCGGAAATGCAAAGAATTCCTTACCGATTAATGTTGGAAATAAATCCTTTTCAAGCGAAATATTCCTACTTCCCGGTAAGGCTGCTATCAATTCGCGGCTCATGCAATAAATGCCAGCATTGATCCATCCATTTCTTTTAATGGAATTCTTCTCTTTAAATGAAGTAATCATAAAATTTGAGTCATAATTAACGCATCCGTATCTGCTTACATCTTGCACCATAACCATCGCCAGGGTACATGATGATTTTACTGAACGATGCCATTCGAATAAATCCTGTGGATTAATGTCACAGTACGAGTCCCCATTAAAGATCATGACTGTATCAGATTTTATCATGTCAAATGCATTTCTTATTGCACCTGCCGTACCTAAGGGTTCCTTTTCTTTTGAGTAGCTCAGGGAAAGTGTCTTATATCTCTCACCCAATAACTTTTCGATTTGATCTCCCATGAATCCCGTACACAAAATTACATCCTTACCACCTGCATTCGAAATTTGATCAAGAATAAATGTAATAAATGGATGCCCGATAACGTCGGCAAGAACCTTTTGACGGTCAGAGACTATTGGTTGCAGCCTCTTTCCGAAGCCACCGCATAAAATCAGAATATTAATCGTTGATAAGAGATTAGAGGATATTGTATTAATCATAAAAATAAAATCAGTTTCCTTCTGATGATAATATTACACCTCTCGTTACCCTTTTAAAAGCTTTTTTCCATACCGGACATTTAAACTTGTTTGTCAATCTTTCGCCGCAGAAGCACCCCTCCTCATACAGGGCCTCTCTCTGTTGGAGCTTTTCATCCCTGGGTTGCCGAACCTCTGACCGTGGGGCTTTCTGCTGCGTCTCGATGATTCCTCTCAAGGCTTTCCTCCCTCAATCCCTAACAAGAAACGGATGGACCCTATCATCCAATGGTGAAAGGGAAGCGGTGCGGATCCGATAAACCAGATTGATCGATTGCCGTGACTCATCAATCCCGAAACCCCTCCCCGCCAGAACCTCTTCATACACCCGTGTATGTAGATCGGTAAACCCATCCGTAAACTCGACCTCCTCCCCATCGATAGTGATGGACCGGTAGGTGCTTCGCACACCCGGGGCTGCCTCGTAAGGAAGATCATGGGGATCGACCGAGAGAAACCACTTCACCCTGGCCCGCTCAAGTTCCAGGTAACCGCTCATCTTCTTGGCATCAGAATGATAGACCCGGCATTCCCCCGCCTTTCCGAAAAGCCAGAGCAAAAGATCAAAGAAGTGGACCCCTATATTGGTGGAGACTCCCCCTGACTTTTCGATGGAACCCTTCCAGGATACGTGATACCAGGCCCCGCGGGAGGTCACATAGGTAAGGCAAACTTTGTGCTGACGGCTGCCGTTGTCCTTTAAAAGCTTCTCCCTTAAGCTTACGAGTTTAGGGTGGACACGGAGCTGCAGGATCGTATAGATTTTTCGACCGGTCTCCTCTTCCAGGTCTTGAAGAGCATCGAGGTTCCAGGGGTTGATGACCAACGGCTTTTCACAGATGACGTCGGCCCCTGCTCGAAGCGCCAGACGGCAATGGGCGTCATGGAGGTAATTGGGCGAGCAGATGCTCACGTAATGAACCCTTTTCTCTTCGGGACCCCGCCGCAGCTTCTCCAGATGACGGTCGAACCGTTCAAACTCCGTAAAGAAGCGGACGTCGAAGCAGTACTGATCCAGGATCCCGACGGAATCGTGCGGATCTACGGCAGCGACGAGTTTATTCCCCGTATCCCTGATGGCCCTCAAATGTCGCGGAGCGATGTAGCCGGCCACCCCGGTCATAGCAAAATTCTTGGACATTTTTCAAAACCCTCCCAGACGATTGGACTCTATAAAGGGTCTCAAAATTGAATTGACATAGTCATTAGAAAATCTCCCCCTGCCTCCGCCGAGGCTTTCTGCCTGCGCCAAGGCTTCGGCAGACAGGCAGCAGGCAGGCTGGCCCCTCTTTGCTAAAGAGTAGTATTATTCCGTCCGGCGCCAGAGTCCCAATGCCCGGCTTGAAGTGAGTAATGCGGCTCTGGACGGCGGCGCCTCCCTTTGGTCTCCGACCCAGAGCGGTCTCTCTCCGAGCTGGAGGGCCCCACGAGCCGGAAGCTGACCCGGAGGGTAAAGGGAGGTTAGGAGGGATTTTACAAATGAATGTCTTCATTGTTTTGAGACCGTTAATAACCAAATAAGGCCAGGTTAAGGTTAAGATTCAGCTTAAAGCTTGAAGTAAAATCAAACCAAATCCCATAGGGAGAAGAGTCATTTGATCTCCTTTTGCATGTCAAAAAAATGACATACCTCGGTTTTGACCACCTCGGCAACCCTGTTTGCCAGGAGATCGATCCGGTCTGAATGCGTCAGGTTTTCCTTAGAATTCATCATCAGTTTTTCCTTGATTTCAGATAGCCCCTTTCCATTTTTTCTCAGACGATCGATCTCCTCGATCCGGGCAATATTCTCTGGTGTGTACCGCCGCTGTCCCCCGTCTGTCCTTGACGGCACCAGAATTCCTTCAAACTCCTTCTCCCAGAAACGAAGGGTATGTTTTGGAATCTTAACTTGACGGCTCACCTCTTCGATACTGAAAAGTTTCTCTTCCATCTTCATTCAGGCCCTCAGATCCAGGATATTTCTCTCACCCATAATTATCGGAAATCACCAGTCAAACTTTAACTTTCACTTTAATTCTGCAAATGGGATGCCAGAAAGAATAAAAACATTTTAGCTAATTATTTCAAATAGATACATTTAGTTAGGAAATAGGCTGGGAAAAAAATTCCATGGCGTGATATTTAAAGT
>Ga0315295_10005098_pt1 | contig 11225 bp, 9 predicted proteins | sample YL17G14_0_MG_FD_204453 | JGI IMG/M metagenome (GOLD analysis project Ga0315295, IMG submission 204453) | Sediment microbial communities from Yellowstone Lake, YNP, Wyoming, USA - YL17G14_0 | ecosystem: Environmental > Aquatic > Freshwater > Lake > Sediment | place: USA: Wyoming | collected...
TAATGGAGAAGTCTATAATTTTAGAGAATTGAAAATAGAATTAGAAAATCTGGGACACCAGTTTCAATCTCGAAGTGATACTGAGGTGGTCCTAAAGAGTTATGTTCAATGGGGGGCAGATTGTCTTCATCGGTTCAATGGTATGTTCGCTTTTGCCATCTGGGACAGGACGAGGCAAGAACTTTTTCTGGCAAGGGACCGCTATGGGATTAAGCCTCTTTATTATACCCTTGTCGAGTCCACTCTGATTATCGCTTCAGAGCAAAAGGCCATTATTCAACATCCCTCCGTGAAACGGGAAATTGACCTCGAGGGTTTGATCGAATACTTTACGTTCCAAAATATTTTCACGGACAGGACTCTCCTTAATGGTATTCGGATTTTTCCTGCAGGATGCTTCGCACAAATCTCCCTTGGAAAAACTTTCGACCAAATTCAACCTACCCGATACTGGGATTTTGATTTTCAGGAGCCTGAACATCCGGCCCCCGAGGAGGAATATGCGGAGGAACTTGACCGTCTTTTCAAACAGGCTGTCAAACGTCAATTAGTGAGTGATGTTGAGGTTGGCTCCTACCTTAGCGGTGGCATGGACTCTGGATCGATTACAGCCGTTGCCGCTACACAGCTTCCCAACATCAAGACATTCACCTGTGGTTTTGACCTTCACTCTGCATCCGGTTTGGAATTGGGATTTGACGAGCGGGAAAAAGCTGAATTAATGTCGTATCAGTTTAAGACGGAACATTATGAGATGGTTTTAAAAGCAGGGGATATGGAGAAGGCCCTCCCTAAGCTAGCATGGCATCTTGAAGAACCCCGAGTCGGACAAAGTTATCCGAATTTTTACATGGCCCAATTGGCCTCTAAGTTTGTGAAGGTCGTGCTTTCCGGAACAGGGGGAGATGAACTGTTTGGAGGATACCCTTGGCGATATTACCGGGCTACCCTCAATGACGATTTTGAGGGTTATATTGATAAATATTATAGCTTTTGGCACCGGTTGATTCCGAACCGGGATATCCAGGAAGTATTTCGACCGATTCGAAAAGAAACCGAACATGTCTGGACAAGAGACATCTTTCGAAATGTGTTTAAGCGTCATGCCATAAAGATTACACGACCAGAGGACTACATCAATCACTCGCTCTATTTTGAGGCAAAGACCTTCTTGCACGGCCTGCTGGTTGTCGAAGACAAACTGAGTATGGCCCACAGTCTCGAAGCAAGGATTCCCTTTCTGGATAATGACCTTGTCGATTTTGCCATGAAAGTGCCAGTGAACCTCAAGCTCCAAAATCTCACAGAGGTAGTCAGGCTCAATGAGAACGAACCAGCCCCTAAGCCTCAGAAATACTTTCAGAGCGTAAGGGATGGTAAATTACTTTTGCGCAAGGTCATGGGACGCTTCATTCCACCTGAGGTTGCAAGTGGTGTAAAACAAGGGTTTTCCGCTCCTGACGCCTCATGGTTCAGAGGCGAAAGCATCGATTATGTGAAGAGAACTATCTACAACGACCGGGCCAAAATTTACCAATTTATGGACAAAGAAGCCGTTCAAAGTCTTGTGGATGAACACTTGCAAGGGAAGCAAAATCGCCGCCTCCTCATTTGGTCCTTGCTCAACTTTGAGTTGTGGCTGAGAACTTTCCTTACGTGACGATCTTTTAATGGAATATTTTAATACACTCGGAAGAGTGGAAGGTATTGGAAAGATTTGATGTTAATTTCCTCGTCGGACAAGATGGAGAATTGCTGTCTGAAACGTATATTTTGACTTTTAGGTGGAGTATTTGCAGTTTTTAGGAGTGACGCAATGAGGAAAGAGATTTCTGCCGCTATTAAAGAAGTTGCTTCAGACGTTGTGTTTGGAGAAAACGTCCGAATTGTGGGAGAGAGAGTCTTCATCAGCTCAGGTGTGGTAATTGGGAATGATGTTAGCATATGCGCTAAAGAGATCCACATTGGTTACAGAAGCGTCATTGAAGAACGCTGCAATTTCTCGGCCATTGGGACGCCGGCAGAATTCATTCACATAGGTGATTTTTGTTTTATTGGTTACGACACAAGAATACTTGTGCCTACCCTTTCCATGGGTGACTACACCGCTATTCACAACCATGTTCTAGTGAGTGGCTACAAAGCCTGCCGCATAGGCCACAACAGTTTTATAGGACAACACAGTGTATTGAATGCTTCTGAAGAATTGATTATTGGAAATAATTTTCGTATGGCTCTGAATGGCTATATTTGGACCCATGCAGAGAGCGGAGAACTCCTGGAGGGTTGTAACATCTACTATCGTGCTCCGACAGTGATTGAAGACAACGTCTGGCTGATGGGTTGTAATATTACTGTATCTCCAGGGGTACGGCTTGGAAATGGATCTATTATTTTAATGGGTTCAATCGTGACTAAGGATACTCTACCCAAGCATTGCTACGCTGGAGTGCCAGCCCGAGACATCACAGAAAAACTCAAGCCGTATAGGGAAGTTACTATTCAAGAAAAGGTGGCTATGATGAAAAAATTTGTTCAGGAATTTATCAAAATCAATGGGAAACAATATGCCAAGAGTTTTATCTTCATTCGAGGAGCCGAAAGCAAGTTAAACAATCCGGATGCTAAGATCGTTGTCATTGAAAAGGGGCCACCGATTCCGCTTGGTGCAGGAATATCAGTTTACAGCTTGTCAGAGAAAACATATCTTAAGCAGCGGACCGAAATAGAGGAGCGGTTCATGCGTTTTTTGGTAGGTGCTAGAGCACGTTTTCTCCCAATTTAATAAATAAGGTTATTACTCACCATGCATACGGAGTTCCTAGGCATTTTCAGGAGTGATTTAGTACTAGAGATATTTTATCTAATTGCGCAATGGGCACATCCTTCGCGACCACAATAAAAATACGGGCCACTGTCGATGGATTTGTCAAAATCAAGAAACCGTTACCGAAATTGGTGAGTTGTCATGATGAAAATAAATCTTAAAAGAGTCGCTGATGTTATTTTGAGTCTTTTCGCAGTATTCTTGTGCATCTTTATCCCAAAAAGAAGGCGTGAATTAATATGGGGACCAGTGCCAATTATTAATAATAAGTACTGGTCGAAGGCGATAAGCAAATTAGGCTGGGAAACAAAGACTTTAATGCGCGAGTATTATTCCATCAATAAGCAGGCAGATTTTGATCTCTATTTTGACGACTTAATACCCCGTTGGATATGGCCTGCTTCATTAAGACAGGAACTTTCTTGTTACATGGCACTTTTATACATCATCAGAAATGGAAGTGTTGTCCATCTACCCTTTTCGGGAAGACCTCTAGGTGCGAGTCCTTTGTGGAGATTAGAAGCTCACCTTTATAGATGGGCAAAGATTCGCACGGTGCTAATTCCTTACGGGGCAGATATGTATTGGTATTCCCACACAGAGGCAAAAACCTTATAGAATAGGGTATGCGAAGTCAAAAGATGGCGTTGTGTGGCAAAGAAAGGATGATGAGGCTGAATTGATGTGTCGAAAAATGGTTTTGATTCTGAAATGATATGCTACCCTTTTGTCATTGTCCGAGAAAATAAAAGGTACTTGCTATACAATGGAAATGTTTTTGGAAAAGAGGGGATAGGATTTGCCGTCTACAAAGCGTAGACTTTTCACAATAGAAATTCAGACCCCGAAATAATAGAGGAGTAGCTCATGCGTTCTTCAATGGATTTTGGAACTTGCTTCGTGCTCAAGGAAATATAGTGGCTATCCATATGGAAAGAAAAAATTACTTTTTTAATGACTTTACAGAAGCTAATTACAGAAGGCTATTAAATATCGCTAAAAGAAAATACAGATTCATTAGGTATGAAGAAATAGACAGACATGATAGTTATATATTATGGAGACATGATATCGACTGTTCTCCTCATAGAAGTCTATCTTTGGCTAAAATAGAGCATAAAGAAGGGATATCTTCTACTCATTTTATTCTTTTAAACTCCAACTTTTATAATGTTTTCGAACACGAAATTAAAGACATTTTAAAACATATAAATTTACTTGGCCATTGTCTGGGATTACATTTTGATGCATCCGCATATCCTATATTGAGTAAAGGTGATCTTAGAAAATGGCTTATATTTGAGAAAAGAATCTTGCAAAGTCTATTAAACATAGAAATAAAAGTCTTCAGTTATCATAACCCCAATCCCAATATCCTGAAATATAATGAGTTTCGATATGCCGGAATGGTAAATGCCTACTCAAAATATTTCAAAACAGAGGTTAAGTATTGCTCGGACAGTAATGGGTACTGGAGGTATGAGAGACTGGAAAATGTTTTAGTTGAAGGGAAACACCCAAAGGTTCAAGTTTTGACTCATCCTGAGTGGTGGCAAAAGACAGCTATGAGCCCGAGGGAAAGAATTAGCAGGTGTATAGAAGGGAGAGCAAAAAAGGTTAGTTTATTATACGATCGATTTTTGGAAGTTAATGAAAGAGAAAATATTGGACGATAGGTATGGAGGTGAAAATGTATAAAAGGAAAAGCCAATTGGATACAAGAAATGTTTTAAATATCTTAAAAAAAAATGGGATTCATTACGAGTGGAATAACTCGATTAAGAGATTTAGAACTTTCTCTTCAATTCAAAATCAGAAAAAAGAGTCTATAAGTTGGATTAGAGATAGATTGCCGGAAAAGGTAACGATGCAATGTACTAATTTGGTTTCTGACTTCAATTTCCAAAATCCCCTTGAAGATATAGCTATAATTAAGGTTGAAGATCCGCGATATGTTTTTGCTAAGATACTAGAAGAATTATTTGCAAGATCAAATACTCAGGATTATATCAGTGCAAAGTCCTCAGTTGATAAATCAGTAATAATTGGGAAACATTGTTTCATTGATGATTTTGTAAGGGTTGGCAAAAATTGCGTTATAGGAAAAAATGTAAGACTATATGCGAATGTAAGCTTGTACGACAATGTTAGAATCTACGATGACGTTATTATACACTCCGGAACTGTAATCGGGGCAGATGGATATGGATACGTGAAAAATAAGGATGGGATATATGAGAAAATGCCTCAACTGGGTGGCGTTGTGGTTGAACGTAATGTCGAGATAGGAGCAAATACATGTATCGATAGGGGAACAATAGACAACACGATCGTTGGCGAAGGCACAAAAATCGATAATTTATGCCATATTGCACATAACGTTATCATCGGGAAAAACTGTATGATCGTCGCAAATAGCGAGATATCTGGAAGTGTTATTTTAGGCGATCATGTATGGATAGCACCATGCGTAACGATTAAAGAAGGTATCAAAATTGGGGATAATAGTTTTATAGGGTTTAAGAGTCTAGTATTGGAGGATGTTCCACCTAATTCTTTGGCATATGGTCATCCTGCCAAAATTACTATTAGGGAGTGAGGCATGATGTTTTTAAAATGGGTGTTAATTCTCATGTTTTGGGTGCAGGCTCCATTTATAGTAATGGCGGCACTCATTACCCCAAAAAGAAGAAGAGAACTTATCTGGGGGCCTGATGCGATCATCAATAATAAGTACTGGTCCCAGGCGATGCGGGCATCAGGATATTCATCAAAAACACTAATGGCTTCTGTATATAGAATAAACAAGAAAGAAGATTTCGATCTCTACTTTGACGATGTAACACCCAGATGGATACGCCCGCATATTTTAAGAAAAAGCTTAATGCGTTCCTTTGCATTTCTTTACATGGTACAGAATGCATGCATAGTTCATCTTCCCTTTTCAGGTGGTCCATTGGGCAAAACCTCGATCTGGAGACTTGAAGCCTACCTCTTTCGCATGGCAGGAATTAAAGTCGTGATTGTCCCTTACGGAGCAGATGCTTATTGTTTCTCCCAGATTATGGATCCATGTTTAAGAAATGGGCTTCTGATCAACTATAGTGAATATGCTCGGAAGGAGGCACAGATTAGGAAACGTGTGGAATTTTGGACGAGAAACGCTGATGCGATGCTTACAGGTTTCCTTGTTGACGGGATGGGTCGTTGGGATTTGCCTGTAAATAATCCGATCTGTATTGATACATCGCCCTGGAAACTCAAAACTGTATATTCTCCCAACAATGGTGAAAATGGTAAGGTGAGAGTACTTCACACTCCAAACCACCGGGGAGCAAAGGGCACGGAATTTTTAATACACGCTGTAGAGAAACTTCGAGCAGAGGGTTTAAAGGTTGAACTTGTGCTTTTAGAAAATGTGCTAAACGATAAAATTCGTGAGATGATGCAGGAAGTTGATATATTGGCTGATCAATTCATTGCCACGGCTTATGCATTGAGTGCAATTGAAGGAATGGCCTCCGGATTGCCTGTCATGTCAAATCTTGAAAACGAAGCTTACACGCGGATATTCCGTCGATATGCTTTCCTCAACGAATGTCCAATTTTATCCACAACCCCAGAAACGCTCGAATATAATCTACGTATTCTTGTAACAAACCCACAACTCCGTGAGCAGTTGGGGAGAGCAGGTCGGTTATATGTGGAGAAGTATCACTCCTACGAGATGGCGCAATATCTTTTTGGTTCGATCTACAAAAAGATCCTTTTTCACGAAGAAGTTGATCTGATGAATCTATTTCATCCTTTAAAATCTGAATATAATCGTCGCAAACCAATGGTTCAGCACCCGCTTATAGAAAATAGACTCCCGATATCAGAAGGCGAGAAGTGTTAAACAAGCTTGTAAAAGATATGGCAATCTATGGAGCAGGAGATTTTGTCTTTCGATTCATTGCATTTGGTGTTTTTCCGATTTACGCCCATCTGTTTTCAGTGAACGAGTTCGGAATCATGGAGTTGGTGAATACTTTCGCAGGGCTTGTGAGTATTTTTATTTGGCTAGGTATGACGAATGCGGTACAGCGTTTCTACTGGGATCCAGAGACCCCTAAAGAAGGACGGCCTCGTTTGATTAGCACTAGCCTCTTTATCCTCATAATATGGTCCATTTTATTCACCTCGGGTGCCTTGATCGCCATCTATCTGTTTAGCGAGGAGATCAAGGGGAGTTATGGTATTCTACCAGGTTTTATTCTTCTCTCCTTGTCCAGCAATATTCCTATGCAGATCCTTCAATACAGCCTCGATACGCTCCGACTTCACTTCTCCCCATGGAAATTCATGTTGCTTTCTGGTTGGAAGAATCTTTCAGGAGTTGCCCTTGGTCTGCTTTTCATACTGGTATTAAAGATGGGGCTTTTTGGTTTTTTTCTTGGAAATCTGTTAGCACCGACCGTATCTGTTCCCTTGGGTCTCTGGTTGATCCGAAAGGATTTAATATGGGGGTTTGATCGTAAAGTGGCGAAGGAGGTTGTACAGTTCGGCTATCCTTTTGTCTTTGCAGGGTTGGCTTATTGGTTTTTCGGTTCTCTGGATCGGTGGATGCTTGCGACGATGGTAGATAATACCCAGGTGGGTCTTTTCAGTATTGCTTTTAAATTCGCTTCTCTTTTGGTCTTCATAAACTTTGCATTTGGCCAGGCATGGAGCCCCTTTGCGATCAAGATCTATGCAGAGCGTCCCGATTATCGAACGGTCTTCAGTCACATCCTCTCCTATCTTTTCTTCGGCCTATCATTGATCGGAGCAGGTCTGACGCTCTTTGCGAGAGAACTGTTACACCTCCTCACCCCTGCATCCTACTATTCGGCGGCAACTGTGATGGGGTACATTACGATGGGAATGGTTCTCCAGGGAACGACACAGGTCACAGCTTTAGGTATCTCCTTGGAGCGAAAAACCCATCTCATCTCTCACGCCGCCTGGCTTACAGCAGGGGTTAATTTCATTCTGAATTGGCTCCTCATCCCAAAATATGGAGCTTTGGGATCAGGGATCGCCATTTTTCTCTCCTATGGGGTACTCACAGGTCTTTACTTGTATTGGACACAGAAGCTTCATCCCATCCCGCTCGAAATTAAGAAATTGGTCTCGATTCTCTGTCTCATCTTTGTGGTACTTATTTTTTCATCCTTTATCAATACCTTTTCTTGGAGTCCTATGATTCTCTTTTACAAACTAATCTTCTTTGGTCTCCTCCTTCTTATCGGATTCATATTCAAGAGGGAGGGCATATACGTTTTCCGGAGATTGTACTCAAGGCTCATCAGCTGTCCATAGGGAAGATAATACGATGAAGAGGTGCCTTATTACAGGTTCAACCGGATTGATAGGGAGAGAATTAATGAATCTCCTCAGAGAAGACTGGGAGCGATATGCCCTTGTGAGGAATACATCCGATGCAGTATCAGACGGCATTCATTACATAAAGTGCGATCTTGCCAACGACTGGAATGTGAAAGGATTTCCAGAATCAGTCGATGCAGTGATTCACCTCGCCCAATCCGAACATTTTAGGGAATTTCCTACACAAGCCGAGCGTATTTTCAACGTGAATACTATTAGCACGCTTCGTCTGTTAGAATACGCACGAAGGGCAAAAGCAAGGATCTTTGTCCTGGCCTCTTCGGGCGGTATCTACGGGCATGGGGACGAGGGTTTCAGGGAAGATAAAGCCATTACAGCAAAAGGCGACCTTGGATTTTATCTTGGGACAAAACTCTGTGCGGAAGTACTGGCGGAGAACTATACTCCCCACATGAATGTCATTATCCTTCGTTTTTTCTTTGTTTATGGCTCAGGGCAGCGTCCCACCATGTTGATTCCAAGGCTTGTCAAAGTGGTGAAAGAAGAACAAGCCATTATTCTTCATGGCAAGGATGGATTAAAAATGAACCCGATCTATGTAACGGATGCTGCCTCCGCTGTCTATCGCTGCCTTGAGTTGACGGAAAGCCAAAAGATTAATATCGGAGGTCCAGAAATTCTCAGCCTGAGACAGGTCGGCCAACAGATTGGCAAGGTCCTCCGTAAAGATCCGGTCTTCGAAGTGAAAAAGGATATCCCTCCACAGCATCTCGTGGGGGATATTAAGAAGATGACTCATCTTCTCGGTCAACCTATCGTCAAATTTGAAGAAGGTATTGCGAAGTATATTGAGGGGCAACATGAGGAATAGTATGAGGGATACGTTTAAAGAAAAGTGGGAACATAACAGGCGGCTTGCCTTTGAAGAGACCTTAAGGGAAGGCTCCGATATCTTTTCATGGATACTGAGGAGAAATGGGTTTGGAAGTGCGGACGAACTTACGGAATACTTGAAGGATAAAAAGCGCGTGTTGGATGCAGGTTGTGGAAATGGGAGAGTGACCGCTCTTCTGAGACGTTATTCACCTCAGACAACGGAAATCATTGGAATTGATCTGGTCTCTTCGGAGATTGCACGCGAAAACCTCGAAGCCTATCACCTCTCTTATAATGTGCATTTTATTTTGAGGGACTTGCTGGCCGACCTCACGGACCTCGGGAAATTTGATTTCATCTACTGCCAAGAAGTCCTCCATCATCTCTCTAACCCGTCCCAGGCATTTCAGAATTTATGCAAGCTTCTATCCCCGGGTGGGGAGATCGCCGTCTATGTTTATAAGAAGAAAGCACCTGTAAGGGAATTTGTGGACGATTATGTTCGGGAAAAGGTCTCATGCCTGCCCTATGAAGAGGCCCTTCAGGTTTGTAAGCAGATTACGGATTTAGGAAAAGTACTTTCTCAAGCTGAAATTTCAATCCATGTACCTAAGGTGGAGGTATTGGAGATCGAGGAAGGGGAGTACGATTTGCAACGCTTCGTCTATCATTTCTTTATGAAGTGCTTCTGGAATTCAAATCTCACATTTCAAGAAAACGCAGCCATCAATTATGACTGGTATCATCCTCAGATTGCAACGAGACATACGATAGAGGAAGTGAAGGAATGGTTTATGCGAGAGGATCTCAGTATCCTCCACGAGCACATCGATTTTTACGGGATCACGTTAAGAGGAAAAAGGAGATGAGAGTGCTTCATCTTCCCACATTGGTCGGGGGAATGGCCTGGGGATTGGCACAGGGTGAAAAACGATTAGGCCTGGATGCCAGCGTATTGACTGCTACTACAAACTGGCTGGGTTACCCCTATGATATTTCTCTTCACTGGGAAAAGAAGAGGGCTGTTACAATATTTTTCAGCAGCATAAAAGCTTTTTTGACATATAGAAACCATTTTGACGTCTTCCATTTTAATTTCGGTTCTACCTTGGTCGATTTTCGAAACTATGGAATTCATTATTGGGACCTTCCTTTTTATCCAAAAAATAAAAAGATCGTTTTTACCTTCAATGGGTGCGATGCAAGGCAGAAAAAGAAGACTATGGAGAGGGTGAACATTTCATCCTGTCATGAGAGGGAATGTTACGGTGGCATCTGCAATAGCGGAAGGAGAGACAGGATACGAAGGAAGAGAATAGATATTGCCTCAAAATACGCTCATCATCTCTTTGCCGTCAATCCCGATCTGCTTTATTTCCTCCCCGAAAAGCTCTCTTCCTTTCTCCCCTATAGTCTTGGGAACTGGTACGAGATTCAACCCCTTCCATATAAGATCGGCCGCACACTAAAGATCGTTCATTCCACCACTGACCGTGCTGCAAAGGGCTCAAATTATATTATCCAGGCGCTGGAGAATTTAAAAAAAAGGTATCCCATAGAAATCCTTCTTGTCGAAAATATACCCAATAAAAAAGCCATAGAGATTTATAAGGAAGCCGATATTGTGATCGATCAGATATTATCAGGTTGGTATGGCGGCTTTGCAGTAGAGTGTATGAGGATGGGAAAACCTGTGGCGGTTTTTATCAGGGAGGAAGACCTTAGGTTAATACCCTCTTCCATGGCAGAGGATTTAAAGAAAGCCTTCATCAACATCGACCCATTTAACATGGAGAGGGTCTTGGCAGAATATTTGGAGAATCCTCAGAGACTGCACCAGAGGAGTCAAGCTGGGCTTGAATATGTTCATAAATGGCATGACCCAGTTTATGTCGCGGGGATCACAAAGTCATTTTATGAAAGTTAAGGTATGGGAATATTTTAAAAGCATTTGAGATCCATCATGCTCGACATCTATAGTAAAATTTTTAAAATCAATCGAATCAGAAGATATTTTTCCTGGAAAATATTTGCAAAGCCTGTGTCCGAAGATGATTTGGTAAGGGATCTCCAATCCAATAGCTTTCTGAAATCTGGAGATATTGTGATGGTTCATTCTTCTCTTTCTAAAATTGGAAATGTAATAGGTGGG